>Ga0351966_1306_pt1 | contig 8384 bp, 10 predicted proteins | sample TotcelT113001K14_FD_206840 | JGI IMG/M metagenome (GOLD analysis project Ga0351966, IMG submission 206840) | Enriched cells from coal bed in the Powder River Basin, Montana, United States - Total cells T11 rep3 HSBNCT.T11.300.1.K14 ... | reverse complement strand
ACACAGCACCTGCCAGCCGCCGTGATGATCATTCAGCAGCGGCTCGGTGGCCGCCCGCGGATCGCCCAGATACGCATCCTGCGTGGCCGCATAGACCAGCCGCCGATCCGGATTGCGCGCGCACTGCCGGGCCAGCCACAGCATGTGATTCGCCCGGTTCACCCCCCGCGTCAAAAACACCACGCGAAACGCCGGCCGCGGCTCCCGCCGTCCGCCCTCGCGCCACCCGCGCAGCACCCAATCCTGGTTAGTGCCGCAGTCCCCCACCCGCCACCGCCGCCGGAAAGTCCTGCACCAACCCCGCCTCGCCCAGCGCCTGCATGCGTTCACGCACCCGCCGCTCGTCGCGGAACGGCTCGCCGACAAACGTCACGCTCGCCTGTTGCAGATGCGCAGCTGTAGCCGGCGTCATTTCGAGCAGGCTCAACACCTCCGCATCACGCTTGCTGATGACAACGGCATGGGACATGCTAGTCGCAGCACGGTAACACTCCGACCGCCTCTCCCCCAAACATCATGAATCGACCTGGCTACATCGATTCGGTAGCATCGACGAGAAATTCATCGCCGACGTCGCCGACATGAACCCGGCCGCGGCGGCCTACGTCCGCCGCCACGGGTGCCTTTCTCCCGAGTCGATGGAGAAATGGCGTTGCGGCTATCTCCCCAACGACGGCGGCGGCGACAAACGCGGCTGGAGCCTCCGCGGCAGCATCGTGTATCCCATCCTGGCCGAGAACGGCAAAGTTCTCGCCTGGGCCGGCCGCGACGTGCATTACGAAGAGAAAGAGCAGGACTTCGCCCGCCTGTCCCCCGCCCAGCGCGTCGGCATACCGCCCCCGGGCAAGCACCGCTTCCCCAAAGGTTTTCATCGCGGCCAGGAACTGTTCGGTCAACACGCCTCGCGGCTCAAGGAGCCCGGCTACCGCGATTTTCTGGCCCAGCACGGTTTGATCCTCGTCGAAGGCTTCAACGACGTCATCGGCCTGGACAACCTGGGCGTGCCGGCCCTGGGGCTGATGTCCAACCGGATGACCGAAGCGCAAGGCGAAAAGATCACCCGCTGGGCCAAGCAGATCGGCGGCAACCGCGTGACCCTGATGTTCGACTGCGAGCCGACCGGCGTGGATGGCGCCAAGGAAGCCCTCTGGTACTTCGCCCAGCAGCAACTCGACGTCCGCCTGGCCTGGTCGCCGTCGATGCACGGCGGCGCCTATGCCGGCAAGCAGCCGGAAAGCCTGACGCGGCAGCAGGCAGACGCCCTGCTCGCCTGCGGCGCAGCGAGTTGAAGCCGCCTCGCGTCCCGCCGTGCCTGCGGCACGGACGCACCGGGACGCGCGTGGCGAGTGGTGGTGTTGATCGCCACGGCGAGTAGCCGTGGGCGTTGTCCGCTGTGCGGTCGATCAGGCCGCGGGGCCTGTGTAGTGCGGGCAAGGCGTCGCGGGCCGACGATAGGAGGCCGCGACAGGCGGGTGGTAGCCGCGTCGGTCATGAGGAACGAATGCCAGCGAGTCGGACACCCGCCTGTCGCGGCGAAGCCCGCGACGCTCTGCCCCTCGCAGCGTGGCACTCTCCGCGGCTTTCCCAAGCCGAGTCGACGGTCGCGCTCTGCGCGCCAATCGCCTGCTGCCGACCGCCATGGGAGGCGACCGCCCGGCGACCAACCGGCGATGACTTCCGGCGGCGCGGCGGACCACTCTCCCCCCGTCCCACCTATCGCCGCCCGATCGCCCTTCTTTCTCCTTCGAGTCGCATGGCTCGTGCGGACTGCTCCTGCAGTCCGCCCCTTCGTCGTATCGAATGAATATCAAGCAGGCGGGCCGCAGCCCGCTCCCCTCTTTGCTAAACAAACGCTTTGTAAAGTCCAGAAAGCCCTGTGCGTAGGCCGCACACCGGGCGCGGCCGTCGGGACCGTGCAAGAACGCCTGCAACGCCGCGGAACGCTCTGCCGCATATCGATCCCGCAACACCTGCTCGCCAGCGGCTCCCGCCGCCCGCTCCGCCTCCCACTGCCGCCGTTTCGCCTCCTTCTCGTGCGCAAAGATCCAGTCCGGCGGCATCCGCTCGTTCTGGATGCCGTCGATCAGAAACGCCGCCGGAGACGACCGAAATCCCGGAAAGCCCCGCGGCTTCTCGTGCAGGGCCGCATCCGTAATCCGAATCCAGCGTTGGATCAGTCCCCTGCTGTACTGCTTGAACAGCCGGCGAATGCCCGCCTCGTCGACCCCGATCGTCTGCAACGGCTCGTAGAGCGGATCGTCGCCGATCTTCTGCTGACTCTTCACCGTGCGTTCTGCCAGCGGCTGCCGGAAATACGGCCCCGCGAAGAACTGCACCACGTACAACCCCTTGCCCCGCTTGAGAAACAAGTCCTGCGGCCCGCTCTGTCCCCGGCCCAGTTCGATAATCCCCTGCTCCAACAACTCGCGGATGCAGGCCGTCAGATCGAACTTCCGCTTCTTCAGCGGCCGATCCGCCGAGAAGCCCAGCCCGTGGATCGTCAAGTCATCCACATTCAAAAACACCCGCTTCGACCGCCAGAAGCGATCCTTTAGCTTCAAGAACAACCGCCGCGCCCCCGGGCTCAGCTGCCGGTACAGATCCAGATCAAACAGCAGCGAGCCGCCCGTCGCCTGACACATCGAGAAGAACATCGGCGACCACTCGATCCGCCAAGCCCGCTCGGCATCCACCGGCCCTCCCCGGCCCCGCGTGGGCAGGAAGCTCGAGAAGAAATGCAGCGTGAGCCGCTCGTGCTGCTGCGTCACCGGATTGTAAAACGCCGTGTTCTGATACGCGACAGCCGCCAGCCGTTCCAGCGAGGCCCGCAACTGATCGTACTGGCAGCCGCCCAAAGACATCCCCAGCCGCTTGATAATCCAATACGGCGTGGCCAGCAGCGTCGGCTCCGGCTGCTTGCGGGACAAGCAGATCCCCAGCAGTCCCCACAGCACATACTCGTCCACCGACTGCAAGCCGTGCGGCGAGTAGACGCTGACGCGGGCTTCGCGGGACCGCCCCTGCTCGGCAAACGAGTAGGCCGTCTCGAACGTCCCACCCTCGACCACCCCGCCCCGCAACGGCCAGAGGGCCGTCTCCAACAGCGACAACTGGGCAATCCCCTCGCGCGTGATGCCCGGCAGGCGGTACCGCTGGTCCGTCGCTGCCTGGGGCGTGCCGCTGGTGGCGTCGAGTGTGGACATGGGCATTAGCGGCGGAACAGGCGGCGGAACACCCCCCGCTTCTTCGCCTTGGCCTTCACGGACTTCTCGGGGTTCTCGGACTTCAAGGGCTCAGTCGCAATCCCCTCCTCCGCCCGCATCGGCTCGGCGGATGACTGTACCACGTCTTGCCGCTGGTGGTGAGCGGCTTCGGGCAGGGCCAGCTGCTGCTGGAGCGAGCCGATCAGAATGTTCCCCTCCCGCAGCCGCTCGCTCAACCCCTTGAGCAATTCGTTCTGCGTCTCGATCTGGCGGTTCTTCGGCGGATCGAACTGGGCGATTTGCCGATCAGTTTTGCCGCCTCGGCGACCGTCAGAAATTTCGACATAAGCAGGTGGGGAATGACGGCTCGGACAGTACTCCACCTGACACCCCCTTGGGAAGAGCATTTGAGAACCTACCGCCGCCATACCAAGGCGACCTACCGATGACTTTCCGCGAGGGTACCGACACCACGGAAAGCCGCTGCCAGAGCGCATTCCGCGCCCTTATCGGAAGCCCTGCCGGCACCGTTCCGGCGGCAGCCTCCCCTACCGCGCCGGCAACGTTCCGACAGCCTTTCGGCGGTACGTTTTCGACGGGGTTTCGCAGCCCTTCCGCAACCCTTCCACGGCACCTGTCACGGCACCGTATCGGCACCCATCCAGCACCCTGCCGGCGGTCGCCAGAGCGGGGTAGGGGACTGGCTTCCAAGGGTACCGTCGCGGAGGGTCACGGAACCATTCCGCAACCCTGCCGCCGCGACCCGCCGAGACCATCCGGAAGGGCTCCCGATCCGAGAGGGGATGGGCGGCCGTTTTGCACTTCGGCTTGCGCACGGGCTGGGAATGATTCCGCGTGCATCACGTCAGGGGTTCCACCCGGCCTTCCACCGACCGGCGGAGGAGGGGACTGGCCCCTCCGGCAATCCGGCACAAGGCCCGTGCGCGGTCACACTACTGGCGAATCTCGGAGCACTCGAAGCAGCGCCGGTTGATCACCGGTGCATGGCGGTACGGATCGACCGCCCAGTCGTCATTCCAAGCATCGCACGCGTGGTGGTGCTCGGCACGTTCCATCTGCAGGCGGGCAACCTCTTCGGCAGCTTCTGCGCAATCCGCTTCGACCACCGTTTCGCGGAGAACTGAATCCACGTAGGTCACAAGGGATTTGGGCATGATGAATTGGGGGAAAGGAGTAGGGGATTGCCGGAACCCGCCCGTCGCCCTGCGTCCGCACGAGTCCCGGCGCCGCTCGTCAGCAATGGATGTCCACGCAGACCACGCGACTGTCCGGGTATTGTTCGAGCGTCTCGATCACTTCGGCCAGCCACTGTTCATCCGGCTTGGTGTCGAAGTGTCCGATCGAATGCGGATCGGGCACGTACCGTTCGTGTTCGAGCCACGTGCCGTCCGGCGTCAGCACGTAGTAGGGGAGCAGGTCTTTTAATTTCGGCGACTTCCGCAGCGCACGGGTGCTGATCACATTTCGGCTGGCACCCTTCAGGAAACCGTTCCAACGGCCGCCGATCTCGAACCAATCCCAGCGACCCTCGGGATTGGACGTCGTGGTGAAATACAGGCCGCGTTCGTCCACGCCTCCCGGCCGATTGGTCCAGTCTTTCATCCGCTCGGCCAAGGCTTTCAGATTGTTCTGATCGAGCTTGTAATGCGACGCCATCCGCTCGATATCAAACGGCTGGAGGTACTCGCGGTAGGGCGGCACGGCCAACATTTCGTCAAACGGTGCCAGTGCCCCGGCGACGAGCGCATCCGGATCGCCCTTGGCGCCGATGATGACAAACGTGCAATAGTGCATGTGGGGAGTGGGAAATGTGGAATAGATCCGACGAGGCGTTGTGCGTTTGGATGTAGCGGTACGCGCCGGTGCTGAGCGGTCAGGCATAAGCGGAAAGGGGAAAGGAATGCCAAGCGGCATCGCGTCCAAGCAGCACGAGCATCCCGCCGTCAAGGGAGAGCAGGGGAGCACAGCGTGGAACCGCGCAAGTTCGCAAGCGACCGCGCCGCGAACTTCTTGCGCCGGTTCCCCCGGACGCGACCTTGACGGCCAAGGGATGCGCCGTGCTACACCGAAGAGGCCGCGAGCAGGGGAGGGGAGCGGTGGCACCCGGCCGAAGCACAAAGACCGTGGCCACGTCCCGGGAGTGCCTTGCGATTTGGCGTCCGGCTCGTCTACAGTTGTGGCCGCTTCTATTCATTCCCCCTCGTTTTATGTTCCGTCGCACAGCAAGGCAGCTCGCCGTCGTTAGCCTCGTCACCATCGCACTGCTGCCATTTTCCGGTCCGATGGCCAAGGCCGACCTCACGCCGACCGGCTCCGTGCAGGTTCAGCGGATAATTGACGGCGATACATTGAAGATCGATATCGAGGGCACCAGCGAGACCGTCCGCATCATCGGTATCGACACGCCCGAGACGGCTATGCACACAGCTACAAGCAGTATTCACATCCCCTGCTGACGGATTACAACGGATTGGAACAGGAAGCGAGAGCAGCAAGGCGGGGACTATGGGCCGCCTGTGACAGCACCCTGGAGTTCACCGACGTTCCCGCCGTGCATCCGTACCGGGCGGCAATCCGCTGGGGCAAGGACAGCGGCGTGCTGAGCGGATATCCCGACGGCACGTTCAAACCGGAGGCTACGGTGAACCGAGCCGAGTTTCTGAAAATCGTCTTGGCCGCCAAAGGCATCGACGCAACGTCCGGCGAGACTGCCTCCACCTTTTCAGACGTGGAGCCCGGCGCGTGGTATGCACCATACGTCCGTTACGCAAAGGACAGCGGCATCATCCAAGGCTACCCAGACGGCACCTTCAAGCCAGGTCAGCCAGTCAACTTCGCCGAAGCTCTCAAAATGGCGTACGTCGCGCTCGGTTTTGACGGCGATGCCAGCGCCGGCGGCGAATGGTACCAGCGATACCTCCGGCACGCGCAAGCGAATTCCGTCTTGTTCGAGACGAACGTCGATGTTTCCGTGGGCATGACCCGCAAGGACGTGGTCTGGATCGTCTGGCGGCTACTCCGCGACAACCAGCCCGAGCTTCCACGTTCCGCTTCTTCCGTTGATTCCGGGCCCGCCGCTGCGCCCGTTTCCAGTTCACCGGCCACCGCCAGCAGTGCCTGTACCATCAAGGGCAACATCTCGTCGAACAAAGAAAAGATTTACCACGTCGAAGGCTGTGGCAGCTATGCCAAGACGACGATCGACGAGTCGGCAGGCGAGCGTTGGTTCTGTACCGAACAAGAAGCTCAGGCGGCCGGATGGCGGAAAGCGGGAAACTGCCCGTAATCGCTCGGGAAGTCGCGCAAGCCCGTCCGACCTCGCGCCGCGAACTTCTCACTTTATGACACCATGGTCGGGACTTTTGAGCACCGCCCCTGGGATCTACTCAGGGGCATTTTTTGGCCGGACGAGGAACGCGAACGGCGGCACTCCCTTCAACTGCCGTGCAAGTCCCGCGGTGCCACCAATTGCCACGCAAGAAACAAAAGTTTGCCTGGCTGCGCTATTACCCGGAATCAACCGCACCACCTATGCCGAAGTTCTCCCGAATCTGTGCGATCACCTGCTCAGGCTTCGGCAATCCCTTGACCGCATCCAGAATGTCCTTCCATTCCCGCAAGGCTGGCGGCAGGCTGTCAAGGAATCTGGACAGGTCTTTTCGAAGCGGAATTGGAAGCACGAAACGAGCATCGGGGACGAGTGTCCGATAGAGCCTGAACACATCATTGCGGTGCTTGGTAATCTTGCGACTGTCAATCTGCTCGCCACTGTTTTTTCGAGCCACAAGATCGAGATATGCACGTGCTTTCAACGGGATCAAGCACTGGACGGGAATCGTCGGGACGCCGTCAATCGTTATGCGGGAACTGGCGATGTAGCCGAAGTAATCGTCACCGAGCAGAATCGCGGAGAGGCTGGAAATGTCCTCTCCAGCCGGTATAGGAGTCAAATGGTAGCCGTCGGGAATCTGGAGGAAATTACGGGAGAACAACTCGATCATTAGGGGGTGTCGAGCGTCTTTGGGATTCTTGAAGCGGTAGAACGACGGTCGTGTTTCGCTGCATTCAAGACTCTCATACTGCCCCTCACGAATGAAGGTCCAAAACCGCCCGAAGAATTCTGTTGGAAGCGATTCGGCAATCAGAACGATATCCAGGTCTTTCGTGGCCCGAAATTCAAGGCCGACGCTTCCCATCCACAGATCGCACGCCGTTCCACCGATGAGGATAAAATGGCTCTCGAATCCCTGAAAGTGCATCAAGAAGTGTTCCAGACCGTCTACCATCGCATTTGCTCCAACAACTCCGTGAGGGCGGACTGAACTCGCTCGTCGCGGTCGTCTTGCAGCGACAAGTATAGGGAAAGTCGATCAACCACCTGGCTGTCGGGGGACAGGAGGCCAGGTGCGTACTTCCAGCGTTCAATCTGGACCGTTCCTTCTTCAGGATACTCGGTCTGGAGGAGTTTACGATCCTCGCGTGCTGCCTCAAATGCGGCAGACGACATTGCATACACCTTCTCACGACCTGGGCCGAGCATCGTGAGCCTTGTGAGCGCGGTCATCCCGGCCTCGTGCATCTGGAGATTCTTGTCCTGTATGCTTGCCCGCGAGCGCGTTCGCACCGGGCTTACCAAATGCGGAAGCGAGGACTCCCACAACTCTCGACGCAGGCGAGGGAGCGCCAACGTAACATGCCGACCACTGGGTACCGTCCTGCAAAGTGAAGTGATTGATAGCTCCTTGTAGACGCGGGTTAGTGTGCTGCGCGAGTATCCCAAAACGTCCGCCCATTTGCTCAGGGGCCACTCGTCGGAATCTCTCTTCATCTGAAGGTGATAGAGAAGTAGTACCTGTGCCGGAGCCGACAGGTGTTCCATCGGTTCATTCAGAATTCGTTGGCCCCCTTTCGGTTTTTCTCGAAGGTCAATCAGGGCGACTGGAAGGTAAATTTGCCTTCCCGGCACAACGAATGGAATCCGACGCTGGATGAGTCGCTTTCGATCAAAGGTGGGCAACGCCATGAAGACGAATGCCACGTTTGGACCGAGGGCTGTCCGCGCCAGACTTAAGTGCTTTTCGACTTCGGCAGGGGTTGGTCGGTGTTCGCAACGACAAAGCAGGAGCGAATATTCACGCTCAAACAGGTTGGCCCGATGCA
>Ga0351966_1211_pt3 | contig 8810 bp, 10 predicted proteins | sample TotcelT113001K14_FD_206840 | JGI IMG/M metagenome (GOLD analysis project Ga0351966, IMG submission 206840) | Enriched cells from coal bed in the Powder River Basin, Montana, United States - Total cells T11 rep3 HSBNCT.T11.300.1.K14 ... | reverse complement strand
AACAGGACCCACATCGCGAGCAGCGTCGTCGCCCCGGCGGCAAACAGCAAAAAAAAGTTGCGCTGAAGCCAGCGGCACGCCGACATGTGCGCAAGTCTATCCGATCCGTTCTGTTTCCGGCAAGGGAGCAGATGCTCAAATGTTCTACGTCGATCGCCGCTTTCCAAAGCTTCGCCAAGGCTCTTCATATTGAGCCGAAGGAAAACGGCAAGCTGATCCGCGCGTCGAATGACCGCATTGCAGCAGACGGCGGTTCGCCCTCAGGATCAGCTGGACTCCTTCCTGAAATGCGCCCGCTCAGTCTGGGCGTTTTCTTCAGCGGGATTTGGCCAGACCGTTTCCCCTACCCCCACAAGCGCTTTGTGAGCGCGGGCCCGCGTGGCCACGTCAAAGACGGCGTCAGAATGGTTGCCAAGAATGGAAGCCGCCGCGAAAACTGTTTCAGTCAAGCTTGCGCAGCTGCGACCGACCCAGATAGCGGTCGGATATGAGGAGGTCGGCGCTAAGCGCGCGAAGTGGCGAGCCTTGTCGGCTGGAGAGAAACTCCGTTTTCTCGCGTCTCACCCTTTTCCTGCTGTATGCGGACCTGGCGCGCAATATTTCCTGATTGACGGACATCACATGGCGCTCGCGCTTCTTCAGGAGAGCATCGACTTAGTTTCAGTGCGTCGGATCGAAGACCTGTCCAGCCTCGATGCTAATCAGTTTTTCGTGGCGCTACGAAAACGCGGCTTGATTTGCTCTAGCGGCGCGCCGCAGACCCTTTCGGAGTTGCCGCACGCGCTCCAGGACTTGGCGGACGATCCCTTCCGGAGCCTCATAGCCCGACTGCGCCGGGACTGCGGATGCCCGAAGGATCATGCGCCTTTCGCCGAGTTTCGCTGGGCCGATTTCCTGCGCGTCCATCTCAACCTCGATTTACATCGAAGTGACCCTGCCCTCGCGATCAAAGCCGCCAAAAGGCTGGTTCGCGACGCGTGGTGCAAAGACCCATGCGCTGAATGCCGCTGCACGGAAGAAGCGGTTTCATAGGCGTCTCGGTGGACAAGGCCGATCACGAGCGTTTTGGGACGGGCAATGCCTCTCAGATCACCGCCCGCGTCACCAATTTAAGCGCTCGCCTTCGGCTTGCGCCCGCGCTTTGCCGGGGCCGCCTTGTCGCGCGACTGACCGAGCCCCATGCTCTTCGCCAGGTCCGAGCGCCGCGCCGCGTAATTCGCCGCGACCATGGGATAGTCGGCGGGCAAGCCCCATTTGGCGCGATACTCCTCCGGCGTCATCCCCAGCGTTGCGAGATGCCGCTTGAGCGATTTGAACCGCTTCCCGTCATCCAGACAGATCAGATGGTCCGCGGTGATCGACTTGCGGATGGAGACGGCGGGCGTGGGTTGCTCGGCTGGCGAAGCCGGCGTCGCCGGCGCGCCCGTGGCGAGGCGGCGCAACGTCGCATCCACGGACAAGATCAGAGCAGGAAGCTCCGACACCGGAAGCGAATTGCGAGAAACGAAGGCCGCCACGATTTCAGCGGCGAGTTCGGTCGTATTCGGCTGATCTGTATTTGATGTCACGGAAAATCCTCGAAGCGATCATACCCGCCCTCGATACGCGGACATTGGCTCCGCGTCGATAGGCGCCCTTCTACTTGCGCCGCGAATACCGCGGCTCCGAACTCTGGGCGACGAAGGTCTATCTAATCGTCGACCTGCTTACCCGATGTCACGCCAGGCTATAGGCGGTCGTCAGCGGAGTTGAGGCGTTTCCAGGGCTGCGGAGTGCAGCGCAATCTCTTCCAAAAAATGGAGCGCCAGCCAAAGGCCCCCTCCCAAAGAATTCAAAGCGGAAAGGGCGCAGCAGCCAGCGCCCCTCCTTTAGAATCTTGAGAGCCCGTCTGAAACTCGCCAACCAGGTCTCAAGTGCGTCACCCGGAGGAGGTCAAGTCCTCGGGTGCTTTGCATTGGCCAAAGAAGAGCGCTTACCTGCGATAGCGCCCAGTAGCCTGCCCGCCAGCCCGGCAACCGCCATATGGGCCACGGTGTCCGTAAACGCCACATCCCCCATAAACTTTCTCGATCGGAGCCTGAACCGCAGCATTCACCGAGGCCGCCGGCATGGCGTTCGATGCTGTAGGCGCGATAGCAAAACCAAGACCAAGTGTAGCCGCGGTCACCAAAATCCGAAAGTGTGCCATAAGTTCTCCTGTAGTTAACGGCGACACGCTATCTCTTAATTCGCGATTGCGCCACGCGTTTTGCGCGCTCTCAGCCGCCAAGATATTTTTTTCGTAAACGATCTATCAGGCCGGTCTCCCAGGCGAGCATCACCTGTTTCGAGAGCTTCAGACGGATTGGGCTCCCGGCCTTCAGGGCGAACCCATACTTTTCGTGTCTTACGACCTTGCCTACGGCGATCACGGGTAAATCAGGGTGCTGATGTAGGTGATAAACGAGGGAAGGCTGGTCGCCGACGATCGCATCCACGCGATTTTCCGCTAGCGCATTGACGAGATTGCCGAGGGTGCTGAATCCCCGGCCGGACAGCCCCGCCTTCGCGACATACATGTTCGCGACGCTCCCGCTGAGCGTGCCAACAATCTTGCCTTTAAGATCCGTTAAATCCTCGATCCTGCCTTTGTCTGCGACCCATATGCGCCGTTCCAGAGAGTTTACAGTCATGACGCTGGTGATCGAGGACGTTATGTAAGCCACAACGCCCGCGCCCATGACGAGCCAGAGACCTGCGATCATCGTCCCGTAACTTCCGAACACCAGCTTGTGATTTGTCTTCCCAGACGTCAGAACCGAGAGGACGTGATAAAAACTCTCGGAAAAGCCCTGTTTCCACTCCGCTGGAAACTCGGGGTCCAGGCGCCTGTCCAGCGCCGTAAGGAGAAAAGAAGCGACGATCACGCCGAGCGCCATCCAAAGATACACTCTAAGATGGCCGTTCTCCTCAAGCTGCTTGAAGAAACTCCAGAAACCAGCCGGGGGCGCTTGATGAATCATCATCTGCAAACCCGCGTCGAACCACGGCTGGGAAAAATCCATTCGCTCCATCCGCTCGGCGTTTATCGTCAACTCGGTGACCGCAACATCGGATTTTCCCGTGGTTACTGAATCGAGAAGCTCTTGGAGGGTTGATGCTTCCCGATATTCGTAATCCAAGCCCATGCGTCTGGCGCTCTCCTCCCACAGGTCGATCGCAAATCCAGTGAATCCCTGGTCGGTCTTCATGACGAACGGCGGACTTTCCAACACCACAACCTGCATCTTTTTCGCGGGAGGGGAGCTGGTTTCCGGGCATGCGGGCGTGGACGCAACGATGGCCAAGCAGGCTAACATCGTTGACATTAGGATGTTGATTTTGATCATCATTCCGGCCAGGGGCTGGCGCTCTAAAGCTTGAGTCTCGCAATCGCGCTGGTGATTTATAACTTGTCGAAGCGGTCTCGCCAAAGACCAACGCCGAGGCGCAGATGTCGGTGCTGCGCCCGCCCTGCCTCGGCCGCGGGACGGCATGACGGCGGCCGGACGTCCTGCCAGCATGTCGGCAGTTCGGCGGCGCGTCGATCAGCCGTTAAGCGGCAAGCGTCGCGCCGCCGTCGACGACCAGATCCTGAAGCGTGATGTGGCTGGCAAGATCCGACGCAAGAAACACGACGGCGCTTGCGATCTCCTCGGGGGCAGCGATCTTTCCCAGCGGAATTCCCAATTTAAAGGACTCAAGGTCTCCCGCGATCACTTGCGCCTCGGCGTCTGCCGCGCGCCACATGGAGCGCTGCATGGCGGTGTCAGTGGAGCCAGGGGACACGAGGTTGCAGCGAACGCCATACGGCGCGAGCTCCAAGCCCACGCAATGCGTCAGACTGGTCAGCGCCGCCTTCGAGGCGCAATAGGCGCTCATCAGCATGCGCGGCGTATGCGCGGCGTTGGAGCCGACGCTGACGATCGCCCCCGAGCGCTGCCGTTTGAACTGCGGGATGGTCTGCTGAAACAGGTGGAAGGGGCCGGACGCGTTGACGTTCATGCACGCGGCCCAATCATCCAGGCTCAGCTCTTCCGTCAAACCAAGACGCAGCACGCCTGCGGCGCTAACCAGCACATCCAATCTCGGACGCTCTTTCAGCAAAGCCCGACAGGTCTCTTGTACATGATCGCGCGCGCTGACGTCGAGGCGCACGGTCGCAAAAGGATAGATCGAGCCCGCGAACGTCTTGTCCAGCCCGACAACGTCGCCGCCGAGCGCCGCGAATTGAGCGGCCGTCTCATAGCCAATTCCCTGGCCGGCGCCGGTGACCCAGATCCGCTTTCCTGAAAAATCCATTCGCAACCGCCGAGACGTCACGCGGAGACGACCGCGGCGAGCCGGCGATCGATGATGTCCCACCAGCCATTCAAGGTCGGCTTTTTCGCCAGCTCGTCAAAACCCACATCTATGCCGAGCTTGCGCCATTCGGTGACCAGCATCATGACTCGCACCGAGTCGAGGCCGTAATCGATAAGGTTTTCGTCGGGGTCGAAGTCTGACTCCTCGACATCGAGCGCCGACAAGAGCTGCTTTTTGAGGTCTTCTCTGGTCAGAGGCGCAGAATGCGTGTTTCGCGCGGCGAGCACGTCGTCGACGCCGACCACCATGCCGCAGCGTCCGGCGACATAGTTCAGAGTCATGAGATGATCTTCGAGCGAGAAATCGCCGATAGCGTTGGCGATCATGAAAGGCTTGATGTCATGCATGAAAGCGTCGAGCGCCGTCGACAGACAACCGATGTGGCCGTAGACGCCGCAGATCGCCAGTTGATCTCTGCCCATGTCCTTCATCATCTCGGCCAGCGACGAACGCTTGAAGGCGCTGTAACGCCACTTCGTCAGCACTGTCTCCCCGGCGTCCGGCAATAGAGGCTCAACAATTTTGCGTCTATGCGGTTGGGCGTTCAGACCAGATCCCCACATGTCATTTAGCAAGCCGCGATCTTCGTCGCTCTGTTCAATGGGCTGAGCCGTATAGATCACGGGGGCGCCGTGGGCCCTGAAAAAGGCGCGCAGCCTACGAATGTTAGAAACGAGCTGATCGACGAGTGGACTTTCCTCGCCGTAGAAGCCGACGAAATAGTCTTGCATGTCGTGGATCAGCAGCGCCGCGCGCTCGGGCGCAAAACTCCAATTGACTTTGTTTATTCGGAAGGAATCCGGGCCCGGCATTGCGTAGGATGCAAGAGATTGTATGGCCATGGTCAATTCCTGTTTGCGTTTAGACGTTGAGCTTTGCCTGGATGTCGTCGCGAAGCGTTTGCTTGTCGACCTTACCGAAGGCGGTAAGCGGCATCTGATCGATGAATTCAAAACGATCGGGGAGCTTGAATTCCGCAATTCCCTGGCTGCGGAGGTGCTTTCGCAAGGCGATCGGCTTTAACGGGGCGTCGCTCGTGACAATGTAAGCGCAACTTTTCTCTCCCATCAGAGAGTCGGGCATGGAAATGAGCGCCGCGTGCACGACCGCCTCGTGCTGAAGCAGCACATTCTCGATCTCTTCCGCCGCAATCTTCTCGCCGCCGCGGTTGATCTGATCCTTCTTGCGGCCTACGACTCTCACATAGCCCTCCGCCGTCATCTCGACGAGATCGCCCGTGTGATAGAAACCGTCGTCATCGAAGGCGCGAGCGTTATATTCTGGGCAGCGATAATAGCCCCGGACCGTGTACGGACCGCGTGTCAGCAGCTCGCCGACCTCGCCTGCGGCGACCTCTTCGCCATCTGCATCGACGACTTTCAGCTCATCATCGGGACTCATTGGCCGCCCTTGAGTCGAAAAACTGCGCTCGGGATCTTCGTCAAGACCCGTGTAGTTGACGAGCCCCTCCGCCATGCCGAAAACCTGCTGCAGCCGACAGCCGAAGGTCGCGACAATTCGGCGGGCGACCGTCTCGCTGAGTCGCGCGCCGCCAACCTGCATCACTGTGAGAGTCGGCGCTTCGCGAGAGTCGTTGGCGGCGGCGTCAAGCCATAAGGAAGCAATCGTCGGCACGATGGCCGTGAAGTTTACCTTGTGACGGCGAATGTGATCGAAGCAGAGATCCGCGCTCGGATTTCGCGCCATCACCACTGTTCCGACGACGTGAAAGACGCCGAGCGCGCCGGGCGAACTGAGCGGATAATTATGCGGCGCGGGTAGCGCGCACAGGTAGCGGCTCTCAGCCGTCAGACCGCAGATTTCCGCGCTTCGCCGCACGCTGTAGTAATAGTCGTCATGGGTCCGCGGAATGAGCTTGGGAACGCCGGTGCTGCCGCCCGACAATTGAAAAAACGCCACCTGATCGGCCGCAGAAGGGCGCGGTTCGTCCGCCGCGCCGTCTGAGTCACATTCCCACAGCGACTCAAGATTTTCAGCATATTCAGTTCGTCCGTGGATGGCCACGACGCTCAATGTCGGCACGAAGTTCCGCAAGCCTGTGACATAGACGCCATCCGCGAAGAGACGATGTTCGGCGGACGCGATGAGAAGCTTGGGTTGAAGCTGCTGCGCATAGGCGGTCATCTCCAGCCTGTCGTGGCTGAACAGCGCATTGACCGGCGCCACGCCCATTTTGAGCAGCGCAAAAAAGACGATGTAAAACTCGGCGATGTTGGGAAGTTGAACGAGCGCTGTGTCGCCCTGCTCTATTCCGCGTCGCGTGAGGCTTGACGCAAGTCGCGAGGACTTGGCGTCCAACTCAGCGTAAGTGAGATGTCGCTCGCCGCAAATGAGCGCGACGGCGCCAGGATGACGATGGCAGGCGCGCTGCAAAATCTCCGTCAGCGGCTCGCCGCGCCAATAGCCTTTCTCGCGATATCTACGGGCGAAGGCGTCAGGCCAGGGCGTGAACTCTATCGGCATGCGGGGCGCTCCCCCGTTTCTATTCCGAAGGCGCGCAGCATCGTGCCTAACTTGGCTTCAGTTTCCGCCCATTCGGATTCCGGATCAGAAGCTTCGACGATGCCGGCGCCGGCAAAGAGTCGAATGGCTTTGTCGTGAACCGTTCCGCACCTTATCGCCACCGCCCACTCGCCATCGCCCGCTGAATCGCACCACCCGACGGCGCCGCTGAAAACCCCGCGATCAAATGGCTCCAGAGCGCCAATCAACGACCGCGACTCGGCGGTTGGATAGCCGCAAACCGCTGGCGTCGGATGCAGACGGCAGGCAAGTTGAAGCGCCGACGTTTGCTGGTTCGCAAGCTCGCCGGTGATCAACGTCGAGAGATGCCACATCGTCGACGTGTTCATGAGCGCTGGCCCAGCGGGCGTCGTCAGAGCTTTGCATACGGGCTCCAGCGCTTCCTGTATTTCATCCACAACAAGCCTGTGCTCGAAATTGTCCTTGTTCGACTGCAACAGCGTGCGGCTCGCCCGCCGATCCTCTTCCGGGTCCGATCTGCGTTTGGCCGAACCGGCCAAGGGATTGGAGCGAATGGCGGCGCCGTCCTTTCGGATCAGGAGCTCAGGACTTGCGCCAAGCAATATCGCCCCATCGCCCAAGGGCGCCTTGAAATGATAGCCGCTGGGATTTTGCTTCACCAAGGCGTTCAAGATCGCTGCGACGTCGACCGGTTGCGCGAGTTCGATCTCGAGGATGCGGGATAGAACCGCTTTCGACATTTTACCGGCGCGAAAGCTTGTGATCGCGCGCGTGACGGCGTCTTTGAATGCGTCCTTGTCGGGGAGGCTACGCATGCCGAGCACCGTGGGCGCCCGCTCCGAGCGTCGCTCCTCGACCATCAGCGACCCTCTAGCGAAATCCGCATAACTCATTGGCACGAACAGTGAGCAGGGCTGCCGTATGTCGAAAGGAATGGCGCCCGCAACAATGGGATTCACCTGTCCGGCCTGCCGCGCCCGATTGATTGCGCCCTGCACGGCCGTCTGCAGGAAACTATCCGAATGCGCCGCGCCGCACGCCGAAAGACAAATTCTCTCGGCAATGCCGAATGCTTTGATGCTTCGGTGCGGCGAAGTGAACACAAAGCTGGGATTGGCTTCAATGGTCGAAACTGAAGGAGCAAGATTAATCGCATTCATGTCGCACCTCTACCTACCGCTATCGATTTCGTTCTTCATCAAAAAGCGTCGCCTACATGCACGGCGTGCACATCAAGCTTTCTCGGTCTTCGAGAGTTGAGGCTGCGGCCGTTCGCTCTTTTCGGCGCTCGTCGAAGGCAAATCCTCGCTCCTCTTTGACGAGGCACGAAGGGAGCGAAATCCGATCGCCATCGCCCCGCTCGAAAGAAGCGCGACAAGGCTGAAACTGAGAATGGCTGACGTCAGCGGAAAAACGCGAGTCAGGCCTCCAAGCGCAAGCGCGCCAAACGCATCGCCGGTGACCGCCTGGGCGGCCCATAGACCATTGACCCGGCCCAACAAATGTTCCGGCGTGTGGCGTTGGACAAGCGTGAACTGCAGAAGCGATGCGATCGAGCTCAAATAGCCAAAGCCCGCGAGCGCCACGAAAGCGACGACAGGATCGCTGATAAATCCGAGCGACCCGAGCGCGACGAAAGCCGCCGCGCCGCTCGCGAGCAGCAGCGCTCCGGAACGAGCAAAGCCGCCGAGCCAACCGCCTGTTAAGGCGGCTGCCGTCGCGCCAAGCGGCGCAGCGGCATACATCATCCCCACCGCCGACGGCCCGACGCGGTACACGTCCTCGGCAAGCGCCGGCAAGAGAATGCGGACGCCGCCGAGACTAACAAGCGCGCCCACGGCGACGACGGCGCCGACGAGCCTGTTAACAAAAAGATAGCCTACGCCCGCCCCAAGCGCGCGCAGGGGGTGCTGCGGTTCGCG
>Ga0351966_1298_pt1 | contig 9185 bp, 5 predicted proteins | sample TotcelT113001K14_FD_206840 | JGI IMG/M metagenome (GOLD analysis project Ga0351966, IMG submission 206840) | Enriched cells from coal bed in the Powder River Basin, Montana, United States - Total cells T11 rep3 HSBNCT.T11.300.1.K14 ... | reverse complement strand
GGGACCGCTACCCAGGGTGGCGCTGCGCTGACCCTGGGCTATGATGTTTAACCGCTTCGCGGTACCAGAACCGACACGATCCTTCGTACGTCGAGCCCTCCGACTTCCGACCTCCGACCTCCGACTCCTGTCTCCTGTCTCCTGACCCCTGTGCCTTGTTCTTATCCGTGTGTTTCTATCCGTGTGCGTTCTGGTTCAAATCGTGGGGGCTCACGCAAAGGCGCTAAGACGCAAAGAAATTGGCAAGAAGATGGGGGGCAAGCGAATTGCGGGGATGGTCAGTGGTCTTCGTGCTTCGGCTTGTGGCGGATGCCCGCTTGCTCGAACACACTTAACCGCCACGCTTACTCGGATACGCTTACCTGCGGTCGCTGGAACCGGGCGACTTGGAACTGCAACACGGTTAGACACGCTAGCCCCTGCCGCCCGCTTGCCGGGCACCGCCGAAGCCACTATACTGGAAAAATGACGAATGTCGAAAGCCAAATGTCGAAGGAAATCCAAAATCGCCGCCCCTGAGTTCGAGTTTGGCACTGAGACCTGATAGGTTTACCCTGCCATGCGACACGATTACCACGTTGTATACACCCCCATCGAAGACGGATGGGTTATGGCCACCGTGCCGGAACTGCCCGGTGCTGTAACGCAAGGCCGCAATCTCGACGAGGCACGCGAGAACATCAAGGAGGCCGTCGAGTTGCTCCTGGAAGCCTACCGAGACAACGCGCGAAAAGACGCCCCCGGTAGCGCCATGTGGGATACCATCTCGGTCGAGGTTTCCGTGGGATGAAACGCCGCGATCTGGTTCGGCACATCGAACGCTCCGGTTGCTCTCTTGACCGTGAAGGCGCCAACCACTCCATTTATAGAAACCCTGCCAACGGCCGATGCGCCGCGGTCCCGCGGCATCGTGAGATCAAGGAAACGACCGCCCGAACCATTTGCGACCAATTGGGCATTCCGCGACCGTGACCGACGGCCCGAATCGCGACCGTCGGCTCGCGGCGAGTTGGAGGGCACGGAGGAATTGTGCTTAGTGCTTGGTTCGTGGTTCGTGGTGCTTGGTTCCTGGCGAGCGGGCGGGCGTCAGCCCCCCGGTGATACTGGTGCTTGGTTCGTGGTTCGTGGTTCGTGGTTCGTGGTGCTTGGCGAGCGGGCGGGCGTCAGCCCCCCGGTGATACTGGTTCGTGGTTCGTGGTTCGTGGTGCTTGGTTCGTGGTTCGTGGTTCGTGGTGCTTGGTGCTTGGCGAGCGGGCGGGCGTCAGCCCCCCGGTGATACTGGTTCGTGGTTCCTGGTTCGTTGGAGTTCACGGTTTCGCGTGTGCGGCGGGGCATGGTTTTGAAACACAGCGGGCACAGAGGGCACAGAGGACACTGGCAAAAAGATGGCGGGCAAGAAGATGATGGGATTTTCGTTTGCCGTTCTTACCAGGAACGACGCACGAAGCACTACGAACGGGTTTGTGGCTCGTTCTTGTTCGTGTCATTCGTGCAATTCGTGGTTAATAGACGCCAGAAGCTGACAGGAAAATTGGGGACAGGAAAATGATAGGCAAGCGAATTTTGGGGGCAAGCGAATTGTCAGTTGTCAGTTGTCAGTGGGCAGTGGGCAGTACGTCGCGGTGTTGCCTGTCCCCTGTCCCCTGACTCCTGTCCCCTGACTCCTGTGCCTTGTTCTTATCCGTGTGTTTCTATCCGTGTGCGTTCTGCTTCAAATCCTGCCGGTCGCGAACGAGTATATTGGGAGTTTTGACTTTGACGAATTTGAATCTGGCTTGCATCGTCGGCGCTCGGCCGAATTTCATGAAGATGCCGCCGCTGTTGCGCGCGCTGGACGCGTATCCGCATGTGCGCACGGTGCTGGTCCATACGGGCCAGCATTACGATGCGAATCTGTCGGATGTGTTCTTCGACGAGCTGGGTATGCGGCGGCCGGACGTGTCGCTCGAAGTGGGCTCGGGCAAGCACGGCGAGCAGACGGCTCGGATCCTCGAACGGACCGAACAAGTATTGGAACAAGGCCCGCCGGGCGGCGGTCGCTACGATCGGCTGGTCGTGGTCGGCGATGTGAATTCGACGCTGGCCGCAACGCTGGCCGCGGCCAAGTTGCAGATCCCGGTGGCGCATGTCGAGGCGGGTCTGCGCAGTTTCGACCGGACGATGCCCGAGGAGATCAATCGCATCGTGACGGACTCGATCTGCGATCTGCTGTTCGTCTCCGAGCCGCAAGGGATGACGAACCTGCGCCGCGAGGGCCATCCGGACGAGCATCTGCACCTGGTGGGCAATGTGATGATCGATACCCTGCTGCGGTTGCTGCCCAAGGCGAAAAGCGGGGAAACGCTCCGCCAATACGGACTGCAGCCCGGCGGCTATGGCGTGGTGACGCTGCACCGCCCGGCCAACGTGGATCGCCCGGAGACGCTGGGCCCGCTGCTGGACGTGCTGTGCCAGGCGGCGCGGCAGGTGCCGCTGGTCTTCCCGGTGCATCCGCGGACTCGAGCGCGAATCGACCGACTGGGCCTGGCCGATCGGCTCGACGATCACGGCGCGATGCGCCTGCTGCCGCCGCTGGGCTACCTGGACTTCCTGAGTCTGACGTCGCAAGCGCGACTGATCGTCACCGACTCGGGCGGGCTGCAAGAGGAATCGACCGCGCTGGGCATCCCCTGCTTGACGTGCCGGCCCAATACCGAGCGGCCGATCACGGTCGCCGAGGGGACCAGTACGCTGGTGGGCAGCGATCACCAGTCGCTGCGCCACGGATTGGACCAGATCCTGCGCGGCGAGTACAAGCTGGGAGCCTGCCCCACGCTGTGGGACGGCCGAGCGGCGGAACGAATTGCGGCAGTGCTTGGTTCGTAGTGCTTTGTTCCTGGTTCGTGGTTCGTGGTTCGTGGTTCGTGGCGAGCGGGCGGGCGTCAGCCCCCCGGTGATACTGGTGCTTGGTTCGTGGTTCGTGGTTCGTGGTGCTTGGTTCGTGGTGCGTGGTGCGTGGTGCGTGGTTCGTGGTTCGTGGTTCGTGGTTCGTGGTGCTTGGTGCTTGGTTCGTGGTTCGTGGTTCGTGGTTCGTGGTTCGTGGCGAGCGGGCGGGCGTCAGCCCCCCGGTGATACTGGTTCCTGCTTAGTGCTTGGTGCTTTGTTCCTGGTTCGTGGTTCGTTGTGCTTGGTTCCTGGTGCTCGGCGAGCGGGCGGGCGTCAGCCCCCCGGTGATACTGGTGCTTGGTTCGTTGTGCTTGGTGCTTGGTTCGTTGTGCTTGGCGAGCAGGCGGGCGTTTTGGAGTGCGGGGACTTGGCACCGCTTTTGCTTTGGGTGCTTGGTTTTTTGTTTTAACCAGGCACGAAGCACGAAGAACCAGGAACGGTGTTGTGCAACCCATTCAGGGTTGGCGATCGCGCTGGGACCGCTACCCAGGGTGGCGCTGCGCTGACCCTGGGCTATGATGTTTAACCGCTTCGCGGTACCAGAACCAACGCGATCCTTCGTATGTCGAGCCCTCCGACCTCCGACTTTGAAGTTGCGCATTTTCGGCTCGAAATTCTGGCCGAAGGCCACATTCACCGTAGCCTGGGGCAACGCCCCAGGAACACGGGCGAACATCGGTCGTTTGGCCGAAGGCCATAGTCACCGCCCTGCAGCGGGCAATGTGAGTATGGCCTTCGGCCAAAAAAAGCCGGACGACACCGTAATCCTGGGGCGTTGCCCCAGGCTACGGTGGGAACAGGCCTTCGGCCAAACATTGGCCGGACTGCCAAACGCGCAACTTCGAAGACCCCTGTCCCTGTGCCTTGTTCTTATCCGTGTGTTTCTATCCGTGTGCGTTCCGGTTCAAATCGTGAAGGCTCAGGGTTGGCGATCGCGCTGGGAACCGCTACCCAGGGTGGCGCTGCGCTGACCCTGGGCTATGATGTTTAACCGCTTCGCGGTACCAGAACCAACGCGATCCTTCGTACGTCGAGCCCTCCGACCCCTGACCACTGACCGTTTTTTTTATACAGAAAGTGTAACCATGACTGATTGCCGTAGGCCGTTGCGTGTGATTTCGAGTGTGGCGCCGATCCGGATTGCTGATCTGGGCGGCTGGACGGATACTTGGTTTGCCAAGTTCGGCCGGGTGCTGAATATCGCCGTGTATCCGGTGGCGCAGGTCCAGATGCGGGTGTTTGCTCGCGGGGCGGATCGGCCGCCGCTGACGATTTTCGCGGAGAATTACGGGGAACGCTATACGCTGGACAGTGTGGGCGGTACGTACGACCGCCATCCGCTGCTCGAGGCAGCCGTCGATTTCATGGGCCTGCCGGCCGATCTGTCGCTCGAGATCGATATCTTTAGCGAGGCTCCGGCGGGCGCGTCGACGGGCACGAGCGCGGCGGTCAGCGTGGCACTGATCGGCGCGCTCGACGTGCTCAGCCCAGGCCGCTTGACACCGCACGAAGTGGCGCAGGCCGCGCACCGCATCGAGACGGAACGACTGCACCAGCAGTGCGGCGTCCAGGATCAACTGGCCTCGGCGTTCGGCGGCATCAACTACATCGACATCGTCCACTATCCGCACGCGATCGTCAGCCCGGTGCGGCTGCCCGAACCGGTGGCCTGGGAACTGGAATCGCGTCTGTCGCTGGTGTTCCTGGGCCAGTCGCACAGTTCGTCCAAGGTGCATGAACAGGTGATCGCCGACTTGGAAGACGCGGGCCCGGACGCCGAGAAACTTCGTCCGCTGCGGCGTACGCCGGTGCGGGCCCGCGACGCGCTGTACGCCGGCGATTTCGTCGCCTTGGGCCGCGCGATGATCGAGAATACCGAGGCGCAGGAGGCGTTGCACCCGGCCCTGGTGAGCCCGAAACATGCGGCGGTGATCGACGTGGCGCGGCGTTTCGCGGCGCTGGGGTGGAAGGTCAACGGCGCCGGTGGCGACGGCGGCTCGGTCACCATCCTCGGCAGCCCCCAGTCGGCCGCCAACCGCGAGATGCTGCGAGCGATCGCGGCCGAAGTGCCGGGGACGCAGAGTATCCCGATCCACTTGAGCGCCCAGGGATTGCGCGTCTGGGATTCGCCCACGGCCACGGACAGTCCGGCCAAACGGGATGATGCGCCCGATGTGACCCGCTGGGCCAACCCGCTGTATCCGTCGTGGACTTGAGGGGGCAGGGGACAGGGGACACCGCGACGTACTGACCACTGACCACTGAGCCGCCACGATTTGAAGCAGAACGCACACGGATAGAAACACACGGATAAGAACGAGGCACAGGGGCCAGGGAGGGGAGTAGTGTGCACCATGACACTTCGTCTTTCACTTCGTCTTTCACTTCATCTCCGCTCGGCTTTGCGTGCTGGTGATTTCGTGTTTTGAAACACAGGGGGCACGCAAAGGCGCGAAGACGCGAAGAAGTTGGCAGGGGAATGGCGGGCAGGGGAATGAGCGGGGATGGGCAGTGGGCTTCGTGCTTTGGCTTGTGCCGGATGCCCGCTTGCTCGAATACCCTTAACCGCCACCCTTACTCGGATACCCTTAACCGACCCTCTTAACCGCCACTCTAACTCGCTTTGGCAATGCCTTGCGCTGGAAAAATGCTTCTGGGCACGCAAAGGCGCGAAGACGCGAAGAAGTTGGCAGGGGAATTGCGGGCAGGGGAATGAGCGGGGATGGGCATTTGTGAAGGTCAGTTTTCGATTGCACGTGTTATTGCTGCGCGGACGCTTTGCGGCGTTTTTTGTCGCTGCGTGAGGGGAACGCTATGCTTCGAGGATCGCTCCGTCGTTTTTCGCTTCGCTGTGCGTTGGCCGCGCTGTGTTTGGCGTTTTTGGCGGGGCTGACGCTGTGGTCGCTGGGCGATCGGGCCTTGCCCGCGCTGGCCCGCTGGCTCGATGTGGGCTCGCCGCCGCATCGCGTCGATGCCGCGTTCATCCTGCCGGGCGACCAGTCGGTGCGGCCCTTCGTGGCCGCGGCCTTGGTCAATCGGGGGTATGCCGATCGCGCGCTGTTTCCCAAGAACGCCCCGTCGCCGGAGACGATCGCCGCCGGCCGTCTGCCGACCGACGAACTGATCCGCCGCGTGCTCGAACAGCGGGGACTGGCCCCCGAACAGATCGTGCTGCTCGACGGCGATACGATCTCGACCGAGGACGATCTGCTGGCCTTGGGACGATACCTGCGCGACCACCCGCAGTCGCGGGTCGCCGTGGTGACGAGCCATTACCATACGCGCCGCACCCGTTTGCTGACCAACCGCTTGCTGGGCCAACACGCCGGCCAGGTCTCGTTCGTCTCGGCCCCAACCGCCCGCTTTGATGCCAGCGATTGGTGGCGGCGGGACGACGGTTTCTTTTCGATCACGTCAGAGTACCTGAAACTGGCCTACTCCGCCGTGCGACACACGCGACTGGCCTGGTGGGCCGTCGCGCTCGCCATCGGCGCATGCTGCGCGATTGGCATTCTTTGGAAACGCAGACAGCACAGCCGTTCAACTTCGCCGAGCGTCGTTTAACCGCGACCCAACGGGGAGCGCGCGGGCGACGCGCTCCCCGTTGGGTCGCGGTTAAACGAGCCAATGCCAACCGTGAGCGGTATAACGAAGCACGACGAACGGTTCTGTTCGTGGTGCGGGTGATGGACGCGGGGGGCGTCCATGCGTTATAAATTGTACTGCCCCGTGACCCCTGACCCCTGACCCCCTAACCCCGGTAGACAGCGATGGCAGACAAGTTCGATCCGTATCGGGTGTGGCTGGGGATCGCGTCTGGCGATCGGCCGCCGCATTATTACCAGCTGTTGAAGTTGAAGCTGTACGAAGACGATCTGACGACGATCGGCTTGGCGGCGGAACGTCAGTTGGCGCGGGTGGCGCGGTTTTTCGAGACGTCCCACGACCAGGCGGCGCGGCGTTTGACGGTCGAGATCGAGACGGCGCGGGATTGTCTGCTGTGCCAGGCCGCCAAGGCGCGCTATGACGCGGAACTGCGGCGACGGGGTACGGTCGCACAGGTGGTCGCGGGGTCGGCTCCGGACGAGGACCCGGGGGCGGCGGTTCGCCCGACGGTGCGACGGCGGGCTCCGACGCCTTGGTGGCGGGCGCAGTGGTTCCAGATCCCCGTGGGCGGAATCGCCGGGATCCTGATCGCGCTGCCCCTGGCCAACATGATCCGCGATTGGCGGCGCGGAGCGACGGTGAACCAGGCCGCGGCCGAATCGACGCCGCCCGCCGCCTGGCCGCTGGCCGCGCCCGAAACGCAGCTGCAGGCGGCGGAAGATCCGGCGGAGCTGCCGGCGGCGGACGAGCTGGAAACCGACGCGCCCGAAACCGACGCGCCCGAAACCGACGCGCCGATGCCGGACGAGGCGGCGGACGGGTCGTCGGAGGCGTCCGGGATCGAGCTGCAGGTGACGGAGACGGCGGAGGCGATTGCCGCGGAGGACGCGGAGGACGAGGCGCCGGGCGGCGAGGATGCGGCGGAGCAAGCGATGCCGGACGATCCGGTGCCGGCGCCGGCCGCGTTGGCTGCGGTCCAGCCGGGCAAGTTGCCGGTGCCCGGCGAGGCGGAGCAGCGAGAGGCTCAGCAGCACATCCACAAGCTGTTGCGCGAGGAACTCGAGACGGTCAAGACTCGCGACCAGGCGCTGGCGGTGGTGAAACGACTGGTCGAACTGGCCAAGCAGTCGCAGGGCGAACCGGCGCTCCGCTACGCGCTGTTGCAGCTGGCCCAGGAGCGGGCGGCCGCGGCGGGCAGCTTGCCACTGGCGCTGGACGCGATCGACCAGATCGCGGCCGTTTACGACGTCGATCCGTGGGCGCGGAAAACGGCGGCGTTGACGGCGACGCTGGACGCGGTGCGGCAAGCGCGCGATCCGAGCGTGTCGGGCGAGGCGACGCTGGCTGCGGCCGGGACGCTGGTCACCGAGGCGGTGACGGCGGATGCGTATCCGGCGGCGCGGGAGATGATGACGCTGCTGATCACGGCGGCGCAGCGCGCCAAGCTGGCGCCGCTGGCCCGCGATTTGGCCAAGCGGGAGCGGGAGATCCGGCGACGCGAGGAAGGCTTTACGGCGTACGAGTCGGCGCGGGCCGTGCTGGCGACCGAGGCGGACCATGGCGCGGCGAATCTGACGGCGGGACGCTGGCTGGCGTTCGTCAAGGGACGCTGGGACGAGGCCCTGCCGCTGTTGGCCCAGGGCAGCGACGCGGCGCTGGCGCAGCTGGCCCAACAGGACCTGGCCGCACCGACCGCGAGCGAGGCGCAGGCCGAACTGGCCGGCGGCTGGTGGAAACAGTGCAGTGCCGAGAGCGGCATGGATCGCGCGATGGCCGCGCGCCGCGCCGTCTTCTGGTACGATCAAGCCCTCGCCTCGCTGACGGGACTGCCCAAGATCGAAGCCGACCAGAACCGCCTGGAGGCGCTGTCGATCATGGGCGATCCCGAGGCTGGCAAAGTCGCCGGCGCGGTCGAAGTGGGCGATGTGGCGCTGGCCACCAAGGGAGCGACGCTGGTCGGGGCGGGCATCGGCACGCCCGCGAATCTGCTGGACGGTGTCGTCAGCGCGTACGCTTCGCAAAAATGCCCTTGCGAATGGACCATCGTGTTGGGCAAAGTGTACCGGCTGCAGGAGATCCGCCTGCACCTGTACGTGCCCACGACGTACTCGTACCACTACGGCATCGCCACGTCGTCCGACGGCAGGAAGTTTGTGCCCTTGGCCGAGCGGACGAGCGACCGGAATGCCAAGTTCGAGCAGATCCGGTTCGAGGCGCGGCCCGTGGTGGCGATCAAGGTGCTGGGCATGGCGAGTACGAGGAGCAAGATGTTTTATGCGACGGAACTCGAGGCCCATTGTATTCCGCCCGACGTTGTGGCGGGGCGATAGCGGTTAGTGCGGCGTGGGCAGTTGTCAGTGGGCAGTGGGCAGCGTTGTGTGCCATGACACTTAATCTTTCACTTCGTCTTTCACTTCATCTCTGCTCTGGTTTGCGGGCTGGTGGTTTCGTGTTTTTGAAGCACAGAGGGCACGGAGGAATTGTGCGTTGTGCTTGGTGCTTGGTGCTTGGTTCCTGGTTCGTGGTTCGTGGTTCCTGGTGCTTGGTTCCTGGCGAGCGGGCGGGCGTTAGCCCCCCGGTGATACTGGTTCCTGGTTCTTGGTTCCTGGTGCTTGGTTCCTGGTTCCTGGTGCCTGGCGAGCGGGCGGGCGTTA
>Ga0351966_1126_pt2 | contig 9238 bp, 9 predicted proteins | sample TotcelT113001K14_FD_206840 | JGI IMG/M metagenome (GOLD analysis project Ga0351966, IMG submission 206840) | Enriched cells from coal bed in the Powder River Basin, Montana, United States - Total cells T11 rep3 HSBNCT.T11.300.1.K14 ... | reverse complement strand
TGTTTTCGTGTGACCTGTTTGGGTCGCACCTGGCGACTTCCGAGTTGTTTATCGGTGACCCGTCGTGGGCGTATCGTCCCGCGAAACGCTACTTCGCCGAGATCATGATGCCGTTCAGAACCAACATCGTGAAGCACCTTGAGAGATTGGCCGGCTACGAAATCGCCATCATCGCTCCGAGTCATGGTCCGCTTCATGACAAATCCCAGGTCATCATGAACATGTACAGGGATTGGGTCTCGGGCCCTCTTGCCAACAAGGTTGTGGTCCCGTATGTGTCCATGCACGGCAGCACGCAGGTACTGGTGGATCGTCTCATCAGCGGACTTGCGCAGAACGGGGTACTGGTGGTGCCGCACAAGCTCAGCGGCGGTGACACCGGAAGACTTGCCATGGAGCTTGTGGACGCAGCAACGGTCGTGTTCGGAACACCGACCGTGCTGGCGGGGCCGCACCCGCAGGTGGCGTATGCAGCTATGCTCGCGAACGCGCTTCGCCCCCGGCTGATGTTCGCATCCATCATCGGCTCCTTCGGATGGGGCGGCAAGGCTGTCGAACAGCTTCTGGCGCTTGTGCCCAATCTCAAAGTTGAAGTTCTCGAGCCCGTGATAGTCAAGGGGTTGCCTTCTGAACAGGACCTTGGGGCCATCGATAGGCTTGTGGCGCTCATTGTGGAGAAGCATCGCAGTGCCGGCCTCGGATAGAGGGGGGACTGCAGCGCTGGTAGTGAAGTGACGGGATGACAGGAGGTATGCAAATGCGAGTAGGAGACATTCTGAAGACGGCAGCCGTAGAAGGCAAGGAGAAACACGTTCCGTTCATCGAGGTTGAGAAGGGCAACGGCGAGGGTGGAGTGGACGTTGTGCATGTGCTTGTTGGCAAGGAAGTGCCGCACCCAAACACTGTGGAGCACCACATCGCCTGGATACTGTTGCTCGGTGTCAAGAAGGACGGCCAGGTAATCAGCCTTGGACGGGCTGACTTCGCCCCTGGCTACACCGGCCCCGACGTGAGATTCCAGGTATCGGTGGCCCAGTTCAAGGCGTTCTGCGCGCTCGAGTACTGCAATATCCACGGCGTGTGGGAGAACTGTCTCGAGCTCTAGGAGCGTCGCGCGCCGGATGGCGCATTGGGCAACACTGAGGGGGAGGTCATAAGGCTATGGAAGAACAGATGGTACAAGTCGTCAGCATGCCCAGATTGGGGGAGAAGGCTCCGGACTTCGAGGCGCCCACCACGCATGGTGTACTGAAGCTGTCGGATTTCAAAGGGAGCTGGGTCATCATGTTCTCGCACCCGGCTGATTTCACGCCGGTCTGCACCACCGAGTTCATGGCGTTTGCTCAGATTCAGCCCGAGCTGAAGAAGCGCGGCGCGGAGCTGCTCGGACTGAGTGTGGACAGTGTGACGTCACATATCGCATGGGTCCGGAACATTGAGGAGAAGACGGGCGTCAAGATCACCTTCCCGGTCATCGCCGACCTGAACAAGGAGGTCTCGACGAAGTTCGGCATGGTGCATCCAGGCCAGAGCAAGACGGAGACCGTCCGGTGCGTCTTTGTGATTGACCCGAATCAGGTCATCAGGCTCATTCTGTACTATCCGCTGACTACCGGACGGAACATGGACGAGATACTGCGCGTTGTTGATGCGCTGCAGACGTCCGATGCCAACAAGGTTGCGACTCCTGCCAACTGGCGGCCCGGCGATATGGTGATCGTACCTCCGCCGCAGACCCAGGAGACGGCAGAGGAGCGCCTGAAGCAGGGCTACGAGTGCGTCGACTGGTACTTCTGCAAGAGAAAGCTGTAGGAGGGGTGGACGATGCCATGTGTGAGTCCTGATGGCACACCGACCGGGTCAGGCATGAGGGTTCTTGCCGCTCTCAAAGGAGGTAAGGTGTCCCCGGAGGGGGTTGCCGCGACCAGTGGATTGGCCCTGTATCGCGTGCGGAGCGGCATCCGCGACCTTGTTGCGGCGGGGTATGCCGCCGAACAGGGTGGCCAGTATGAACTAACGCAGAAGGGGATTTCGGTTCTCTGATTCCTCGTTGCTGCGACTGCTACAGACCATCCAGCGGACGGGCGCGGTGGCATCTGGGTCGCCCGGTGCCATCGCGCCCTCCGACATCCCGGGCCAAATGTGGGGCAGGAGGCTGACATGTCAGACCGAGAGCGGTTCACGTTTCTGGTAGCTGGAGAGGCGGGGCACGGCGTGCGGCTCGCAGGCACCATCGCTGCAGACCTTGCGGGAGAGATGGGCAGATATGCCTTCCAGATGGATGACTACCAGAGCCTCATTCGTGGTGGACATAATTTCTCGGTGGTGACGTCGTCACCCCAACCGGTTCTCAGCCAGTATATCCACGCGGACCTCGTGGTCGCGCTGGACAAGCGCAGCCATGTCGTACATCAGAACCACCTGTCCATGGATGGCACCCTCGTGTACAACTCCGATGCTGTGAGCGAGGCTCCCGGGTCTGCGATAGGGCTTCCGCTGTCTACTCTTGCCAAGGGGTACACACGGGCAGCGTTGCGTCTGGGTGTTGCCTCGGTGGCTGTGCTCCTGGCGGCGGTAGGATTCTCGCGCGAAGAGGCCGCCGGCTTCATCAGGCGAAAGTACCCGCGCGATGTGGAGAACAATGTGACGTACGGTCTTTCCGTCTACGACGCGGCGAGCGAACGGGTCATGGGACGCTATACGCTCGCCAAGGGACAGGCGCCGGCCACGATGCTCACCGGCAACGAGGCCATCAGTCTGGGCGCTTATGCAGGCGGACTGGACATGTTCTTCGCTTATCCGATGACGCCATCATCCTCAATCCTCCATTACCTTGCGTCAAAGGCGGATGACTTCGGCATTGCGGTGATGCATCCGGAGAGCGAAATCGCGGTGATGAACATGGCGATTGGGGCAGCGTCTGTTGGCGCACGTGTGGCGGTAGGGAGTAGCGGCGGCGGCATGGCCCTGATGGAAGAGGGCATGTCTCTGGCCGGCATGTCGGAGACTCCGGTGTTGTGCGTGCTTTCCTCCCGCCCGGGGCCGTCGACTGGTGTGCCTACGTACACGGCCCAGGGAGACCTCTCCTTCGCTCTGAACCAGGGACACGGAGAGTTCCCCCGCATCGTCGCATCCCCGGGAACTGCCGCTGAGGCTTTCGAATTGGCCGCGGAACTCATGGGCCTTGCGTGGGCATTCCAGACTCCCGCCATCCTGCTGACTGAGAAACATCTTTCAGAAAGCCGAATGACGACACCCTTGCCGGAGGCTCTACCAGACGTGCCGCAACCGGTAATGCATCGCGGGAGAAAGGCGTATCGCCGCTATGAGAACACGGATTCCGGCGTGTCTCCCTTGAAGTTTGCTCCGTCCGCTGCGCTCATCAAGTGGACCAGCTATGAACATGACGAGAGCGGCATCACAACCGAGGATGCCGGCACCATTGCGCGCATGCAGGAGAAGCGACTCCAGAAACGGCGCAGTCTGATCGAATCGCTCCATGGCATACGGACGGTGAATCGCTTCGGCTCAGGCAAGAAAGTGATTGTGACGTATGGCTCGACGACGATGAGCGTTCGCGAGGCGGTGTCCTTTGGCGGGCTTGAGGTGCAGGTCGTGCAGCCAGTGTACCTGGAGCCGTTTCCCGAATGGGAGCTTCAGGACCTCGCCGGCACTGAGGTAGTGGTCGTTGAGCAGAGTTGCGCCGGGCAATTGGCGGCGCTCTTGGAACGACGGGCAGGTGTGCGCACCCGTGGAGTGGTGACGCAGTATGATGGGAGACCGTTCGACCCCGAAGACCTGGCCGCTCGCCTGAAGGAGGTGCTTGCAGATGGATGATCTCGCAACCTACGCGGAGAACACCTGGTGTCCGGGCTGCGGCAACTTCGGCATACTGGGCGCGTTCAAGAAGGCAGTGAGGCAACTCGAGGCCGGCGGCATGGACCGCCGCGACCTCGTCGTCGTGGCGGGCATAGGTCAGCATGGCAAGATATTCGACTATCTGAACTTGAGCGGGTTCTATGGTTTGCACGGTCGCTCGGTGGCGACTGCCCAGGGGATCAAGCTCGCCAATCCCCGACTGAAGGTAGTTGTCTTCGTCGGTGACGGTGATACGTACGGCGAGGGACTCTCCCACGTCGTCTTCGCAGCCAAGCGGAATTCCGACATCACCGTCATCGTGCACAACAACGGGGCGTACGGCCTCACGACCGGACAGGCAACGCCGACGAGTGTGAAGGGCTTCCATGGCCCGTCCACCCCGCGGGGCAGCGTTGAGGAGCCATTCAACCCTCTCATGTTGATGTTGTCCGCGGGAGCTACCTTTGTCGCTCGTGGCTACGCCGCGAAACTCGACCATCTGACCGACCTGTTCGTGCGCGCGATCACGCATGAGGGTTTCTCCCTCGTGGATGTGCTGCAGCCGTGCGTGACGTTCAACAACACGTATGACTTGTACAATGGGTCTGTCACGGAGTTGGATGCGACCCCTGAATCATTCGAGGACTCCATGGGGGCTGCCCGCAGGACCGATCGCCTGCTCATCGGAGTCATACGCGATGTGGTGGCGGAGCCGTATCACCGCCTTCTGTTGGGCGACTTGCGGCCTGCCGAGACGAGACGGTCGGACGCGCGACGGCTGACCGCCATCCGGAAAGCGCTGGCATGAGAAGTATGGTGCGTGGGCGAGGGGTTGCTTCCACTTGCACAGGCCAGGGAAAGGTGCCGGGGATAACTGATGGCAAAGAGGCAGTGATGAGAATTCATTCGAGATTGCTGATTACGGTGGTGTTGATCGTTGTTGCTCTGACCGCTGTTTCATGTTCAGGTTCGGCGCCTGCGACGCCTCCAACCACGCCGACGGTGCCCCCCGCGACGCCGACCCAGCCGACCCAGCCGAGTCAGCCAACTCAACCTACTGCCACCACAGCTCCCACAGTTGAGCCGTCTCCTACCCCCGGGGCCGTGCAGTGGAGCGCGGATGGAGTGGTGACTCCGGGCGAGTACGCGAACGAACTCGGCCTCGGTAAGTACCGGTTGTTCTGGAGCAGCACCGATGAGACAATCATGATAGCGATGCAGGCGGATGTGCAGGGATGGGTTGCGGTCGGATTTCAACCTGGCTCCCGTATGAAGAATGCCGATATGGTATTCGGGATGATGGTGAACGGCGAGGCAGTAGTGCTCGACCAGTACAGTACAGGCGATTTCGGGCCGCACAGCGCGGATGTGCAGCAGGGTGGGACGGATGACTTGCTCTCGTTTGCAGGGTTGAGGACGAGTTCAATGACCACCTTCGAATTTGAACGCAAACTGGATACTGGCGATTCGCGGGATGTGTCTCTGGAGCGGGGGGTGCCGATTCAAGTCATCTGGGCCTATGGCTCGAGTGACAGTGAGCGGGTCCAGCACAGCGCGCGTGGCTATGCGGAGATGGTTCCCTAGCCATTTTTGAGAGGGAGGCATACATGGCGTTCTTCAAGACTATCGAGGCGGTCAGGATACTGTTTGCTTCCGGGCTTGTGGTGCTGGTGACCTCGGTGCTGCTGATGCTGTCATGCCGCTGCGTGCCGGCAAACGGTACCGCTGGCCTGGTCCGGAAGGCGTCATGGTTCCAGGGGCTATTCAGGCGCCACTGCATACTGTGGCGTGTGTTTGTGGTTGGTCTGGTCGTGCATGTGGTGTTCGCCTTCGGCTTCATCGGCATCCCGTTCTAGGGGAACCGCACCCGCAAGACGTCGCATGCAGATGCCCGGCGCGGACACACGCAGCGTCAGGGGTGTATCATACAGATGTGTTTCGGGAAGCTCTGGGTGAAAGGAAGAAGAGTTCGGATCGGCTCGGACATCGCATGATTCCGTCTAGTATCGAGTAGGTATTTAACGTGGCGAGACGCAAGATTCGTACTGTCCCCGATCCTGTGCTGAGGGAACCTGCCAGGAAAGTCCCTCTCATAGACTCTTCGGTGTTGAAGCTCATCGACGACATGATTGACACACTGAGGGCGGCCAGTGGGGTGGGACTCGCCGCGCCACAGGTGGGGGTCTCGCTGCGTGTGGCGGTCATCGAAATCCCGGGAGAGGACGTCATCACGCTCATCAATCCGGAGATTGTGAAGAAGAAAGGCGAGCGAGTCATCGTCGAAGGATGCCTCTCGGTCCCCGGGTACCAGGGCGACGTCAAACGCGCCGTGACTGTGAAGGTGAAGGCCCGCAATCGGGATGGGCGAGAGGTCAGGATTACTGCGACCGATGACATTCTCGCGCAGGCGCTGGAGCACGAAATCGACCATCTTGATGGTCGTCTCTATACCGATCTGGTTGAGTCTCCGGAATCGCTCTGGGAGATAGACCCGAATAGCGAAGAATAGCCGGCGCGGTGGCCGGCTATTCTCTTTGCCAATGTCAGAAGACAGCACTCGCTATGCTATCTGCTTCTTCCTGCGCTGGTGCAGCGCGAACCATCCCGCCAGGCCGGCGGCAAGTGCAATCACCACGGCTATGAGCCACCACGTGACTTCCCGCTCTGAGGTGAATGCGCCGCTCAGCTCACCTATCTGGACGCGGTAGTCTCCCGCGGCGATGCGCGACACCACGAACCGCACCTGCTTCTGCTCGCCGCCCGCAAGCGACACATCCTGACTTCCGACGACCTTGCCGTTGAGCATCAGCTCCGCGACATAGATGCCTGACTCGTTGCCCACGTTCTCGACGATTGCGGTGATGGTCACGGAGTTGCCGGTCCGTGTGATGAATGTGAGCGGACCCCAGAGCCTCTCGACGGCCGGTTCAATCTGGAGGTTGCTGCCGGCGAACGTCGCGGGTCTGGAACCGGCGGGCGCTGCAGGCGTGGCCACCGCTGCGGGAGCTGCGCTGACTGCCTCGCCGGTTGTCGCCAGCACAGCGAACGTACTGAAGTGCATCACGTCGCCGGTTGCCGTGCCAACGCCGGCCACACGGCCGGTGGCTTGCGGCAGGAACTCCCACTGGTACGTATCCTCGTTCCACCCCGCTATCCCGACGCCCGTGGTGTTCTCCGGGAGGGCATCCGGATCGTAGTCCAGCTGCATGCCGACTGCGGCATCGAAGAAGACGGAGTCGGTGGGCAGCCCCGTAGCCGTATAGCCGATGAAGCTGTACACAGGGGTGACTGCGACTTGCCCTTCAGAGGTGGGCGGAGGGCTGTCCATCTCGCGCATCCGAACCCACCGGGGCGGACCGCCGTTGAACTCGCCCTCGAGGTTGTACGTCACACGAGTGCCGCCGTTGAACTCGAGGTAGTTCTTGTCGCTCGGGTCATCGGGCTCGTAGTTACCGATGCATCGCCCATCCTGGCAGGTCACATAGATCCTCGTGACTTCACCGAGCATGTCGACGTCGAAGAAGCAGGTCGGCTCACCGGCGAGGTCGACCCCCCCTCCACCGCCTGTCGTGGTGGGCGGAGTCCGAACCGCAATGGTCACGCTGTCGATGTCCGTGCATCCGTGCGAATCTGTCACCATCACGGTGTACGTCGTCGTGCTGCTTGGCCTCGCAACCGGGTTCGCCACCGAGGGGTCGTTGAGGCCACGAGTCGGAGTCCACGAGTACCTGTATTGGGGGGCTTCGTCAAAGGGCGTGCCACCTGTGGCCGTTGGGATGCCGCCGATGTGCAGCGAATCACCGGGGTTGATGAGGCGGTCGGTGCCCGCATTGGCGATTGGCAGTGAGTAGACGGTTACGATGCCAACTGTAGACTTGTCCGGGCAGTCCGTGCATATCACTGTGTACTCGTACTGGCCGGGCGCGCTTGTGTTGAACGAATAGACCAGTTGGAATGCGGGTACGCCGGCTGCGTTGTAGCAGACCGCACCATTGCGGATGAAGAGGGCATTATTCAGTGTGGCGCCCTGGCACACTCCGAAATCAGGCGCAAACGGCTGACATGCCCCAAGGACGACAACAGTGGCCTCGGCGGCGTCCTTACAATTCGACGTGCAGGTCACAACTATGGTGAAGTGGTACTCGCCTGGGAGCGTGGAATCGGGGATTGTGAGTGTCGGACTGTTCCCGCCCACCGGGCTGCCGTGCTGACGCCACTGGTAGGTGACGATGTCGCAATCGGTGCCCGTCGTGTCCGCAATCAGGTCGATGGGCAGATCGTCCACGAACACCACCCAGCTATCCACGGAACTCGCCATTGAGACCACGGGCGCGGGAGTGACCGTCACGTAGTTCACTTTGATCTCGGTGTCCGAGCCTCCGAGGTCTTCTGTGACCGTGAGTCTTACGGAGTAGGTGCCGGGGTTTTCGTACAGCCACTCGAAGGTGTGCTTAACGTCGAGCTGAAACTCGTCCGAAGTGCCGTCATCATCGCGATCCCAGGTCCAGAGGAGCACGTCTCCGCTGTAAGGCGTCCATGTGAGCTCTACGTTTCCATCATTGTCGAAGTCCCATTCCCATCGGACAATCGTGCCTCCGGGAGACGGATATGAGAAGTCGGTGAACAACACCCTCACTCCTCCGCAGATCTGGATTCCCTGCGGTGCCGCAGGTGCCGTGGGGGTCACTGCTCCCTCAAGCGTTCGAATTGTCGACAGTGAGGGAGGCGATGGCGGTGTCTCCAAGAGGGACAGCAGTGGTAGTGGGTGAGCCGACATACGCGGCCACCCCAGGACAGAGGAAGATAGTTCAACTACCTGTGCGGGAGCCGGCGTCGATGGGCTCTGGACGACCGCTACCGTCGTGGCCTCTGGAGTTGCTGAGTCCGACGACGGTTGAGACGTCGACTGCGCGAACGTCGGGGTCGATGACTCCGTGTAGGTGTAGATCTCTACGCCGAAGTCCGCGTGGGGTACCGGGCCAACGTTGGTGACGTAACAGTCATAGTTGCCACCGGTCTCAACAACGAGGTTGCCGTCGGCGTCGCAGTCGCCGGTCCAGTCCGAGGGCTCGTAGCCGATCACACCACTCTCGCTCACGGCATAGTTGCCGGGTGAGACTGCGATGGGGGTCTCCCAGACGACGTCCTGATCGTAAATGTGGTCCAGACCGTTGATGTACGGCTGGAAGTCCCCGGGCACGGCAAGGCCGCCTTCGCGATTGTCGACCGTTTTGTGGAGGGTGAGTGTGGCGGTGGCACAGTTGTTGACGGTGATGGTGACGGAATCGTCGTCGGAGCCGCAGCCGTTGGAGACGGTGAGTGAGACGGTGTAGGTGCCGGCGGCGGAGTAGGCATGGGTGGGATTCTGGACGGTGGAATC
>Ga0351966_1294_pt1 | contig 9311 bp, 9 predicted proteins | sample TotcelT113001K14_FD_206840 | JGI IMG/M metagenome (GOLD analysis project Ga0351966, IMG submission 206840) | Enriched cells from coal bed in the Powder River Basin, Montana, United States - Total cells T11 rep3 HSBNCT.T11.300.1.K14 ... | reverse complement strand
AGGATAAACAGATGCCCGCGCGCGGACAACTGGCAGAAAACGGTTTTTCGGTCCAGGCGTGGGAATCAGGACATCTGCGTGACGACGATCGGATGGAACCGCAACGGATTGTCGCGATCAGATCGCGCCCGCCCCGAACCGCGGCTGGTGCTCGCGGCTGGCGCCCGACACGGCTGGCGCTTGTGGCCCTTGCGTGTTCCCGAGACCGCTCCTAGAATGACGTGCTTTTGCGGATACCGCCCCCAACAACAACGGATTGCCATGTCGCGCCGCTTCATTCAACAACTGTCCGACCGGGAACAGGTCGATGAGGTCTTCCTGGTCGCTGACAAACAGCTGCGTACCAATCGCCAAGGCGGGCTGTACTTGCAGATGCGGTTGTCCGACCGGACAGGGTCGGTCAACGCCATGATGTGGAACGCCAACGAAAAGCTGTACCACGCTTTCGAGAACGGCGAATATCTGCAGGTGCAAGGCACAGCCCAGTTCTACAATGGCGCCCTGCAAGTTATCGTCAACCACTTTGATCACACACCCGCTGCCCAGGTGGACGAGTCCGACTTTGTGACGTTGGACGCCGGCGCGGTGGATCGGCTGGCCACGCGCGTGAGTGAACTGCTGCGGGGAATGCGAAGCTATCCGCTGCGCAACCTGGCGGAGTGCTTTTTGATGGACGAAGCGTTCATGACGTGCTTCACCACGGCTCCGGCGGGGATCAAGAATCACCATGCCTACCGGGGCGGACTACTGGACCACGTCGTCAGTCTGATGGAACTGGCGGCGGTGGTCGCACCGCGTTACCCGGAGATCGACGCCGATTTGCTCCTGATGGGCGCGTTTCTGCACGACGTGGGGAAAATTCGCGAACTGACCTACGAACGCGATTTGGCGTACAGCGACGAAGGCCAGTTGATCGGCCACCTGGTGATCGGTGTCAGCCTGGTCGACGAGAAGATTCACGAGGCCGAGAAGCTGTCGGGCGAGGCGTTTCCTGGCGAGTTGCGATTGCGACTGCAGCACATGATTCTGAGCCATCACGGCGAGTACGAATTCGGCAGCCCCAAGCTGCCCATGACCTTGGAAGCCATCGCGCTGCACTTCCTGGACAACCTGGATTCGAAAATGCACAGCGTCGGCGCGGTGATGCGCGAAGACGCGAACGATGCCAGTGCCTGGACACCGTACCAAGCCACCCTCGGCCGCAAATTGTTCAAAGGCCGCCGCGAGGACGACGCGGGGGACTAGCACGCAGATCGCTCAAAGCAGGTACTTGATCGCCAGAAATCCGGCGATGACCGCCAGGAACAGGGCCAGCGTGGCGATCTCAAAGTAACGTTCCATGAAGGCTTTGACCCGCGGGCCGAAGAAGTAAATACAAATCGCCACGAGGAAAAACCGCATCGAGCGGCCGACGAGCGAAACGGCGATCAACGTGGTCAGGGGAACGTACTGGTGGAACACGCCAGCAGCGATCGTAAAGACTTTGAATGGGATCGGCGTAAACGCTGCGCCGAACAACGCCACGACGGCGTTGTCGCGGTACATCTGACCGACGTAATCCACGTTCTCGTAGGTGACGCCGGGCACGTAACGGCAGAAAAAGTCCCCGACCGCCGCCCACAAGGCAAAGCCGATGAACCACCCCAGCACACCGCCCGCCACCGAGGCCAGGGCGCTCACTCCGGCGTAATAAAACGATCGCTTCGGCCGCGACACGGACAGCGCGATCTGTAGCACATCCGGGGGGATGGGGAAAAAAGAACTCTCCGCAAACGAAATCACGGCCAAGGCCGGCGTGCCGTAAGGCGTGTCGGCCCAGTGCAGAACCCACTGGTATAGTCGGCGCACCAGGTTCGGTTTGCGAGCGGTCTCAACCTCGCTCGCTTTGTGCGGTGAATTCTCGTTCCCAGTGTTAACAGTCGAGCCGGACATGAAGGCTCCCAAAACGGAGAAAGGTGACGCGTGTCGCAAAGTCTGGACGATCTCCGATCATAACCCAAACGGCAGGAAAACGGCAGAGCAAATCCGGGGCAGAAACCAAGTCGAAGTTGCCGTTTCCACGGCCGGAATGGCCAAACGGGCCCTTTTCCAGCAGAGCTGGAAAAGACACAATATATAGTACAAGGCACAGGCTCAGACGTACAGAATTCAATTTTGCCGGGCGTCGCTTACACCACGTAGATACAGGTTCCCCCGGCAAAATTTAATTCTGTACGTCTGAGCCCTCCCCGGGGGACACCGGGGGGCACTCGCATCCCGCGAACGAAGAAACGAAAACCGGCAAGACCATGAATACTCCACCACGCTTGAATATTCCGCGAATCGACACTCGGCAGGATAGTGTCCAGCAAGCGCTTGACGCCCTGCGGGAAAAACTCAGTCCCCGAGGCGATGTGGTCAGCCAGCGCGGTCGGCAGCGGACGATCGAGGTGTTCGGCAGCCCGCTCAGTCCGCAGCAGGTCGTCGAGAAAATCTGCACGGACGTGCGCCGCGAGGGCTTGGCGGCTGTCCTGCGGTACAGCGAGCAACTCGATGGCGCTCGGTTGTCGTCCGAGTCGCTGCGCGTGAGCCCGGCGGAAATGCTGGCCGCGCATCGCCAGGCCGCCCCCGGCTTCTTGGCCACGATCCGCCGCATTCGCGACAACATCCTGGAGTTCCAGCGAGCCATCCTGCATCGCGACGTGGAATTGCAGCGCCCCGCGGGAGTGCGGTTGGGGCAACGCTACGTGCCGCTACGGCGGATCGGCGTCTGTGTGCCGGGGGGGGGCGGCGGCGTATCCGTCGACCGTCCTGATGACCGCCGTTCCTGCCCAAGCGGCCGGCGTCCAGCAGATCGCCGTCGTGGCCCCGCCCACGGCCTTTGGGGCGAACAACCCGGATGTGCTGGCCACGTGCTGGGAACTGGGCGTCCAGGAAGTCTACCGGATCGGCGGGGCCCAGGCCGTCGCGGCGCTGGCCTACGGTTTGCCGGAACTGCCTTCGGTGGACAAGATCGTCGGTCCGGGCAACTTGTTCGTCGCCCTGGCCAAGAAGTACGTGTTCGGTGAAGTAGACATCGATTCGATCGCCGGCCCCAGCGAGGTCGTCGTGATCGCCGACGAGACCACGCGCCCCGACTTTGCGGCGGCCGACTTGCTGGCCCAGGCGGAACATGCGCCGGGAGCCAGCATCCTGATCACCTGGAGCGAGCGGACCCTCGAGGCGACGGCAGCGGAGTTGGAGCGGCAGGTGGCCCGGCTGTCGCGGCGCGAAGTCACGGTGCAGAGTCTGGAGGCGTTCGCGGCCCTGATCCTGGTCCGGGATGCCGACGAAGCCTGTGCCATCACCGACTCGATCGCCCCCGAGCATCTGCACATCGCCACGGACAACGCCGCAGCGCTGCTGGCCAAAATCCACCATGCGGGCGCGACGTTCCTGGGCAATTTCACCCCCGTGGCCGTCGGCGACTATGCCGCCGGCCCTTCCCACGTGCTCCCCACCGGCGGCACCGCCCGCTGGGCCTCGGGCCTGTCGGCCAACGATTTCCTGCGGGCTCACAGCGTGATCGCTTACACGGCGGACGGCTTGCGTCAGATCGCTCCGGACATCCAGCAGTTGGCCGATAAAGAAGGGCTCACCGCGCACCGTGCCAGCGTCGATGTGCGGTTGGGATAGCCGCCGTTTGACGACGAACTGCCTTGCCATTGAGCTGTTTTCGAAACCTTGATCTCGGCCTTCATCGCGATGTGCTGATTTGCAGGCCAGGGAACTGCAAGAAGCAGGGCGATGCGGCAACTGTGTTTCTGGGAGCAACGAAGCGTGAGCAACAGGCCGGGCGGCTCCGCCGTGATCGACAACCTGGATTTGACAAGGGTACTGCGCCAGCATGACCGCTGGCTGCGGACGGTGGTGTATTCGCGCGTCGGAGAACGGGAGGGCGTCGATGACGTGATGCAGGAAGTCGCGTTGGCGGCGGTTCGCCAGGCTGCGACGCTGCCGGATGCCAGCCGGATGGCGCCCTGGTTGTACCGCGTCGCGGTTCGCCAGTCGCTGTTGTACCGCCGCAAGGCGGGGCGGCGGCGGAAACTGGCCAACGGATACGCTCAGCAGGTACCGCCGGCGGAGCACGACCCAACCTGTGTCGAGCCGCTGGATTGGCTGCTGGCTCGAGAACGGTCGCAATGGGTGCGGGTTGCGCTCGAGCGACTGGCGAATCGCGACCGGGAAATCCTGATGCTGAAATACGCGGAGAATTGGAGTTACCAGCAGATCGCCGAGCATCTGGGGGTCAGCCACAGCGCGGTCGAAGCGCGTTTGCACCGTGCTCGGGCCCGGTTGCGGGCCGAGTTGGCGGCGGTCGAAGGGGATGACGCGGAAAACGAGGTGGTACGATGAACCGCAGGGGAAATGCGCTGACGGACGAGATCGCTTTGGATCGCCTGGTGGACGGCGAATTGAACCGGGAGGAGTACGCCGCGATGCTACGGTCGCTGGACCAGACGCCGGACGGTTGGCGGCGGTGTGCGTTGGCGTTCCTCGAGGCACAGGCTTGGCAGCACGAGCTGGGGCAGGGGCGTACCGAGGACGCCGTCCCGATGGTTGCCGAGGTGGCCATCCGTCAGGCGGCGACGAAGACGAAGGGCTGGCCTTTGTTGTTGGCCGTGGCCGCCAGCTTCGTAATGGCGTTCGGCTTGGGACTTGCGTTTCGGCCTGGGGGGCCGTTGGGGCGGGCTGGTCAGGTCGCTCCACCGATCGCCGATCGCAGCACGCCCTTGAGGGTGCCGCCGGGGGCGGGCGACTTGAATTCTTCGTCCGAAGCTGCCATCGCAGCGGCAGCGCCGATCTCCACGGGCAACGTAAGGTTCGTCGTCGATCACGGCCAGGAGGCCGGCAGCCGCGAGGTGGATGTGCCCGTCTACGAATGGGCGGCCGAAAACGAGCCGTGGCTGTCTGGGGGACCCTTGGCGCCTTCGTTCGAGATGCGGCGCGCGGTTCAGCGTGGGGGGCACGATGTGCGGATGCACAGGCATTTCATTCCGCTGGAGACCGGCGATGGCCGGCATGTGTTGATTCCCGTCGAGCAGATGGAGATCACGCCTGCGGGGCGGCGCGTTTTCCAGTAAGGCCGGAGAAAGAACGTTACTTGGGCAGATCAGATAGAACAGAGGAGACAGATGATGATTCAGAACCGGTTCGGACGATTCGTCCTCCGTAGGATGGTCCCCATGCTGGCCATCTTCTTAGCTGGCTCCGTGGCGGCGGCGGATACACCGAAAGAGGCAGCGGCGTTGCCCGAACAGGAAGCGGGCGACGCCGAAAAGGGCTATTGGTTGGGGATTTTGGCAGCGCCGGCCGATGCGATCCTGAAGCTGCACCTGCGTCTTGAAACCGGCGTGGTTGTCGAACAAGTTGTGCCGAATTCGCCTGCCGCAAAGGCGGAGATCCAAGTGAACGACATTTTGCTCAAGTTCGGCGACGCTCCATTGGCGGACGTGGATGGCTTACAGAAGGCGGTCGGAGAGAACAAAGATCGCGAAGCTCGGGTGACCTTGTTGCGGGCGGGCCAAGAGATGACCGTGACCGTGACGCCGGAACAGCGGCCGGCGGACGCCGGCGTAGCCTTGCCGACGCGCCCCGGGGATTGGGGGCACATCACCGAGATGCTCAAGCGGCTGGAACGAGGCGAGTTTGGCGACGATCCGTTGCGGATGTTCTTCGTACAGCCGGGCATTGTCGTGCCGAAGGATTTCAAGCAGCGGCGGCTCGATCTGTTCAGCTCGCCGCCGGAAACGCTGCGGCTGCCCAAAGGCACGCGTGTCACGGTCGCACGGCAGGACGACGGCCCGGCCAAGATCACGGTGGAAAAGGACGGCCGGAAGTGGGACGTGACCGAAGAAGAACTGGACCAACTGCCCGAGGATGTGCGGCCGGCGGTCAAGGGGATGCTGGGCGGCGGCCGCGTCTACGTCTTTGGCCAGAGTCCCGTGGTGGTGCCGGGAGAGCAGCCCGGGCGGTCCAAGGAAAAAACGCCTGTGACCGAGCCCCGCCAACGGCCGGAAGCCGCGACGGATTCCAACGGCAAGCATCTGCATGACGTCCGCGAGCAGCTCGAGGAAATGAATCGTCAACTGCGCCAGAACGAACAGCGGCTGCAGAAGCATTTGGACGAATTGCGGCAGCAGATGGAGAAGCTGGGCCAGCCGAAGGACTGAGTCAAACCCCACGTCGTCGCGACTTGTTCGTAGGACAAGACGGCAAGACAGCCCTGCTTTCACGCCACGACATAGTGTCGGCCATTCCCGGCACTCCGTTTTTTGGTGCCATTTTTGGGGGTCACGATGCGCACGGGGGCGTCGATCTGGTATTCTGGAGGTACCGTAGACTCGCCATCCAGACCAGCGAAAACGAGAGAACGTCATCATGATCGATCCCAAACGCCATGCCGACAGCCGCGGCATCATCGAGTCCGTGTTGCGTTACATCCCCGGGTTCCGGGGGTATCTGGAAAAGGACTATCGGCAGGAAAGCGACCATCTGGTCCGCCGCTGGATGGCGGACCGATTGCAGCAGAGCAAGCGGTCCCTGGACAGCGGGATGACGGCCTTGATCGACGCCGGCCGCCTCGACCAGTTAACCGCTTGGGAACGCGTCAAGAACCGTCTGGATGCCGTGATCCTGCGTTTCCGCAGCGCCGTACGCGGCTACAGCGGCTTCTTTGATTTCGTCCAGGTCAACGTCGACCTGTTGGACCAGGTTTACGAGCACGACATGGCGCTGGTACAAAGCGTCGAAAAGTTGGCGACGGCCATCGAACAGACCGCTGCCAGCGGTGATGTGCCGGACTCGACGACCGGCGAATGGCTGCGGCAGATCGACGAGATCGATCGCCGGTTTTCGCAGCGCGGCGAGATGCTCAATGGCCTGAACCCTACCGCTGGCGGCTAACGAACCAATTCCGGTTCGTCGCCTGGCGGGAGCCCGCGTAACGTGCCTTCACGAGGGATCAGTCCACGTGAAACACCTCTTCCATGCCCGCCCACCATTCACCGGCGGCTCGCGTCTCCAGCGGTGATTGCAGGGGCATGCAGTGACTCCACCACTGCTGCGTCGTCGGGTCCGCTGCCATCTTGGCCGAATCGGCCGCGAAATCGGATCCGTAATACTCGAAATAGCTGAACAGATAGTACTTGCCGTCATCGAATTGACGTAGATAAATCGAGTAGTTGCGGATCTTGCACTGCTCGATCATTGCCAGCACATCCGGCCAAACGGCCGCATGCAGGCGTTTGTACTCCTCGACCTTGTCGGGCTTTAACTCGATCACCATCCCGTATCGCTTCATCGTTCCTCCTCCACGCGGTCCTCAAACCGACTCGTCAAATTCCCCGAGCTGCAACGGATACTTCCCGTATTCACGAACCAGCTTGACAATGCTGTCGTACGTGGCTCCAGAAACCCGGGAGGTCACCGAATGATCCGACTGAAAAATCATCCCGCCTCCCTTGGCGGCGTTCAGTTTGCGCAACACCTCGCAACGCAACTTTCCCGGATCGCCTTCTTCCCAGACCGTAACATCGCTGTTGCCGCAGAACCCCAGCTTGTGGCCATACTGGCGGCGAAGCTCCACGGCGTCCATCCCGGCCTTGGACTCCAGCGGGTTGAGAGCATCCAGCTCCAGCTCGACGAAGTCCGGCAGAATCGTTTTCACGTTGCCGCAACCGTGATAGATCACGGGCAAACCCCGCTCGTGACAGAAACGAATCATCTCCGCCACACAAGGCCTGAAATATCGGCGCCAGTAATCGGGCGAGAAGAACATGCCCCCCTTGTAGGCAACGTCCCCCCAAATCACAAAGCCATCGAGCAACCCTTCCGCCGCTTCGATCGCCGCTTTGGCGCACTGGGCGTAGAAATCGCCGATTCTCAAGATCTGTTCCCCCAAGCGTTCGGGATGCTCGCCGATCCACATGAACGTGTTCATTTGCCCGACCAGTCGCGTCAGGCACTCGGAAGCCTCGGTCATGCTGCCGTAGACCGGAAAGTTGCTGCGCAGCTCCTTGACCGTCTCGATCCAGGGCGGCAGGTCGCGGGTGAATCCATCGCCAACCCCGGCAATCTGATTGTCGCCGCCGGAAAAGAATCGCCGCGGATCGCGGGGATCGTCGAACTGGAACGCTTCCAACTTGTCGATCGTGTCGGTGTCCCAGCTCACTTGCTCGGGCATCGGCATTTGGAAGCTCTTGCGGAGCGTCGTTTCGTAACCGGTCTTGACGACCACCTCCTGGTCGGTTTCCCGCAGGATCTCGAATGGCTTGATGTGCGGGTCCATGTTCGGGGTCGTCACGATCCAGTCCAGATCGTAATACGAGTACGGTTCGGCGGTCTCCGGCAAGTTCAGCTCCTCGCGCCACCTGCGGACGAAACCGCCCCAGAAAAAGTCGCTGATGGGCACACGATCAGGCTCCTCATGCCGCAACGCCTTGTTCATGCGATCCAGCTTTTCAACCGCCCCTTCGGTCCTGGTTCTTTCCGCCATCAAATCGCCCTCATCTTCCCGTATTCGTCCTGGATTGAACTTCGAAGAGCATTTTATCACGATTCTCCCAGAGTATACCGCACGCGATTGCCCGTGACAGGTAACCCAAAGCGTAAGCGAGGGACGAAGTTATCTCCTCGCTTACGCTTCGGGTTGCGATGAAATGTGCCATCCTCAACCGCGTACAGCAGGGAATGCATTACCTAAGAAGGGGGGGGCGACCGGGGGGTAATAGATTTTTTAGGGATAATACTAGCCCGCCACATCAGCCCCAAGGCGTCAGAAACCCTCACGATACCCCGATTATAAGGTCAAGAAAAGCCTGATCGATTGCTCGACGGATACTTGCACTCAGCGCCGACAAAGACTAGGATACGCGGTTGGGTGCCCTCGACTGGATTCACCGCACTGATTTCGCCGCTTGACGTATTTCTCTCAGCGAAGGGCTCACGCGTTTTCTGCTGTCATATTCTTTTTCTTTCCAAGGAGTCGTCCATGAACCGAATTCGTACTTGTCGTCGGGCTTTTACGCTCGTCGAGCTGCTGGTCGTCATTGCGATCATTGGCATTTTGGTGGCGTTGCTGTTGCCTGCAATCCAAGCTGCCCGCGAGGCGGCGAGGCGAACGCAATGCAACAACAATTTGAAGCAAATTGGTGTGGCCCTGCATAATTACCACGATGTGTTCAAGTCGTTCGTCTACATGAAAGGTGGAACGAACGGATACGGGGACGCCTCTCGATTTGATGGAAACTACAATCGACGCAGTGGAATTATTTCCTTGCTTCCGTTTATGG
>Ga0351966_1287_pt1 | contig 9651 bp, 7 predicted proteins | sample TotcelT113001K14_FD_206840 | JGI IMG/M metagenome (GOLD analysis project Ga0351966, IMG submission 206840) | Enriched cells from coal bed in the Powder River Basin, Montana, United States - Total cells T11 rep3 HSBNCT.T11.300.1.K14 ... | reverse complement strand
GTCGGCCTGGCCTTCCTCTTTCTCGGCCAGATTGTCCTCACGCTCATGGGAATCACCGTCGGCGCGTTCGCGATCGCCGGTGGCATAATCCTCCTCGTGCAATCCATCCGCAACATGACATCCGGCAGGATGATGGATGCGGTCAAGGAGGAGATGGTGGCGGTCGTCCCCATCGGCACGCCGTTGCTGGCCGGCCCTGCCACCATCACCACGCTGCTTCTCCTCACATCTCAAGTTCCGCTCGCCGTCGTGCTGGAAGCATTCGTGGCAAACGTGCTCATCGCGTGGGCCATCTGCCTGGGCAGCTACCGCATCCTCAAGGTCATGGGACAGGGAGGCGTCCGCGCAGTGTCGCGGGTGTTCAGCCTCCTGCTCGCATCCATCGCCGTCACCATGATACTCAAGGGACTTGCGATGTCAGGCATCATCGCCCCCCTGCCATAGCCAGGCGGCGGTACGTCGGGGCGGCGTCCGGTGTAGGACAAACGCCTACAACATGTTTAGCGCACGTCCGACACTCGTGGCGACAGAACAGTGCGTTACACTGTAAGGATGTCCCTTCGAGAGCGTCTTACGCGGAAGTACTTCGACGCCGTCTACAACCCGCTGTATGACGCATCCACCGCTCGACTGTCCAGATATATTGAAGCGCAGGACGTGCTCGTGCGCAGCCTGCAGGTCGAGGCCGGACAGCGCATCCTCTGCGCGGGGCTCGGCACCGGCAATGAACTCACGTCGCTTCGGGCGCGTGAGCCATGGCTCAACCTGGTGGGCATCGACCTGTCACGAGCCGCACTTGCAAGGGCGCGATGCAAACCAGCGGGGAGCGACTGCGGCACCGCGCTCATGCTCATGGACGCACAACGCCTGGGCTTCTCGAATGAGTCCTTTGACCGCCTGCTGTGCTACCACGTGCTGGACTTCACAGGCGAAGCAGGTCCGGCGGTCGGGGAGTTCCTGCGGGTTCTGAAGCCGGGCGGGCGCTTCGTCATCAGCTTCCCCTCCGAGAGCGAAGGCCCCGGACTCGGCGCGGCGCTCCTCGGCAACAGCATCAAGTCTTCGACAGCCCAAACGGGATGCCGCATCGGGCGTGTCGCCCGAACGCTGCTCGCAGGATTCATCTACCTGCCGCTGACATTGCGGCGCCATCCCACCACGTACACTCCGGACGAGATAGAAGCCCTGCTGCGCTCCCGGGGAGCGGCGGATGTCGTCATAGAGAGCGACCCTGTCTACCGCGACCATATCGCACGCGGGGAGAAGAAGAAGGGGGGATAACCGATGCGACCTGAGGACAAGTATTTCGAACAACTTACCCAGGAGGAACTCTGGAAACGCTACTGCGGCTTCCTGGACCTGAGCGTGGCCGAGTTCATGGGGGTGCAGGAGCAGTTGCTGCTCGACCAGATAGACCGGGTCTGGTCCAGCACGCTCGGACGAAAGGTGATGGGCGACCGGAAACCGGTGTCGATGGAGGACTTCCGGGCACTTGTTCCTCTGACGACGTACGACGACTACGAGCCCTATCTCAGCGAGCGAAGAGAGGACGCGCTCGCATGCAAGCCTGCTCTCTGGTGTCACTCATCAGGCCGCATGGGGCAGTTCAAGTGGTTCCCTCACAGCCCCGACTTCATGGAGCGCGTCAACAAGTCGTGCCTTTCGGCGCTCACGCTCGCCTGTACCCGCGAGCGCGGCAGGGTCAACTACAACCCCGGCTTTCGATTTCTCCTGATCCTGCCTCCCACCCCTTACACATCCGGCTGCCTCTTCGACTCGTTCGCACAGCACTTCACGTTCCGAGCCATGCCGCCACAGGACACCGGGTCGAACACGCCGTTCCAGCAGCGCGTCGCCACCGGCTTCCAGATGGCGCTCAGAGATGGGGTCGACGTCATCGGCGCGATTGCAAGCGTGCTCGTCAAGATGGGGGAGCAGTTCGAAGAGCACACACGCTCGGTGAACTTCTCTCCGTCCATGCTGCATCCCAGCATCGTCGGCCGCATGACTCGCGCATGGCTGCGCGCCAAGCGGGAACACCGGCCCATTCTCCCACGCGACCTCTGGCCCTCCAGGGCCATCGCCACGGGTGGTGTCGACACGGCGATCTACAAGCAGGCCATCGAACGATACTGGGGAAGTGAGCCATACGAGTTCTACACCTGTGCCGAGGGCTTCCTTGTCGCCATTCAGGGATGGAACAAGAAGGGCCTGTATTTCCTGCCCGACATCGCGTTCTACGAGTTCATCCCGCACGCGGAAGTCCTCAAGTGGCAGGCAGACGACTCCTACCAGCCATCCACGGTGCTCTACAATGAAGTGCAGGAGGGCGAACTCTACGAAGTCGTCATCACACAACTCTACGGCATGCCGCTCCTCCGGTACCGGATGAAGGACCTCGTGCGCTTCACCGGTCTGCATGACGATGAGACGGGGGTACGTTTGCCGCACATGCAGTTCCAGAGGAGAGTGGGCGAGACCATCGACCTGGCAGCTCTCGCCCGGCTCGATGAACGCACGCTATGGCAAGCCGTCGCGAACACCGGTCTCCGCTTCGCTGACTGGGCTGCCTGCAAGGAATACGATGGGTCGCAAGCATACCTTCGGCTCTACCTCGAACCAAAGGACGAGTGCACGCCAGAGGAAGTGGCGGAGATGGTCGACCGGAACTTGAAAGCCATCGACGTAGACTACCGTGACATCGAATCCTATCTTGGTCTGCAGCCTGTGAAGGTCACGCTGCTGCCACGTGGCTCGTTCCAGCGATACATGGACCGGCAGCGCGCGGCGGGCGCCGACCTCGCGCACCTCAAGCCGCCACACATTAACCCGTCCGAGCGGGCACTCAGCGACCTTATGGAAACCGCGCGAACAGGAGGCGAGGCCGTTTGACCGAGGGGATGCAACCCTACTACGTTCTGCCCCCGGCCGTCACTATCGCAGTCGGCGTAGCGCTGATTGCCATCGTCCTCTCCTTTGCACCAGCGTCGAGAAGCCGCACGTTCTTCGTGAGCATGCTCGGCGGCCTGGTGCTGTGGGGCGTCGCCGTGCTCGGCATGCGCCTCAGCACGGAGCCATCGACAGCGCTCCGTTGGAACCAGTGGACACCGGTGGCTATCTACATAATGTTCCTGTTCTTCTTCCGTTTCTCCCGGGAATACACGCATGCCCACGACGGCAGTAGACTTCTCACCGCGGCCTACGTCGGCTTGCTGGTTCTCGCCGTCGCAGCCCCGGCCGGTCTCCTGATGGAGAGCCTGCGCATTGAGGACTACGGCTACGCCCCGGTGGCTGGCCCCCTGGCGATGCCTGCCGGAGCTGCCGGCATCATCCTTCTCCTCGCAGGCGTCCGCACGCTCGTGCGCCGGTACCGTGTTTCGTCATCCGACGAGGAAAAGACCCGACTCCTCTACGTCGTGGTTGCTGCCGTCCTCCCGCTCGTGGGAGCCCTGCTCGATATCGCGACGAACCTCCCTCCCATGGGCATCTGGACCAGTCTCCTTTTCTGTATTGTGTGCAGCATTGCCCTCCTCAGATACCGGCTGCTGGACGTTCCACAGGTGGCGCGCAGGATTCTCACATATCTGCTGCTCGGCGTCATGGTCGCAGTCCCATACGTCGTCACAGTGCTTACCATCCAGAGCATCTTTGGCGCACGCCTGGAGGGATTGTGGAGTTACGTCGTCACGATCCTCTTCATGGCGGTCTTTCTGCGTCCTCTGTATGCGGCTGCCCAGGAGTTGGTAGACCGGCTGTTCTACCACGAGCGATACGACGCGCTGCGTGCTCTCGAGCAGTTCGGCCGCGATGCGCAGCACGAAGTAGACCTGGACGTGCTCTCCTGCCGGCTCACCCGGCTCGTCACCGAAGCGCTGCACGCAACCCGCACCTGCCTCTTCCTGCCGGCGGAGAACACCGCTGCGCTTCAACTCATGTCGTGCGACGGTGTGGAACCCCTACCGCAAAGTGGTTCATTCTCACGGCGCAGTGCACTGGTTCGCTGGATGGCGGACCATCCCGAGATTCTGGCCCACCGCATGCTTGACATCGAGCCTCAACTGCAGAGCCTTTCCTCCAAAGATAGACTCCTGCTGAACGACCTCGAGACCAATATCCTCGTGCCGGTTACCTCGGCCTCCGGACACCTCTCGGGTCTCCTCATACTGGCCGGGAAGCGCTCCAACCGCCAGTACTCGCGGGAGGATAGGCGACTGCTGGAGGCTCTCGGCCGCCAGATGGCGATATCCCTGGATAACGCACGCCTGTACAACGACGCAGTGAGGGGGCGTCACGACCTCGAGAGATGGCTGGATGGAATGGATGACAGCGTCGTGATCGTAGATAACGACCGGATCATCCGCTTCCTGAACCGTTCCGCGAGGGTGCACCTTGGAGTATCGGTGGGAGAGCCGTGCTGGACGGTGCTGGGTACCGGACAAAGCTGCACCCATTGCTCGCTGGCGGAGGCGTGGAGCGGTGAAGCAGGCAGCGTGCGGCTGTCGCGACGAGTGGGCGACCGCGACTACGAGGTCGTTGCCGCGCAGCTTCTGAACCCGGATGGCGAGCGCTCGCTCATCAGCGTGCTGCGCGACATCACCGAGCGGAACCGGTTCGAGGAGGAGCTTCAGCGCTCGCGGGAGCAGTTGCGGGAACTGGCGATCCACCAGGAGTCCGTGCGTGAAGACGAGCGAGCCGGAATCGCACGCGAGCTTCACGACGAGCTGGGGCAGCTCCTCACGGCCTTGAAGATGGACATCTCGTGGCTTTCCCGCCACCTTGACAGCATCCCCCCGGACCAGATGCGCGACAAGCTCGCCGGGATGATTGCCCTCACCGACACGTCGGTCAGTGCCGTGCAGCGCATGTCGTCGCAACTCCGCCCCGGCATCCTAGACGACCTCGGCCTCGTTGCCGCGCTGGAATGGCTGGCGCGGGATTTCCAGCAGAGAAGCGGCATCCAGTGCATCGCTGAGGTGGACAACACCCTCGACATAAGTGGACCTCGGGCCACTGTGCTCTTCCGCATATGTCAGGAATCTCTCACGAACGTGTCGCGGCATGCGCAGGCGAGTCAGGTGACTGTCAGTCTCGGCCGCAGGGATTTCGACGTCGTACTCAGGGTCACAGACAACGGCAGAGGCATCTCGAGCGAAGAGATGGAGGACCCGCGCTCCTACGGCGTCATGGGAATGCGCGAGCGCGCCCGGGCGTTCGGCGGCAGGGTCACCATCAGCGGAGCTCCGGGCGAAGGCACCACGGTTGAGGCAACGCTGCCACTTGAAGGCACGGACTGAGCCCCCGCGGCACGTAGTGGTTGAACGTCGGGGACCCGGGCAGGAGTCCGCTTGAGCGACACATCGGCGGAGTTCTACAGGCGCAATGCTCGGCGCTACGCCGAGGTCGCACGTGCGTACACGCAGTCCGTGTACGTGGACTCGTCTCACCCGGCACTCACCGATGACTCCGCCCTTCTCTCGCGCGCTCTTGCGCTGTCGCCCGGAGGCAGGTGCCTCGACGCGGGGTGCGGTCCGGGAGCCAGGGACGTCTTTGCGCTGTGGCGAATGGGCTGTGATGCGCGCGGCATCGATGCGGTGCCCGAGTGCATCCTCCTCGCGAGGGAGATGCATCCCGAGATTGCCGAAAAGCTCCTTGTGGCAGACCTGAGTCAGAGGCTCCCCTTTGAGAATGACTCCTTCGCCCTCGTTCTGTGCAACGCGGTGATACAGCACATCCCGCATGATGAGGTCATGCACACCACACTGCCCGAACTGGTGCGAGTGCTCAGGCCCTCCGGCATACTGCAACTCATGTTCAAGCACGGCAGGGGAGTGCTCTCGCTGTTCGATCCCGATTACGGAGAGGACCGTTCCTTTCTGCTCCACGATGAACACGACATTCTGAACGCACTCCGCTCACTCGGCATGGACCTCGTCGAGGAGGACAATACGGTCGGCCTGGGCGGCATCATGTACTTCACCGACCCCAAGGGGGCGGGACACTGCGTCTTTCACATGAGGAAAGGCTACGTGCAGTGATGCGCACGGGCTCTTGCCTCAGTCCGTCTCTTCAAAGACCGTCTCGCAGTAGGGATCGCCCCACGTAAGGAGAGAGCGGCAGTAAACCCGCACCTTTGGATTGTGGGTGCGCGCGACTTCCTCTTCGAAGCAGTCCTCCGCGAGGCAGAAAGATGGCGGGATGTCCAGGTCCGGGAACCAGAGGCACGGCGGGTACAAGCGATACACGACCTTCTTCGGCCCCTCCTGTATCAACTCTGCCTTGTACCCCACCACGTCGCCGGTGGCCAGCTTGAAGTAGCTGGCCAGCGCCCAGGCATCGTTGCCCTCGATGCCGAACTTCTCCATCGACGCATCGAAGTAGCGGTGAGCCATTCCCTTCATGAGCTTGCAGATGAGCCCGGCGGTCCGTTGTTCTCCCAGTTCGCTGTGCAACAGCTTCACCAGTTCCCGGTAGTAGGTCCACCCCGTCTTCGCCGAGGCCTTTGCCTTGCGCAACTCGGTCCAGCCCCCGGGAAGCTCCGGTTGCGCGCGCTCGATACGCGGCAGCCGTTCATCGTCTCTGCGCACTTCGGTCATCGGAGACTCCTTTCTTCGTCCGGAAATCAGACTCAGTCCGGACATCGTGGAACTCGATTGTACGCCTTCGCGGAGGACTGCGGACTGCTTTGCGAAGGCCCACGTGCAGGGACTATAATGGCGGCTCCGTCATGCCTTCACAGGAGCCGCCGAATTGAGTCCCGCGCTTGCATTGTTCATCTCGCTTGCGCTCGTGCTCCTGCTACTGCGCCTGAAGGTGTCGCCCGGGCCGGCAATCTTCTTCGGCAGCCTGCTGCTGTCCCTGATCACTCTTCCTGTCGCCGAAACGCCCCGACTCCTTCTCAGGGCAATAACGGACATCCAAACGCTGCGATTGCTGGCCATCATAGTATGCGCGCTCACCATGAGCCGGCTTATGGAGCGGCGCGGCATGCTGACCCGGCTGGCCGACGCGCTCGAGGGCATCGGACCCAAGTTGGCAATCCACGTGGCTCCGGCTGCCATCGGTCTGATGCCGTTGCCGGGAGGAGCCGTGGTATCCGCCGCGGCTGTGAAGGACCTGGTAAGGCGACTTCAGCTCTCCCCGGTTCAGGCGACGTTCATCAACTTCTGGTTCCGCCATCTGTGCGAGTTCGCAACGCCGGTGTATCCGGGAGTCATCATGGCCGGCATCATCCTGGCGGTGCCACTCTCGTTCGTATTGCTGCACCTCGCGCCCATATGGCTGCTGATGATTGCTTTCGGCTCGATCGTCAGCTGGCGCATCCTGCGCGCCTCCCCCAAGAACGAACCGAGGACCGCAGCTTCTTCGGACATAGTGCGAGAGGTGTTCCGCTCGGCCTGGCCGGTGATGCTGGTGTTTGCGCTCGTTGTCGCCGGCGTGGACGCGGCCCCGGCATTCCTCATCACCGTGACCGCGCTGGTGCTGCAACAAAGGATGTCGCGGGACGAAATCCTGGCGGGCCTGCGCTACGGATTCGACCCGAAGATACTCTTCCTGCTGTGTGCGGTGATGCTGTACAAGCACGTGGTTGAGAGCTCCGGTGCGGCCCAGTCGCTGTTCACCGAGATGCAGGCCGTCGGCATGCCCGCCTACGTGATTCTGACCACGCTTCCCATGCTCATCGGGTTCTCCACGGGCCTCTCGTCAGCGATGGTCGGCATCTCCATCCCGCTGCTGCTGCCCTTCCTCGTAACGGAGCAGGGGGTGAATGGCCCGGCGTTCCTGCTGGCGTACGGCGCCGGGGGTCTCGGCTACCTGCTCTCGCCACTGCATCTGTGCCTCGTGCTGTCTGCGGAGTACTTCAGGGCTCGCCTGTCCTCGGTCTACCGGTACCTGCTGCCTCCCGCGCTCGCCATCCTGTTGTGTCTCATCCTGCTCAGTGCCGCCCTGTCATAGTCTCCCCTCGCTGCGCCGCTTTGCCGAGACATCGGGAATCCTCTATACTGTCGCGACTATCTGCTATCGCAGCCACACGATGTCTCGCGCTCACCCATCATTGACACATTCCCGTCCCATCACAAGAGTCGGGGTACGCAACGCCGCGAGAGGAGCCAGGCACTCCTAGTGACACCCTCCATCGCCCTGCTGCTGTCCGTCGCAACCATCCTGCTTCTGCTTCGCCTCAAGGTGCATCCCGGCCCCGCTATCTTCATCGGGGGGCTCGTTCTGTCGCTTCTCGTGCTGCCGCCGGCCGACACGCCACGCCAGATACTCGCGACCGTCACGGACCTGCAGACGTGGCGACTCGTAGGCATCTTCCTGTGCGCTTTCATCCTCAGCAAGCTGATGGAACAGCGAGGCATGCTCACCAGGCTGGCGCATACCCTCGAGTCCATCGGCCCGAAGATGGCTATGCACGTGGTGCCCTCCGTCATCGGCATGGTGCCCATGCCTGGAGGCGCCCTCGTTTCCGCCACCGCCATGAAGGGTCTCGCGGAGCGGCTTCGCCTGTCCCCCGCGCAATCCACCTACATCAATTTCTGGTTCAGGCACCTGTGGGAACTCGCGGTTCCCGTGTACCCCTCCGTCATCGCCGCGAGCATCGTCCTCGCCGTACCTCTCTCCACCGTGGTCATCACCATGCTGCCGGTCATCCCCCTGATGACAGCTTTCGGAGGCATCGTCAGCTATCGCATACTGCGGAATGCCCCTCGGGCGACGTCACGGAACCTGACGTGGCGACAGCTCGGAAAGGAGCTGCTGCGCGCCTCGTGGCCGGTGCTGTTGCTGGTGGCGATGGTGCTGGCAGGCGTGGAGGCGGTCGTGGCGTTTCTCATCGTCTCGGTTGCCGTCGCCGTGCAGCAGCGCGTGTCGAGAACGGAAGCGAAGGAGGCCGTGCGCTACGCGCTGGGAGGGAAGATACTCTTCCTGCTGTTCGCCGTCATGCTGTACAAGGACCTCGTCGGTGCTTCGGGGGCCGCATACTCATTGTTCTCGGACATGCAATCAGCCGGCATCCCTCCCGCCGCCATTCTCATCGCCCTGCCACTGCTCATCGGATTCGCCGCCGGGCTGTCCATGGCATTCGTGGGCATCGCATTTCCCCTCATGCTGCCTTTCATCATCACTGCCGACGGATTGGATGCATATGCGCTCTTTCTTGCCTACGTCGCAGGCGGACTTGGCTACATGATCTCGCCGCTGCACCTGTGTCTCATACTCTCAGCCGAGTTCTTCAGGGCTCGACTGGGTGACGTCTACCGGCTCATGATTCCACCCCTCATTGCGGTCATCGGGGTGGCGCTTCTCGCCTATCTACTCCTGTAGTCCCCTTCGAACGTGCTGTGTTCCTGCCTTCTTCCTGGCGCCCCGCTGCGGCATCTGCTTCACTTTGCTGCGCTCCGGCCAATCGACTATAATCGTTCGGCTTTCACCCTGTTAGACATTAGCTATGCCAGCAAAGAACCGCGTCGAGCAGATGCTCCCTCTCTGGAGCGTGGCCAGTCCCTCTGTGCAGGTTACGGAGGCTGAGTCTCTGTCGTGAGTCCATCCATCGCGCTGCTGCTCTCCATCGCCGGGATCCTTATCCTCCTCAGGCTCAAGCTTGCCCCGGGGCTCGCGGTGTTCGCGGGATGCCTCATCCTGTCGCTGCTCATA
>Ga0351966_1023_pt1 | contig 9685 bp, 5 predicted proteins | sample TotcelT113001K14_FD_206840 | JGI IMG/M metagenome (GOLD analysis project Ga0351966, IMG submission 206840) | Enriched cells from coal bed in the Powder River Basin, Montana, United States - Total cells T11 rep3 HSBNCT.T11.300.1.K14 ... | reverse complement strand
CCCCGTCCCGGCGCCCCACAAACCCCGGCCCCCAACCCCCCTCCCCCCCCCCCGCGGCCCCCCCCCGGCACGTCGCTTGCGTGCAAGGAGATTTCGCGCCAGGTATTGCTCGACCGCATTCACGGCGGATGGGTCGGCATGTTGATCGGCGGGCTCGAGGGGTTGCCGCACGAGTTCAAGTACAAGGAACGTCCTCGCGACACGCTGCCGGAGTTCACCTTCCTGGCCGGCGGCGCTCGCTCGGATGACGACAACGACTTTGAGTGGACGCACTTGTGGTTCATGGACCGCGAGGGCGTCCTCAAGCTGCCCTACGCGCGGATCGCCGAAATCTGGAAAGCCAACATGAACAGCGGCATCTGGGTCGCGAACAAGAAGGCCCGCGAGTTGATGGACCAAGGCGTGATGCCGCCGGAAACCGGCAGCGTGGCCCGCAACCCGCACGCCTGGTACAATCTGTCCGGCCAGTTCTGCGTGGAATCCTACGGCCTGATCGCGCCCGGTATGCCGCAGACGGCGGCGGAGATCGGCTTGCACTATGCGCGCATCGCCGTGTCCGAAGAGCCGCTGCAAGCCACGCAGTTCTGGACCAGTCTGGTTGCCCTGAGCGCGTTCGACGACGGTCCGATGGAACTTGCGTTGCAACAAGCGTTGTCCGCGGTGGACCCCCGGAGTTGCATGGCCGAAGTGGTGGCCGACGCACGGCAGGCGTTTCACGCGCATCTGGAGGACTGGAAGGCCGCGCGGCAGGTAATTCACGAAAAGTGGCTCGGGCAGCGGAAATGGAACGACAACTCGACGCCGGTCAACGGGGCGGCTGTCTGCCTGGCCTTGCTCTATGGACGCGACGACGTCTACCGGACGCTCCAGTTGGCCATGGCCCTCGGCTACGACGCCGACTGCAACGCCGCCACCGCCGGCACCGTGGTGGGCGTTCGCTGTGGCTTCCAGCGCATTGCCGCGCTGCCGCAGTTCGAGATGCCCGATCGCTATGTAAACAAGACCCGCCCGCAACTGCCCGCCGAGTGCCAGGTTAGCGAGCAGGCCGAAACCCTGCTGCGCGTGGCCGAACGCGTCATCCTCGCGCACGGCGGCGAGCGCATCACGATCGCCGGAAACCCCGGTTACCGCATCCGGCTGCAGACAGCGCAGCTGCTGGAACGACTGCCGGACCATCCTCACGGACCGGAGAACAAGCCCATTTCGCGCCTCTCCCCAGCCCTCTCCCCGTAGGACCGGGGCGAGGGAGTTATTTCGTGGCCGTTGCTATGTACGCGGGAATCCGTCCTGGAAATCCTGCCAAGAGGAGAGGCATTGCTTGCTCGCAAATCATTTAATGACGCGTCGATGGACGTCCCGTCGCATTGGCTGATCCTGCTGCGGTGATGCTGCGAAGCTCGGGCGCCTCGGTCGCGGCTTCGATCGCCTTGATGGCTTCCTCGACCGCGCCAACCCTTCGCTCATTGAGTTCTCCCCCGGGGAATTGCCGATTCTCGACTTGCAGGTTGAACATGTCGATCAACTCTCGCAACTCGGGCAGCACGTCCCGGGCGGCCGAGCCGTAACGCGTCAACTCCTTCATGATTTCGCCGGTTCTACTCTCGCTTCCGTGGCCGCCCTGGGTCTTGGCCAGGATCACCCCTGCTTGCATGCCCTCTTTGAAGTTGTACTTCACCAACGCTTTGAATCCGCCCATGCGGATCTCGTTGGCGAACATCGTATCGGCGGGGCTCGGTGTCTTGACGGCGGCAAAGATGTCGGGCCCCAGCGCCCGCACGTCCTCGACGGTCAGCCGGTTCTCGAAGAAGTTCCGCAGGGTGGCCCGCGCCATTCCATCGGCATTGCGCGCGATGGTCCGCACCGCCGGGTAGAGCAATTCGCGGTCGGTTTCCAGCAGCGTGTTTGCCAGGGGGGGCCGGAACAAGGCGGCCGCCAGTTGGCCGTGAGTCAACTGGACGGGATCGTCCCAGACGATCGGCTCGATCGGCTCGGCGGTTTGCGCGACGGCCTGGAGCATCTCGCGGACGACGGGCCTCGCCTCCCCGCCCATATTGCGCAGGGCACCCGCCGCCTTGAACCGCAGCCAGCGATCTTCGTGGGACAGCAGACGGATAAATACCGGCAACGCCTCGGCATGCTTCATGCGTCCGAGCGTCTCGCAAGCGCCCTGGGCAACACGAACATTCTGCCCTTCGGCCAGCGCCATCAGGCCGGCCGCCAGCGCCGCCGCGTCAGGGCGTCCGGCCAGCTCCTCGGCGGCCCAACCGCGGACGATCGGCGACCAGTTGCCCAGGGCGGCGACAAGGTCGCTCGCGCTCATGGTGTTACGTTCCAGATCGAAGCGGCCGGCCGCAATGGCCTCGGCCACGTCCTCGTCGCTGAGCCAGTTCGCCTGGTTGGCGTCCTTGCCGGTGATGTGCAGCGTCTTCAGCGGCAGGGAATAGGCGAGTACATACGTGGCCGTCGGACTCAGGCCATAGTAGCTGCTCTTGCCGAAATAGGTGTCGTCGTCCGTGCTGCCGGGGCCGTATTGCTCGCCGCCGTCGTAGGTGAACGATCCATCGCTCCGCCGCACCAGGTCGAGGTGCCATGCGGCTTGGTTGAAAAAGGCGGCCGCCGCGCGGGGGCCGCCCGCATTCGCCCCGAGAACGCCCCACAGATAGCTGAAGCCCTGACCCGTGTGCCCCGACTCGCGATCCTTGTAGGCAGCCGTACACATCCTGGCAAAGTAGTGCGTCTCGGCGAGCCGGTTTCCCTGGACGGCGAAAAATACCGCCGCCATGGCGTTCTTGCCGTTGTTCTCGTGATGGGGCCACGGCTCGTGCTCGCCATAGGGTATGGATCCCTTGTCCACAAAGTAGCCAAAGAAATTCGACGCCCTTTCGATCGCGGGATCAATGACCGCATGCCGCACGCCGCATTTGTTGCCCATCACGATGGCAAGATTGGCCACCAGTCCCGTCGCGTTCACCGGGCCGTAGGGCGGCACCGACCCGTGCAATTCCCCGTCGGGGCCCGGCGGGACAAGTCCATGCCCAAAGGTCCCATACATCCCCTGCCCCTTGGCAATGGCGAGCGTGTACTGTTCGAGGGCGGGAAACACCTCGTCGTCGCGGGTCAGCAGGTAGTACTCGGAAAGGAACAGCGTGCAGTAGCCAAGGTGCCACGACCCCATGTGCGGTGTGATCCTTAGCGTCCGCGGCCCGATCTTCCGGGCGAGTTCCCGCACTTGGGGCAGGTACTCGGGCTTGCCGGTGGCCATCAGCGCCAGGCCGTTGATCGCGCCCCAAATCCCCGCGTCCAGCGACTCCTGCTCCAGCACGCGGCAGGCCTGGTCGAAGATCAACTGGGACTTGGGGCAATCGTACGGCGCGGTCTCGCGGTAGGTTCCCATGACGCGAAGCTTCAGCTCCACCTGGGCGGTCTTGCCGGCCCGCCACACGGTCAAGCGTAAAAGGCCCCCGTTTGCTTCCTTCTCCGCGTCCTGAATCGCCAGCGCAAAGCTCTTGCGGGCATCGTCGATGAACCGTTCGCCGCCCGTGCCGAGAATCACATCGTCCACTTTCAACACGCCGTCGGCCGGCGACTCTTCTCCAACGTGCGTGACCAGAATCTGCCGGCTGGCCGCGGTGGTCCTGCCCTGAAGGCCGTCAAAGTGCGTTGCCGGCCTGTGGTGAATCCATCCGCGGAGCCCCGTGGCGCCGAGGTTGTAGGTGAGTTTGCGGTCCACCGTGTCGATCGCACCGGGCGCGGTGAGGTCCGGCGGCGATGATGCCGCGAGTGCGCCGGCGGTCACGGCCAGGACAAACAGGGTGGAAAGAAGGGTTCGTACTCGTGGAAGGTTCAACATAGGGTCATGTCTTTCTTTTGAGGTGTTATGCCATTTGCGGTTAACGAGCCGTCCTCGCCGCTGAAATCGGCACCTCGCAGAACGTCAGCGCCGCGATGCCGTTGGCGCCGTCGAGCAACCGGTCCTGGCTCCACGACTTGCTGTCGAGGTACGTGATGGTTTCGGCCGTCGAGGCCTGTTTCAGCATCAGCGTCAGGACGTTGCCGGCCACGGCCCCAGAGGCGACTACGCCGTTTTGGCCGTCCAGGTAGAACTCGCTGGCCAGCGCGTCCTTCCAGACCACCGGCTGGTCGAACTCCAGGGCAATCGCGTCCCTCGCATCGCTCGTGTAGTAGGCATGCTTCAGATCCGGGGGCGTGATGGAGCCGACCGGCGGCTTGCCGTAAAAACCCCGCTCGATCAGCGGCTGGATCATGTGCGCGAACTCCGACCATCCGGCCAGCGGGTAATGGCAGGTGCCGGGCGGCCGGATGCCCAAGGTCGACATGATGCCCATGTTCGCGTACAGTCGCGGCAAGGTTCGCTGGACTTCCCGCAGCCGGTTGTCCGATCCGTCGCGGCCCATCGAGCAGGACCGGGGCCAGATCTGGTAGACATAGTAGCGTTGGAGATTGGGAAAATCCTGCTTCCAGCCGGCCGACAAATCCACGAAGTACCGTTGGTAGGTTTCCCACCCGTAACCGTCGCCGGGGCCGTCGGCGCCCTGGTCGTTCTCGCCCTGGTGCCAAAGCACGGCGCGGATGCCGTGCGTAAGCCGCGCCTCGCGCACCCGCCACAGCAGCCGGCCGTAGATCGTCTGCAAATCCTCGGGTTCTTCCGGATTCCGCTGGTGCTGGTCGATCCGCGTCCCGCCGACGGCGCCGTTGATGATGCAGATGGGAACCTGCTGGCTTTCAAGCAGGCGTTTGGCCAGTTCCATCCCCCACCAGCCAAGCTCGGCCCGATGCTCGCGGCGTGACGCCGCATGGGCCTCGCCTCGCTCGAACTTCCAGACCGGGTTGCACCACAGGGTTTGCCCTTGCTTCTGGTGGTACTCCAGGTCTTGCGGAGAACCGTAACTTCGAATCCACGGGCTGGTCTCGCGCGGCGATTCCTCGCCGGTATCCGTTGCCAACGCATTGGACTGGCCCTGGATGATGTAGGCGTCGCCGCAGACGATGTTGTCGGCCCGATGCAGGACGGTCTCCCGGCCGCCGCGACGCGCGCCGAACTCGACGCGGTACTTGACCAGGCCGGGCTTGAGCTTCGCCGACAGCGCGTACTGCGTGCCGTCGGCGAGGTCCTGCGTTCGCTGCTGGTACGGTTGGCCGTCGCAGTAGACCCTCAGAAACACGTTCTCGGCCGGTTCGTCCAGGGTGCCGTGGCAGTGGAACGTCCCTTCGTTCGCGTCGTCGCGGGCATAAAACTGGTTGTCCACGGGCATCTCGTCGGCGGTCGGCTTGCGATGCACCCACGCATCCACGGCGGGTTCGGTCACTGCGATGGCGGCGGTCGCCGTGGCCGGCTCGCCGCCGTTGCTGACCGTCGCCGTGATGGTCAGCGTGCCGCTGTTCTGCGCTCGCTTGAGAACGAGCTTGCCGGGGGCGGTTTCCTGGATGACCGCCATGCCGGAAACGTCCCAAGTGGTCGTCAGATCGGCGGCGTCGCGATCCTGCAGTTCCTGGAGGTTGCTGATCGTGGGCAGCAGTTCGAGGGTCTGACGCCCATCCCAGGCCGCCGGGGCCGTGAGTGCGACCCTCGGTTCGGGAATCGCTTCCCGGATCGTGACGGGGATGTCGCGTGTCCTGACGCCGTCGGGGTAAACGGCCCTAAGGCGGACCGTCAGCGAGGTATCGCCGGCAACGCGGCCGGCCTCGAAACGCAAGGCAAAGCGGTCCACGGCCGCGAGGGTCTCTTCGCCATCCTGGCGGATGACCCAGTAGACTTTCTGTGCGCCATCGGCCTGGGCGGCGATTGTAGCGCCGGCGCCCTCCCGCACGATCAGCCGGTCGGGCGAGGCCGAGAAGGCGGTGCCCTGCTGGACGATAGGCCCGACAAGGGTCTGCAGGCGCTTCTGGTTTTCATACTCCAGTCTGACCCAATCCGCTGAGCGGGCTACCCGGGAGATGCGCACCTCGTCGATATCGCCCGTGAAACTGTAGTTGTTGTACCAGCCGCCGATCCACAGCCGGGACGGGCTCTGGATCGACAGGGGGGTGCCCCGTGTCGGCCCCCGCCCGGCGAGGGCGCCGTTGACGTAAATCCGGGAGTCGCCTTCTTGGTAGGTATGCACGACGTGAAGCCACTGGTTCCTGGGAAGTGTGCCATCGCTCGCCACGTTCCCGTCCGAAAAGTAGCAATCCATTCTCACGTGCGGCGGGCTGGCGAACTGCATCACCACCTTGCCCTGGGCCTGCTCATTGCCCCAGGCCAGGACCGTGCTGTTGACCGTTTCGGGGCGGAACCACGCCTGCGAACTGTGCGGGGCGGCGCCGGAGGGGAGGTTTTCGATCTTGTCGCCGCAGAAGATGCCCTTGCCGCCCGGAAAATGCCGCGCCCGGCCGATGATCCCCGCGATGTCGGCCGTGCCGGTGTCGTTCGACTCCAGCGTGCCCACCTCGTCTTTCACCGACTCGTCCATGTGCCAGACGCTCACGTACCCGTTCGATGCGTTGAACACCGCCTGGCCGTCCGACGCGTTCGCAGCGCCGGGATTGCCCCAGTGCATCTTGATCTCCTGCCTCGCATTGCCCCGGATCTCGGGGATTCGAACCCAAAACGCGGCCGTGCCTTGCGTAGCGTCCCACTGGTCGATGTGGTACGGCAGCGGCTTGCCCTCGGCGGTAAAGAAGCGAATGTCCGCCCCGTCCGGCCGGACCTGGCCGAAATCGAACCAGTCCTTGTCCAATCGCACAAGCAGCGGGAAACCTTCCACCGACGCGGTTGCCGTCAAATCGGCCCCTTCCGGCGTGGTCAAAACGAACAGCGAGCCCGAGTGCCGCCAGGAGTCTTCCTGGGCCCGGGGGGAACTGGCCAATGTCAGCAGCAGTGCGATGCCGCAAAGAATACTACGTCTCATGGGTTCCTTCCGTTGGTTTCGTTCACGACCGTCCCACGCATCAGCTGACGAGCTGGTGATGGCTGTCCGGACGCATTGGCTGATCCTCCCGCGGCAAAGCCCGGCGAAGATCTGGCATGGCCAGCTTGGATTCTACGGCTGTCCGCTGGGATTGCATCTCCATTTCTGGCAAAATAACCGCCATCTTTGGAAACGTCTTCCATCGTCGTGCAAGCCATCAATGGAACAGCCCATGCAGAACTCGCCACGCATCATCCTGCTGCTGGAAGCGACCCGAGGATTTGATCGGGGGCTGCTGTCAGGGGTCGCGAGATACTCCGCGCTGAACGGACCGTGGACGTTCTATCGCCGGCCGCACGGCTACTTGGAATCGAAATCGCGGCTTGATTTCAAGGAACTCGTAGCCTGGAAGCCGGATGGTGCCATCGGTCCCGTTACCCAACTCGACGAACTCTCGCGTCTGCACGTGCCGCTGATCGCGTACGACGTGAACGAGTACTCCGGACCTGTGCCTTGTGTCCTGTCCGAGGACTTTGAAGCGGGACGACTTGCGGCCCGACATCTGCTGGATCTCGGGCATCGCCATTTTGCCTTTTGCGGATACCATGGCATCCGCTGGTCACGCGAACGCTGCCAGGCGTTCTGCAATCTGGTGGAACGGGCGGGATGCTCCGTCCAGGTGTACCGGCCGCCCAGTCGCAGACGTGCGGCCTGGGCAAAGGAAGAGCCTCATGTGAGGCATTGGCTGGAGACGCTGCCGAAGCCGATCGGGATGCTCTGCGCGAATGATGATCGGGCCGCGTCGATTCTGGAAACGTGTCAAGCACTGCGTTACGGCGTGCCGGAGGACGTCTCTGTCATGGGAGTCGACGACGACCAGTACGTCTGCGAGTTGCAGAATCCGCCGCTGTCAAGCGTCCGGATGGCGTCAGATCAGGCGGGCTATGAAGCGGCCGCCTTGCTGAAGCGAATGATCTATGGCGAAGAGAAGCCGTCCGGCCAGCGGATTGTGGCGCACGCAACGGGTGTCACGTCGCGTCAGTCAACCAACGTGCTCATGGTTCGCAATGCGGATGTCAGAAAAGCGCTTCGCTTCATCCGCGAAAACGCCGGTCGCCCAATCCACGTCGCGGATATCGTCAAAGCTACCGACCTTTCGCATCGCACGTTGAACGATCAATTTCATTCGGAGTTGGGCTGCTCGATCAGCAAACAGCTGATTATCGCGAGAATTGCTTACATCTCCCGTCTGCTGACCGACACGAAGATGCGGATTCACGATATCGCGACCGTGGTCGGCTATGAAGACGATCGCCATTTCTCCCGATACTTCAAACGCGCGACCGGCTTGACTCCACAAGCCTACCGGCGAAAGCACGCGCCCCCGTAACGCGAAAACAACGGAAATACGAGAAGCGGCGTCTCCAGAACATTGGCGTCGTTGCTTGTCAAAGCCTCGAAACCCAGGAGAAGATCATGTATCCGAGCAAATCGAGTGACAGCTCAATGCGCTTCGTACTCGTTGCGTCGTTGATGGCGATGGCCACAGGGGTTGTGCTGGCGGGAACGGCGGAAGCGGCTTCTGAGGAGCGGGGACAGTTCCGCGCTGCTTGTGTGAAAGTCGATATCACCCCGGACACGCCTCAGTGGCTTCAGGGCTACGGTCCGCGTCAATCGACGGCAGTCCATGATCGCATCTACCACCGAATTGCCGTCCTGGACGATGGCACGACAACGTTTTGCCTCGTGTCGACGGATATCTGCACGATCTCGCCGTCTTTCTACCATGACTTCTGCGAGAAGCTTGAGCGCCAGACGCAGATCCGTTCCGATAACTTCTGGTGGTCAACGACCCACACGCATTCAGCGCCTCATGTTGGACCGCAGGATCTCGCCAAACTGTTTGCCGGCACGCTGGGAGACCGGTTTTCAATCCAGCATGATACGGCGTACTGGGTATCCGTCGCGGACAAACTGGTGCATGGCATCAAGGAAGCACTGTCACGGCTCGAACATGCACGCCTGGGGATCGTTTCCAGTACGGCCGCGGCCAACGTGAACCGTCGCCAGCGCCGGGCGGATGGCCGGACTGTCCTGGGCGTGAACCCCGAGGGGCCTGCGGACCGGCAGCTCGGCGTGTTTCGGCTCGAGCGACCTGACGGCACGTTGATCGGGCTGATCGCCAACTATGCCATCCACGGCACGGCTCTGGGGGGCGGGAACAGCCTGATCAGTGGCGATGTGCCGGGGTTTGCGGCGCAATATGTGGAACGTTCGACCGGAGTACCACTGCTGTTCATCAACGGTGCGGAGGGGAATGTGGCGCCGTTGCACAGCGTGGGGGCGAACCTTGAGGATCCGCGACTAAAAGAATACGACACGCTGCTGGGCGAGCGAATTCTGGTGGCCAATGCCGCGATGGGGAACACCACGGCCGATGTCACGCTACGAGTTGGAAAGACTTTCGTCGAAACGCCGCGAAAAGCTGGACTCGGCTGGCCCGACGCCCTGGCGGATTATTCCTCCCTATCGGCCGACGGTACACCTCAGGTACGGGTGCCGGTCTATAGTCTGACCATCAACAGCGATACCGTGATCTGGGCCGCGCCGCTGGAACTCTTTTGCGAAATGCCCTTGAGTATTCGAGCGGCTTCTCCGTTTGCAGATACCTTCTACTTCGGACTGACGAATGGCTCACTGCTGTATCTAACCACGAAGGCAGCATTTGCAGAAGGTGGATACGAGCCGAATGTGTCGCCCTTTACGGACCGTGCCGA
>Ga0351966_1277_pt1 | contig 10165 bp, 11 predicted proteins | sample TotcelT113001K14_FD_206840 | JGI IMG/M metagenome (GOLD analysis project Ga0351966, IMG submission 206840) | Enriched cells from coal bed in the Powder River Basin, Montana, United States - Total cells T11 rep3 HSBNCT.T11.300.1.K14 ... | reverse complement strand
ATTCCAGCGTCTCATACCAGCCGCTCGTCATCAGTCCCGGTTCGGTTGCGAAGTTTCGTGCCATGTCGACGCTTGGCACGCAGAGAACCACCACGATGAGGACAGTAACGGAAGCCAGCTTGAGGATGGCGGAGCTGTGCTCGGCGCGATTCACTTTCATCGCCTTGGCGGCTGACTTGGACTTGGCCTTGGCCGGAACGGCTGCACGTCGATGGAGGAGTGCAACCTGGTGTTTCAGGTACGGGTGCGCGAAGACCCAGCCCACGAGAAACCCGCAGAGAACTGCCGCGTTGACGGAGTAGTAGTAGCCGAACCTGCGCTGCAGCAGCACGGCGACCAACATTGTGATGCTCCAGACTATGAGAAGCAGGACGTCATTCCCGCGTGGGCTGCGCGCCGATCGCATGAGCACGACTATCCCTATGATAGAGATGACGAGCGCGGTCGTGAAGTTGTTCCATGCCACTGTCGTGGAGAACTCGCCGCCGGGGAAGAACAGCGGGTGCATCTCCATGATGGTGAGATGAGCGCCGGTAGGCACCATGAAGTCGATCGCGCCGCGGATGTATTGCCCGAGAACCGGTGAAATGAGCAGCAGCACGACGAGGGCAAGTCCTAGAGAACCCACCAATGCGCCGAAGAATACCGGGGGCGACCATTCCCGGTGCCGACCGAAGTGGGAGAGCAGGTTCAGGGCGACCGGGAATACGATTACGGATGCCATTGCCGTCACATACAGAGTTCCCATATAGTGCGTGGCAATTGTCGGGGATGCCATCAGCATGGCGATTGCTCCGGCGACGGGGAATACGAGAACGAGGTCGTCTCCGCTTCTCCGGAGTCCGTAGTCGATGAAGCAGCGAACGACCACGTACAAAACGATGACAGCCAGTACAAACACGCCCCCGCGCCAGGCCAGCAGGTACAGTCCGAGAGCGATTCCGGCCAGTGTTGCGAACAGCAGGGCGCGCCGGTACGCAGCGTTCAGTATGTCTGCGGGCCGTCGTACGACGACCCCGGCCTTGCCGGCTTCCCGCAGCGCGTACATCAGGAAGAGCAGCGTCACTGTGGAGAAGAACGCCTCAGTGACGTGATGGTCCGTGAAGCCTAGCAGCGACCGGGAAAGGAACTCGCCTGGCAGGATGGCGATGAGTATCGCCGCTGCTGCGCCGGCGATACGCCCGTGGAGATGTCGGCCGATGAAGTAGACCGGCACAACCGTGAGTGCCCCCAGCACCGCAGGGAAATACGCGCCACACGCATCCACAAGCCCGGGAGTGGGATTGCCTCCCCCGAGAATCAGAGCCGGCACGCCGATCAGCCACGATGTGAGGGGATGGAAGGCTGCCCTGATGCCGTTGGGGAAGCCGCTGTAGGGGTCGAAGGCGGTGACGTGGGGGAAGTTGGCGATGAAGCTGTCTACCAGCCGCATGCGATACCACGAATCCATCTCGCGGAACCAGACGTTGCCGTCGACGAAGACCGTGTCGAACGGCCACAGAATGCGGATGGCAAGAGCGGCCGCGATCGAAGCGAGGATGATGCCCGCTGTGAGCAGACGGTCGTTGCGTGGTGAGTCGGGAGTCGAGTCAGCCATGGCCTGCGTGTCGAAACGCAAGAGATTATAGGAGAAGGCAGTGGCGTCCGCAATGAGCGGAGGACATCAACGTCTCCGGAGGGAGGTGTGGCGGGTGAAGTGTCTGAACGTCAGCGGGGAGAACTGAGCCGCCAGGGGATCGAACCCTGAACCTGCTGATTAAGAGTCAGACGACAAATGCGCAACACGAACAAACCGACCACAACTACGGGTGCCGTCGCCTTCAATCTGTTCGTCTTGTGTCATTGTGTATCAATGGGCGGCAATCACAATGTCCCCATAATGTCCCCGTAAATGCCATACGTAAACCGTTCGTGTGTGTCCCCGTGATGCGGTGATCACAAGCGGACTATCCGGGCCCGTTCCAGGTTGCCGCCTCTGAGACCCACCGGCCCCGGGATCATCTGCGGTGTCGGGCGCATTCTCTCGCGACGCAAAGTGTGGGTATTGCACACCGTCAACTCAGGCTATAGACTGCCAACGTCAGACCTAATGCCGTGAAACATTTAAAGCTAAAGAGAAATGGATAAACGATGAAAGAAAGGGGAAAAGCGCAGAATTGAGATATATAGGGATTTTACTCTTTATTGCATTATTTGTTGGAGGTTGTGGGGAGTCGGCTCCGGCACAGAGTCCCACTTCGTTATTGACGATTGATGATAACCTAGACGCTATCAATGCCCAAGCCGGTATGGTATACGGGCAGGACTTCACCGTAGAACAAAATTACATGGCTACTTTTGTGGCGACTGTATTCCTCGATGATTTCAGCATCGAGGGGACTAATATAAGCTATAAACAGGCCAAGGGGATACCTGACTTTACGCCTTACTTTGCGTGGGTCTGCTACCCGCAAATAACTAAAGACTCACAGGCTACAGTTATCTTTCTGGAGGATGTGGGTGGCAGCACTCAAGCGTCCGGCGATTTCACAGTCAGGGCTGTAAACAGAATTGATACCACGAGGGCACTGGTTGAATTTGGTGGCACTTACGGCACAAAGCAAAAGGGTTGGTAAGGGAATACTCACACCCCACCTTCAAGCGGGCACAGCGCCACCGGAGAGATTCACAGGAGCAGGAGCGCTTGATGTGAGGGAGGTAGATATGGGGCTGTTTGGTGAAGCAGGAAAGGACACTCAAGGCACCCCTAGTGCTATTTGCCCTCATTGTAGCGTGAACCTTGACCCAATACCAAAGCGCAAAATGAAATGCCGTGCTTGTGGAAGAGATATCTATGTTAGAACAGACCCCTTCGGTAAACAGAAGATCTATTATCTTAGGCACGAAGATGCCCTTAGCCTAGATATGGTTAGGGACCTACAAATTGGTGAAAGAGCATTTACTGAGGCAAAGAATAGAGCGCCGAAGAGCCTATCATTGGAGGAAATTGTGTGGGGCCTAATTGGACAAGAAAAGCAAAAAGCTGCACGCAGAGGTGACTGGCAAGCAATGTGATTCACCAGGAACATTGACCCACCTGTAGGGCTCATTTACCAAGAACATTGACCCACCTCACCAGGGTCTTTGACCCACCCGGGGACGAAGCTGGACTACCATCACCGCAAACTCGACAAGAGGAGCGGCGATGGCATTCAAGGAGGTTTCCCGAGTGGAAGTCATAGAGATACTGAGGCGGTGGCAGACCGGCGTCGGCATGCGTGCTCTGGCGCGGGGCACCGGCCTGTCGCGGAACACAATCAGGAAGTACATTGAAGCTGCCGAGAGGTGTGGGCTCACGCGGGACGGACCGTCGCCGACTGAGACGCAACTGACCGAGCTGGTGCGGCTGAATGTGGCGGGACCTCGGCGGGTAGTGAGGTCGACGGAGGAGGTGCTTGAGCCGTGGGCCACGAGCATTCGTGACTGGTTGCATCGTGACCGGCTGACGCTCACCCGGGTGCACGAGCTTCTCAAGGAACAGCGCTGCGCTGTCTCGTACATGTCGCTGTACCGTTACGCCATGCGGCGGGAGTGGCTGACAAGCAATCGCTCGACGGTGCGCATGGCGGATACCAAACCGGGGGAAATCGCGGAGATGGACTTTGGCCGGCTGGGGCTGATGGTAGATTCTGAGACCGGACGGCGGCGTGTAGTCTGGGCGCTGATCATCGTCCTGGGCTACTCCCGCCACAGCTTCGTGTGGCCGCTGATGCGGCAGCAGATAGGCGACGTCATTGAGGGACTGGAGGCCGCCTGGGGCTTCTTCGGCGGCATGCCCCGCTACCTGGTGCTGGATAATTTCCCGGCGTCTGTGGCCGGACCTGACGCGCTCAATCCGCGGCTGACGCGGGCGTTTCTCGAGTACAGCCAGCACCGCGGCTTCATCGCCGACCCGGCGCGGGTGCGGCACCCTAAGGACAAGCCAAAGGTGGAGAGCAGCGTCCACTACGTGAGAGAGCGCTTCTTCAAGGGCAGTCAATTCCGCGATCTGGTCGACGTGCGTCTCCGGGCGCGAGGGTGGTGTCGTGAGGTGGCCGGAGCCCGCGTCCACGGGACGACGCGGCGGCTTCCCCTGGTCGTCTTCAGCGAGGAGGAGCACGTGGCACTGCTGCCCTGGGATGGTGAGCCGTATGACGTAGCCGACTGGCATGACGTCGCTGTCCATCCCGACCATCACATCGCGTACCGCTATGCGCTGTACTCAGTGCCATACCACACCTGCCCGCCGGGGACGAAGCTGGAAGTGAGAGGCGACGGGAAACTGGTGCGGCTGTACCATCGAGGGATACTGGTTAAGGTGCATCCACGCCAGCCCCGAGGCGGACGGTCCACCGATCCCGAGGACTACCCTAAGGAACTGAGCTCGTACACTCTGCGCTGTCCTGACCGCCTCAAGCGGCAAGGCGCCGAACTGGGCGAATCGGTCGGCGCCTTCGCTGACAGGCTCCTCAGCGGCCCATTGCCCTGGGCCAAGGTGCGCCAGGCGCAGAAGCTCCTCCGTCTCGGTGAGCGCTATACGTCGGCCCGGCTCGATGCCGCCTGCTGCAAAGCGCTGACCGTCGATCTCATTGATGTGCGACGACTGGAACGGATCCTCATCGAAGCCCTCGAAACCGAGAGCAGCCCTGCGCCAGGAGCATCGCCCGCGCTGCCCGGGCGCTACGCCCGACCCGGCAGCGCATTCGCCCACTGCGGAGACGCCAGACCCTCCGTGGAACTGATTGCTAGTGGCAACGAAAGGGCGGTGAACTCATGAGCACGACAACGGAACTCAAGCCCCTGCTCAAACGCCTGAAGCTGGGACAGATGCTGAACACCCTGCCGGAGCGGCTCGCCTTGGCACGGCGGGACCAACTCGCTCATGCTGCCTTTCTGCAGATACTCCTCGCCGACGAGGTAAGCCGACGCGACGAGCGCCGCATGGAGCTACAGCTGCAGAAGGCTGGCTTCGAAGACATCTGCCGGCTGGAAGACTTCGATTGGACCGCGGAGATAAGGATGGACCGCAAGCTGCTCGACGCCGCCTTCTCGCTCGACTTCATCGCCCGCCACGAGCACGTCATCCTCATCGGTCCCGTCGGCGTCGGCAAGTCATTCCTTGCTCAGGCCCTCGGCTATGCCGCCGTACGCGCCGGGAACAGTGCCCGCTTCATCCGCGCCGATGATCTCCTGCGGACACTCGCCCAAGCCAGAGTCGACCACTCCCTGGAGAAGACATTTCGCTCTTTCCTCAGCCCGGACCTGCTCATCCTGGACGACTTCGGCCTCCAGCGCATGTCCGCCCAGCAGTCGACCGACATGTACGAACTCATCATCGGGCGACATCGCCGCTCAAGCTTCGTCATCACCAGCAACCGCACCGTGGATGAATGGCTGGGGCTGTTCGACGATGCCATTCTGGGCAACAGCGCCCTCGACCGGCTGGCCAACGCCAGCTACCAGATAGTCATCGAAGGCACGAGCTACCGCGAGCGGCTCTCACCGCACAAGAGGAGGAATTGACGCAATGACCTGACGATGATACAAGTCTCCCTGCCCCGGGTGGGTCAATGACTGTGGTGACGGGTGGGTCAAAGACCCTGGTGAATGACAAGCAATTCCACATATAACGTGGAGACAAGCCAGGTATCTATACGAAGTGGGGCGAGAATACTTCCCCGTACTGCAAGCTGCTCAGAAAGAGGAGTTACAAAGAGAATTAGCTCGGGGCTTCACCACTCACGTGAAGATATTGACAGCTAGAGACGATAGAACCTGTGAAAAATGCAAAAGCCTAGATGGTATGGTATTTCCCATTAGCGAAGCTATAGAGAAAATGCCGCTACCCGTGAAATGTGACAGTGACGAGGGTTGGTGCCGTTGTGCATACACGTTCCACCGTATGGAGTGAGGTCAACCTATGGGAATGCGAGGTGCTTCATACAAGGTAGCTAGAATTGTGGGGGCTGTTGACGCCATCAAGAAGGGCACGGTAGGAAAGAGGGTGGCACGACGCACCGTTGGCAAAGCCACTGGCCGCGCCATGGGCAAGCTACTCAACTGAGGGTAGGGTTGGGATTCTTTCCCTGTTGTTTCACTGCTGTGCAGTGAGACAGACACCGAATCTGTCTTGCGCTGCACTGCATTAGTCGTGAAAAACTCCGCAAGACCGCAAAACAACCCGGTCGCAACCGTGGCGCTCATGCTTGCCTTGAAAAAACGCGCTGCGCCCCGTTTGCGGTTGCCGCGTCCGATTCCACGACTTCCACTGCTGGAGTGCCCACAGTGATTATTTTGGCATTGTTGCGGGGCCATTAACGGAGCAGCGAGTCCAGATCAGCAAGCAGCGGGTCAGTCTGTCCTTGAGGTGCGCCCAGTCCGTACATGCCGGCGGCTCTAAGGATTTGCACGGCGGCGGCTTGACGCAAGCGCAGATCGTCGGCCCCCATGTCCTCGGCCAGCACCTCCAGCGCGCGGCGTACCATCGCCCGAAGTGCGTCGGCGTGTCCGGCCCACAGCTCTTGGCGCTTCAGGTTCAACGCCACCTCGAAGCGTGAGTCGTGGTTGCACCACTTGTTTACTGTCTGACGTGTGACGCCCACAGCATCGGCGGACTCCTGGTCCGTCTTGCCCAGCGCGAGTAGTTCAATCGCGTTCAGCTGCTCTACACTCATGTCCGTTTGTGTCTTCATGTGTCAACCCTCCTGTCTTTTGTATATCTGACAGAATCATCAAACCATCGCCGGATTGCTTGCTGGTGGCGCTCTTGTGTGCTCTACATTGCACCTGCCTCGTCGCCGTTCACGAATCGCTGCATGAGCATGTGCTTCACGCCGTCGCTTGCGAAATGGGGCAGCCGATAGTTGCAGCCCTCCGCGTATGCTGTCGAAAAGTAGAGATCGATCAGGGGGCGCATGTCCTCACGCTCAATGGTTTCGACCGCGCCCGGCGTGGAACTACGAGGCCCGTATTCAAACGTGAAGAAATCCTCGACAATCCGTTCCCAGACCTCCGCACGCAACCGCGGGTGAGTCTCGCTACGGTTCCGCCGGTATGCATCGAGGAAGTATTCGACTGTCATGAAAGTGGGTTGGTCCATCTTCCGGTTCTCGCAGTATTTCCCCCACGAGATAGAGTGTGTGGTCCGCTGCGGATGCAACGGACCCTCAACTAGTTCTTCTTCAGATAGTTCTTCTTCAGTAGTTCTTCTTTCATGGCAGGTGGTGCTATAGGGTATGGCAGGTGGTGCGATACCCCCATGGCAGGTGGTGCTATAGGGGGTGGTCTTCTGTGAAGGTTGTGCATTGATCTCCTCTGTCCTTTTCGCCGCGAGCATCTGAATAGCCTCGAAGTTGACCGTGTAGCGGTTGGAAGTCAGGCCGCCATTTTCCTTGTGTTGCTGGGTCCAAGTGAGAACGCCCTTCTTGCGCAGCCGAGCGACCGCATTCTGTGCCTGCCGTTTGCTTACGCCTATCTTCGTCGCAATGTCGTGGTGCGACGGCCACCCGACGCCCCCCCGCTGATTGCCACATCGACACAGATACACCAACACGCCGATCTCACTTGCTGAGAGCCCCAGGTTGTAGACATCATTCGGTGTTGCGAAGTACCCGCTTGGGATGGGCTGCACATCGTCATGCCTCTTCATGGCGCTCCCTACCGAGCGCTGCCGTTGCCGTCCCGGGTGCCGCCGTGACAATGTTTTGTTGGCCAACCCTTGCCGCCTCAGGGTGATTCTCGAAGCTATTCTGATTAAGGTGGCCAGATTTCTCTATATGGCCATCTTGGCCATGTAAACATTCTTGGCCATCTAAGTCCTCGGGGAGGGACCACATCGAGCGCCCTCCACCTTGATTCCCGGCCCGTGGAGTGTCGCACTGCGGCTGAATTGCACGCCACGTGCGAGTGCCCGCGATGTGTTCAAAGTCTCGTCGCGTCGTCAAGGTGTTGGCAACTTGCTGACGCGGGATTGCGGTCGCGGCAACGATAGCACTGACTTCTGACGGCCCTTGAGCGGTGAGGAATGCGAGTATTCTCTCCCGCTGGCTTGTCCTGGTCTTTGCCCTGCGGGGGTCATGCTCGAAAGGGGGCGGAGCCCCCTGAGAAGTTGTAGTTTCAATGTCGTCTTGCGGTCCTGATTTTGTGGGAGTGAACGCCTCAAAGGTTCCCTTCGGACTTCCTTCCAAACATACCTTCGAGCTTTCGTTAAGACTTTCTTTACAGATCGCGGAGGGAGTAGCACGAAGGGAGAGTGGACTAGTAGGGTCTACTGGAGTGGTACTTCGGGGTGCACTGGAGTGGACCTTGCCGGTGCACTGTGGTGGACCCTGCAATTCCGGCTTGTTGGCGTCTAATGGTGCACTGGAGTGTGCTAGCTCACTGGTGAACTGAAGTGCACTAGTACCTCGCTGCGGCCGCCGGTGCGGCTGACCTCTTGTCCACGACGAAGAGTCCACTTCGAGGCGATACTCGGCGGGGGTCTTGGCATTGACGGCTGTGCGGTCCACCTCGATGATGTGCCTGCGCTCGGCGTCCTTTATCGCCTTGATGACGCCGTTCTTCGAGAGCCACGTCTTGTCCATGAATCGCGAGAGTGAGATACGGGCGCAGTCCTTCTGGTAGCCTAACGTCATGTCAAAGACTGCGAGCAGAATCGCGTATGTGCTCCCGGGGAGTCCAGCGCCCATGATCGCCGCGAATAGCGGATAGTCGAACCTGCGGAACTTGGGCGACCTAGCCATTGTGCGCCCCCCTTGGGCTTGATGCTGAGACGGCGCTGGTCGCAACATGGCGCACACCTGAGGCGGTCGGATAAGCCTTTGCTTGCGTAGAAGCGCTGCTCCCCTGCGGTGAAGGTGAAGCGCTGGCCGCAGTCGCAACACACGAGCACGCGGTCCTGATAGTTGGGGGGCGTCTGTCTGATCATGACGCCTCACTGCCCCCGCGCCGCGTCCAGGAGCCGAGAAATGGCCCAGGTGGGGACCGCGATGCGCCCGATTGAGACGCGAACGACAGGCAAGCGCCCCGCGTTGATCTCGTTTCGCACTGTGCCTGGGGAGACCCCGAGCGCCTTTGCCGCCTCACGAACGCTCAGAGTGAGCCGTCCAACCTCTTCCTGCTTGTCCATTAATGCCTCCTCTTCTTCGTCATGCTCATTCTGTGGCACGTACAGACCAACAGTCAAGCTCTATTGCACAATAGCAGCAGTTGTGGTAGGATAACACTCACTCATATACACCACCTTACGGTTGCATAACGCCGAGCGGGTAAACGCAATCTTTCGCATATGGGAAGAACATGTCGATAGGGCCGCACATCAAGCCATGGATGAAGGCCCAGGCCGTCGTGCTGCGAGAGCAGCATCGGCATGCGAAAGAGATACGGAACGAGATCAGGCGGCTGCTCGAATTGCAGGATCCGGAAACGGCAACGGTATACAAGAACTTCCCGAGCGTCAGCGCTATCGAAAAACTGCTCGCTTCTCTCAGTCATGGCGAGCCGCTTCCCCAGGACAGAGACTGGCATATGTCATCGCTCGATCAATTCCCCATCGAGTCACAGGCTATAGGGGCAGTCCTCGATGTGTGGCGGCACCGGACGGAGCTTGGGCAGCCGTTCACGATACGGGAGGCGAAATGGGCGGCCAGGCTGTCTGCGGTGGAGAACGCAGTGCACCCGAAGCCGCTGTCGGCCAGGCTGTTTGCACTGATCCACCCGACGAAAGAGGCGCAAGCGGCAGCGGCCCTGCGGCCGGAGATAACGAGCACAGAGAGCCTCGCCGCTCATTCGTGGGAGTACGCACGCCTGGAGCGCGTACATGAGATTATCGGCCGGCCGTTTGATTCAACCGTCCTGGACAAATTCCTCATGAGGCTGGAGATGTCAACTAACGCCAGCGCTCTTGCACGGGGCGATGACGAGATGGTGATGGTGATTCAGACCCTCCAGACGGACGGCTTCAAAGAGGCCCTCAATCTATGGGAGCGCAAGCGGGTGAAGGGAGGGGGCAACCGTGAAGGGAAGCATTGAACCTCGGGGCAAGCTGACATGGCGGCTGACCGTGGACACTGGACGCGACGAGGCGGGCAAGCGCCTGCGCCACCGGGAGACTTTCAAGGGCGGCAAGAAGGACGCAGAACGGCGGCTA
>Ga0351966_1120_pt2 | contig 10199 bp, 5 predicted proteins | sample TotcelT113001K14_FD_206840 | JGI IMG/M metagenome (GOLD analysis project Ga0351966, IMG submission 206840) | Enriched cells from coal bed in the Powder River Basin, Montana, United States - Total cells T11 rep3 HSBNCT.T11.300.1.K14 ... | reverse complement strand
ACACGGTGATTGACACGGCCTTAGACGCCATTGTCTTGATCGACGGTCGAGGCAGAATCAGCCTCTGGAACCCGGCTGCCAAGCAGATGTTTGGCTACTCGGCGGAGGAGGCATTGGGCGAAGATTTGCACAACTTACTCACTCCAGCGAGATTTCACGAAGCGTACGAGAAGGGATTTGATCGGTTTCGCCGTACGGGTGAAGGCCCGGTCTTGCAGAGAGTGCTGGAGCTGGCGGCATTGCGCAAAGGCGGTCTGGAATTCCCGGTTGAGGTGTCCGTTGCGAACTTGAAAAAAGGCGAAGAGTGGTACGCCGTGGGGGTGATCCGCGACATCACCGAACGCAAGCGGGCCGAGGGCGAGTTGAAAGAGAGCGAGCGGGAAAAATCGCTCATCCTGGACAATGCCAATGAATGTATTGCCTACCACGACAAGGATCATCGGCTGGTTTGGGCCAATCGAGCCTATCTTGCGGGAGTCCGTACCAGTACCGGATTGCCGGTCACCGTCGAGGACGTGCGGGGGAAGACATGCTTCGAGAGTTGGGGCCTGGGGCAGTTATGCAACCATTGTCCGGTTACCAAGGCGATCCAGTCCGGCCAAGCGGACGAGGCGGAATTGACACCGGAAAACCAGCCGCACTGGCCTGCGGCGTATGGTTCATGGTCCGTTCGGGCAACACCGGTCCGGGATTCCTCAGGCGCCGTTATCGGCGCCATCGAGCTTGCGCATGACATCACCGAGCGCAAGCGGACTGAGGCGGCGTTGCGGGCGAGCGAGAAGCGATACGCACAACTTGCGGCGCACACGCGCACCGTCACCTGGGAGGTGGACGTTGATGGCGTGTACACGTTTGTCAGCCCCGTCGTGGAAGCCGTTCTCGGATACTGTCCGGAAGAACTCGTCGGCAAGAGACATTTCTTCGATCTGGCTCCCGCCGAAGACCGCGACGCAGTACGGGAATTCGGGCTGAAGATCCTTCGCGAGCAAAGAACATGCACCAATTTCGAGAACCGAGTGCTCGCCAAAGATGGACGCCCGGTGTGGGTGCTGACCAACGGAGTTTCCCTATTCGGCCAGCAGGGACAGTTGATCGGATTCAGCGGTTCGGCTACCGACATCACGGAACGGAAGCAAGCCGAGCGGGACCGGATCGCGCGGCAGGCGGCGGAGGAGGCGAACCGGCAGAAGAGCCGGTTCCTGTCCAACATGAGCCACGAGATCCGCACGCCGCTGAACGCCATTCTGGGGTTTGCCCAGATCCTGGATCGCGATCCTTCGCTGACTCCCAAACAGATGGCCCAGGTCCGCAGCATCAACCGCAGCGGCGTCCATCTGCTGGACCTGATCAACGACATCCTGGACATGTCCAAGATCGAAGCCGGGATGACCGAGGTCAACCGGGTCGTGTTCGGCCTCCAGGATCTGCTGGACGACCTGCAGATGATGTTCCAGAGCCGGGCGAAGGCCAAGGGGCTGCGGCTGATCGTGGAACGGGACGAGAACGTGCCGTACCATGTCCTGGGCGACGCGAGCAAGCTGAGGCAGGTGCTGGTCAATCTGATCGGCAACGCTGTCAAGTTCACCCAGCGGGGCGGAGTGGCGATACGGGTGCGGGCCGAACCGGCCGCTGGCCGACCGGCGGAAGACGGACAGATCCTGCGACTGGTGGTCGAGGTCGAGGACAGCGGGCCGGGGATTCCCGCGGCGGATCTGGACTGGATCTTTGCAGCGTTCGCGCAGAGCGAGGCCGGGGCCGCGGCGGGCGGTACGGGGTTGGGGCTGACGATCAGCGCCAAGCTGGTCGAGCTGATGGGCGGCAGGCTGACGGTCGAAAGCGAGGTCGGCAAAGGCAGTTGTTTCCGGTTCGATGCGCTGCTCGAGCGGACGGAAGACGTGCCGGAACGCGAGGAACCGGCCGCCCGCCGCGTGATCGGGCTGGAACCTGGCGCCGGCCCTTGGCGGATCCTGGTGGTGGACGACGCGCCGGACAACCGCGACTTGCTGGCCGATCTGCTGCGGCCGTTGGGATTCGAGATCCGCGAGGCGCACAACGGCGCCGTGGCCCTTGAAGTCTTTCAGCAGTGGGCGCCCCATGCCGTGCTGATGGACATGCGGATGCCGGTCATGGACGGCTACGAAGCCACCCGGCAGATCAAGGCCAGCGAGGCGGGACGCACGGTGCCCGTGATCGCCGTGACGGCCAGTGCGTTCAAGAATTCACAGGCCGCGGTGCTGGCCACGGGGATCTCCGCGTATTTGCGCAAACCCTTCCGCCCGGAGGAGTTGTACGAGGCGCTGGCCAGTTGCTTGGGTCTGCGCTACGTCTATGCCGACGGGCCGCACTCGTCCGGGGGGCGGCGACGGCCGGCGGCTGTTTCGCCGGTGGCCCTGGCCGCGCTGCCCGTAGCGCTGGTCCAATCCCTGCGCCAGGCCGTGGCCGATGGCGACGTGGCCTGCTTGACGGAACTGATCGGCCAGGTGGAGGTGTTCGACAGCGCCGCCGCCCGAGGGCTGCACGTTCTGGCCGACCGGTACGATTATGCAAGACTCGATGAACTACTTGGCAACGGAGGAAACGACCATGGATGACACTTCCCGGATCGACACTTCCCGGATCGCAACGATCATGGTGGTGGACGATGTGCCGGGCAACCTGAAGCTGTTGCAGGACATGCTGCAGGCGAACAGCTATCGGGTCCTGGCATTCCCCAACGGCCGGCTGGCGCTGTCGGCGGCGGCCAGGAACCGGCCGGACTTGATGCTGTTGGACATCAACATGCCGGAGATGAACGGCTATGAAGTCTGCGAGCGTCTGAAAGCCGATCCCGCCTTGCAGGAGATCCCGGTGTTGTTCATCAGCGCCTTGGGAGAGACGGCGGACAAGGTCAAGGCGTTTTCGGTCGGCGGCGTGGACTATGTGACCAAACCGTTCCAGTTCGACGAGGTTCATGCCCGCGTCCGCACGCATCTGGAACTGTGCCGCCAGCGCCGCCAATTGCTGGAGGCCAACGCACGACTCCGCGAACTGGAACAACTACGGGACAATCTGACGCACATGATCGTCCATGACATGCGGTCGCCGCTGGCCGTCTTGGGTGGCGCCATCACCCTGCTGTGCGACGAACTGCCCGCTGACGCCGCCGAGCTGCTCCGCTTGTGCCAGATGGGCAAGAAGGCGGCCGGGGAACTGACCGAGATGTGCAATGGACTGCTGGACGTGAGCCGTTTGGAGGCGGGAGAGATGCCCGTCGAACGCGAGGCGTGCGAATTGTCGGCGGTCGTGTCAGACGCGGTACACGCCACGAAGATCCAGGCGGACGCCGCCTCGGTGACGGTGTGTGCCGAGGTATCGCCGGTCCGCATTCCGGCCGACAAGAAGCTGTTGCAGCGGATTCTGGCCAACCTGCTGACCAATGCCATCAAGAACACGCCGGAGGGCGGCCGGATCACGGTCCGCGCCCAGGTAATACCGGACGGCATTCGCGTCGAGGTCGCGGACACCGGCTGTGGCATCCCGCCCGAGTACCATCAGCGGATCTTCGAAAAGTTCGGCCAGGTCGCAGCGCGGCGGGAGGCAAAGCATCACTCGACGGGACTGGGCCTGCCCTTCTGCAAACTGGCTGTCGAAGCCCACGGCGGCACGATCGGGGTGGCCAGCGAAGTTGGCCGCGGCAGCGTCTTCTGGTTCATTCTGCCGGATCGTCCGGAAGACGTCTCGTGAATGGGGATGGCGATCCGCGAAGTAAACCTCCGACCAAAGGCGGGCTTTCTCTCGTCGTCACCGTCCTCAACCCGACGAGCACGAGGAACCAAAGCATCTTCTCCCTTGTTCCCGAGCGGGTTTTCCGGCAGCGGTTCCTGCCGGACGGCGCGCAACGGCAGTCCCTTGGAGGCGGCCGCGGGAGCCCAAGAGCCCGGTCATCGGGGTGTGGTGAAGGAAAGGGGACGGGTCTTTTCCCGCCTACATCCGCGGCCCGGTGCCGCCATCGGCCAGCAGCTCGAATCCGTCGAGTCGGACCACCGCATTTTCATCCGAGGGACGGTTTTGCCATCCGTGGGCGAAGGAACGGGGACAGGGGCAGCCCTTTTTCCGCTGTGTCACCTCCGCGGTGCGATGCACTCGGCCAGATGCGTTTCGATTGTCGCCAGATCGGAGACAACGGTCCATTTCCATAGGCCAAACCTGTGCGTGTCGTTGATCGCCTGCACCCACTCATTCAGGAAACGATGTTTGGCGCGAGTCTCGTCAGACTCTTGGCCCTTCACCTCGACAATCAGCATCGTTCCACACGTCAGGCGAACTAAGAAGTCGGGGCGGTACTTTCGCACGACTCCTCGGTACGCATACAGAATCTCAAAGCCCAGATGATCGTTCTTGACCCAGCTATCCACCAGGCTCGAATTGTCCAGTTGATAGGCTTCTGAAGCTTCCCAAGTGGAATCGTAAACGGCACAATTGATGTGCGATCGTTTGGTGCGCTCGCACGGTCGAGCAGTAAACCAGGGACGCATGTCCGCGGTGCTGAGCAGAGGCCGATGTGTATCAAACACGGGCTCGAGGCGACTTGTATTCTCGAATCGAATCGCCTCCCAGATGTGTTGCACGATTCGATTCATATTCAGAATCAACAACATTCGCCGTCGGAGGCCGTCGTCGTCCTGATCTGGCCCCCGGGATCGAATTCGATCCGACTCAAGCACTTCCTCGACCAAGCGAATCACCTGACAAAGCAACGCGTCTTGCGTCCCAGTCCAACTCGGTTGCATCTGATCAAACACATCCCGCGCCATCTTGAAGACGACCGTCTGCAGACGATGGCGTTTACCGAGCGCGACTAAATCGATCTTCGACAGCGACTCCATGTTCGGCTTGCCTTCGAGAATCGCCGCCAATTCCGCATGAGTCGGTGTGTCCAGCGGATTCAATTCCAAGACTGGAATCCTTGCCAGATCGAGTCGCAACACCGGAGAGTACACATGCTCGATACGGACCACATTGGGCCATGATATGCCAAACTCCGCCTCGCGATCACGCAGTGGCTCGATCAGTGTCTTCGGCTTTGGTGGCGGCGGCGGCGTGTCGTCTCCTTCCTCATGCGGCAAGAAGGTGAATGGGATGCCAAAGATGTTGACATACTCGGGCTCGAATTTCCCCGTTTCCGGATTGATGTCATACGAAGTTCGACGCAGCCCTCGACCCACCACCTGCTCGCACAGCAATTGACTCGAAAAAGCGCGCAATCCCATGATGTGTGTCACTGTCTTGGCATCCCAACCTTCGGACAACATGCCAACCGAAATCACGTTCTGGATTCGCTCGCCCGGTCTTCCGGGTTGCCCGACCGTGTCGACCTGCTGTCGCAACCATTCCGCCTGCTGTTGTCTCGTCAGTGATCTAACTGGCCCCTCGTCATCGTCGTCAACGACGGGGAGCGTGAGCTGCACGGCCTGCTCTTGCGATTCTGCTTTGTTCAATACGCTGGAATCGATGTGCAGCGTTTGATCGGCAACACATAACTCCGGAATGTGAATCCTTTCATGATCGAAAGCGTACTTGACCCTCGCTGCCGTTTCGGTTCGATTGGCGACCGTAATCAAAACCGGCGGAACCGGATGCCCGACACGCTCCCAGTCCTTGCGAGTTTCGAGCCAGTCCTGCCCGAGCAACGTGTACGCCTGGGTAACGATGTCGGGAAGCGGTTCGTGCGGGAGTGCCTTGCGGTTGAAGTCGTCCTGGACCTCCGCGTCGCGGTACAGGTGATAGAACCGACTCTTGTAATCCGCATCCAGACGCCCGTTGTCCCGCACAACGACTCGCGGCGTCTTGATCAATCCGGACTCAATGGCATCGTTCAAGCCGAAGTCGCTGGTGATCCAGCCGAACAAAGCATCTTCGCCGCTCTTCTTCCCGGATGGGACGAACGGCGTCGCCGAAAAATCGAAACACTGCATCACACCACGCGTTCGGTGAATCCGGTCCAATCCGTCGATCCATTTCGTCGCCACGTCCAGATCGTCTTTGGCGACTCCGCTGATCTTCGAACCCATGGGCACGCGCCAAGCATGGTGGGCTTCGTCGTTGATCACAATCAGATTGCGAGCGGACGCCATTTCCCCCAAGACCTCGCGCGCGTAGGCTTCGTCGCTCTTGGCCCCGCGCTTGTCCACACTTCGACGGCGGGCAATCTGTTCATCGGTATCCCAGCCCAGTTGGTGCCAGTTATGAATCACGACCGTCGCCTGTCGCAATTTGTCGTACAAGGCGGGCGGCACGACCTGGAACAGATCGAAGTAGTTCCCCGGCGAATCGGGAACAAGCACAGCCAGTCGGTTCCTCACGGTCAAACCTGGCGCAATGATCAGAATGTATTTCGAAAACCGCGGGTCTGCCGTGTACGTTGCCTTGTTCAGAGTCTGCCAAGCTACGAGCATCGCCATGACGATCGTCTTGCCGCTGCCGGTGGCCATCTTGGCGCACCAGCGGGGAAAAGCACCGCCGTCACCGGGAATTTCAATTTCCTGTTTTGCGTCGGCTGGCGCTTCCGTAAGCCAAATCAGTGTTTCGATGGCTTCCAATTGGCAGAAGAAGAAGCGCATTCCTTCGCGCTGGTGCGGATCGTGCCAATGTTCGAGCAGGCGTCGCGTGATGCCCGTTGCGCCGGGCCAATTTGCCTCACGCCAGGCTTTCACTCGCGACCGTATCTTGTTCACCAAACCCAGTTCGACAAACTGGCCCGGATCATTGAAACCCTGGGAGCCGGGCGTTGCCACGATGTATCCGGCCGGACGGCGTCCTTCGACCTGCGTGAAGATCATGTGCTTCCGGTCGTAACTCCAGTACTTCGACGGTTCCGCAAAGGGAGTGTTGAGAATCAGGTCGCCCGCGCCGAGTCGGTATTTACGTTTGGGCATTACACAGTCTCCAAACAAGCGTGAGCTTCGAAGGAAAACAAAATGGCTGCCGCATCCACCATGTGTTTCTTGGCAGCCTTCTTGAGACGGTCCCGCCGGTCGCTGCCCTTCTCTCTTTTTGATACGGGACCGGTGACGATATGCATCTCGGTGTTCTTTCCCTACTCCACATTGATGATCTTCAAACACTCGATCCCGCGATCATCAATGATCTTGGCAGCGATGCGACGATTGCGACCAAGGTCGAACGGCAACGAAATCGTGCCCCGATACGCTTCGATCAATTCTTCGTCGATCTCCGCCTTCAGGTTCTTGGCCAGTCGGCTCCAGCCATCCTGCTCGCCGGCCATCGGAAAGAAGACCTGACGAGGCAGCAAGCTCCGACCGTCGTAATCCGTGTCCAACAACCACATCGCGATCCGTGACGTGTCCCCCGATTCGATCTTGCCGTTGGCCGGGTTGTAATAATCGAAACCGTGAACTTCGACTTCCCACAATCCCGTGTCCGGACCGCGATGGATTTTGCGGAGCGTCACGTCCGGCTGTCCCACCAGCCAAAAACTCTCGTTGCTCGAACGCTTCTTCTTCAGGTCGTCGGTCAGCAAATCGGTGTTCATCTGCAGCTTCAAGAGCTGCATCCCCGCCTTCTTCGGATCGAGTTCGTCGATGTCCTTGGCCGCTTCGGGGTCGAAGTGAAAGGCAGCAAACAACAGCACTTCGGGCTTGGGCATCAGACTGCGAGCCTCTTCCCAGGCCAATTCGACGTGTCGTTGTTCCATCGGGGCGAACTCGGGGCCGAAGGAGACAGCGACAGTTCGAGCCTGTTTGTCCTTCGTTTCGCCGACGGCGTGCAGATAACGGGTTCCCGGGAGCGGTTCCAGGCGGGCGAACTCCAGTTTCGCGCCTCCCTTGCCCCGCACCCCGGTGCGAGCCAGTTCGTCGCGCCACTCATCTTGCTTCGAAGTCGCCCCGCTGCGCGTGATGGATTGATCGGCAGGCATCGGCGCTGCGATCGGCCCGATGGATTCAGGGTCGGTAATCGGACGGACGTTGATCGCCGGGACCGCCTCGTAGGTGAAAGGCCCCGTCACGCGAGCCTTGGTGCGGTCCACTTCGGGTTGATCGTACAAGGTCTCCTGGTCGGCGTATTTGGTGATGGCCGCATCGATCTGCTCGCGAGTCATCCCTTCGACAATCTCCGGGTTGTTTGCAATCGACTTGAGCGTGATATGCGGCACGGTTTTGTACTTGAAGCCGCTGCTGACGCCTTCCTTGGGACGGGCCAGGGTGCAGTACTCAAAGACCGCCGTCATCAACCGCTGTTTGGCCAGTGTCACCGCCACCCGCGAGGTATCGCACGTGATCCAACGACGCCCCCAGGTTTCAGCCACGAATGCGGTTGTTCCAGAACCACAGGTGGGATCGAAGACGAGATCGCCGGGATCAGTGGTCATTAGCATGCATCGCTTTACAACATTCAACCCGGTTTGCACAACATATTGCTTGTCACCGCCAAATTGATTTTGCCCCAACGTGTCGGACCAGAGATTTGTCAGCGGAACTGCTGGAAAATCGTCAAGGAAACGAACATAGCCCAGCCCTTTTCCCGCTCGTGCTATTCTACCGGCGAGTTTCAGACGCTCGATTCCCTCGCGATGCGTGCTCCACTCGCGTTTTGGCGGCAGGAACTCTTTACCATCAAAGCTGATTGGAAAGTAGCCAGTCCGGCCGGGACGCACACGAGCCGACGTTAGGTCACCTGTCGTGAATATGCGAGCGCCTTCGGGTAGTGATTCGCTACCTGACCTTTCTTCGGGTGTCATTCGCCGGCGGCTCAGGTTCGGCAATTCGATCTGCGTATATGCAGTCGCGCCTTCTCCACCAGGCTCCTTCAGCCTAAACAGGGGATGGTATTTGCATGCGTCTGGCTTCTTAGCGTACCAGACGAGGTAGTCAAGCGTGCCAGGTATGAACTTCGAGGTAGCACCCACCGTTTTCGCAAAGCTAATCGTGCCGATACAGCAAGTCGATCCAAAAGTCTCGTCAAGTACCGCTCGTACCAAGTGGAGGTTTTCATCGCCAATCTGGACAAAGACGCTCCCGGACTCGCTAAGAAGATCGCGGCTAAGGCAGAGCCGATCGCGCAGATACGTAAGATAACTGTGTATCCCAAGTTCCCAAGTGTCGCGAAAAGCTTTCAGGACTTCCGGCTCTTGAGTGAGATCTTCATCGCGAGCATCCTGCACATTCCTCTTGTTCACGAACGGCTGGAAATTGGACCCGTAGCGAATCCCGTAGGGCGGATCGATGTAGATCATCTGCACCTTGCCCGCCAGGCCTTCCTTCTCCAGCAGGCTGTTCATGACCAGTAACGAATCTCCGGCGATCAGCCGATTCGTCCAACCGTGGGGATGCTTGTAGAAATCCAGTGCATCCCGCAACGGCAGATACTCGGCCGGCTCTTCGAACAACGACAACTGCGTCATTTTGCCGTTCCCCGGCTTAGCCCGCTCGCCGTTGGTCCGCACGGCCGCGATGATCGCCTTGGGATCGATCCGCTCGTGAACATGCAGCGAAACGGTGGGCACCTCGAAACTGGTCCGTTCCGCCTTGCCTGCCCATATCAATTGGGGGTCAAGATGCGGATCGTGGGCATACGTCTTCCGCTGTGCCGTCACGGGTTCGCTGTCGGATGTAACCAGACCCACGGGCGGATTGTTCGCACGCCGCTTGTCCTTGTGCGCGTACGATTCAATCCGCTTTTTGTCCGGCTTGCTGGGATTTTCATTCGCCGATTTCTTTTTCGCCATTAGTGCGTGTCTTCCTGGACCACGTAGCCTTCGGAAACTTGCCGGCACACATTGTAGGCAAAACGGCGCCGTTTTGCGACACGCTGCCGCAGGCAGAATGTCGCAGGCAGAAGCAAGCTGACCACGATCAGGGCGGTTTGAAGAAATCGCCCATCTCCCGGCTTCCCTTCGGTTCGCAGGGCGGCAAACTGATTGATAACTGATAAAGATCTTGAACCTCGTCCGCGAACATTGCAACCCTGCTGGAACTTCGCTAGCCCGTCTTCTGCTGTTCCTTTCGCTTCTTGCCTACCCGTTTATACAACTTTTGGGGAAAGAGCGATCTGCCTTGCCGTGTTTCGGTAACGTTTCATGCCGTGATCATCGTCGGGGACGGCGAGTGCGGATGGCCCGATGGATTTCGGGATACGGGACGAACTGCCGTGGCAACCCGATGGTAAAGAAACGAATTTGACGCATGGCCACAACTCACCGC
>Ga0351966_1266_pt1 | contig 11007 bp, 7 predicted proteins | sample TotcelT113001K14_FD_206840 | JGI IMG/M metagenome (GOLD analysis project Ga0351966, IMG submission 206840) | Enriched cells from coal bed in the Powder River Basin, Montana, United States - Total cells T11 rep3 HSBNCT.T11.300.1.K14 ... | reverse complement strand
GCCGGTACCGTCCGTACACCTCTTCGTTGTAGGAGGTTGACAGCTTGCCATAGGCCACGATGGAATCGAGCACCTTCGCGAAGTCAGGGTTCGCGGCCGCCTCCTCGGCAAAGAGCTTGGCCGCCATCTCTTGGAGCGTGTCAAGATCCTTCTCGGGCAACTGATTGATGATCAGTCCTGCGTCCAGCCATCTCTGACGAGCCTCGTAGTTCTCATGCTCCATCATACCCGTGGCGTAGGACTGGGCAGACTGGCAGGCAATCGTCACTATGCTCTTCAGATTCGCTGGAAGCTTGTTCCAGACGCCTTCGTTGACTATCAACACCATCGGCGCAGAAATCTGATACCAGGCGGGAGTGCTGACATACGGGCAGACCTCTTGGTATCCAGCGACCCAGTCATCCTGGAAGTTTCCCATTTCCCCACCATCGACCGTGCCTCTAGAAAGCGCTTCGTAGGTCTCGGCATGCGCCACGATAAGGGGAGAGGCACCAAGCTCTGCAGCTATTCGGCCTGCCATCTTACTCGAGATGCGCAGCTTGAGATTCTTGTAGTCGGCGATCGACTTGATCTGCACCTTGGTTGTCCGGATGCCGGACTCAGCGGGATAACACCCGACTGGAATGAAGTGGAGATCGTACTTGGAGTAGATCTCTCGAGCGACTTCATTTCCTCCGCCAAAATTGAACCACTGCAGGTACTCTCGCGCCCCCATGTATGTCATCATGTTGGCAAACAGATCGAAGGCAGTGTTCTTTCCCGTGTCGTACCCCGGCCAGCGGATGCCTGCCTCGACAGCTCCGGAAGACACGAAGTCGAGCACTTCTGCCGCGCTGGAAATCTCACCCGCAGGATGGTAGGAGATCTTCAACTGACCTGCGGACATCGCCTCGATGTCCGCCATCATCGGCACGTGTGCGTAGTATTGGCCTTTGGTTGTCGGGTGGTCACAAGCAATGCGCCACGAAAACGTCTGCATTGCTGGCTGAGAGGGAGTAGTGGGTGTGGTCGGACTCGTTGGGGTAGTGGGAGTCGTTGGGGTCACCGGAGTCTGCGGGGAGCACCCAACCGCTAGGGTGGTTGCCAAGAGCAGCGCTAGTCCAACTATTGCCAACGATCTAGTTCTCAATTCTTCGCCTCCTGTCACATACACATCATCACTTGTGCCAGTCTCATTCCGAATACCTACGATATTCTGCTGACTCACCTCCTTGTGTACCAAAGGCACAATTCCAATGAACTTAGAACGACATTCCCTGATCCGAAAGGCGCTTCCGTAGCAGCCCAATATCAAGATCGCGCGGTGCACGTCGTTGCGAGAGCGCAAGAGCAGCGGCCGTGCCTGCAGCCTGGCCAGTCACGAAGCACGGAGGTATCAGTCTGAGTTGGACCATGGCATCTTGCGAGGCAGAAATGCAGCGACCAGCGACCAGCAAGTTGTCCAGGCCTATGGGCACCAAGCTGCGATATGGCACGCGCATACCCATGTGCGAATACGGCTTAGCTACCGTGTCATTGAACACCATGGTCTTCACCTGCTCAAGAGTTGGGCATATGTCACCAAGTACGCGTCGCGTTTCTCTCACGCCAACCTGCGTGGACGTGTACTCGATACGCGACTTTTCGAAGCCAGCCACGTTTGCCCTGAGGAAGTCCACCATTCGCATCACATGCTCGCGAGTGATGAACTCGGCCTCGGTCAATTCGTCCGGATTCAGTCCGTTCTTGCCGTACAGGCTGCCGCTCCATACATTGAGTTCGCCTGGATAGCACAGTGTCGCCGCATAGACCCCAGGTGCGTAGCCTTTCGAGTAGAGCCCCAACTCGTACTCCAGTCTGCCGCTCTTGATCGCCTCCTCAAACACCCGACGCAGGTTGCCCCAGTGACCGAGTTGCCCGATCGCACGATCTGTATCGACATCCACCATGTTGAACATCATGGTCATGGGCAAGGGCGTCTCAGCCATCTCGAACGGAGCATTGGCTGACGCAGCGACATCACCGTCACCGGTCGCGTCCACAAACATCTTGGCTTTGACGCACTGCCGACCAGCTTTGTTTTCAATCACCACGCCCGTCAACAGACGACCTTCGTACAGACTCCGTGCGATGTACGTGTGGAGGAGCACCCGTACTCTTGCTTCACGAAGCATTCGCATTAGCTCATACTTCAGTATCTCGGGATCGTATCCGATGAGGGATTCAGTGGCGGGGTCGTCTCCAGGGTCCTTCGTGGGAACATATGTCTCTCTTTTCTCGAGACGAGCCCTTATCTCATTGTTGATTCCGTTGTTGAGCGGGGGTGTAGTGATAACAAGCGATCCGGTTGCCAAGCCACCAAAGAAGCCATAACGCTCTATTAGCATCACATGTGCGCCCTCGCGAGCGGCGCACACCGCTGCGGCCACACCAGCGATTCCACCTCCGCACACCAAGACATCGGCGTCCGCCACCACTGGAACCCGGCGCTCAGGCTCTCTTACGTAGTCCATCTTCGTTCACCTCACGTTTCTCGATCCGTCACGCGGTCAAGTGGAACGTACAGAACCACCTTCTCAGAGCGGCAGATACGGCAGCCCACCTCCCTTGGAGGCAGGATTCGCGTAGTTGGCCCACAGTGTCAGGTACCCCCGCTCCACTTTCGACTTGGGACGTGACCACTGGCTCTTCCGCTTCGCCATCTCTTCATCACTCACGCGCACATTCAGTATGTTCCTGTCAACGTCGACATCGATGATGTCTCCTGTGCGAACCAACGCGATTGGCCCACCGACTGCACCTTCCGGAGTGACCTGACATACAAAGGCCCCCATAGCGAAACCTGAGAACTTGCCATCCGTAATCACAGGGCAGTAGTCTGACAGCCCCGCACCATTGAGCTCATACATCAGATGAAACAGGTCGGGCATTCCGGGCCCGCCGCGGGGACCTTCGTATGGAACGACAATTGCGTCACCGCGGTGGATCTGTCCTTTCTTGAGAGCCGAACGAGCTTCAGCCTGCGACGAGAAGGCCTTCGCGGGCCCCGAGAACTGCCGCACGCTCTTTGGGAACACCGAGTACCGCACAACCGCAGATGTAGCCAGATTGCCCTTCAGGATCGCCAAGCCTCGTTCGAAGACAGGGTTGTCAAGTGTCCTGATGACATCGGAGTCACCGATTTCAACGCCCTTCAAGAGTTCACCCCACGTCCTCCCGGAGACCGTCATCGCGTCTTTGTGAATGAACTCCTCAACGCGCTTAAGCACTCCGCGCACGCCTCCTGCGGCGTCCAGTTCAGGCATTGAGTACATGCCGCTGGGCATGACGTTGGCGACGCAGGGTATGCGTTTTCCCCAGTACTCGATCAAGTCGATGTTGATTGTGTCGCCCAGTCCGAGATCCTCAGACAGCGCAAGTATGTGATAGACCGCATTTGAGCTTCCGCCGAGTGCGTGGAGCGCTATGATCGCGTTTTCGAGCGATTCGCGGGTGAGAATGCTAGAAGGTGTGAGCCCCTCGCGCACCATCTCAACCACTCTGCGTCCTGTCTGCCGGGACAGCCATCTGCGCGCCGCGGACACCGCAGGAATTGAGCCACCTTGTGGCAGCGTGAGTCCCAGCACTTCCGAGAGTAGTGCCGTGGTGTTCGCTGTTCCGCATAGGGCACAAGCACCTGGGCCAGTCGACGCACAGTTCTCCATTTCAACAACTTGCTCCGCGGACACCTTGCTGGCCGCAGGGTCAAGAGCATACGTGAGTCCTGCTCTGAGCACTCCGCTGGAATCGAGTCGCTTACCGCCATACCACCCGGCCATCGCGGGTCCCCCCTCAGCCATGATGACTGGGATGTCTCTTAGCCGTGAGGCAGCCAACCAGTGCGCAGGATTCGGTTTGTCACAGGAACCCACACAGACAACGGCGTCAAGTACATGAAGACCAACGAAGTTCTCCACACTCATGGCGATGATGTCGCGCTGGGGGACGTCGTGTTCAAGTGGCGCGAGGGAGGGGCAGTGGCCGGGCCCACCGAACTCAACCGGCACACCACCCGCCTGGTAGATACCCGCTCGAACTTCCTGTGTCAATACGTTCAAATGAATGTGGCCGGGGCCCCCTTCGCTGTAAGTGTTGTGCACACCTATCAGTGGCTTGTCGAAATCACCGTCACAAAGCCCTCCAGACTTCATGAGCGCGCGAGTACCAGCGTGGCGCGGGCCCTCATAGAGTCCTTTAGTTCTCCAGGTTTCTGGCGACATCAGTTCCTCCTCGTTCTCAAGTAAACATGCCGTCGTGCGGTCGATACGCAGTTGTTGTGGAGCACATCAACGAATGACAACTCTCCAAGCGCCTTCCTCGCGCTATCACCGCTCGTCAACAACAAGGTATTTGACTTGAACTCAACAACGGCTAAACGTTGCCTCATGCCGCCTAACGAGTAGGGCACTCAGACTCCGGCAATGTTTCATTAGCATCGACTCGAGTCGCGTTTGATGGCATCTGGGCCAACAGGCCTGACTGTCGTGGGCCACGCGATGGGACACTAACGGTGTGTTACATTGACGCCCGGAGTGCAAGAAGGGTGGGAGTACAAGCGCATACCAGATGGGGCAGTCTGATGTGAGATGCGCGGAACCGCCGACAGTTGCTGTCGGTTGCGTATTGTGAGATGGAAGGAAGGCGGGCTTGAGCGGCGATGCCAAGTAGAGAACAACCCGATCTTGGTGGTAATCGATATCGGCGAGGCTCAGAGCCCACGCCGATTCGCGAGACGTGGCTTTGGCGGCAGCCCTTGTCTGAATCTGAGAACCAATGTGACCTTGACCTGAGCCCAGCGATGTTTCTTGTTGACTGGGGACGCTGGCTCGCGAGTACGCGCCTTTGGACCGGGTAGGATGTTGGTCGGCGAGTAGGACACCGAGCCTACTGCTCAGTCAATCTGCCGAGTTCGTGTTTCACAGTCTCAAGAGAGACCGGCTTGGGCAGACAGCGAATTCCCTCACGCTTGACCAAGTCAACGATGTCGGCAGCCTTGGCATCGCCGGTCATGATCAGAGTCCTACGTGCTAGGCCGGGCATCTCAGCCTTAAGGCGCTCATAGAAGGCGATGCCGCTCCGACCGGGCAGCCTGATGTCTAGCAAGACCGCATCGTACGTCTCGCTCATAAGTCTTGCCTCCGCCTCTGGCACGTTAGAACAACAGGCTACCTCAATGCCCGCGCCAGATAGTCCCTCACGCAGATAGCGGCAGATGATTGTCTCGTCATCGACGACGAGCACTCGGCCCGGTAGCCTCGAAGCCGCCTTGAGACTGTTCTTGGATGCCATGACTGGCGTTTGCACCCGTGAAGACGACTTGAGTGGCAATTCGACCACGAACGTGCTGCCTTTGCCGGGAGCGGTCTTGACCCATATTCGACCACGATGCGCACGTACAATCTCGTGGCAGATGCTCAGACCGAGTCCGGTACCTTGTCCGTCCTTTCCCGTCGTGAAGAACGGCTCAAATGCGCGCTCGGCCACTTCCTGAGTCATCCCTGGGCCGTCGTCTCTTACTGTGATGCGCACAACGTCGGCGATTCGACGCGTCTCAACCGAAAGTTTTCCTTTGCCATGCGCCAGCTTCATCGCAGTCTTTGCATTGATAATGAGATTTAGCAGTACCTCCTGCAATTGACCTGGATCGGCGATGAACTCTGGAATCTCGGGGGATAAGCGACGCGAAAGCACGATGCTATTGGTCTCCATCTCGTACCTCAACAGCTCGACAGCTGTGTCAATGATGCTGTTGATATCGACTAGTCTTCGCTCTGGCGTGTGCTGTCGAGCAAATGCGAGAAGGCGTCGAACGGTGTTTGACAGGCGACTCCCTGCCTCGTGAATTGTAGCCACCGCCTCCATGACGTCAGGGGCCAGGTCCTTCTGCATTAGGAGTTCCGCGAACCCTATGATGCCGGTCAACGGGTTGTTGACCTCGTGTGCGATGCCAGATGCCATCTGTCCCACTGTCGCCAACCGGCTGGCAAGCTGAGCACGGCGCTCCATCTCCTTTCTCTCGGCCTCGGCAGCCCTTGCCTCCGTGACGTCGCGTCCTATCGAGATAGCTCCCGCTGGTTCTCCGTGCTCACCCAGCAGTTGGCCGCAGTACCTGAGAATCGTCCGTTCTGTGCCGTCACGAGCAACAATCGTGCTCTCCACTTCCTCAAGACTGCCCTCATCGCGTACCATCCGCTCTTGTTGTCGCACGTGCTGCCGGTATTCCGAGTTCGGATAGAGCCACTCCCAAATGAGGGATTGCCCAAGCACGCTATTGCGGTCGTACCCACTGATGCGCTCGGCCGCGCGATTCCAGATCACCACACAGTCATGTTCGTCGACGACATCTAGCCAGACGCTGATCTGCTCAAGCATTCGGTCCATGTACTGATCGAGTCTCGAGGCACGCTCGCGAGCCTTTCTCCATGACGTGATGTCCATGAGTGAAACGACATTCATCCGCGTGCCTGGAATCATCTCTGTGGTCAGGAGCACGTTTCGCACACGACCAAGATCATCCACGTACCGGCATTCGTATTGCTTGGGCACATCACGGTCGCCACGTTTGCGCCTCTCGTGGTAGTCTGATAGCGTGGAGAGGTCTTCTGGGTGCGCAAACTCCTGCCAGCGCCGTTTCCCTTCGATATCGGCTACGGAACACCCGTTCCAGCTGGCGAACTCACCGTTAGTCATCACGATCGTGTCATTATCGTCAATAACCCACATCGCAGTCCCAGTGTGCTCGAAAGTCGTGCGATATCGTTCCTCCGAGTTCGGAAAGACATTCCGGGCCGGTCTTCTGGGCCTCGGGGACTTCCGCCTGCGTCCGCTATCGTAGACGCTAGGATTCCCCTCGCTGACATGGTTCTCTCGCTGTGTCAACTTCTTGCGTTCACCCGTATCTATCACTTGACTCGACGTACCGGACATTGCCTACGGTCCACTGGCAGCGACGTTTGTGCTCGCCTTCCTTCATGTGAATTCATCGGACTGTCGTCAGCGCGAGCATGGCATTCCCGTACATGGAGGGATGTCGACCGTCTCATGCTCACGCTCACTTCAACTGAAATGCTATCACCTGGTCTAGAGGTCTCGGGCAGTCATGCGATAACCAACACCGGGCACAGTCACAATGCGGCGAGGTCTTCGGGGATCTTCCTCTAGCTTCGCACGTAACCTCCCAATAAACACATGAAGGTACGCCCTGTCGCTACCGAATTCGGGCCCCCACACACGGGAAAGGAGTTGGTGATGCGTCAACACCTTGTCGAGGTTGCACATCAGCGCCTCAAGCAACCGAAACTCGGTCGGCGTCAACCTCACCTCAACCGTAGACACGAAGACACGCCCCTCGTCTCGAATCATGACCACATTGCCACATTCGACCGTTTGTCCACACGCTGGGTGACCATCGCGCGCTCGTCTTAGGATTGCACTCACCCTCGCTATCAGTTCTTCCGGTGAAAATGGCTTCGTGATGTAGTCGTCCGCGCCGGCATTCAGAAAGCGCACCTTCTCACGGGGATCTTCCACGGCACTGACCATGAGAATGGGCGCAGGACAGAGGTCACGCACCTTCCTGCATAACTCATCGCCACTCACATCGGGCAGGAGTACATCCAGCAAGACTACCTCGGGCTCATTGTCCTCCAACCACGCGACTGCGCTACGACCATCGCAGGTCTGCTGCACCAACCAACCACGGTCGCGCAGACATGCCGCAATCAACTTCGACACCACTGGGTCGTCGTCAACCACAAGAGCGCATTGTCGTCGCACGCCTTGCCCTCCCAGACTCGCAACCTGAAAACCGGAATGGCTGTACGGTCGGTCAACCGACCTAGTACTCCACGAGACAACGATGGCCGGTGCTCGACTACCAGTATCACACGGTGAAGGCTCCCGTCAACGCGTGACGTCTACGCAGTCGCTGGAACTTGCATTCCCGGGTAGCGAACAATAGGGGCCGAGACAAGCCCCACCAGCTTGACTGGCCCCCACAGGAGGTGACAAGAAGTGAGGCGAGAACCTCGCTTCAGTCGCAGGTATCTTGCCGCCCGCGTACTTAAGGAGAGCTAAACCCCGATATCCGCAGACTAAAGTCGCTCGGTGATTCATCAGACACGAGTTGATGGACACAAGGCCATGGGTACATCATGGTGGACCGTCTCTCCTCCTGACAGCAACCAGTGGAGTCTGAGACTGAAGGAGCGAAGAAGCTGGCAGCCGACACTCCTCCAGCGCGTTGGCGGTCGTCTCCAATTCTGCCGGCGAGCCAGGACATGCTAGGCGCTGTGCCTGACTTCGTGCTGCTGGTCTGCGACGGCAATATTTGGACCCCATCCGCGAGTGCCGGGTGCCCCCAGTATTGATTGTGACGACCTTCTCCGATGAACCGGATGAGACGCGCGCATGTGAGCAGCGTCAACAGGGCCAACCAAGCTATGGAATTGCCGCTATGACGGTCACCTCGATGAGCATACCTGGAGCATGAAGATCCTTGACATAGACCCCAGTGAGTGCCGGAGGGTCCCTGTGTGGGTTGTCTTGTGAGAAGCGCGGGCAGTACTTCTTCCAGCACTGCTCAAGTGCTTCCATTACTCCACGGGAATCAGTCCAATCCATCCGAATGTGGCAGATGTTCTCCATCCCCGTACCCATCTCTTTCAACTTTCCATCCACCGAACGGAAGATTGCGTCCATTTGGGCGTCGATGCCCCCTTCTACTAGATTGCCCGACTGAGGGTCTCTACCGGTAATCCCGCTCAAGAACGCGTAGCCTCTCGCCCCAACAACCGTGGTACCCTTCGCGAACTCGAGTGTCTTCCCGGCACGTACTTCACGTGGTCTGCTAATTTCCACTGGGCACCTCCATAATTGGCTCCTTCGGTTGGCACTGCATTCGGTCACTTAGGGTTCTCGCAGCCCTATTCCGCGCCGCGTGCAAGATAGTCCCATCAGTTGCGGGAAGTCAACCACTGTTGCCAGAAGGCTCTACGCTCTTGCGTGAGGTGGAGGTGTGAAGAGTTGTAGTGAGACGCAAACATTCCACACATGAGCGGAGCATTAGGATTACGCGAGTCACGGCCGGCTTCATGGCACATAACTCCGGTTACGCAACCCGCTACCCACACTTGCGGCGTCAGCGTGGGCGTCCAGTCAAGAAGAAAAGAGCGGTGCGAGAGAGGACGCTCCCCTGTCCTCTCCCGCGATGATGCTCAGCGCTGCGGAATACGCACTGAGCGGTAGTGTTCATGTTGGCCTGTGCACGTGCCGGTGTCAATACGCCGGTAGAGGTGGGCGCGCGGGTCAGAATGCTGACTGCAGTCCGGTACTTTGTAATACCCTGATGTTGACAAGGGGTACGGCCGTAGCAACGGGAACCAATGCTGTCACCTTCTACTGACCTTCCCCCCGAAAACAGTACCGATGTGAGATAAAGTCCTCCAATAGACTGACGAAGCGAAGGAGTACTCTGCATAATGCGCAAGCGGTACGCAGATTAGCAGATTATCGGGGTGCTCCAAGAGCCGAGGCTGGCACAAAGGTGGCCGGACTGTGCAGGAAGTACGGAATTAGTGGTGTGACGTATTACAACTGGAAGACGAAACGCGGCGTGCATATACGAGCAATGGCATGCATATTAAGAGCAATATAGTGCAGCAGCCTTCGTAAGCGTGATTGGACGCCGTGGCTGAAGTTATGAAAACTCTACACATCGTGATTCCGACCTCATTCTCCGTGCTGCCCAGCCTTGTTTGGCCGATAACGGTTAGCAGGGCACGTTGTTTACGCTCTTGTAATGTCAGGATGACCTTACCCCGTCATTGATACCAGTGCCAATTCGAGTCCACTTAACCACTCTTATGTGAAGAGGGTTGCGTACGGGGGGAGTGGTTGAGATGGCCATTGGGAGATGGACAGCGGGTGCCGCCGGACGCCATTCAAATCCTGTCCCTGTCCTGTCCTAAGCATGGGGTCCATCTCACTCTTGCGATACAGTCCTGTCACCGCCACAATCTCCGTCAGCAGCCCGCTCCGCTCCACGCGTCCCGCCTTCGCGCATCGCGGCGCCACCAGCCTCAGATACTTCCGTCGCTCATCTATGCTCATTCTCTCATCGTCTGGCATGATTCCCTCAGTAGCATTTTCAACTGAGTGGAGCATACCCCCTTCAGTAACGTTTTCGGTGAGCGAATACGGGAGTCTTGATACTTGCTGGAAGGAAGGGCTACCATCAGCGTTGTCACCGCAGTGATGAGCAGCGACGCGCGACGGAAGGAATCATCGGAGATTGTCCGGGATTATCGGCAAGTGTCCTGAGTCGAAGTGGTGACCAAGGAGGTAGCTGGCTTGGACATGATTGTCGACTGGCTGAAGAGGGCCCGACCGACGAGTAGACGTGTGGCGCTGGAGATTGGTTTGCGGGTACTGAATGAACTTGGTTTGAGCTCCGAGCATTACAGAGAGGGCATAGACGAAGATGGCGGATGGTGTGATCTGCGCTGCAAGCCCCGGTACACGAAGCCAAGCTTCAATTTCGCGTCTATCAGCCCTGATGGATCGAGATACCCACAGTGGCGGTCCGGTGGATCGTCCTGCCGGGTGCTCGTGATGCTAGCCTGCAAGCCTAGTGAGGAATGCGACCATCGGGCTTGGATGCGGGAGACCAAGCCCCTCTCCGAGGATGTGGAGAAGCACCTGCGATGGCTGTTCGCATTGCCGCATGGCGACAAGGAAGAAGTGTCAGGAGACGACATCGACTACGCCGTTCGGCTCATCAAGGGCAGTTACCACGATAAGCTTAAGGAATTGCCGAAATAAGAGCTTTGAGCCGTACACCAAGGGATGCCTCAATCGCATGATCAAGGAGTAGGACAATAGACCCCGCACATCCCAATGCAAGAGCAAGTTGGAGCTTGACCCTAACCTGGTGAGCAGGAGACCGAAAACGAGCCGGTGCCCATTTCTGACCTGAATAGCCTACTGTCC
>Ga0351966_1172_pt4 | contig 11338 bp, 7 predicted proteins | sample TotcelT113001K14_FD_206840 | JGI IMG/M metagenome (GOLD analysis project Ga0351966, IMG submission 206840) | Enriched cells from coal bed in the Powder River Basin, Montana, United States - Total cells T11 rep3 HSBNCT.T11.300.1.K14 ... | reverse complement strand
TGTCGACCCGCATGTATGACCGCCGCGCCGACACCTTCGGCGTCTGGGCCGATACGATGGACGCCGGTTTCTCCTCGCTGCTAAAGAGGTCTGTATCTGGCGCGCCGCCGACGGCCGTGGGCATGTCCGGGGCGCCCGCCGAGCAACCGGTGCCGCCGCAAGATGCCCCCTTGCGCGACAAGACGCTTGTGGCATGGGTTGCGCCCGCCACGCTCACGCAGCGCGGCGGCAGCGTGCTGACGATCATCGACAAGCAAGAGCGGTTCGACGCGATCGTGTTCGGCGAGCGGGCGACGGGCAAGTGGATGGCCGGCAGCGACTTCTTCCGCCGCACCCCGGCCGACCAACAGGCCCAACCGCCGGAAACGGCCGATGCGAACACCGTCGTGCAGGTTGCGATCGCCTACCAGGGCAACAACATCCGCATCCATCGCAACGGCGAGCCCTACGCTCAGTACCAGGTCGAAGAGCCGCAGCCGTTCACCACGGACGATACCGTGCTTATCGGCCTGCGGTACGTAGGAGGGATGGGCGAAATCGGGTTCTTCCACGGCACGGTCGAGGAGGCCCGCCTGTACGACCGAGCCCTCGACGCCGCAGCCATCGCCCGCCTCGCCCCCGGCCGCCCGTCGGACCCCGAGCCGATCGGCCTGTGGACGTTCGAGGACGGCTCGGCTTCCGACGAGATGGGCACCTTTCCCGAAGGCAAGCTGTTCGGCAATGCGCAAATCGCCGACGGACGGCTCCATCTCGACGGCAGGACGGGCTACGTGGAAACCGCCCGCGAGCGGCCCAGCACCGCCCAGGCCATGTTCTGCCGGCCCTATCGGCGCGACACGGGCCGCATGTGGGACGTCTGGCCGTACGTGCACGAGGGAACGTACTACTGGACGGCCACGCCAAAGGACGGAACGGGGGGAAGGTTCGGTTTCGGTGAGAGCGATGATGGTGTGACGTGGCAGGCCCTGCCGCCGCCGAAAGTGGAGGGTGTTGGCCACGGCGAGGTCGGCGCAATCGAGCCGATTGGCGACCGATACACCATGATGTTCGGCGCCGGCGGGCGGATGGTAACGCTCGTGGCCGAGCGGCCCGAAGGTCCGTTCCGCGCCGCCGAGCGGAACTTTAACCTTCTGACCGGGCACACGTACTTCTCCCGCTTCTTTCCGACGCCCGACGGCGTGCTGGTCAGCCACCATTCGATTGCCCGCGACGGTCCTGTGTACTTCGCGCCGCTGAAGGCCACCCATATCGACGCGCAGGGAACGCTCCGGCTGGTCTGGTGGAAAGGCAACGAGCCGCTCAAGCACGAACGGGTGGAAGTGGAAACACCCGCGCCGATTGGGGAAGCCGCTCCGGCCATCGCCCTGCTCGAACCTTCGTTTGATATGGACCGCGGCGTCGTGATGGAAAGGACCCTCGCGCTGCCTGCGCCGGAGGAGGCCGGGCGCAGCGGCCTGTACGTCGAGTTCCGTGCGGACCGCGGGACAGCCATCCTGCTTGGCGCGGCCGGCAAGGCGGAACTCGGCCCCATCGGAGCCGCTGGAACCGACTTTACGGCCGAGAAACGCGTCGACCGGGAAATGCAGTTCAGCCGGATCGCCCGCTTCCGCCTGCTGCTGAAACATTCGCTCTTTGAGTTCTACCTCGACGACGTGCTCATCGAATGCTTCAGCCTTCCCGGGCGAGCCACCGGCCGAATCGGCCTGATCGGGCACCGCGATGGACGGCCGGTCGAGGACATCCGGGCATGGCACTGCCGGCGGCCGGAGGAGTGAAAGCTCGTGGACAGGCCGGCCCCCGCATAATAGGCGCCAATCATGAGAACCGGAATGTCTCCGGCTTAGTCTATGGGATGCGAGTGAAATCAAATCAGAACGAACGGAAACAAACAGATGAAACACACCCTCACCGCAACCATGAAATCAACCCTCCGGATCTGAACCGTTGGGAGCCGGCGCACGACGGGCCGCTGGCCCGTTCACCGGCGGACAACGGATGTCATGTTCTTGAGCGAGGGACGCCATCGACACCCTGCGAATCCATGCGATTGTGAATGGACTTCGTTATTCTCCGCGATGGACTATGGCGGTCCTGTCAGGTTGCCGGTCGGATGGTAGATGGCGTAGCCCCAGGTCGCGGCCTGCATGTGCGGATGGCCGGGAATGCCAGGACGGCGGCCTTCGATGACATGGCCTTTCCAGATCCGGCCCGCGGCGTCGCTCCAATGGACCATCCACAGGCCGGCCAGCACGTCGCCGCCGCGGGGCGGATCGTCCGCGGCGCTCAGCAGTTTCCAGGGCACGGCGTACTCCATCACGTACCCCCGATCGCCCGCATGCTCTCGAAACACTCCCTCCCAACCCTCGGCGATCATCGTCTGCCGGTGCCGATCCATGCCGTAGGCCAACTGCAGGCACGGACGCTGCTCGGGCCGGTAGTACCAGAGGATCAAGCCGACCAGCTTTCCGTTGGCCCTCGATACATTCCCGCAGGCTGATGTGGATGCGCGTCAAAGCCATGTAGATCGTCCGCACATTGCGCCCCAGCGCTTCGGCCACCGCGCTGCCGCCGAGCCCCTTCCCATAGCGCAGCGCCACGATCTGGCGGGCGTAGGGGGAGAGCCTTGGCAGGCACTCCTGCAAGGCCTCGGCGCGCCCGTTCGCCGCCGGGCCGTCCTGAGTGGCCCAGTAGGCGTCCAACTGATCCAGAATCTCCGGCGTGAGCGGTTGCGTTGCATGGCGGGACTTGTCGCGAAGTGCCGCCAGAGCCTGGAACCGGGCCGTTCGCCGCAGCCACACCGGCAGTGCCGCCTCGTCGCGCAGTTCCGCTCGCTTCTGTACCGCCAACGCTACCTCTTGGAACACGTCCTTGACCAAGTGCGAGTCGCGCACGATTACCCAAATATAGGCCGCCAGCTTCGCTCGTTCGGCGAGCAGTACCCGGACGATCGTCGTCTCGCTGATCGTCATGTCCCAATGAACTCCCGATTTTTTTCCAGTGCCACCTATTATAGGTTCCGCGAAGGCAAGAAATGTCAACATCCCGATGCAGACACCGGCGCGATTTTTGGAACTTAGTTATCGAAGCCTACCAACATGGCTGGCCAAGTGGCGCAAGCTATACTGAAGCTCCATCGACACCCGACATCCCTCTGACAAAAGCATGAGGAAAGGACTGAACATGAAACATACTGCCTTGCTCTTCGTTGCCGCCGTCGCCCTTTGTGCTGGTCCGGCGTTCGCCGCGGAAAACCCCGACCTGGTGCCGCGGGCGGCGATCATGGCCAGCCACGAAGCCCGGCCCGGTGCCGCGGCGGCGGTGGCCGACGGGCTTGTGCCAGCCGCCGGCAGCCGCGATGACCGGCGCAGTGTCTGGATGGTCGATGCGAAGGATCTGCCGGCCTCGCTCGTGTTCACCTGGCCGGAGCCGGTCACGGTCTCGACAGTGGTCTATTACGGACGCACGACCTGGAGCTTCGAGGTCTTCAAGGACTACGCCGTCTTTCTCGATGACGCCGCGACGCCGGTCGTCGAGGGCGTCTTCCGCAACGGTCATGGTCCGCAGCCGGTCACGCTGCCCGCGCCGGTCCGCGCGCGCAAACTGCGGCTCGAGTTCCGCTCGCATCATGCCGGCGGGAGCCCCGGCGCGGCGGAGGTGCAGATCTTCGCCCAGCTACCCGCGCAAAAAGATCTGCTTGGTCAATTCACGGATTTGTCGCTGGACTACCGCTACGCCTACTACCCCTCGCACAACCTGGTGCGCATCCATCTGCCCAGTCCGCCCGCCGACGCCACGGCCTGGCATCTGACGCTGTGCCCGGAGGCCGGCGGCGCAGCGCTGGCCGAACGCTCCGGCAAGCTGCCCACCGCGGCGGGCGGCGAGCCCATGCCGGTGCCGAATCTGCCCGAGGGAGACTACACCCTGACCCTGGCGCTCACCGGCGGTGCGGAGCCGGTCATCGAGGAACGCGGCATCCGCCGCGATCGGCCGGAGTGGGAGGGCAACCAACTGGGACTTGACGACGTCGTGATTCCTCCTTTCGAACCGCTGGCGGTTGACGACCAGGCGAAGCGGGTGCGTTGCGTGTTGCGCAGTCATACCCACGGTGGGGCCGGTCTCTGGGAACAGGTCGTCAGTCAGGACCGCGAACTGCTGGCCGCGCCCGTGCGGCTGGAGGCCACGCACGGCGGCCGGGTCAGCACCGCCACCGGCCCTGCCCCGCGCTTCGCCCAGCGGACACCGACGGCCGTGTCCGGCGAGGCGACTTGGTCGGCCGGGCCGCTATCCGGGACCACGCGTCTCCGCTACGATTATGATGGCCTCAAGACCTTGACGCTCAACCTGGCGCCGACCACGGACGCCATCGAGCGATTGCAACTGGTGATCCCTTTGAGATCTTCCGAGGCGTGGTTGATGCATCCGGTTACCACCATGCTGCGCCAGCACTTCGCTGGGCGCATCCCGTCAGGCAACGGCAAGGTCTGGGATTCCTCCGGTGTCCCCAACCGACTGAACGGGTCGTTCGTGCCCTACATCTACCTGGGTGGCCCGGAGCGCGGCATCTGCTTCGCGGCCGACAATGACCGCGACTGGATCACGGACAGCGACACCCCGATGATGGTCATCGACCGCGAGGACGAGACGGTCAACCTGCGGCTGAACCTGATCGCCAAACCGTCGCGCCTCGAGCGGGCACGCACGATCACCTTCGCCCTGCAGGCTACGCCCGCCAAGCCCATGCCTGAGACGCCGTACAACTGGCGACGTTGGTGGGCCAACACCGGTACGGAACGCGACATCGACAGTGTCCAACTCAACTTCTGGGGCGCCAACATGTACTGGGGCGGGCGGCATTTCGCCACCTCGGTCTATCCCGCGTTCGAGGACTACGGATTCTGGGAACGATTGGCGGAGAGCCGCAGGACCGGCAAGCGCGACGCCGAGTTCGAGCAGCAATTTCTGGCGCGTTTCGAGAACCTGTCGGAACAGGACTACAACAATCTCAAGGCTCACTACAACGCCGGGCTGAGCTGGGCTCCGGGCTCTCCGCCGATCACGCCCGAGACGAAGAAGTTCAGCTACATCATTCCCTACACCAATCCGCGGGGCGCGCACTTCGAGACGCCGGAGTTCATCACCACGTACATCGACGAGTGGCTGCAAGGCGACATCGTCGATCCGCGGTGGAACAACTACTCGACCTTCGAACGCCCCCGGCGGGTCCACGCCGAGTTTCCCGGAGTGGCCTGCTGGTACCAGGTCGAACCGGTGCCCAGCCGCATCGACATGCTGCTGTTCTATCACAAGAAAATGCTCGACACCTTTGCCGATGGCATCTATTGGGACAATTTCTTCCTGCAGCCCAACTATGCTCCGGCCGAAGCCGGCGGACCGGGTTATGTGGACGACGACGGCCGCCCGCGTGCCGGCGCACACCTGATGGGCTTCCGCGAACTGGTCAAGCGCACCGCCACCATGATGCACGTCATGGGCAAGCGGCCGATGATCTACATCCACATGACCAACGTCAATATCGTGCCCATGCTCTCCTTCGGCACGGCCAATCTCGATTGGGAATGGCGCGACCAGGGGCATTTCGCGAGCATGGACCTGCAGGACCGCATGGATCTCGATCTGATCCTGGCGCACAACCTTGGCCTCCAAACCGGCAACCTGTCCGTGGGCATTACCGGCAACATTCTCAAGGGCGGCGGCGGGGTCTCCCGCGAATGGCTGCACCGCACCGGCATGGCGGTCTGCTTCCCGCACGAGATCCGCATGCACCAGGGCGACAACTCCGTCTCGTTCGTCCAGACCGAACTGGCGCGTTTCGGCTACGGGATGCCGGACTGCCGCGTCTTCCGATACTGGGAGGACGGCTTCCCGCTCCGCACGCAGGGCGCCGAGATGCGGGCGTTGGTCCTGGCGCGGGGCGGCTAGGCGCTGATCGCTCTGGGCAACGATGGTCCTGCCAAGGCGGCCGCCCAGGCATCCGCTGGCACCGCGACCGCTGGGCCGTCGCTGGAGGATTACGATGCCGGGCAGCGCGGTCTCAAGACGCCGGCGAAGCCGGAGCCGACCGGCGGTGAGGCGGCGAAGGCGGAGACCTACACCGTGCATCTCCGCCTCGACCTGAAGGCGCTCGGGTTATCCGAGAGTGTCCAGGCCCACGACGTCGAAATCAAGGCTGGCCGCGCCAAGGCCACGCATCCCAAGGCGGCCGGGATGCCGGCCCAGCCGGCCGAACTCAAACGCCTCGCCCCCGGGGTGTTCGAGGCGAAGATCGCGCACCATGATTTTGCGTTGATCGTGGTGGAGTAGTGGGTGGCCGGAGCATCCTGCTCCGGTGAGAGAGAATCGACAACAGCCGGAGCAAGGTGCTCCGGCCACACCAAGGAGAACCAGAGATGCTGAAGAAATCCGCCATCGCCCTGCTCGCCCTGGCCGTCTCGTGTGCCGCCGTCCTGGCCGCCGAAACGCAGTACAAGCACCCGGTCGCGGTCATCCCGTATGCCGCCAACAAGCCGGTCATCGACGGCAAGGTGGACGACGCCGAGTGGCAGGGCGCGTTCAGTCAGCGGGCGCTGCAGACCACCGGTCGGACGATCAGCGCGCGCCAGGCGCGGTTCTGGATGATGTGGGACGAGGAGAACCTCTACATCGCCATGCGCGACCCGCTGCGCCCGGGCGAGCGGCCCATCCAGCAGCACCGCAGCCGCCAGACCGGCACGGATCTGGATGTCATTTTCGACGACTGTTACGAGATCTGGGTCTCGGTGGACGCCACCGACCCGCTCACCGGCCAGCCGAACTGTTTTACGCAGTTCATCGGCAACTTCGCCGGGGGGCGCTACGATGCGATCCACCAACCCGCGGTGGGCAATTCGCGCACCAGCAGCTACGACACCAACTGGGAACCGAAGAGCCGCCTCACCGAGAAGAATGAGTGGGAGATGGAGCTGGTCATCCCGCGGGCCAGCTTGGGAACGACTAAGGGGCCGTTCCACGACGGCATGCGCTTCCGCACGCTGATCGCCCGCAACTACAAGCGTCCGTGGGAGCAGAACTCCTTCGAGGGCACCTCGTCCTTTTCGGTAATCGACACGCACAGCGAGTTTGTCATGTCCAAGACCGCGCCGGCCCTGCACCTGCTGGGGGTGGGCGACGCCGCCGCCGGCAAGATCGGACTGCACCTCGCCGCTCTCGGCCAGACCGACGCCAGGATCGCCTGGCGTTACGCCTCGGATGCCGTGACCAAGGAAGGTGCCGCCGAGGTCAAGAAGGGGACGTTGGCCGAGGTGGTCAACCTGCCGGGACTCGATGCGCCGGGTGACGGGAAGGGCCAGGTGCGCATCACCGTAACCGGCGCCGGCGGGGCGACGCTGCTCGATTGGCAGTCCCAGCGCGCCTTCGGGGGCATCCCCACCGAGGTGATTGCCGACCGCGGCGACGTGCTGAACCTCGGCATCGCCTTTAACCCCGTCCGCGACTACGCCCGCGTTTTCGGCGACTTCATCAACTACGACGCCCGCGGCGAGATCCACGAGATCGTCATCGCAGTCCGCGACGCCGCCGGCAAGGAGATCAAGCGGGCGACGACCGAACTGGACGCCGACGCCTATGCCAAGGCGGTTCTGCATTTCGACAACCTCCCGATGGGCACCTACACGGTCCGCCTGGAATGCCTGGCGAAGGACGGAAAAGTGCTTGCCGGCAGGGACAGCACCTTCGCCAAGGAAGACCTGGCCAAGAAGTACCAGTGGTGGAATACGCAGCGCGGCAGCATCGAGAAAGTAGTACCACCGTGGACGCCGGTGACGCTCAAGCAGCGCACCGTGGGCGTCTGGGGCCGTGAGATGGAGATCGGCGCGGCGGGGTTGCCGACGCGCGTCTCGACTCAGGGGCATGAAATCCTCGCCGCGCCCGGGAAACTCGTCGCCACCCTGGCCGACGGCAGGGAAATGGAGGCTCAAGGCGTCAAGACCAAGACCCGCTTCGACCAGAAGCACCGCAAGATCGTCGAGGTGGCGAGCCAGCTGGGCGACATCGCCGTGTCGAGCGAGGTGCGCGCCGAATTCGACGGCATGTACAAGGTCACCATGACCCTGACGCCGAAGCGGCCGGTCGAGGTCAAGGAGCTGAAGATCGTCCTGCCGTATGCGGAGGCGATGGGCGAGTATATCCACGCGGTCACGGCCGAGATCCGCAGCGCCTACTGGTACGGCTTCACGCCGCAGGGTGAGGGACGGGTCTGGGCATCCACCGATCTGGGCGACAAGACGATGCGGATCGGCTCGTTCATCCCCTATGTCTGGCTCGGCTCGACCAAGGGCGGGCTGTGCTGGTTCGCGGACAGCGACGAGGGCTGGATTCCCAACGACGAGGTCCCGGCGATCGAGATCCAGCGGAACAAGACGGGCCAGGTGGACCTGGTGTTCAACCTGGTCAGCGCCGAGGCGACCCTCGACGCGCCGCGCACCATCACCTTCGCGCTGCAAGCCTCGCCGGTCAAGGCGCTGCCACCTCGTTGGCGCGAAGAGAATTGGTGGTGCGGCGACACCTTCCGGCAGTACGCCCACGACCAGAACCTGATCTTCGCCTCCACACCCTTCGTGGTGCCGGCGTACGCCGAAAAGGCGAAACAGATTGTCGCGGCGCAGCACAAGGCGGGCCGCCCGGCCGTGCCCTACTTCATCCACTCCGTCCTGCCGGGGTATCTTGTGCCGGAACTGGGCGTCTTGGCCGAGGAGTGGCAGACCCCCTACGGCTCCTACGGCTCCAAGGCCCTCTGCTACCGGGGCTCGTTCGTCGACTACATGATCCACAACTGGAGCCAATGGGCCGAGGAGTACGGCATCGACGGCTACTACATCGACAACATGGTGCCCATGCAATGCGACAACCACGAGCATGGCTGCGGCTACCGTCTGCCGGACGGGCGGATCCAACCTTCGTTCCCGATGTTCGGCACGCGCGAGTACTTCCTGCGCAGCCGGGCGGCATTTCTGGAGCAGCGTCCCAACAGCACGATCGTCATCCACATGACCAACTGCATGGTCCTGCCCTGGGTCGGTCCGGCCGATCTGACCTACGACGGCGAGCACCATGTGATCTATCCGGAAATGAACAAGACCTTCATGGACTTCTGGAGCCTGGAGCGGATGCGGGTCGACTTCCCCGGCCAGTGGGGAGTGCCGGTCGACTTCATGCACGAATACCAGGGGCGATGGGCCGCCGCCGACCTGTACCGCGTCAAACGCGCCTACTTCGCCACGGTCATGCTGCACGACGCCCTGCCGTATGGAAACAACAACGGGCACGCCAGAAATCTGATCGCCCAGCGCCGCGACTTCGGCATCAGCGAGGACGATGTGCAGTTCCTCGCGTACTGGGATGAAACCGGGCTGAAGGCGCAAGGCGACGACATCAAGCTGGCCGGCTGGCAACGCCCCGGCAAGCTGCTGCTGCTGGTGGCCAACTTCGGCGAGGCGCAGACCGCGCAGGTGAAACTCGACCTTGGCAAGCTGGGCTGGAAAGGGGCGACCCTGGCCGTGAGCGACCCCGAGCAGGGGCAGACACTCACCGTCTTTGGCCATGGCGGGGCCGTCACCATCACCCACGACGCCCCGGCGCCGCGGCTCGACGGCACGACTCTGACCGTACCGGTCGAGCGCCACAACTATCGGCTGCTGATCATTGAGAAGAAGTGATCCAGGAAACAACCCCATGATTGGAAAGCGAGAACGAACCATGATGGCCGTGAGTCTTTGCGGAATTCGATTCTGTTTGGGAAGTCTGGTTGGTGCGGCCTCGGCTTTCGTCGTCGCGCAAGCTGCGGCGAGCGGGCCGCAGTTGCCCTCTGACGATCCACGGGCAATCAGGCTGTTCAACTGCGATTTCAATCGGGCCCGGTGGCCACCGAGTGAAACGCTGCCCCACGGAAACGTCCGGCCGTCGCAGCCGGAGGATTGGGCCGAGGTGGATGCCCAGCAGTACTTCGACTGGCACCGGGAATTCGGTAACAACGTTGTCTACTGTCAGGCGTACTGTTCCACTGGCTTCGCCTTGTATCCGAGCAAGCTCGGTGCCGTGGGCAAAGGCAAAGCCGCGGGGCTGTTTCCCGAACTCTATGCCTTGGCGCGGAAGGCGCAACTGCCGGTCTGGTCGTACTACTGCGTGGCGGCGGACCTCTTCCAGTCGCGCGAGCATCCCGAGTGGCTTGTGCCGGGCAGCGTCCCCGGCTCCTATGGCCACGGCGGCTTCTTCGCTCCCGAGACGCCCCATACCGAGCTGGTCTGCGCGCGCCTGCGCGAATTCCTGAAGGAATACCCTGTCGACTGGTTGCTGCTGGATTGGTTCGTCTACGGCCAGCGATCGGCTATCTCGGGGCGACTGTGCTCCCGCAGATCCAAGATGAGACTAAAAAGCGTAATCAAACGCCACTAACCACGATTTCTCAAGATAAAGTAGGTGGACGTTGCATCCATTTTCGAATACAAGGTACTTTGTTCCTTCGTTGTTTTTCCTTGCTGTGTAGAGTTTGACGACCTTGCCGCTGTTCCGGCCTTCTCCCAGGCCCCAGGACTGTATGCCTTCCGACGGGTCAACGTTCCCCTTGTCGTCCACCTTGGCCATCTGGACCTGAACCTCGGCTTTTCCGTCTGAAGCTTCCGCCACCGTGGTGCTAACCTGGGTGAGCCCGCTTTCCTCCGCTGCGGCCGCGGCCATACGTTTGACCTCAGTGACATCAACGCCATCGGCTTCCATCATCTGCCACGCTTCCCGAATGATGCCGTACCGTCCCGTGATACGGACCTTTCTCTTTTCAGCAGGAGCTTTGGGTTGGGCGGCCGGTGCCCGTGCGGGAGGTTGCGATTGTGCGGCACCGCCCCCCGACTCCCCTGCATCATCTGCTGCTTCTTGGGCAGGTTCTCCCTCCGCGGCGTGTGGTCCGGGTTCAGCCGCCTCTGTTTCGGGAGCCAGAGGCTTCGCCTCGGCTTCATCCGGAGTCAACCCTGGAGGCGGTTGCGCCCCGGCCGCGGATTTTCTTTTCTCTTCACGCACCTGAATGTATTGCTGATCTTCTTTGCTCAGGATGTTGATCGGTACTCGAACCGTGGTGCCGTTCGATTTCCTTAGGGTCACGGTCTGGCCAACCACAGATTCGAGAGTGGCCGCGGTTGTGTAGCCACCCGACTTCCAAACCCGGAGCTTCTCCGTCTCCACCCCTGCGCGCCCCGTTGTGGCGGTTTTCGACAAATCAGCTGGCTCCGGCTTGGGTTGTGCGGGCTTAGGTTTCCAGGAGCCCGGCAACGTCTTCCGGGCTGTCTTGTTGGCA
>Ga0351966_1257_pt1 | contig 11414 bp, 9 predicted proteins | sample TotcelT113001K14_FD_206840 | JGI IMG/M metagenome (GOLD analysis project Ga0351966, IMG submission 206840) | Enriched cells from coal bed in the Powder River Basin, Montana, United States - Total cells T11 rep3 HSBNCT.T11.300.1.K14 ... | reverse complement strand
GCCGATGTCGGCGCCCAGCTGTACATAGGTCTTCTGAGGCATTGAAAGGATGATGGGATTCATTTTCCTCAGGTCCGGGGCGCCGTCTGTAAGGTAGCGCTCCTCTGTGTAGAGCCCCACAATCTCCCCGATGAAAAGCTCTTCCATTGGCGTCTCTACGGTCTGTACGAGCCTGCACTCTGCATTGCATGCACAGGCCTTTATCATCGGTGCGGTTTTAAGCTTGCCGTAGAAGGTCTCGAATGTTTGGGATTTATCTATTTTCCGGCCCGATACCATCCCGCAGAAATCAGTCACGCCTGCCATATCGGCGGTTGGGATATTTACGCTGAAAGTCCCGTTCTCCTTGATGCCCGCGTTTGTGTAATGGGCTTTGTTCATACTTACCATGACATATCCGGGCGTCGGGTTAACCATCGTGAACCAGGCGACAGTGAGGTAGTTTGCTTTCCCTTCCACGTTCGCGCCTACCAACGAGCAAGGCATCGGATAGTAAATCCTTTCGGGTGCGATTTCAATCTTCTCCATGGTATTCCCCCTTTCTCTGAATGGATATGGTTCTATTATACACCAACCGGCGTGTTCCGGCTCCTGTTAATGCGCCGAAGACGATGGCGGGAGGAGTTCGGGGTTGAAATCCCGAGCCCTATCGTGTAGTTTATCAACTTGAAGGGTAAAGACGTGAAAGCGATCCTATACAAGAGCACAAATAATCCGTCCGTGATGGTTAATTTCCAAACGGCCCTCCTCCAGGGTATGGCACCCGATTATGGCCTGTACACGGTCCCGAGGGAGGATATTCCCCGGCTTACGCCGGATATTATCGGGGCCATGCGCCAGATGTCCTATTCACAGATCGCGTTTCAGGTCCTTAACCCGTACCTTGGCACCGAAATCCCCGAACCCGATCTCGTCCGGCTTCTGGACGATGCATACCGGGAAGACAGGATCCCCACAGATTTGCAGTACGTGACCGACCAGACCTATATCTTGTGGCTGACCCGGGGCCCTACATATTCTTTTAAGGACTACGCAGCCCGTTTTTTTGCCCGTGCCCTCAATTATTTTCTGGAAAGGCAAAAATTACAGAGGGTTGTAGTTGTCGCTACGAGCGGCGACACAGGGGGAGCCGTAGCGGACGCGCTGTGGGGTCTGGGCAATGTCGACAATTTGGTTTTTTTCCCGAAAGGTTCGATAAGCGAAGGCCAGAGAAGACAGATGACGACCCTTGGCCGCAATGTGTATGCCTTCGAAGTGAACGGCGACTGCCAGGCACTCGCGAAAAACCTTCTGGGAGACAGGACGTTCGGCACAACCGTTTTCGGCGACGCAGATCGACTCACCTCTGCCAATTCCATCAGCCTGGGCCGGCTTCTCCCTCAGGCGGTATACCCCTTCTTCGCGTACTCGAGGATCGAAAACAACGGGGAACCGTTTATCGCCTCTGTGCCCTCCGGGAACTTCGGAGACATGATGGGTACCGTCCTGGCGAAGGCCATGGGGTTGCCTGTTTCCCGTATCGTCTGCGGTGTCAACGAGAACCGGGAGTTCCCCGAGTTCCTCTACGGGGAGACCTACAGGGTGACTGCCTCGAAAACTTCGCCTTCTTCCGCCATGATCGTTTCCCACCCCAGTAATCTTGCCAGGCTTATCGATTTCTACGGCGGCCACATGTATGACGAACGGGACCCTGCCAACGGTACTGTGACAAGGCCGGGCGTGATCGGCAGAATGCCCGACATGGAGGAGATGAGGAGGGATATCTTTTCGGTCAGCGTTGATAATCCCCAGCACTACGTAACCATGAAAGAGGTATTCGACCGCTTCGGCATCATCCTTGACCCTCACGGTTCTGTAGGATGGAGAAGTCTCGAACTTTTCCGGTCCCAGGGCGACCAGGGCACTGCGGTAATCTATGAAACTGCCGCCCCGGGAAAATTTCCGCTTGACGTGCGTGAGGCACTGGGGATTGTCCCGCCCGTTCCTGAGGGGATGGTGAAACAGGCCCTCCTTCCCGAGCGCATCTACTCGATAGAGGAAAAACCCGATGCGACGGACGGGGGACTCAAGCTGAGCGCCGGACAGTTGAAAGAAGCCCGGGAAAAGATCAGGGAACTCTTTGCGCGCTCGTTTTTTCCTTGACAGCCTTTTTTTACAACTGTAACCTGCATGTTTCGGAGGTGATGCGATGAACGTACGGAAGAAGGCGCTTACGACGGATATCCTAATCGTGGGAGGTGGCGTTGCGGGCTGCATGGCTGCAATCGCCGCTCGCGATACAGAATCGGTGGATGTGGTCGTTCTTGAAAAGGCCTCGGTCGTGCGTAGTGGTGATGCCGGCGCCGGCAACGATCATTTCCTTGCTCATCTCAACTCGGGGCCTGAATGGGACACGGATGAGGCAATGGCCGCTTATTATGAGCGTCTGTCTCAGGGCCTCGCTGATGTAGAAGTGGCCAAAAAGTTGCATTTGAGCCGCATAGGGGAGATCTTAGACAAACTGGAATCCTATGGCATTGAGATGAAGGATCGGGCGACAGGGCGGTATATCAGGACAAAATCTTTCGGTCAGCCAGGTCCTTACTACATTAACTTTGAGGGAAAGAACCTGAAACCGGCCATCGTCGAGCAGATGAAACAACGCAAGGTCAAGGTAATAAACCGGGTGAATGTAACAGGCCTTCTTCATGACGGCAGGAAGGTGTTCGGGGCAATGGGGTTTAATGTAAGGACCGGCGAGTTCTACGAGGTCCAGGCAAAGGCAACAATCCTTGCCCTGGGCGATGCTACACGACTTTGGCCTCATCCTTCAGGCCTACCCTTCAACACCTGGATGAGCCCTTTCAATAATGGAGCAGGGTACGCCATGGCGTTCAAAGCGGGGGCTGAGCTGGCCAATATGGAGATTACGGCGGTGACGGTGGTGCCGAAGGGCTTCAGCGCAGCAGGTCTCAATGCCTTCACTGGCATGGGGTGCTATCTCTGGAACTCCGTAGGTGAGCGGTACATGCAGAAGTATCATGCCATGGCAGAGGGTGCGCCCCGGAATACACTTGCATTGGGTACGTATCGCGAGTACATAGAGGGGCGTGGTCCCTGCTATATCGATTGCCGCCACCTCTCGAAGGAAGCGCTACTGCATCTCACGGAAAACCTTCTCCCTGTGGACAAGGATACGCTGGTTATGTTCTTTGACCAGAAGGGGTTGCACGTCGACCGCGATTTTATAGAGATCGGGATCTCAGAGATGCAAATGGCAGGATTTACTGGGTCGGTGAGCGGAATTGTAATTGATCGGACGGGTAAGACCACCGTAGAAGGGCTGTATGCAGCCGGCGCCTGTACGGTGCCATCTTTTGCTCTATCGGGGGCCTTTGCCACGGGATACTCCGTTGGCGAAGAGACAGCGAGGGTATGCAGAAAGCTTCCAAGGACCGAGATGCGAGACGAGGAGCAGGTTAACAGAGAAATCGAACGCATCTATGCCCCTCTTAGAAGGACTGAGGGCATGAACTACAAACGGCTTGAAGACAAACTGCGCCAGATCATGTCTGATTACGTAGGTTACATTAAGAACGAGCAGGGCCTTCAAGCGGGTCTCAAAAAACTGGAAGACCTCGAACATCGAGTCGACCGGATAAGGGCCAAAAACTTCCATGAGCTGATGAGGACCTTCGAGTTTCAGGACCTGCTTCTTGTTGGTAAACTCATTGCCACATCAGCGCTGGCGAGGAAAGAGAGCAGGATGGGCCTTTCGCATCTCCGCGGAGATTACCCGAATCAGAGCGATACCGGCGGGAAAGACTCAACCATTATTAAGGCGGCTTCTCGAGGAATAGAGGTTTCATTCCGACCGGCCGCGACCAACACCGGGAGGATTTGATATGCCGCCCATCATTGACAGAACAAAGTGCAAGGGCTGCGGGGTCTGTTACGCAAACTGCCCGGGGGATCTCTTCGTTTTTAATAAGAAACAGAAGCTTCCGGAGCTGAAATACCCGGATGAATGCTGGCACTGCGGTGTGTGTCGCATGGATTGTCCGGAAGGCGCAATCAGCATCGTTTTTCCGCTTGAAATGCTGTAGCGTTCCGATCCAACTCAAGGTCGCTTTGCGGCCGAGGGCGAATTGACCTCCGTCAATGCCCAATAATCGTAGAGGGGAGGATATCATGAAAGGGAAGGCCACCGTTACTGTTTCTTATCGTGTCGTTTGTCTTACTCTTACCGCTATCGTTTCAATCCTCGCTATCACTGGTCTTGCCTTCTCATCAAACTACCCGTCAAAGACTATAACCATTGTTTCCCCCTACCCCCCGGGTGGTGGAAATGACATGGTCTGTCGAACATTGACGAATAAGCTTTCGGCCATCCTCGGTCAGTCCGTCGTTGTAGCAAATAAGGCAGGCGGAGGCGGCGCAATAGGCATAAAGTCGGTCAAGGTTGCTGCACCCGACGGCTACACGGTCCTTTCCACTCCTCCGGGCATCGTCATGCTGCCCCTCACGACGAAAGGCATGGATTTCAACCATAAGGATTTCATACCGATTAACATTGCTGTAAGTTCACCGAGCGTTCTTGTCGTTAAGGCCGATTCCCCATGGAAGGGAATGGAAGACATAATCGCAGATGCAAAAAAAACCCCCGGCAAAATAACGTGCTCTTCTCCGGGAGTCGGCACGACCCATTTCTTCGCGGGTGAGTTTTTTAAAATGGTCACAGGGACCGATATCACGCAGGTACCGATGAACGGCGGACCTCAGGCAATATCCGCAGTGCTGGGTGGACATGTTGCAATGTCATTTCCCGAATCAGGCGCCGTTCAGGGCCAGGTTCAGGGGGGGACCTTGAAAATGCTTGCGGTAATGGCAAAAAAACGGCTCAAAGAATTTCCCAATGTACCAACAACGGCGGAAAAGGGTTATCCGAGACTCATGACGACCGCTTGGCACGGGTTTTTTGTGCCGGCAAAGACACCTGCACCTATTGCAAAAAAACTCTCCGATGCATTCAATCAGGCCCTTACGGATAAGGAAGTTGTTGCCTCACTTGAGAAACTGGGTTGGGTCATTGAGAACATAGGACCAGCTGAGTCGTCCAAATTCCTCATGGATGAGGATCAGAAATGGTCGGAGGTAGCAAAGGCGGCTAAAGTGTTGGCCCATTAGCGTCTTCTGCGCTTTCCGCCGGCATGATTTACAGTTTTGCCCGACATCGCATGTCAACATTTTTCTTGACAAAAACATCCAAGGGATTCGATACTTTATTAAATGGAACTCAGTTCCATTAACTGGAACGATAGGACTTTCAAGTAAACTTTTTGAAAGGCGTAAATCGTCGACGCCTTCTCCTCTTCCAGAGGGAGGAATGACACTTGCAGAGATATGCCGGAAACCGTAAGGGTAAAGAGTGATGGAAAAAGATAGCTCAGACAAGTGACGTTTAAGTAACGTCTTTATGAATTAAAAAAAAGGAGGAGTTATGGCGCTTGTTATTGACAGTTTTGGTCATGTAATGCCGAATCAGTTTTGTCAGGCTTTGCTCAAGGCGCACCCGACCGTTGAACTTAAAGAGCTTTCCGTTCTCACTTATTTCGGAGACATGGAGAACAGAGTGAGGGTTCTTGATAAGCATAAGATTGACAAGCAGGTTCTAACGCTTGCCAGACCTAGTATCTGGCTGAACATGCCTGCAGACCTCGTCTTCAAAATGACTCCTCTTGCCAACGATGCCGTAGCAGAAGTTGCGAGGAAATATCCCGACCGTTTCATACCAACAGGTATGCTTCCCGTCCCCAGCGAGGAGTACTTGGATGAGTTCGACCGGTGCATCAACGAGCTGGGAATGGCAGGTATTCAGATCGTTTCCAATATCGATGGAAAACCGCTTGACGATCCGGCCTTCAGGGGCTTCTTTGCAAGGGCCAACGAGACGAAAACGCCCATTTGGATCCACCCGCAGCTCCAGCAGGGATGGTCCCAGCAGTGGGTGCTCGATAAGATCTTCGGGTGGCCCTTCGACACAACCATTGCCATGGCACGCCTCGTCTTCTCAGGAATGATGGAAGAATTTCCAAATTTGAATATTGTAGTCCACCATATGGGAGCCATGGTTCCCCATTTTTCTGAAAGGATAAAGGGGTTCTACGATTCGACATATTTTCCTAGGGCAAATTTTATTCCGTTGAAGAAGGGCCCTCTGGAATACTTTGGTCGATTCTATGGGGACTCCGTTCTCAACGGCTCTGTCCATGCCTTCGAGTGCGGTTACAAGTTCTTCGGACCCGAGCACATCGTCTTTGCGACCGATTATCCCTTTGGCCCTAAGGAGGGTGAGGAATGGATGGCAGGAGCGCTTCACCAGGTGCAAACGATCGATCTGCCGCAGAAGGAAAAGGATATGATTCTCTCGGGCAACCTGCTTAGGATTATTGAAAAACGTTAATCTACTAAACAAGGGGAGGTAGATGGCATGGATAAGAGAGATATAAGAAGGATTAAACGGTTTATTGGTGGTTTCTTCACTATTACTCTAGCAGTTGTTTTTCTGCTCGTTTGGGGTACGCCGTCAAATGCGGCGAGCTATCCTGCTAAGAGTATTACGATAATATCGCCCTTTCCGCCGGGTGGCGGGAATGACATCGTCTGCCGGGCGCTCAGCGTTAAGCTTTCATCGATCTTGGGACAGTCGGTCGTTGTATCAAATAAGGCCGGGGGAGGTGGCGCAATAGGCATACAGTCGGTCAAGGTTGCTGCACCGGACGGCTATACTATCCTCTCTACCCCGCCCCCCATCGTGATGCTGCCGCTCACTACAAAAGGCATAAATTTCAGCCACAAAGACTTCATTCCACTCAACATCGCCGTAAGTGCGCCCAGCGTGCTTGTCGTGAAGAGCGACGCGCCATGGAAGGAGTTGGAAGACGTGATCGCAGAGGCAAAGAAAAAACCCGGCAAGTTGAGTTACGCGTCGACCGGCTTTGGGGGTACACCGTTTTTCGCCGGAGAATTCTTCAAAATGGTAACAGAGACGGAGATCACTCACGTGCCAATGAATGGCATAGCTCCCGCGATGTCAGCCCTCCTCGGAGGCCACGTCACGCTTGCTTTTCCTGAGTCAGGCGCAGTTCTCGGTCATCTTCAGTCTGGAACAGTCCGGGCACTCGTGGTCATGGCAAAAAAAAGGCTTAAGGACTTTCCAAATGTACCCACTACAGCCGAAAAAGGGTACCCAAAGCTTATTACCACTTCTTGGCACGGTTTTTTCCTCCCTTCCAACACGCCCGCACCTGTAGTGAAAAAGCTTGCTGATGCCTTTCATCAGGCATTGACCGACAAAGAAGTTGTCGCTTCCCTTGAAAAACTCGGCTGGGTCATTGAGAATATCGGACCTGCTGAAGCGGCGAAATTCCTGATGGATGAGGATAAAAAGTGGTCGGAGGTCGCAAGGGCTTCGAAAGCAGTCGCTCAATAGAGTTTACGGCATAACCGTAACATGCGAAAAACGGACGTCATTACAAGTCTTGTCCTGTTGGGATTTGCTGTCATAGTTGCTGAGGAGTCGTTGCGCCTTCCCTTCGGGACGATGCGCCTTCCGGGTATAGCCTTCCTACCGTTTCTGCTTTCAGTGGTCCTCGCGATCCTTTCGCTGGCCCTCCTTGTGCAAGCTTTACGAAGGCACGGCGGCAGCGAGACAAAAGGGCTGCAGGTCGGGCTATGGAAGAAGGCAGGATTATGCCTCATAGCCCTCTTTGTTTTTGCCTTTATTTTCGAGTGGCTCGGATACGTCATAAGTACAGTTCTGTTGCTCGTTGTGCTGTTTCGGGCCGTGGAACCTGTCAGGTGGTGGCTCGTCCTCGTTATAGCAGTTTCCAGCTCGCTTATTACCTATCTAGTTTTTTCTCTTCTCGGCACTCCCTTCCCGGCAGGGCTGATGGGAATTTGAGGGGAACAGCATGGATATTCTCGGTCTCATAGCCCTTGGTTTTAGCGTAGCCCTCGAACCGATCAATTTAACCTTCTGTTTTATCGGTGTTGTCCTCGGAACGCTGGTGGGCGTATTGCCCGGGCTCGGACCAGTGGCTGCCCTTTCACTGCTTCTGCCGTTGACGTTTAAAATGCCCCCAGTTACCGGCATCATCATGCTCGCCGGGATTTACTACGGCTCCATGTACGGGGGCTCTACTACCTCCATATTGGTCAATATCCCGGGGGAATCCGCTTCTATCGTCACCTGTTTGGACGGCTATCAGATGGCGAGAAAGGGTCGCGCGGGGGCGGCGCTTGGGATCTCGGCCTTCGGCTCGTTTATCGCAGGGACATTGGGTGTCATTGGACTTATGTTTTTTGCGCCTGTCCTTGGTAATGCTGCCCTGAGTTTCGGGCCGCCGGAATTTTTCGCCCTCACCTTTCTCGGTCTCACTCTGGTCACCTACCTTTCCCGTGGAGGGGTCACGAAGGCTCTCATCATGGCGGTCCTCGGCCTTATTGCCGGAACTATCGGAATGGACCCGGTTACTGGTCTTCAGCGTTTCACTTACGGTAGCCTTACATTAATGGACGGGATGGGCATTGTTCCTGTTGCTATGGGTATGTTTGGTGTTGCGGAAGTGCTCCACAATATTGCTTTCCCGGTAAGCACATCGGTATTTACAACCAAGATCAGAGGATTATTGCCGAACTTGCAGGACTGGAAGGACAGCTTCTGGCCTATCATTCGTGGTTCTGTTCTCGGTTTTTTCGTTGGTATTCTGCCTGGGCCTAGTTCCACAATAGCCGCCTTTTCGTCTTACGCGGCTGAAAAGAAAATATCTAAACACCCGGAGCGGTTCGGTACCGGAACGATCGAAGGGGTTGCCGGACCAGAATCGGCGAATAATTCAGCCACGGCTGGAGCGTTTATACCGCTCCTCTCGCTTGGTATTCCGGCCAACATCACTATGGCGCTTTTTATGGGAGCACTGATGATTCATGGTATCCAGCCGGGACCGCAGTTTATCGGCAAACACCCTGATCTATTCTGGGGTATCATGACAAGCATGTATATCGGTAATGCCATGCTTCTCGGTCTAAACCTGCCCTTGATCGGGATGTGGGTACGCGTACTCAAGATCCCCTACACGATACTCTTTCCCCTAATTTTCCTTTTCTGTGTAATCGGTGTTTACAGCTTGAACAACAACGCCGTCGAGATATTCGTAATGCTCATTTTAGGTGTTCTTGGCTTTATCTTTAGACAGGCCGGATTTGACGCTGCACCCTTCCTTCTTGCGCTTGTACTCGGCCCTATCATGGAAAGCTCGCTTCGCCAAGCCCTGATTATGTCACACGGCAATCTCGGCATCTTTTTCATCCGTCCTATCTCCGTTGTCCTTATCGGACTGGGCATCATTTTTCTCATTACGCCACTTATACCGTCATTAAAGAGGAAGCGCGAGCAATTGACGGTGACAGACGAAGAGTAGAAAAGCAATATCTTGCTGCTTCGTCGAGTCTTTCCAGAACTGGCGTAAGACTGTTAGTGCGTTCCGCAAAAATAAGTACTGTTTCCCGTTGATACTTCTATGCATTTCCTGAGACATGTGGTAGACCGTTTTGCAAAATGTGAAGTGACGATTGGTATAACCGTCATCCGGCGAAAGTCGGAATTAATCACGAGAAAGGGTGCAGAAAACCCTCTAATCGAAACTCTCGACGTTGTAATACCAGTCTCTTAGCTATTATAGCGTTTTGCAGAAATAAGTATCGTTTGAAGTGTCTGTCACCGGTGAAAACCGGGGTCCAGGCGGGTTGTAAGGCCATGAAAACACTGGATTCCGGCGTTCGCCGGAATGACGGAGTAAAAGGGTTCGTCGGCTATGAATCGCGAATTAATTTTGCGAGGCGCTCTAAAGCTGGACAGTGTCCTTACGGCGGGCATTTGGCGCAGACGGACCTGAACTGCATCACGCTCAGGTAACGGTCTCCACGGTCGGGCAATATTACGACAACCGTACCGTTGTCCATGGTTGAGGCGACCCGAAGGGCACCGGCCAGGGCTGCGCCGCTCGACATGCCGACAAATATCCCTTCCCTCTGTGCAAGTATACGGATCATTTGAAATGCCTCTCCGTCTTCGACCACGATCTTTTCATCAAGCCTGTCGGCATGATAAATCCCCGGTACGATAGATTCGTGCATGTTCTTCAATCCCTGGATGGTATGTCCGATCGTCGGTTCAACTCCTACGATACGACATCCGGGTTTCTTCTCCTTCAGGTATCTCCCAACTCCCATAAGGGTCCCGCCTGTTCCCATGCCGGCGACGAAAACGCTTACCTCCCCCCCGGTCTGTTGGTATATCTCCGGCCCGGTCGTCTCGTAATGGGCAAGCACATTGCTTTCATTATCGTACTGGTTGGGCATATAATACATGCCGGGAGACTGATCAAAGAGGTCGCGCGCCCTTCGTATCGCCCCGTCGGTCCCTTCTTTCGCGGGAGTGAGAAGGACTTCAGCACCGAGGGCCTCGAGGATAACCTTTCTTTCCATGCTGACGCACTCCGGCATGAAGAGTTTCACCCGGTACCCCTTCGCAGCCCCTATCATAGCGAGTGCGATGCCCGTATTGCCCGAGGTCGGTTCCAGTACTGTTTTATCGTGCGTTAGTTCTCCTGAATCCTCGGCTTTTTTGATCATGTAGTAGGCCGGGCGGTCCTTGACCGATCCGCCGGGATTACATCCTTCAAGTTTTGCGTAAACCGGGACGCGCGTACCGCCGTTCAGATGCATCAACTGGACAAGCGGTGTGTTCCCGATCGCAGAAAGTATTGACATCGTTACCTCCGGACAGCTGCCGACTTTGGTCTGCATTAAGTTACCAGAACCTGTGGCCCGTGACAAGGGGCGGAGACGTATTCGTCCACTATTCTGAGATTCAGGATGAGGGATTTAAGTCCCTGCGAAGGTCAGGCAGTCAGTTTTGAAATTGTTGAAAGTCCAAAAGGCCCAAAAGCATCAAACGTGGTTAAACTCTAATCCTATTCTCTCATGCGGGATTTTCTTGCTTCTCCGCTCATCGCGGGCATACTTATTTTTTCATAATTTTCCGGTATCTCGAAGAGATTGTCTGCGACAGATGTCTTGATGTTCTGGTATTCGATGCTCCAGCTTCCGTTCAAGGCGGTGGTTTTAACGGGGAAATTCAAGTCGGTCGCAACCCACTGATAAAAAGAGCCGTCTGTCCCCCGTTCCTTGGTTGTCACCTGATACTTTTTTGTTACACGTCCTTCTATCACCTCGGTTCCCAGCAGTTTCCGGTTTGTTTCCGAGGGTTGTTTTTCCTCTATGGCCGGTTTCTTTTTGGGGTCAAAAGGCATTTCCACGTAAGCTTTTTGTGAAGGAATGACGATCCACGATTTATTTTTGTCGTGTCTGAT
>Ga0351966_1254_pt1 | contig 11688 bp, 12 predicted proteins | sample TotcelT113001K14_FD_206840 | JGI IMG/M metagenome (GOLD analysis project Ga0351966, IMG submission 206840) | Enriched cells from coal bed in the Powder River Basin, Montana, United States - Total cells T11 rep3 HSBNCT.T11.300.1.K14 ... | reverse complement strand
GCACACCGAGAAAAAATATTATAGACAGGACCGCTACTGTGAGTATCGATTGCCAGGATATGGAAAGCCGGGTCGAGGGCAGGTCGATTAACATTATGGAACCCATTACAATAGAACCGATGCCTGCAATACTGAGTAATCCATAACTCACCACCTTGAGTTCAAGAATGAAGAAGATGATGCCGAGCACGATCAGAAATAGTCCGGCGTAATTAATCGGTAATGTCTGGAATGCATAGAAGGCAAGGATCAGCGAGACCCCGCCTATAACACCGGGGAATATTGCACCCGGGCTGTATATCTCGAAGAGAATACCGTAAAAACCAATCATCATAAGCAGGTAAGCGACGTTCGGATCACTCACATAGGAGAGAATCCGGTACTTGAAAGGCATGTCGAGTTCCACGATCCTGGCGCCCTTGGTTTTCAACTCAACCTTTCCGGTGCCCACTTCAACAGCCCTGCCGTCAATTTTTGTCAGTAATTCCACGACACTGCCTGCCACATGATCTATAACGCGCGCGTTAACGGCCTCACTCGCCGTTATGGAGACGCTCTCCCTGACCGCTTTTGCCGCCCATTCAACATTCCGTCCCCGTTTTGCGGCAAGGCTCTTCGCGTAGGCCTCGGCGTCCTGCACCACCTTGGCCATCATCTCCTTGTCGACTTTTTCTTTCCCGATGCTTACCGGATGGGCGGCTCCCACATTTGTTCCGGGCGTCATTGCCGCAACATGCGATGCAATCAGAATGATGCTGCCTGCGGAAGCGGCGCGTGCGCCCGACGGATGGACGTAGATGATAACGGGTACGGGTGATTCCATGATGCCCTTCACGATTTCCCTCATGGCTGTATCGAGGCCGCCAGGGGTATCGAGAAGGACGAGAAGCGCCTCTCCTTTCGCATCAGCTGTTTTCTTTATGGAGTCGACAATGAACTGTGAGATGGGAGGACTGATTACGCCCGTTACCTTGATTTGGTAGATCTCGGCTGAAAACAAACAGGTTGCTGCCGAACAGAAAACCAGGGCAGCACACAGGACGGACAACAACCTTTTCATGGATACTGAAACTTTTTCTTCAACGCACTTTCTACAACATCCGGCACACAGCCCTTCACCGAGCCGCCAAAGCTTGCCACTTCCTTTATCGTCCTCGAACTGACAAAAAAGTAGTCCTTGCTTGTCATCATGAAGATCGTATCCATACCGCTGTTCAGGTTCCTGTTCATGGAAGCCATCTGGAATTCGTACTCGAAGTCGCTCATAGCCCGGAGACCACGGATCACAAACCGCGCATTAACCCTGTTGACGTAGTCGACAAGGAGCCCGTCAAAACTGTCGAGTATGACGCAGCCATCGTCCCTGATCGATCCCCGGATCAGTTCTTTACGTTCTTCTATCGAAAAGAGCCCCTTTTTCTCGATATTGTTCGCAATCGCCAAAATTATGGTATCAAAAAGCTCAAGACCTCGCGAAAGGATATCCAGGTGACCGTTGGTTATCGGGTCGAACGAGCCCGGATAGACGGCGATCTTCTTTTTCATGAAAGTCACTCCTCTCTTTCTGTTTCAGATCCTTCGCACCTGATAATAGTCAAAACCGTGTCGCCGTACCTGCGGGTCTTCATCTTATGCCCGGCTTCCGGAAGGTCCTGAAATTCCTCCCGCTTCGAATGTTCAAAGACGATGATCGAATCAGGGTGGTAGATACGGTTCTTCATAAGCAGGTCCGCCGTGGACGCAATATAACCCATTTCGTATGGGGGGTCGACAAAAATCAGATCAAACATTTTTCGCTGTCTGGCGAGCATAGGCACGGCATATCTTACATCCATATTCAGGACAAGGCAACGTTTATATAGAGAAAGAGAACGGAGATTATTCTTCAATTGGGCCGCGGTATTAGCGTTCTTCTCGACGGACGTTACGGACGCTGCTCCCCGGCTCAGCGCCTCGCAGGTGAAGGAGCCGGCACCCGCATACAGGTCAAGAACAGACTGTTCGGTCACCTCACCGACAAAGTTAAAGATCGCCTCCCGCACTTTGCCTGACGTATACCTCGTCCTTTCATCCTTAGCAAGAGCGATCGTCCTCCCTTTGTAGATTCCGCCTGTTATTCTGATACCCATAAGCAAATAATTTGGAAGTAGTAACTGAGTTGATTAAGTAATTAAGGCGGCCGGCTGATCGATGTGACGTTCTTTTCGACTTAATTGCTTAATTACTGTTCTTGTTTTTCTCCCCGAGCAACGCGGCAGCGACTTCCCGTATCCTCTCTACTCCCTTTACTTCCCACGCTGAGAGATTCAGTTTCGTTATGGTTGTGCGCTCGTACGTCTCCTCAATCGACCGGATATAATAGCCCTGCATTTCTTTGCGCCTCCGGTGGAATTCACAGTCGGCTTCCTTGACGACATGGTTTATTATCAAGTCATCTACCGACAGTTGATTGTCTTCAAGGTCCTTTATCATCCTTTCTGTCAGACGCACGCCAAGCGCCTCCGGTATGGTGACGAGTACGTACCTGGTTAATTCCCGATTTCCTATGAATTCAATGATGTCTCTGGACAACGCCTCCCAGCTGCCGATGATCTTCATCAGGCTGCGCCTGGATGATTTCAGTTTCACGGTATCCTTAAACCGCTCAATAAAGCTGTACATGTTCATGTAGAACTTCGTTGCCGCCTCCAGGTGATCAAGAAAAAGGTGAGGAAGGCGCAGGAGACGCAAGGTGTGGCCGGCAGGGGCTGTATCCCAGACCACCAGATCGTATTTCCCTCCGCGCACCAATTCCAGGATATAATAAAGCATATACTCCTCTTCTATACCCGGTGCAGTGCCTATGTAATCAACGAATGCGTAGTCGACATTCGCAAAGCTGGACACAACTTCATAGATCTCCTCTCCGAACCTCTCCTTCCACTTCTTCAGGACAATTTCAGAAGAGATCTCAAGACCGTAAAGGGAACCGTTCTCCAGGATCCTTTTTTCCTCGCTCCCTATCTGCTTCTCGAAGATGTCCGACAGGGAGGGCGTCGGATCGCTTGAAATGAGCAGAACTTTCCATCCGCGATCGGCAAGACCGAGGGCAATGGCGGACGCGCAGGTAGTCTTACCAACGCCTCCCTTGCCGCCGATCATTACGAGTTTAACGTTCCGTCCGGTAACAGCGGCGAGTGGCATAGCGTTATTCGGCTTTCACGGCAAAAGTTTCTGCGATGAAACCGGTAATCTCCTTCTCCATTCCTTCAAAAAAATGTGAAGTCGGCAAGACCTTGAGATATTTTTCCGCCTTCAGGTCTTTATAGAAGGCAAGAAGGTTTTCAAGGGGAGATATATCATCGAGCGAGCCGCCGATCAAGTATATTCGACCAGAAAAATCACGAAGCTCCTCCGTACCGTAAAAAGCGAAAGGATAGGCTACAAGGAAGAGTTCGGGCCGGCTCTCGATCAGGAATGAAGTTTTGCTGCAGATCCAGGCGCCAAAGGAATAGCCGGCGAGAATCACGTCCCGGATGCCGCTCTCCTGAAGGAAGCGATACGCGGCCGCGACATCGCGCACCTACCCTGCGCCTTCATCGTACTCACCGGAACTTCCGCCTACACCACGAAAATTGAATTTGAGCGTGCTGAAACCTGCCCGGAAGAAGCCCTGCTCGAGAGCAGATACCACATTGTTCTGCATAGAACCCCCGTAGAGGGGATGGGGATGGCATATCACGACACCACGGTTTCCGGACCCTTCCCGGAGCACGCCTTCGAGCCTGTCGTCAGACTGTATGAGGACCCTTTTTATTGACATAACCCATTTATTTTGGTAGTTTTTCACCGAAAATTCAACAGAGAAATCAATGGGACTCTTCAAAAAGAAAGACAAGGAAAAGAGACTTCATAAAGAGATCGACATCCAGAAGGAGATCAAAAAAGCAGAGAAAGAGGATGAGAGTCTCTGGATAAAATGCAGTTCCTGTCAGGAACTCCTTTACAGGAAAGAGGTCGAAAGAAATCTCGACGTATGCCCCAAATGCTCCTACCATTTCCCGATTTCGGTCGAAAAACGGATTGCTCTCGTATTCGACAGTGGTAGCTTCTCCGAACTCTATACCAAGATAGAACCGATCGATTTTCTCAAATTCAAGGACACCAAGAGCTACAGGACAAGGCTGATCGAGACCCGCGAATCAACCAGAAGAAACGATGCGGTTGTTTGCGGCACAGGGCGGATAGAGGGTATAGAAGTGCTTTCGGCTATCTTCGATTTCAGCTTCATGGGCGGGAGTCTCGGATCGGTTGTCGGGGAAAAAATTACCAGATTGCTCGAGGAGGGAAGAGACAGGAAGAGACCCGTCATCGTCTTCTGTGCATCAGGTGGGGCGAGAATGCAGGAAGGCATCATGTCGCTTATGCAGATGTCAAAAGTGTCAGGTGCCATATATCAGCTCAAATCTGCAAGGGTACCCTATCTTACGGTCCTTACCGATCCGACACTTGGCGGCGTAAGCGCCAGCATAGCCATGCTTGGAGATGTAATTATCGGCGAGCCCAAGGCAATGATCGGCTTCGCAGGCCCAAGGGTCATTAAAGAAACCATAAAGGAAGAGCTGCCGCAGGGCTTCCAGAGGGCCGAATATCTGTTAGAACACGGCATGATCGACTTTATCTCCCCAAGGAAGGAATTAAAACAGAGACTGCACAATCTCCTGTCCCTCATCGCGTTATGAACGACTATTTCAAGGCCCTGGAATACCTTTACGGTCTTGAAAAATTCGGTATTATCTTCGGATTAGAGAATATAACCTGGCTGCTGTCGCTCCTCGGCAACCCGCATCGCTCCTTCCGTTCGATCCATGTCGGTGGAACAAACGGCAAGGGATCCGTCGCAGCGATGCTTTCGTCTGTTTTGGCAAAAGGAGGAATCAGGACCGGGACCTACACCTCTCCTCACCTCGTTTCCTTCACGGAAAGAATCGCAATAAACGAAGAACCGATCCCCGAAGAAGAGGTGGTACAACTTACCGGGTATATAAAGAACAGGATCGACAGCGAAGATCCCGGCAGGATATTTACTTTCTTCGATTTCACTACCGCCCTCGCCTTCGAGTACTTCAAAAGAAAAAGAGTGGATATGGCCGTAGTGGAGGTCGGGCTCGGCGGAAGACTGGATTCAACCAATGTCGTTCATCCCCTTGCAAGTATAATAACGAACGTCGATTTCGACCATAAGAACTACCTGGGCGACACCCTGTCAGAGATCGCCGGGGAAAAGGCGGGCATCATCAAGGATGGTGTTCCTGTGGTGACGGGGGCAGGCGGTTCTGCCCTTGAAACAATACGGGCGGCGGCAAAGGATAGAAGCCCGCTCTTCGTGCTGGGCGAATCATTCAGGTATGAGAAACGGGGCGAGCAGCTGATGGCATACAAAGGCAGCCGGCTCCATCTTGACGACGTACGTATCGGGCTCAGGGGCGATCACCAGCTGTTTAATGCTTCCCTCGTACTCTGTGCCACCGAAATTCTCGCTGCCCGCGGTCTCGCTCCCGGTGAGGAGTCGATCAGGGCCGGGCTCTCCTCGGTAAAATGGCCCGGAAGGCTGGAAATAACCGGACGGGACCCGATAATCCTTCTCGATGCCGCCCATAATCCCCATGCAATCAGGACACTCACCCGCTTCCTGGAAACGCATTTCAAGGGAAAAAGGAAGGTTCTCGTCTTCGGTGTCATGAAGGACAAGGACTTCAGGGGCATGCTGGATGAGTTGCGGCCTGTTATTGACATGACAATATTGACAAGGCCACAAATTGACCGGGCGGCCCTTCCACAAGATCTTGCCCCCTTTGTCCCCGGGGCAGTTATTACCGATTCGGTCGCAGATGCCCTTGCACACGCCCGAGCCATTGCCGCGCCGGACGCGCTTATTGTCGTGACCGGCTCTTTTTATACGATAGGAGAGGCAAAAGAATTTCTTGAGAAGCCTTTATAGAATTTCGATCTTGCTGTCGGCCCTCGTCGCGCTCCTGCTGCCCCTCGAAGTTTTTGGACAGCCGAAGGCGACCCGTCCAAGCGGGCCCGTCGATATATCCGCTCGCGTACTTAAATATAATCGGGTGGAAAACATATACACAGCCGAAGGCGATGTGGAATTACGGGAAGGGGCGAGGCGCCTCAATGCCGATTTTGTCCTTTTTAACGACACAACCAAAGACGCATTCGCCGAAGGAAAGGTGACCTTTCAGGACCAGGAAGACATAGTGCACGCAGAAAGAATGACAATCAATCTGGTGACAAAACGGGGCACCATTGAAAACGGAAAAGTCTTTGTTAAACAAGGCAATTTTTACATGTCGGGAAATGAAATCCATAAGACGGGTGAGGCCACTTACGCGATAAGAGAGGGCGAACTGACAACCTGCGGCTGGGATCGCCCGACATGGACGTTCCGGGCGAGAGATGTCAATCTGACGATCGAAGGCTATGCTACCACCAGATCCACTACCTTTACCGTCCTGGGGCATAAGGTTCTCTACCTGCCCTGGGGCATATTTCCTGTAAAAACTGAAAGACAATCGGGTTTTCTCATGCCTGAATTTCAGCTGTCGAGCAGGGACGGGACAATCTTAAGAAACCAGTACTTCTGGGCAATATCGAAGGACACAGATGCGACTTTTGACCTTGACTGGATTCAGGACCGTGGCGTGAAACCAGGCATGGAGTATCGTTACTTTTTTACTGAGGCTATAAAGGGTTCCTGGTTCGCCTCGTTCATAGACGATAATAAGTATGGCCACAGCCGTTACCAGATAAAAGGCGAGCATGAGCAATTATTTCGAGACGTGACTTTGAAGGCAAAGATAAATCATGTTTCAGATCCAGACTTCCTGCAGGACTTCGGGAGAACAGTGACGGAGAGAAGCGAGAATTCCTTGAAATCGACTGCCTATTTGGAGAAACCCTTTGCCCGATCCCTGCTGACAGTGGAAGCATCCAATTTCGACGACCTTTCGCAACCCAGCAACAGGAGAACTTATAAGTACCTGCCTTCAGCCTCGTATTTCACCGAGTATCTGCCCGTGTTCAAAAACAGGTTCTATACCGATGTAGCGACGCAACTGACCAACTTCCATCGCCAGGAAGGGGACAAGGCAACGAGGCTGGTGGTACAGCCGTCATTAAAGCTCCCTTACAGCGTTCAGGGCTTCAACTTCCTCTTTTCCGGCAGCGTGACCGAAAGAGCCTATTACACGGACCCCGCTTCTCCTCGTTCCAACGAGACAAAACATCACGAGGCTTATATGGCGGAAGCGGACTCCAATGTCCAGTTCCTCAAGAACTCGGCAACGGAATGGTTTAACATAGGCCAGACACAGAGTATTTTCATGCCTCGTCTCCGGTACACCTATATCGCCAATTCGTCTATGGCAGGTATCCCTTCAATAGACCCATCCGACCGGATTCCAAATACGAACATGATTACCTATTCTCTGAATCACTACTTCAATGCACTGAGCAACGACACCGTGAGGGAGATCTCTCTCATTGAAATATCGCAGGCATATGGCCTTTCGGGACCCCTCCGGCCGTCTGAATTTCTTTATCAGGGCTCGGGTGACCGTCTCTCGGATATAACTTCACGGCTGACACTTTTCCCCCACGGGCAGTTGTGGTTCGTACATCAAAACGTGCTCAGTGTCCAGGGTAAAGGCCTGAACTCGATGACAAACTCCCTCCATTATGCGAAGCTGCCTTATTACCAGGTGGATCTTGCCCATAGTTATTACCAGAGTCTCCTGGACGAAGCATGGGTAAGGGTGACGGGCAGATGGAGGGAGTTCGACGCGTCTTATCAGATCAGGTATTCCTTGAGGGACAATGCCTGGGTCGACAATCTTGCAACTCTCGTCTACCGCCCGAAATGCTGGTCGGTAGGCGTTACCTTCACCCAGACAAGAAGGCCGAAGGATACTTCCGTGCGTTTCTCATTCAGTCTGGAAGGTATAACGGAAAGAATAGGAGGCTTCTAATGAAAGGAGTTATACTTGCGGGCGGGTTAGGCACCCGGCTCTATCCCCTTACGAAAATCACCAATAAACATCTGCTCCCGGTTTACGACCTGCCGATGATATTCTACCCGCTCAAAACACTTATCAATGCGGGTATAACAGATATCATGATCGTGACCGGAGGAAACAATGCGGGCGATTTCCTGAGGCTCCTGGGAAACGGAAAGGAATTTGGACTGAAGCATATCAACTATACTTACCAGGAAGGAGAAGGAGGCATTGCGGATGCGCTCTCCCTCGCTGAATATTTTTCAGATAAAGAACCGATCTGCGTGGTCCTCGGAGATAATCTGATTGAAAGAAACATTGTCGAAGCTGTCCGGGACTTCGAAAGGCAAAGGCAAGGAGCGAAGATCCTTCTCAAGGAAGTGCCCGATCCCGAAAGATTCGGCGTGGCGGAAATAGAGAACGGAAGCCTTATTTCGATAGAGGAAAAACCGGCAAAACCCCGGAGCAACCTTGCCGTTATAGGCATCTATATGTATGATAACAGGGTCTTTGACATAGTAAAAACCCTCAAACCTTCGGGCCGGGGTGAACTGGAAATCACGGACGTCAATAACGCCTACATCAGGCAGGGCCAGATGACATGGGGCATGCTCGACGGATGGTGGACCGATGCGGGGACGTTTGAATCCCTGGTAAGAGCAACCATCCTTGTCTCCCAGACGGGAGCCAACAATCTTTAGAACGTTTTGCAGAAATAAGTATCGTTTGTAGTGTCCGTCACCCCGGTGAAAACCGGGGTCCAGGCGGTTTGTAAGGCCATGAATGACGGAGTAAAAGGGTTCGCCGGCTATGAATCGCGAAATTTTGCAAGGCGCTCCAGAACGGTTATTAATGTTAAATCGACATTTTGAGTTTCAATTGATACTTTAAAACCTGGAACCCAGGCCGGGAGGGAAAAATGATTGACGGCGTAGTTGTGAAAAAGCTGAAAGTGATTCCTGACGAACGGGGAAGACTCATGGAGATACTCCGTTGCGACGAGGAGGTTTTCGGCCGGTTCGGGCAGGTTTATATGACAACAACCTACCCGGATGTGGTCAAGGCGTGGCACTTGCACAAAAAGCAGGACGATTTTATCACCTGCGTAAAAGGAATGCTGAAGCTCGTGCTCTTCGATGACAGGGAAGGTTCTCCGACACGCGGTGAGGTAAATCAGTTTTTCATAGGCGATTATAACCCTGCGCTTGTAAAAGTGCCGAGAGCCGTGCTCCATGGCTGGAAGTGCATATCCCGTGATGAAGCAATAGTGGTCAATGTTCCAACCGAGCCCTATGATCCTGAACATCCTGATGAGTACCGGGTGGATGCACACGTAAACAACATCCCTTACGAGTGGGTGCGGAAAGATGGATAGCAAACGGATTCTTGTAACAGGCGGATGCGGCTTTATAGGAAGCAACTTCATACACCACATGCGTGCCTCCTTTCCTCACCGGATCGTAAACCTCGATAAACTGACCTATGCCGGGAATCTGGAAAATCTCAAGGGGATCGACGATCAGCCGGGTTACAGTTTTGTCCGGGGCGACATTGCAGAAACATCGGACCTTGAAAGCATATTCGACAAAGGGGTCGATCTGGTGATCAATTTCGCGGCCGAATCTCATGTGGACAGAAGCATTATCGATCCCGATGCTTTCGTAAAAACGAACATCTACGGTACCTACAGGCTGCTTGAGCAGGCGAGAAAGAGTGGCATCGAGAAATTCCTCCAGGTGTCTACGGATGAAGTGTACGGAAGCCTGGGAACAACAGGAAAGTTCCGTGAAGATACGGCCATGGCACCGAACAGTCCCTATTCGGCGTCCAAGGCGTCTGCCGATATGCTTGTAATGGCCTACCATAAAACGTTCGGGCTGCCCGTCTGTATAACCCGCTGTTCGAATAACTACGGCCCTTACCAGTTTCCCGAAAAACTGATACCGCTCCTTATTACAAATGCCATGGAGGGTCGGGACCTGCCGATTTACGGTGATGGCATGAACGTGCGCGACTGGATTCACGTGAAGGATCATTGTGCGGCCATAGCGATTGTTGCGGAAAAAGGTAAGGCAGGCGAGATTTATAATATAGGCGCCGAGAACGAGCGGACCAACATGGAGATAGTCGAACTCATCCTCGAGATCATGGGAAAACCCCGTGAATTGATAAAATACGTGAAGGATCGACCGGGACACGACAGAAGGTATGCCATAGACAACACGAAGATCAGAGATCAACTGGGCTTCGAGATAACCGTACCGTTCAAAACCGGAATGGAAGAGACCATCCGCTGGTACGTTGAAAACCGTCCGTGGTGGGAGAGGATCAAAACGGGGGAGTACCTGCAGTATTATCACCGCTGGTACGGACAACGGTAGAAAGATGGTGTTGAGTTTTGAGTGTTGAATTAATGAGAACGCGAACCGCAAACAGGCGTCCCCGGTCAAAACCGCGGTTGCTGGTTACCGGCAGCGATGGGCTGGTAGGGACGAACATACTGGCGAAACTCGCCTCCGATTTCGACATCATCCCCTGCGTAGAATCGGAATGGGACATAACCGACCGGAAAAAGGGCGAAGAGATGCTTGGCAGCCTGATGCCGGATGTGCTCCTTAACCTTGCAGCCATGACAGATGTAGATGCATGCGAAGACCGACAGGACCTTGCTTTCCGCGTGAACGGAGAAGCGGCAGGAATACTGGCCGATATCTGTTTCGCGAAAAAGATAGGCATGGTCTACCTGAGTACCGATTACGTATTCGATGGAAAGAAACGATCGCCGTACACCGAAGAGGACCGGACAAATCCTCTTTCAGTCTACGGGAGATCAAAGAGACTTGGTGAGGAAAAGGTACTCGCATCCCATACGTCTGCCCTTGTAGTGAGAAGTGAGTGGATTTACGGGCATGGAGGAGAAAGCTTTATCACAAAGGTTGTAAGGACGGCGCGCGAGAAAGGCGCAGTGGAAGTCGTTGACGATCAGTGCGGCACTCCCACATATGCAGGAGATCTGGCTCGGCCGATAGCTGCCCTCGTAAAAGCGGGAAAAAGCGGCGTGTACCATGTTACCAATTCAGGATCGTGCACCTGGTACGAACTTGCACAATATATTTTTTCAAAACTGCACATGGTCGTTGAATGCAAGCCCGTCAGTTCTGTTCAACTGAACCGGAAAGCAAAGAGGCCCTCCTATTCGGTGCTGGACTGCACCAAAATGAGAAACGATATTAACCTGGACATGAGAAACTGGCAGGAAGCTGTCGACGAGTACCTTGAATCCAATGAAAGCGATATTCTTTTCCGACGCTCACCTCATACACAATAACGCGGAAAGGACGGAGAGAGTCCAGGCATTCATTCGGGAAGTATCGAAGGATGCCGACATGGTCTTCATCCTCGGCGATCTCTTTGAGTTTTACCACGGTTATCATGGTTACATTTATCCCTTCTTTCGAGAAACGGTCGACGTGCTGAAGGAAATAACCACGGGAAAAGAAGCGGTTTATCTGATTGAGGGAAACCATGAATTCGGGATGGGAGAGTTTTTTGAGTCCTACACCGGGATAAGGTGCGTCAAGGAGGCAATCATCCTTCTGGACGACAAAAAGGTGTATCTGGCTCATGGGGACCGGCTGGGCCT
>Ga0351966_1241_pt1 | contig 12225 bp, 11 predicted proteins | sample TotcelT113001K14_FD_206840 | JGI IMG/M metagenome (GOLD analysis project Ga0351966, IMG submission 206840) | Enriched cells from coal bed in the Powder River Basin, Montana, United States - Total cells T11 rep3 HSBNCT.T11.300.1.K14 ... | reverse complement strand
CTGAAAAAGTTCAAGCCGTATCTCAAGGAGTTCGACGAGGTAAAGCTGTTTTTTCTCTACTGCCCCGGTGCCGGTTTGATACATACAAAAAAGGTGGTGTCCGGGCTTGAAGACATAAAGGGCATGAGGATAAGGGCGAGCGGCCTGAATGCGAAGAGCGTCGAGGCCCTCGGGGCAGTTCCCGTGACAATAACGATACCGGAGACGTATGACGCTCTTCAAAGGGGTATTGTCGATGGTCTTCTCATGCACACGGAGGTTCTACAGACCTTCCGCCTTGGCGAGCTTTCAAAATGCACCATCAAGGACTTCGGTATGGCGAACGGCCCGGCGCAATTTGTTGCGATGAATAAAAAGAAATGGGAATCTCTGCCAAAGAGCGTCCAGCAGACTATCGAACAGTTGAACGAAGAATACCTGGAAAAGGTTGCAAAGGTGCATTTAGATCTGGATGCTGAAGTCTACGAGTACCTCAAGAAACTGGGAAACACGGTGGTAACCGTCTCCAAAGAGGACCAGGCGAAAACGGCCGCGAAAATGAAACCTGTTTTTGATGAGTACGTGCAGAGAGTAAAGGCAAAGGGACTGCCTGCCGACGAAGCATTGAAATTTTGCCTCGATTATCTGAAGACTCATTAGTTACGGCCCAGCAGGTCTGCGGCACCATTGTTCCTTGAGCGGTGGTACCAATGCCGGTTGCGACGGCGCTGTCGATGCAAACGATGGTGGTCGTACCAGGAACCCTGCTCAAGGCAGTTGGTAACAACCGGCATGTCTTGTCGTCGACAGACGGTCGGCAACCGACAAGATATGCCGCAGTAAGGAGAGAGGGAAGCGGGATGAAAAGTATACTCCGTATCTGGCTCAGGATCGGCTTGACGGCGCATACTGTGGCGGGAATCACTCTCATCACCATGTTTTTGGTCACCTTTGCAGAGGTGACCATGCGGGCGGTATGGAGAACGATCCCCGGAACTTTTGAGCTTATCTCACTGCTGGGTGGCGTCGTCATCGGGCTTGCCGTGCCTTACACCTCGCAGATGAACGGACATGTTGCGGTCGATATACTGGTAAACAAAATACCGAAGACCGGCCAGGACATTATAAATGCAAGCACCCGGATCCTGGTGATGATCTTTTTCATCTTCATCGCATTGAGCCTCATATTTATGGGCCTCGATAATCGCGCGTCAAAAGAGGTGACTCAAACCCTCAGGATTCCCCTGTACTTTATATTCTTCGTCTTGGGCGGGGTTTTTCTCGTCCAGGCAATTCAATTCCTGCTCGACGTCGTCAAAATCTGGAGGGGCAGTCATGACTAGTGACATCGCCTTCGGAATTATCTCCATTTTTGTCCTGGTCCTTTTCTTCCTCACGGGAATCGAAATAGCTTTTGCGATAGGCATAATCGGCTTCATCGGTTATATCTATCTTTCCTCCTTCGCCGGTGCCATGAGCATGCTCGGCAAGGACATTTATGACACCTTTTCGTCCTATGGTCTGACGGTGATCCCTCTTTTTGTACTTATGGGGCAGGTGGCTTATCACTCTGGAACGGCAAGAAAAATCTATGACGCTGCATATAGATATGTGGGCCATATCCCCGGGGGGCTTGCAATGACGACCGTAGTGGGAGCGACCCTTTTCAAGGCTATGTGCGGCTCGACGTTTGCCACGGTTGTGGCTTTTTCGAGTGTCGCGGTACCCGAGATGATCCGATACGGGTACAGCAAAAAACTCGCAACGGGTCTCGTGGCGACAGTAGGAACTCTGGGCATTCTCATGCCGCCGAGTGTCGTACTGATCATTCTCGGGCTTCTCACCGAGCAGTCGATCGGGAGGCTCTTTCTCGCCGGTATAGTGCCCTCCCTTGTACTTTCCCTTTTCTTTATGGGCATCACCATAGGTTGGGTAAAGGCGTATCCCGAAGCTGCTCCAAGAGGAGAGAAGTCTACATGGCGACAGAGAATCCGTGCCCTGCCGGATATTGTTTGGGTGATCGTCTTGTTCAGCCTCGTTATGGGCGGCCTCATGAAAGGATTCTTCAGTCCAACTGAGGCGGGGAGCATGGGGGTAGCGGCGATCCTTATCCTGGTTTTTGTGCGGGAGAAATTCAGGCTGAAGCAACTCCTCAAGCCGATAGATGACGCGCTACGCACGGCCTGCATGGTTCTTATGCTTATTGCCTGCTCGACTGTTTTTGGTCATTTCTTGACCATCACGGAAATACCTATCGTTGCCGCCGAGTGGACTGCCGGACTTGCCGTGAACCGAAACCTCATCATGGTTGTCATTATGCTTATCTATCTTATCGGGGGATCATTCATCGACGATCTCGCGTTCATGATACTGGCTACGCCCATCTTTTACCCCGTCATCCTTAAATTGGGTTTTGATCCTATCTGGTTCTGTATCATGGTTGGTGCCACTATCATGATCGGTTCGGTAATTCCGCCGGTGGCCGTCTCGGTCTTTCTGGTTAAACAGATCACGGGTGAGAACTTCAAGGTCATTTATGACGGTGTCTATCCTTATCTTATAGGTCTTGTTGTTTGTATAATCCTGCTCTTTATGTTCCCCCAGATAGCCACATTTCTTCCTGATCTACTGATGGGGAAGGGGGTGAAATGACTGGCGAAAGGGCAGAAGGTGAGAAGTTGAGAAGATAAGGAGGGGGCGACGCAAGCCCCAATACAAACGCACTTTCCTTTTTTTTGAGGGGGTGGCTCCACGGACTTGTTCGTGGAGGGGGCGACGCAAGCCCCAATAATTGCAGAGAGGAGAACGATCATGATTCACATGGCAGATGCCGGATTCGATTGGATAGAACGGCGCTCGCAACTTTTACCGGATAAGGAGGCTATCGTCGACCTCGCGTCCGGGCGCCGGTTTACCTACCGAGAATTCAATCAACGGACAAACAGGCTTGCAAACGCCTGGAGGGAGAAATGGGGCATCAAAAAGGGAGACAGGATTGCAATCATTGCCCGCAATTGTCCCGAATTTCTCGAGGCTTACTATGCCGCCGGAAAATTGGGCGCTATCCTGGTGGCGATCAATGTCCGTGCGGCCGGCGAGGAGCTTATATATCTCCTTAATAATTCCGAACCGCGGGGTCTCATCCTCGGCGAGGAGTTTCTTGACACCATTTCCGATGTAAAAGAAAAGACAGAGATATCGAACTACATCTCGCTGAACGATACAAAAAGCGACGAGGCAATGGGTTACGATAATTTTGTCGGATATTCAGATGACTCTTCACCAAAACCCGATGGACCAATCGGCATGGACGACCCCCGGCTGATCTTATATACGTCAGGGACGACAGGCTACCCTAAAGGCGCGGTGATCACAAATGGCGGTATCCTCTTCAACTGCATAAACGTGCTTCTCCACGATGAGCAGATTATACCAAGCACCTTAAATCTCAGCGTGGTGCCCTTCTTTCATATCGCGGGCCTGAACATAACTACAAATCCTACCCTTCTCGTAGGCGGAACAGCGGTGATAATGAAATCCTTTGACGCCGGTCAGGTCATCAGGGCTATCGATGAGAAAAGAGTAAATACTCTCTTTCTCATTGCCACGATGTGGAAATTCGTGAGCGCACACCCTGATTTTGAAACGGCAGACTTTTCCGGGATAAGGATTGCCACCGGCGGAAGCGAGACACTCCCCTTCTCCTTAATACAAACCTTGGAAAGAAAAGGCATTCTCCTCACCAACGGCTACGGCCTTACCGAAAGCGGCCCTTGCTCCATCGTACAGAGGCGCGTGGACACAATGCGCAAGCCGGGGTCCATTGGCCTGCCTACCTTTCATACCGAAGCGCGAGTCGTGAATGGCGAGGGGCTCGACGTGCCCCCGGGAGAAACCGGAGAGATACTGCTGCGCGGACCCTCGATCATGGCCGGGTACTGGAAGAACCCGGCAGGAACGGCAGAGGCTATTCGCGATGGATGGCTTTACACCGGGGATCTCGGTTTCAAGGATGAGGACGGCCACTTCTTCATAAGAGGAAGGAAGAAGGAACTGATAATCAGCGGGGGAGAAAACATCTATCCGGCCGAGGTCGAAAGGTTCCTGAGCCAGCACCCCGCGATAGCGGAAGCTACGGTTTTCGGAGTGCCCGATGAACGATGGGGGGAAGTGGGCCATGCCGTTGTTTGTCCGAAGGCCGGCAAGACCCTGACCAGGGAGCAGGTCATCGATTTTCTCGGCGACAAGATAGCCCGCTTCAAGATTCCGAAATATGTCACTTTCATGGATGAGTTGCCGAAGGCTGCTTCAGGCAAGGTGGCAAAGCGCGTGTTGCAGGAATCCTATTCCAGGGAATTGGGAAAGAAGACGAATCCGTGACAGGCTATCGTTTTCGGGCGTCCCGGTGGGGATATAATAAACGTATGGGAAGAGCAATAACGAAACATAAAGGAGGGATTCATGGCGAAAAGCATCATACTCTATAACTTGAAAGATGGCGTGATCGATGAGGAATACACCAAATGGTGTCAAGAGTACAAGGGTCCCTTCTTTCTCTCGTTGCCTGCCTGCAATTCCTTCACGCTTGTTCGAATGCTGGGAGGAATTAAGGGCAATGGCGCGAAGGGCGCACCGCCCGAACCGGCCGCAACACCTTTCAAGTATATAGGCATTGTGGACGTGGCTAATCTCGAGGAATGGCAAAGGAGTACGGAATCGAGATCATTCAAGGAAGAGTTTTTTCCGCAATGGTTCACCAAGTGGGTTGCCGACTTCTACGTTCTGGTCGGGATGGAGGCCTATGAGGGGCAAAGCGGGCAGTGACACGAAACCAGGCATCCGTGAAGTGAAGGATAGAAGCCTTGCATAGAGAAAGAGATAAAGACCGAGACGACAACCTCCGCCGGAAGGTAGACGTGTACCATCTGGCAGAAAATCTTGAGGATTGCTTGCAATGCGGAAAATGTGTGGGCGCATGCCCGGTCGCCAGCCTGTCACCATCGTACAATTCCAGGCAGATTGTCAGCGATGTGTTGAACGGGCAGCAGGAGCGGTGGTTGAAGAGCGAGGAAATCTGGCGCTGTTTCCTGTGCAGCGGCTGTTATGCGGCGTGCCCCGTCGATATTAACTTCCCGAATCTGATGATGCAACTCCGTTACATGGCCGTTGAACACAAATATGGCTTAAAGTACGTCATCCCGTTCAAGCGTTTTGCCTTGGCGGCGCTGCAGGACGGCCTCACCTTCGTTCCTGCCGGCCCAAAAGGACGAGACAGGATCAGGAAGATACGCACCGATATAGGGTTGTCGCCATGGCCGGAAGTCTCGGAGAAAGCACGGGAGGAGTACAGGGCCCTCTTTGACCTCAGTGGCGCCGGGGCATTCATGGAGACAATAAACGAAGAAGACGATAAGCCGGTGGAGCTTCAATACACGGAGGGTAGAGTTACCTTTGCAGACAAAACGGGTCATTAACCCCGGGGAAAGGATTCCCCGCGTTCCGGAAGCTGTCTTTCTTTTCCGGAGTTGTACCGGCAGCCTTGAGTATCCCGGAACAGAAAGCGCGGTGAAAGAAACGCTTAAATTCTTAGGTGTCGAAGCAGTGACGGATCCCGACCAGACGTGCTGTTCCGGCTTTCTCCAAGCCTGCTCGGCATACAAGCCTGAATTCTGCCTCGCCGTAACGGCGCGCAATCTGGCAATCGCTGAAAAAAAAGGTTTGGACACTTACACATTTTGCAATGGTTGCTACACCGGTCTCTCTGAATTTTCACACACGCTTTTGTCTCATCAGGATCAACGTGCTGCGGCTAATGAACTGATCGGCAGATGGGGGTACCGGTATGAGGGCCGGACGGCCGTTTATCACGTTCAGGAGATGTGGTATCGCCTGAAGGAAAGAATCGCCGAGGGGGTTGTACGACCGCTTAAAGGGCTGCGCGTGGCTGCCCACTACGGGTGCCATTACTTGTCTGCGCAGTACGGTATCCTCGATGATGCCGGTTATCCGACGTTCCATGAAGAACTTTTTGAGGCCCTGGGAGCGACGCCCGTCTTTTACAAGGAACGGCAGCTCTGCTGTGGCTATTCGGTGGGAAGGGGTTTTACACATAAAGAGGCGATCGTACAGCCACACCTCCACAAGAAAATCAAGAGCGCTGCAGTGGCCGGGGTGCAGTTGATGACGACGGTATGCCCCGGCTGTAATGTGGCACTCGACCGGGAACAGCCGAATCTCAACAGGCTCTACGGAGAGGAATTCCATATTCCTGTAATCGACCTTGCTCAACTGATAGCTCTTGCTCTCGGTGTTCCGGCCTCGAAGCTTGGTTTTGCTGCCAACACGACCTCTCTTGACCATGTATTGAAGAAACTGAATTGTGATAAAGGAAGTTAAGCCATGACAAAGGCAGGTAAGACGGCATTGATTATAGGCGGTGGGGTCGCGGGAATGGAGGCGGCCCTGAGGATCGGGCAGGCAGGGTTCGATTGCGTGCTCGCCGAAAAAGAGGAAGTGTTGGGCGGTACGGTCCTGCAATTGTCCAGCAGTTTCCCCCGGTGGGAGAACCCCTTGGAATTAGTTGAGGAGCGGATTAGCCAACTGAAGCTTTGCGGTCGAATAAAAATTATGACTGCGACTTCAGCGATAGAAAGCAGGGTGAGCAAACATGGCTACTCCGTTACACTCCAATCCCGGAACGGGGAAACCACAAATCTGGATATCGATGCGGTTGTCCTGGCGACAGGTTTTGGGATGATGGACGTATCAGTTTACGGAGAGTATGGATACGGTATCTATCCTGAGGTCGTCAACTCGCTCGAGTTTGAGGCCCGGATCAAGGCTTGGAGTGCCGGTTTGGGTAAGGTTCCCGAAGGGGTGGCCTTCTTCAAGTGCGTCGGATCCAGGGATCGCTCCAAAGGCTATCCCTACTGCTCCAAAATATGCTGCATGTACACGGCGAAGCAGGCCGGTCTCGTAAAAGATATGTTCCCTTATACGAAGGTATATGTTTTTTACATGGACTATCGGGCTGCGGGGAAGTGCTATGAGGAGTTTGTTCGAGAAGTAATCGAGAAGAAGCATGTTACTTATGTGCGGGGACGGCCGGCGAAGATTTTGCCTGAGGGCGGGAAGCTGCTTGTCAGGGCTGAGGACACGCTCATCGGCATTCCGATAGAGGTATCGGTCGATATCGTGGTGCTGGCATCGGCAGCAGTTCCACGACGGGAAACCGGACCTTTAGCTGAGATGTTCGGCGCAAAGGCTGACAAATACGGTTTTCTCGAGCGACAACGATTCAGCCTGGCGAAAGCCTCGGACAGGGTCTTCTTTGCCGGAGGGTGCGGCTTTCCCCTGGAAACTCTGGCGGCTCAGCAGGAAGGCGCGTCGGCAGCAGCGGAAGTAATCGAACTTTTCGCACACGAGTGAGCACGAATATGGATGCCGATACTACCTACAGGCCGCTGTTTCTCAACCATATAGACGATTCTTTGAGGACCGAAATAAAAAGAAACTGCAGTGTCGATGTGGAGTTGTGTATGGAGTGCGGCAAATGCTCGGGTGGTTGCCCGAACGGTCATGTCTTTGATTACACTCCGAGAAAGATCGTCCAACTTGTGAAGCTGGGCGATAGACAGACACTTATGACGATGGATGCCTTATGGATATGTCTTTCCTGCCAAGCGTGTGTGGACCGATGTCCTTCGGGGATAGATATACCAGCCATACTTGATTATATGCGTGAAAAAGCGTGTCGTACGGGTGCAAAAACCTCCCGGCCCCTGGTCAGGCTTTTTCATGAACTGGTTCTTTCGTCGATCAGAGGGCATGGGCGTGTGTCTGAGCTTGACGTGGCGCTGAAATACAATTGGAAGGCGGGACAGCCCTTCAAAGATGCCCGCCTGGGTATGAGGATGTTATTTAAGGGCAAGTTCCGCTTTTATGGAAACGGTGTGAAACAACGGGCAGAGGTTCGCCGGTTGTTCGAGAAGAGTGTCATCGCAAAGGATGTCTCCTAATGAGCGTTGCCTATTTCCCGGGATGTTCTCTCCATGGTGTCTCCCGCGAGTACGACAGGACCACGCGCCTCGTATGTGAAAGGCTGGGTGTGCGCCTCGAGGAAGTGTATGATTGGAATTGCTGCGGTGCCACAGCCGGCCACAGCATGGACCATGAACTGACAATGGGACTGAATGGCCGCAACCTCGCTCAAGTGTCTCTCATGAACCTCGACTCTGTAATGACACCCTGCCCGGGGTGTTTTAACCGATTAAAAAACGCGCGCGTGAGAATCGAAGCTACTGCGGCAAGGAGTAGAAAAAAAGAACAATCCATGAAAGATCGGCCGGCCAAACTGCCGAAGGTGATGAACCTGCTTCAGTTCCTGGTGGAAGAGATCGGCCTCCAGCAGATCGCAAAACCGGTAACGGTTCCCTTGGAAGGGCTGAAACTGGCTGCTTATTACGGGTGTCTGAACACCAGGCCGCGTAAGATTGCCGAGTTTGACGATTCTGAGCAGCCCGTATCTATGGACCGTATCCTGGATACTCTCGGTGCAGAGACGGTTTCATGGTCCCACAAAACCGAATGCTGCGGTGGCCCATTTACAGCCTCCGAAGTCGGCATTGTCCTCGATCTGGGCCACCAGGTTCTGGAGGCTGCGCGTTACGCCACGGCAGACGCAATCGTCGTCGCATGTCCCATGTGCCAGCTGAACCTGGATAGCCGACAGGGGGTTGATGGAAATGCTTTGCCCTTTCGCCCGGGTTTGCCTGTCATCTACTTGACTCAGCTGATTGCCCTGGCGTATGGTTTTCCTGTCAGACGCACGGGGTTGAGACGTCTGCTCGTTGAACCCTTGTCGCTACTGAGGCGAAAAGGCCTGGCTTAGGAGTTTCGGGAAGTGATGCCGCTTCGATAACTGCCACGTTGCCAATCTTTGGTTGACAATCGAGCCGGGTGCGAAGTTAGATGAGCGGATACCCACCAAGTGCGTGGACCCGCGGGATCTGCCCGGGGAAGGGGCGTCGCGAGGCCCCAATCTATAGACGGAGAGAGCAATGGGACAAACACTGATACTGAAAGAGTTGAGCCGTTACAAAATCGGAACCTATGCAGACATCATTTACAGAAACGCGATTCTCAACAAAGACCGACTCGCTTTTGCCTATGGAACGGAGAGGATCACCTTTTCCCAGTTTAACCGGAGGGTCAACAGCATCGTACATGCGCTTTGCTCGATAGGTCTCGAGAAGGGAGACGGAATCGGTCTTCTCTCGTGGAATTGTCTGGAGTGCACAGAAGTCGTCGGGGCAGCGATGAAGGGGGGATTTATCGTATCGCCCTTTAACCCCAGGATGCAGGCGGAAGAGCTTCGTTACCTCATCAACTATTCGGAGGTAAAGGTACTCTTTGTCGGCCCGGAACTGGTAAACGTGGTCGATCAGCTCCGGCCGGATTTACCCGGTGTTATCCGCTATGTCTCCCTGGAGCAAGAAGGGCCGGGAATGGTCTTCTATAATGAGTTCCTTAGCGCATTTTCCCAGGAAGAACCGGAAATCGAAGTCCATGAGGACGACCCTTTTATCATCTTCTACACGAGCGGGACCACCGGCATGCCTCGCGGAGCGGTCTACACCCATTATCGGAAACTTGAAGAGGCAAGGACAAAGGCTCTCACTATCGGAATGCAGAAAGAGGACAGGCATGTGATGATCCTGCCTCTTTTCCACATTGGCGGCTGGTCCCATTTTTGGGCCTATTACTGTGTCGGGGCGAGCAACATTATCATGAGCCAGAGGAGCTTCGATCCCCTCGCTGCAATCAAAACCCTCCAGGACGAAAAGGCAACGGATATCCATATTGTTCCCACGCATCTGGTAACCATGCTGACTGTCCCGGATATAGACAGGTATGACCTGACCCACCTGAAAAGAATCTGGTATGCGGCTTCTCCGATGCCGGTCGAGTTGCTTCGCCGGGGCATACAGCGATTCGGACCGATCTTCGCTCAGGGTTATGGCCAGTCAGAGTCCGGACCGGACATCACGATCCTTTCCCGGGAATCGCACGATGTTCTCGATGAGCCTCCCGAAAGGCAGAAGGTCCTGACCTCCTGCGGACAGCCGTGCCTGTGGGTCCATGCCCGCATCGTAGATGAGAGTCATAACGACGTGGAGCCGTACACCGTGGGTGATATCATTGTTCAGAGCAAATCCGTCATGGTCGGCTACTGGCGGATGCCCGAAGAGACCGACAGAACCATCATCGGGGGATGGCTCCATACGGGAGACATGGCCTACTACGATGAGCACGGCTATATCTACATCGTTGACAGAAAGAAGGATATGATCATTACCGGCGGAGAGAACGTGTACCCGCGTGAAGTCGAGGAGGTGCTCTATCGCCATCCCGCAGTTTCGGAATGTGCGGTCATTGGCGTGCCCGATGACAAATGGGTGGAGAGAGTCCACGCCGTGATTACGCTGAAGGAGGGGCACACGGCAAGCCCGGACGAGATCATCGCGTTCTGCAAGGAGCACATCGCCCGTTACAAGACACCGCGGTCCGTTGAGTTTATTGATGTGCTCCCCAAAAACCCCCAGGGTAAGATTTTGAAACGCGAACTGCGGGAAAAGTACTGGCAGGGGAGAAACAGGAGCGTTTAAAACCGTAATCAACTATTAGAGCATTACGCAAAATAAAGTAAGGTTTCGTATAATCGTCACCCCGGCGAAGCTTGTTCCGGAATGTCTTGATCCGGGAGCCGGGATCCGGAAATATGTAACTACTCTAGATAACTGTATTCCTGCTTCCGCCGGTATGACGAATTCGCGGCAAGCCGCGGGGAATCAACCCGTAGACATTGAAAGAAACAGGCGGAACGCGAGAGGCCGGGTGCCTTACATATTACCAGACCGTTTTGCAGAATAACTGCCTATTACCCGGCGGAACCTTCCCCGGCCGCAACCTGCGGAAGTCTCTCGGGGGCACGGAAGGAACGGCACGCCCGAATTTTAATTATGCTTCTTCAGGGCAGCGCTCAATTCTGACGCAGCCTGTCGGCGCAACCAGGCGGGTTCGAGGATCTCGACGTTCGGGAGCCAGGAGTAGATCCAAAGCTTGATTTCATCTACGCCTGCGACTTTGTAGGTCATTTCCACGTCGCCGTCGGGAAGGACCTTTCTCTCCTCGGAAGGGTGCCATTTCTTGCGGAGCACGTAATCGGCGACTTTTGCATTGAACCTGAGCTTGATACGCACCTCCTCGTCCTCAACGATACCCCAACTGCGCGACAGGTACTCCTCGAAGCTGAACTCTTTCTTTGGCTCGAAATAAAGGTTCCTCTCCTTCAGATCGATGATCCTGTCAAAAGCAAAGGTGCGGATATCCTTCCGCAGGTGGCAGTACCCCACAGCAGTCCATACCCCGTCGTAGAAGACCATCCCGTACGGGTCCACCAGTCGGGTCGTCACTTCCTTGGTATGCTGGGCTCTGTAGAGTATCTCGACTGCTCGCCGCTCGTTGAGACACGCAGACACTATATTGAAATAATCGCTCGTCTTCTCATTACCGGCCGCCTCCGGTATCTTGACTACGATAGGGATCTTCTCTTTGGCGCCCGGCTTTTTTGTTGCAACAGCGACGCGACTGACAAGATCCTGAAAACTCCGTCCCACAGAATCACCGAGATGGGAAACTGCTTCACTTGCAGCAAAGAGGACAAGGAGTTCATTGTCCGAGAGCACAACTTTCTTTATCCTGTCGCCGTTCGTGAACTTGTATCCCTTCCTCTCCTGGTCGAATTCTATCGCGTCGATCATGTTGATGATCTCCAGGTAGCGGTAGACGCTCCGCTCCGATACGCGGAAATGATCCTTTAGAAGTTGCACCGACGGAAACTGCTTCTGTGCAATCATGGTGTAGACCTCGAGAAGGCGAATGACTTTCTCTGAAATGCCCGCCGGCTTACCCGTTTTCACACTACCTCCCGCCCGTCTGCGTCATAGTTATGCCCTCCGGGTCAGGCCTCCGCCCGGACCTCGGCCACAAATTCATCAACAACCATTTCCTTTCCTCCGCTTTAAACTGTTCCGCAAAAATAATTCCGTCTGACGGTTGCATGTTCGTCATTCCTGCGGAAGCAGGAATCCCGTTATTTTGCATAGTTACATATTTCTGGACCCCGGCCCTGGCTTTCGCCGGGGCGACGAGCGAAACCTTACTTTATTTTGCGTAATGCTCTTA
>Ga0351966_1090_pt1 | contig 12813 bp, 10 predicted proteins | sample TotcelT113001K14_FD_206840 | JGI IMG/M metagenome (GOLD analysis project Ga0351966, IMG submission 206840) | Enriched cells from coal bed in the Powder River Basin, Montana, United States - Total cells T11 rep3 HSBNCT.T11.300.1.K14 ... | reverse complement strand
CTCCCGTGACGCCATCGAGGAGTTGAAGCTCGGCCGCAAGGTCGGCATCTTGAAGCTCGGCACGCTCTGGCCGTTCCCGTCGCGTCTTGTCGTCTCCCACATGAAGAAGGCCAAGCGCGTGCTCGTGGTCGAAGAAGTCGACCCCTATGTCGAGACGCATGCGAAAGCGGCCATGGCCGACGCGAGACTCGCCGATGCTCCGGAGATCCTTGGCCGTGGTTCGGGACATATCAGCTACGTGGGCGAGAACAACCCGGACAGGGTCATCGCTGCGCTGTGCAAGATATTCGACATTTCGTACAGCGCCCGCACGCCCGAGTACCAGGCGAAAGTCGAAGAGGTGCTTGGCAAGATGGTCGCCAGCCGGGGACTCACATGGTGTCCCGGGTGCCCTCACCGAGCGAGCTTCTATGCCATCAAGAACGCCATCAAGCGTGACGGCAGAAACGCGGTGGTCACCAGCGACATCGGCTGCTACACGATGGATGCGTTTCCCGATGGCCCGCAGGTGACAAACGTGTTGCACTGCATGGGCGGAGGCCTCGGCGAAGGCTGCGGCTTCGGCCAACTCAAGCAGTTCGGTTTCGAGCAGCCCGTCATTAGCATCTGCGGCGACTCCACGTTCTTCCACGCCTCCATCACACCTCTGGTGAACGCCTTGTACAACAAGTCCAACATGGTTGCAGTCATTCTCGACAATTCCATCACCGCGATGACCGGGTTCCAGCCCCACGCGGGAAGCGGGCGAACCGCGACCCAGGAATCCACTGAAACGGTCAGCGCCGAGGAGTTGTGCCGCACGCTCGGGTGCCGCGTAGAGGTCGTCGATGCGTTCGACACCAAGGCCACGACCACGAAGCTCATGGAACTGATGAAGGACGAACAGGGCGTGAAAGTCCTCATCCTGCGCCGCAAGTGCGAGCTTCTGCGGATGAGGCAGGAGAAGACCCACCCGTACAAGGTCTGGGTCGATGCGGAGAAATGCAAAGGAGACAAGTGTGGCTTCTGCTACCGCATCCTGCAGTGCCCCGGGGTGGCATACGACAAGCAGTCCGGTAAGGCCAGGATACAGGAGGCCCTCTGTGCCCACTGCGGGCTATGCGCCGACCTGTGTCCGAACAAGGCGATCGTGAAGGAGGAACGAGCATAATGGCTATCTCTGCTGATCCCTTGAACCTCATCATCTGCGGCGTTGGAGGCCAGGGTAATATCCTGCTGTCCGGCATGGTCGGCGGCGCGTACCTGAAGAAAGGTTGCTTCGCCACCATCGGCGAGACGTTCGGCGCAGCACAGCGCGGCGGCGCCGTATTCAGCAGCGTGCGCATATCCAAGAAGCGCGAGTACGGCCCCCTCATGCCCGAGGGCAAGGCCCATCTCATTCTCGGCCTGGAGCCCCTGGAGACTCTGCGTATGGTTCAGAAGTACGCCAACCCCGGCACCTTGTGTATCAGCAACGTGTATCCGGTCGTCCCCGCAGGGGTGTCCGCCAATCGTGAGGACTACCCGGATATGGACGAGCTGAAGAAAGCCGTCTCAACCCTGTGCAAGAAGGTCTGGTTCGTCGATGCGACGAGCATCGCCCTCGACCTGAAGGCGCCTATCGCCATGAACATCGTCATGGTGGGCGCCCTGCTGGGGACCGGCCAGTTGACCCTGACCGTCGACGACATCAAGGCCGAACTCCGTGACAACCTGCCGCCCGACCGGCTCGAACTCAACTATGAGGCGCTTGCCCGGGGCATGAAGGCGGTCTCCTAGCCCGTACGCTTGCCATGAAGGAGAGTTAACTGAGCGGTCGTGTACAAGGCACCTAGAGGGACGGTCGACATACTGCCGGCGGATCAGGACTACTGGGCTTACGTCCAGCAGCGGGCCGCCGACGTATGCCGGCTGTACGGCTACCAGCGTCTCGACACGCCGATCTTCGAAGACTACGGCCTCTTCGCAAGGAGCGATGCCGCAGGCACCGACCTTGTCGAGAAGGAGATGTACGTCTTCGAAGACCGCAGCGGTCAGAAGCTTACATTGCGTGCGGAGAACACGGCCCCGGTCTGTCGTGCGTATCTTGAGCACGGCATGTCCAGCCTTCCTCAGCCCGTTCGCCTCTACTACATTGGACCGACTTTCCGATACGAGCGTCCCCAGGCCGGCCGCTACCGTCAGCACCACCAGTTCGGCTGCGAGGCGCTGGGCGATGCATCCGCCAGCCTCGATGTTGAGGTCATCGAACTCGCCCTCGGCTTCCTCTCGTCTCTTGGTTTGCGGCAGCTTTCGGTGCTGCTCAACAGCATCGGCTGCCGCGAGTGCCAGCCGCAGTACGTTGAGGTCCTGAGGCGCCACTACCAGGGCCTGTCTGCGGGCGTCTGCGACGACTGTCGAGTCAGGATGGTCCGGAATCCTCTTCGTCTGCTTGACTGCAAGGAGCCGACCTGCAAGCTCATCGCAGATGAGGCGCCGAGAATTTCGGACCATCTCTGCCCCGCATGTCAGGAGCATTTCCAGGAAGTCCAGGCCCAACTCAACCTGCTCGGCATTCCGTTCACATTGAACCACAAGCTGGTCCGCGGTCTGGACTACTACACGCGCACGGTGTTCGAGATACTGCCGCAGCGTGAGGGCGGCCAGAGCGCCATCGTGGGGGGCGGGCGGTATGACGGCCTTATCGAGCAGATCGGGGGAAGGCCAACCCCCGGTGTCGGCTTCGCAACGGGCATCGAGCGCATCATTCTCAACCTCAGGGAGCAAGGCCTCCAGGCGCCGCCGCTGGCAGCGCCCACGGTCTATCTGGCGCATGTCGGCGAAGCGGCGCGTCGAGCCACCGTCACCCTCGCCGCCACGCTCCGCGGTCAACACATCGGCGTACTTGCCTCAACCGGAGGCAGGAGTCTCAAGGCCCAGCTTCGCCAGGCCAACTCAATCGGGGTCTGCTACACAGTCATCCTCGGCGACGACGAGGTCCAGAGGGGAGAGGCCGTCGTCCGCAACATGGCCGCCAACTCGCAGGCAACAGTCTCCCTGGACTCTCTTCCCGCCCATCTCGGGCGCTCCTGAAGGGCGTCCCTCCCGCGAGCTTTCATAGCTGAGATGCCTCCTATGTGGTATACTTCCACTGTGTTGCCAGCTTTGGTGCAGTCACTCAATGGTTGCCATCAGCCGGCCAGTGACCACTGCTTCTCCGGGTTGGACGCAAACCGATAGCCGCCAGGGAACATATCCGCATGCCTTTCGCTGAAAACGAGAAACACCGACGCCGGGAGTACACCTCCGGCGACATACAGATCCTCGACGAAATCGAGGCCGTACGCCTTCGTCCCGGTATGTACATCGGGGGCACGGGCTTCGAGGGCCTGCAGCACCTCCTGTACGAAATCGTCTACAACAGCATCGATGAGGCGCTCGCCGGATACTGCGACCTCATCGACGTGACCATCCACGAGGACAACAGCATCACCGTCAGGGACAACGGACGCGGCATTCCCGTGGACCTGATACCCTCCACAGACATCACCGCGCTCGAGGCGGTCATGACCAGGCTTCATGCAGGCGGGAAGTTCGGCAACCACCTCTACGATGTCTCCAGCGGCCTGCACGGCGTCGGTGCATCCGTCGTCAACGCCCTTTCCCGGCACACGCGTGTTGAGGTCAGGCGCGACGGCAAGGTGTACCTTCAGGAGTATGCGCGGGGTGTGCCCACCGGCGACATCACCGTGATCGGCGAGTGCGACACCACCGGCACGTGGACCACCTTCCTCGCCGACTCCGAGATATTCGAGGACATCAACTACGACTTCGATGTGACGGCCCAGCGCCTGCGGGAGATGACCTTTCTCAACAAAGGCATCACCATCCACCTGACGGACAAACGGATTGGCCAGGAGCGCACATACTATTTCGAAGGCGGCATCGCCAGCTATGTGGCCCGCTTGAGCCACGATAAGACCATCATCCACCCGCGGCCAATCTACCTCACCGGCGTGGCGGATGCTTCATCCGTCGAGGTCGCGATGCAGTACAACGACGGCATGGCCGAGAACGTCATCTCGTTCGCCAACTGCGTGAATACGCGCGATGGAGGAACTCACCTCACGGGGTTCCGTGCGGCGCTTACGCGCGTGCTCACCGATTACATCAAGAAGAGCAAGCTCACGAAGGAGAGCGACCCGGGGCTGAGCGGAGACGATGTCCGTCAGGGTCTCGTCGCTGTCGTGAGCGTCAAGCTTGCCAACCCCCAGTTCGAAGGTCAGACCAAGGGCAAGCTCGGCAACCCCGAGGTCAGGAGCCAGGTCGAATCCATCGTTGCCGACCAGCTCGCACTCTATCTGGAACAGCATCCGGATGAGGCGCGCCAGATTGTGGAGAAGTGTCTCATGTCGGCGAGGGCTCGCGAAGCCGCTCGCAAGGCCAGGGAGCTGGTGTTCAAGAAGAGCAGCTTCGAGACGTCCACCCTCCCCGGCAAGCTGGCCGACTGCTCAGAGAAGAACCCCGAGTTCTGCGAACTCTACCTGGTTGAGGGAGACTCCGCCGGCGGTTCGGCCAAACAGGGACGGGACCGCCGCTTTCAGGCCATCCTGCCGCTCAGGGGCAAGATTCTCAACGTAGAGAAGGCCCCGAAGGACAAGATCCTGGCACACGAGGAAATCAGGAACCTCGCCACAGCCCTGCGGGCCGGCGCCGACGGGCTGGACCTCACCAAGCTTCGATACCACCGTGTCATCATCATGACCGATGCGGACGTCGACGGCGCGCACATACGAACCCTTCTGCTGACGTTCTTCTTCCGGCATATGCCTGAGTTGATTGAGGAAGGGCACCTCTATATCGCGCAGCCGCCACTGTACCGCGTGCATTCCGGCAAGCGCGAGATGTGGGTCTATACCGAAGAGCAGAAGAACGAGGCCCTTGTGTCCCTCGGCGCCAAGGCTGAGGTACAGCGCTATAAGGGTCTTGGCGAGATGAGTCCGGAGCAGTTGTGGTCCACCACCATGAACCCCGAGTCCAGGACTCTCTTGAGGGTTGAGATCGACGACAACGCCTCAGCAGATGAGGCATTCGTGATGCTGATGGGCACTGAAGTTGAGCCGCGGAAGAACTTCATCCAGGACCACGCAGACGCGGTCGAGAACCTCGATATCTAGGCATCACCCGCCGCGGTACAGTCCGTGCGCAATGATGTATCTCTCCACCTCACCCGGCACCAGGTAGTCTATCGGCAACCCTCGTGATACACGGTCGCGTATCCCCGACGAGCTGATGCCTATCATCGGCGAGTCAAGCGTCACCACGTTCTCTGCCGACATTCCCCCCAGCTGGCGCGCTACCTCTCCCAGCTCAGGCAGATTGGGTCCGTACCTGGGCACCACGACAAGTTTGCAGAGAGTCACCAGGCGCTCTGCATCTTTCCACAACGGCAACTCCACGAAGCTGTCGAGTCCCAGAAGCAGATACAGTTCCGTGTACTCTGTCTTCTGCCGCAACTCGTCCACCGTGTCTACCGTGAAGGAAGGACCTCCCCTGTCGACCTCTACGGTCGATAACTCGAAGTGCTCGTGTTTCGCTATCGCCAGCCGCACCATCTCGATACGATGGACCGCCGGCGTTATCTCACGGTCGGTCTTCAGCCATGGATTCCCGGCCGGCACAAAAAGTACTCGGTCTAGATTCAGGCGAATCCGGGCCTCTTCCGCAACGAATATGTGCCCTGCATGTACCGGATCGAACGTTCCACCAAGTACTCCGAGCTTCATGATGATTATCTCTATAGTAGAAGAAATGAGAGTAGAAGATTATATCACTGGTCAGGATAGTAATAGCCGGAAGATGAGACACGAGGGTTTGCTCAACAGGCACGTAGACAATGCTCACAGCATGTCACGGTGCAGGTGTGGGTTATCGACAGGCAGAAGACGGTCAGTCGGAGGACTATCAACAGACTGTTCACGAGGTCCTGGAGGAAGGGAGCTGCTCCATGACGCGGGCGAGCAGCCGCTCAAGCCGGGGGTTCTCGGCGAGTTCATTCAGCACCTTGTTGTACCCGTGGAGGACAGTCGCATGGTTGCGGTCGCCAAGCTCCCGCCCGATCTCTGAGTAGGAGCATCTGGTGACTTTGCGCATCAGGTACATGGCAGCGTGACGGGCGAAAGACGTCTTCTGGTCGCGCTTCTTCCCGATGAGGTCCTCAACCGGCACGTCGAACACGTCGGCAACGGCATGGATAATGGACTTGCCCTCCCCCGAGGAGGAGATGCTTGTGAGGAGTCTGTGGACAGACTGTGCAGTGATGGGTTCCCCGGTGATGCGAGCCTGGGCCGAAAGGTACACGATCGCGCCCTCCAGTTGTCGGATATTGCCTCGCACTTCCTCGGCGAGAAGCCTCGCCGCGTCGGGAGGGAGGACGATGTCCGATTCCAGGGCCTTTGACTCAAGGAATGCCAGCCTGGAGTCGAGGTCGGGAGACTGGAGACAGGCAACCATGCCGCTCTCGAGCCTGCTGCGGAGCTTCTCCGCCAGCAATTGCATCTCACGTGGATGATGGTCGCCGGCAACGGCAATCTGGCAGTTCCTCTGGTGTAGCTCGTCGAAGATGTGGTAGAAGCACTGTTGTGTCTGCCGTTTGTTCGCCAGGAACTGGATGTCGTCGAACAGGAAGAGCGCGAGGTTGCGGAACCTTGTGTGGAACTCCTCGACGCGTTTCTGCTTCACCGCCATGACGAACTCGTCGGTGAACCGCTCAGCAGTCATATAGAGCGCCTCGCGTTCGTGCTGGTGAGCGCTGTGCGCTATGGCCTGGAGAAGGTGCGTCTTGCCCTGTCCTGTGCCGCCGTACAGGTACAATGGATTGAAGGTGCTCAGCGGGTTCTCAGCGGTCTCCAGGGCAGTGGCATAGGCAAGGCGGTTGCAGGCGCCGACCACGAAGTTATCGAAGGTGAACCGCGCATTGTTGGTCTCGACCCGAGCCGGGGCAACCGCCCCGCCGTCAGCAAGCGCCGAGCGCAGTTGAGGACGATGAGGCGTGGGAGTGGGTCCGTGGACTACGAACTGGACGTCCGTCTCGCTGCCCGTAACACTTGTGAGCGTCTTACGAACTAGAGAATGGAGTCGCTTCGTGAGCCACTCCGCCACGAACGCGCTCGGGGTGCCTACGACGAAGAGACCGTTGTCGTATGAGACTCCATGGCTGTCGCGCAACCATGTATTGTAGTTGGCTCGGCTTACTTGCGTTTGGAGCTCACCCAACGCCTTCTGCCAGATTTCTCGCGTCGACTCCAACACACCTCCAATAACATCACAATGACGCAGTCAACCAAGGGCAACCGGAAGGGAACAATCAGGACAGAAGAGCGTGTAACCGGGTTGAACCAGAGGGGGTCACGAGCATGGATGTCAATCTAACAGAGGCATTTTGGCTTCTCTAGGGAAGCTTTGACATAAACGGGGCAAATCCTTGAAAATGTCTCACACGTGAACGCACGAATCGTATTCATGGGAACGCCTGACTTTGGTGTTCCAGTACTGAGGTCGCTGGTGGGCAGCACGCATGATGTGGTGGCGGTATACACGCGTCCGGATCGGCCTGCAGGTCGAGGCCGGCAACCTATGCCTTCGCCTGTGAAGCGAGCCGCCGTCGAAGCGGGCATTCCCGTCGTCGAGCCGCTGAGCCTCCGTGAGGAGACGAGCGTGCAGGCACTGCTGGGCTGGCGGCCGGACCTTGTGGTCGTGGCGGCCTTTGCGTACCTGCTGCCGCCGGCGGTTCTGTCCGTGCCGCACCGCGGATGCCTGAACGTCCATCCGTCGCTTCTGCCTCTGTACCGCGGGCCTTCGCCCGTTGCCACCGCGCTGCTGAATGGGGACACGGAGACCGGGGTCTCCATCATGCTTATGGACACCGGCCTGGATACGGGGCCTGTACTCAGCCAGGAGAGTGTCGCCATCACAGAGGACGATACCACAGGCAGCTTGACGATGCTGCTGGCGGAGTTGGGGTCGCGACTGCTTCTAACGACCATTGACGGCTGGCTGGAGGGGCGCGTGGACCCTCGACCGCAGCAAGAGAACCAGGCCACCTTCAGCGCAAGGATAACGGCCGGTGAAGGGCGACTCAACTGGTTCCTGCCGGCTACGGTGCTCGGCAGGCAGGTGAGGGCCTATCACCCGTGGCCCGGCAGCCACACCGTCTGGAAAGGGCAACGCCTGAAGGTGCGTAGCGCGGTGGCGCTGAAGATGCAGCAGCCGCAGCCGCCTGGCACGGTGATCGAACTCCCGAAGCCGTTCTCTATCGGCGTGGCAACCGGCGAGGGCGTACTGGCGCTCCGAAGCATCCAGCTTGAGGGCAAACGTGAGGTTGCCGCGGAGGAATTCGTCAGGGGACACCGGGACTTCCCGGGAGCGCACCTCGATTCTTGAGTGTCGGGGAGAAGGAGCTGAAACGATGACAAGGAGAGTACTGGAACCCTTTGGACTCGGGCCGCTGTCGCTGAAGAACCGGCTGGTTCTCGCGCCCATTACCACCCAGTATGCGGGCGAACGCGGGAGTGTCACCGAGCGGCTTAAGGCCCACTACGAAGCGCGCGCGAGGGGCGGAGTCGGGCTCATCATCGTCGAGGCCACCTATGTTGACCCCGTGGGGCAGGCGTTCGTCAATCAGTTGGGCATCTACGACGATAGCCTCGTTCCCGGCCTTCGTGAGCTGGCCGCAGTCATCAAACGGCACGGCTGTGTCGCGGCTATCCAGATACACCACGGGGGCCGGATGGCACGGTCAGACCAGTCGGGCATGCAGCCGGTGGCCCCGTCCGCGATAGCTGACCCACGCGGTGAACTGCCGCGGGAACTGAGCGAGGCGGAGATACAAGCCACGGTCAAGTCGTTCATCCTTGCCGCCGTGAGGGCGCAAGAGGCCGGATTCGGAGCCATCGAAGTACACGGCGCGCACAGCTACCTCGTGGACGGATTCATCTCCCCGGCGTCCAACAAACGCACGGACAAGTACGGTGGAAGTGTCGCGAACAGGGCCAGATTCATGGTCGAGATACTGGAAGGCGTTCGGGCGGCAACCGGTCCGGGCTTTCCTGTCTGGGTCAGGATGAACGGTCGCGAGTACGGAGTGGAGGGTGGAACCACTCTGGAACAAGCGCTCGAGGTGGCACGGCTCGCGGAACGGGCCGGCGCTGTTGCTGTGCACGTGTCGGCTTACGGGCCGGCTACCCCGACGAATCGGACCACTGCAGTGTTCAAGCCGGCGGTAATAGCGGACCTTGCCCAGGCCATGAAGCAGGTGCTCACTGTGCCGGTCATAGCGGTCGGCCGCATCACGCCTGCGGCGGCTGAAGAGATGCTCGAGACGGGGAAAGCCGATCTCATCGCGGTGGGCAAGGCTCTGCTCGCGGACCCTGAGCTCCCCAGGAAGCTGGCGACAGGACGCGACGATCGCATCGTCCCGTGCATCGTGTGCATGCACTGTCGCGACTCGCTTATGTCCCCCGCCGTTGTGGGCATCTCCTGCCAGGTGAACCCGAAGCTGGGACGAGACCAGGAGCCGGGTGCTGCTGAGGCCACGAAACCGAAGAAGGTGCTGGTGGTGGGAGGAGGACCGGCCGGCATGGTAGCGGCCGCCACAGCGGCTGAGAGAGGGCACGCCGTCACCCTGTGGGAGCGGGGCGCCGCCCTGGGAGGACAGCTGCTTCCGGCTGCGGTTCCGCCGCACAAGGATCGCATCCGCTCGTACACCGACTACCTTATCCGCGAGCTTGCTCGGACGGGCGTGACTGTCGAGCTTGAGCGAGAAGCCACTGCCGACGCGATTGTCGAGGCCTGTCCGGATGTAGTTGTCATCGCCACCGGCCCTCGACAGAACATGCCGGATATCCCCGGGATCGAGTCCTCTGGAGCAGTGGATGCGACTGCGGTGCTGAGTGGTTCCGCCAGGGTTGGCAGAAGAGTCGTGATAGTGGGGGGCGAGCTGGTGGGCTGTGAGACGGCCGAGTTCCTCGCCGAGCGCGCTCGGGTGGTCACCGTCACCAGGCGCGGCCCTGAGATGGCCACCGGAGTCGGGCCGTCGCTGCGCCAGTTCTTCCTCGAGCGTTTGCAGAAGAAGGGCGTCAGCTTCCTGCCGGGAGTCAAATACGTGAACGCGCGCCCCGGTTGTCTCACGGTGCAGAAGGCGAATGGCGACACGGTTGAGCTTGAGGCGGATACGCTCGTGTGTGCCGCAGGGTCGTCCGGGGACTCACGCCTGCATGAGTCCGTGGAAGGGAAGGTCGCCGAAATCTACATGGTCGGCGATTGTGCCGAACCAGGAGCTATCGTTGACGCGGTCAGGGACGGCTATGATGTGGGGCGCCGCGTATAGGCCGCACGACCTAGAGGCCTATCTGCTCCCGGACTTCCCGCATCCCCATGATGGCGTCCTCGACGAGGTCGCGCAGTTCGACGCCCAGCATCTCCGCGCCCTTCTCGATGACCGGACGGTTGACCCCGGCTGCGAACGACTTGTCCTTCCACTTCTTCATGACCGACTTGGCCTCCATGTCGGAGACACTCCTCGACGGCCTGACCAGAGCGGCTGCGGTGATGAGGCCGGTCAACTCTTCCGTGGCGTACAGCGTCTTCGCCATCGGGGTGGTTGGCTCCTCGTCCACGCACAGGCCCCAACCGTGTGAGACGGCCGCCTGGATGTACTCCTCCGGCCAGCCGTGCTCCTGCAGAATCTCCCTTGTCTTCTTGCAGTGCTGCTGCGGAAAGCGCTCGTAGTCCAGGTCGTGTATCAGCCCTACGATGGCCCACTTGTCTTCGTCCTGGCCGTTCTTCCGCGCCATGTAGCGCATGACGCCTTCGACCGCGTACGCGTGTTTCAGAAGGCTGTCAGTCTTGTTGTACTCCTTGAGAAGGGCAAGTGCTTCCGCTCGTGTGGGTACGTGTGCCTCCATCTGGTTCCCTCCTTGGTTGAGCCCGCGGCACTGAGAAGTAGACTATAGATGGATTGATGCGTAGAGGCAACCGCAAGCTTCGGGCGGTGTTAGAATACCTCTCCCATGACTGCAGCCGCCGTAGACGGCCTCTTCGGTACGCGTGAGCGCGACCGGGTGCTGTTTGGGGTGGCCACGTTCTTCTACTGGGCGTCTCTGTACCTGTACGTTCCGATTCTGCCGGTGTACGCGCAGTCCGTGGTGGAGAGCCTTGCAATGGTGGGCGTGGTGATATCCTCGTACGCGTTGCCGCAATTGCTCCTGCGCATTCCCATCGGCCTGTACTACGACTCTGTGACGCGCCGGAAGCCGCTGGTGCTGGTGAGCATTGCGATGTGCCTGGGGGGAGCGGTCGGACTTGCGTATGCGGGGGGCGGAGGAACGATGTTCCTGGCCCGGGCGATGACGGGAGTAGGTGCGGCTGGATGGGTCGCGTTCACTACGTTCTTCACCGGCTACTATCCGGAACACCGTTCAGCTCGAGCCATCGGAACCATCAATGCCGTGAATCAGGTGGCGCTGGTAGTAGCCACCGGGTCAGGCGGCGTGCTGGCGGATGTTGGCGGTTATCGCGTGGTGTTCCTGGTGGCGGCCGGACTCGCCGTGCTAGGGTTGCTGGCCATGGCGCTGGCCCGCGAGCCGGCGGTCGTGGCGAAGAGCCACCCCGCCGGCGGATTCCGCGGTGTCGCCACGAGTCCGTTGCTGGTCGCCAGCGCCGGCATGGCGATACTGCTGCAGTTCGCCACCTTCTCGAGCATCTTCGGGTTCATCCCGTCCTATGGCGCGAGCATCGGCGCAAACAGCAGCCAGCTGGGCGCCATCACCATGGTCACGCTGGCGGCGGGCGCTGTGGCCTCGCTGGCGTCGGTGCGACTGGCTGAGCGATTCGGCTACTCGGCTGCGCTGGGGCTGGGGGCAGCCCTGTTCGGGCTCTCGCTTCTCCTCGTACCGATGACCGTGACGCCCGTGACGCTGGGACTGGTGCAGGTGGTCGGAGGTCTGGGCAGAGGCAGCCTGTCGACGCTGCTCATGGCCTTGAGCATTCGGTCGGCCCCGCCGGGGGCTCGCGCGACTGCGATGGGCGTCTACCAGGCGGTGTACGCCACCGGCATGCTGGCGGGGCCGATAGTTTCCGGCCTCATCGCCGACTGGCTGGACCTTGGAGCCGTCTTCCGGCTTTGTGCCCTGGTGACGCTGGTTATCGCGGCTGTCGCACGCCACAGCTCGGTGCGCAGGGCATAGACACGGGGGATGCGGTTCACCCACTACCCTCCGGCAGACTTCTGCCTGCCTCCTGTGTCACCGCGACTAAGTCGCAGCCCCCGCTCGTGGGCGGCGATACGTGCGGTTTCCAATCATCAACGCGTTCGGCTCTCCGAGTGAGCCCGGCTGAGGCCGAGCCGGGGGACTGTCAGGATACGAGGAACGCCGCGAGGGCCACAAGCATGATTCCGGCGAGGGGGGGAATGATGAGACGATACACATCGCCAAGTCTCGCCTGGAAGTACTCCACGGTCAACACCAGGCACAGGTGCAACGGCGAGGCCTTGTAGCCAACGATGCCGCTGATATACGCGAGGAAGAGGGCGACATGGCTGAAGTCCATCCCGTTTCCCATGAACGGCAGCAGGAGGGGAAACGAGATTCCCACGAAGGCGACTGAGAGCCCGGTGGCGAAGCCCATGAGCATGGGGAGGGCGACGAGCATGAATGCCGGCGGAACGCCCAGGGCCGACATGTCCTCGAACAACGAATATGCCGCGCCGGACTGCTCGACGATGGTCTTGTACAGCATCACGGCGTACAGGAGGCCCATGATGCGGGGATTGAGGGCGTAACGGGCGGCCTTGCG
>Ga0351966_1230_pt1 | contig 13250 bp, 12 predicted proteins | sample TotcelT113001K14_FD_206840 | JGI IMG/M metagenome (GOLD analysis project Ga0351966, IMG submission 206840) | Enriched cells from coal bed in the Powder River Basin, Montana, United States - Total cells T11 rep3 HSBNCT.T11.300.1.K14 ... | reverse complement strand
GCCTTTCCGCCGTGCACCCTGATCGCCTCGACCGGGCAAAGCTTGATGCAGTTGGTGCAGCCCTGGCACTTTTCTCGATCAAGGGTCACGGAATGAAAGTAACCGGACATAACTCACCTTTCCCTATGCGGGGCTCCCCTTTTGCCCCAGATGGATCCGCGCCTCTAAAACCGTGCCTACTCCCAGCTCGGACTTGATCGTCAACTTGTCAGAACAGCGATCAATATTGGGTAACCCCATGCCCGCGCCGAAGCCCATTTCCCTTACCTCATGAGGTGCCGTCGAATAGCCCTCTTGCATAGCCAGTTCTATATCGGGGATGCCCGGACCCACATCCTCCGCGATAATAACAACCTCATCCGGCACGATCACCACTTTCAACCGGCCGCTGGTGGCGTGAATGACGACATTCATCGCCGCTTCATAAACTATGATAGCGGCATTCTTGACTGCCTCCGCTTTCAACCCCAGCTGCTGCAGTGCTTTTTTAGTCTTTGATGCAGACTCCCCTGCCGAAAGAAAATCCCTTTCGTTAATCTGATATTCCAGCTGTAAACGAGGCTCGCTGTTACCCGTAGAACATCCGATCACTGAACGCTACCCCGTTTGGCACCCAGAATCCCGTGCTGAAAAAGCAACCCGCAGCACTTGAACATCAGGTAATGTGTGGCAAGAAGCGGTATGCGGCTGCCGTCGACCTCTTTCATCATGGCAAGGTTCGGATTCTTTCCACCTACAAATATGACTCCTACAGCGTCCATCACCTCCGCAGTATGTATCACATGGGCATTCTTGAGAGAGGTTATAAGCAGGTTTCCCGAGCCTGCAAACGCCAGCATTTCGCTGATAAGGTCACAGGCAAAACCAGTCTTGACCTCCCTGTCCAGCAAGTGTTCCCCGCAAAGCACATCTGCGTCGAGAATCTCTCAAGGTCATAACTTACCTCTTCCCCCTGATGATACCCTGTCGCCGTCACCCTGTAATTCAGCCGGATAGCCAATCACACGGAAGATAAAAAAACTTGGAAACACCTTCATTCTCCGGTCCTGCATGATCTATACGGCTCCGTGAAAGCATTCTCAAAAATATCGGTTCTGCTTCGATGTGAAAAAAAATTGATTACCCGGGGCTCATGTTCATCATGGTAAAAACTAAAACAGTTTAACGTGAAGGAAATCACAAGTCAGACTAACATTTCCGAGGCCCATTGTCAACGGCACCAATTCAAAATGGAAGATATCGGCAACCCCTCGCGAGCTCCGCTCATCGAGTGAGTAATCAGGGATAGTATCACGTTCGCGGAGGTCACTCAACCGGTAATAATCACGTGTCAGTCGGTTTAATTATAAGAAAAAAGAAGGGAGAAAGAACCGGGCAGGCAGGGATGTCTGCCCGGCGTTTGCCTTTTCCCGCATCCAAAGGCCGTTGTTCGCTCGACCGGTTTCCGATGGAGGGCGACCTGATCACTGGTTGATACTAATCCTCGAAATTTCCTCGGGGACCCTTGTCACCGGAGAGCCCCTTCGCCCGCTCCACAATCCGCGTCTCGCTCCATTCACCCGGGTCTTCCATGCGGTCCGCCTTGGGGCCCAGGTCATGAGATCCGGCCTCGAGAAGGGTCTGGATAGCCAGATGAGCAGTGTCGGCTGCATTGAACACAGAAGTCATCATTTTATATGCAAAGTCTTCCACTCGGTGCGTCATACGGGAGCGTACACCCGCAGGCTGCGCCAGGAGCTTATTCTCGAAGGGAAGGTTCAAGTTCTTGTAATCACCTTTTTTCCATCCCTTGCTTTCTGCATAAGTTACCATCTCATCCCACAATTCTTCGGTCACCCCTTCCCCGCGCCTCTTGATAAAGGAGCCCCCGGCGTCCAATTGCGCGTTGCCATAATCATTGACTTCCAGACCCCAGGATACCATTTGCAACGCGGTAGCGACATTCGCCTTGGTTGTAGCTGTTCTGTCCCTGATCTCTCGCAGCCTCTCGGAGCTGTTTCCGGACGTCCCATGCTGAGCTCCGCTGATTTTGTAGGGAGCAAGGGCATGGTGGATGTCGGCAGTGAGTCCCACCTGGATTCCTGCGTCGGACGCCTCTATGCCGTGCGTGGTACCGTTGTTGAGGGCTATCCAATCGGGATAAATTTCATGGGCATTTAATCCCTGAATCAGAAATTTGGCCTCCTCGACCGTAGAGAGTCCTTCTTTTCCCTTGATCTCGCCGACTTCGGTCTCAAGCCCTGCCCAGCCCGGTATGAACGGATTAATGGCAATATTTGCAAGCAGGTTCTTGGCGTCGGGTAAGAATGAAGCGTCTACGGCGATTGATGTCATGCCTGCCTCAAACATGGTAGGCACCTCTATCTTGGCAGCCGTCAGGTCGCCGTCGCTCTTGATTCCGTAGTGATCGGCATGAATGGCGACAGGCACCGTTATGCTCATTTCATTGCAGAGGGCGTCGACGATGCGGGCAATATTCCAGAAGTTGACTGCGCAATACGCCTTCTGCCCACCTTCCGATTTTGCTATTTCGATTATGATAGCAGCCTGCGCCTTCTGAGCAGCCAGGAGGGCACCGCGAATAACGAAATAATTCCTGCCGTTGGCAGCAATGGCAATAGCCTTACCTTTGGCGCGCATGGCCCGATCTATCAGCTTACCGCTGACTATCAATGCCTTCGAGTTTGGAAAAAGTTCCCGGATGTTGGGGGGACGAAATTGAAGGGCATTCTCGAAATCTCCCGAATAGCTCATATACACTCTCCTTGGTTTAGTATCCGGCAGAGCTTCTGCCATTTTCCATTTTAGGATAATTGCGCAGGAATGTCGAGAATTCAAGCACGGAAATCAATCCGGATGCGTCTCTGTCGTGCACCGGCTGCCCCTGCTTCATGATTTTTTTTGGGGGAACGGATATAATAGCACATGAGAATACTCCTCGTTCAGCCGCCGATAGAAGACTATTACGATACGTCTATCCGTACCTATCCCCTCGGCCTGCTCTACCTCGCCCGGGCCATCCGCGACGTCGCCGACGTATCGATTCTGGATGCAAGAACAACGAGAAAGCCCGTTCGCCTGGAAAAACACCCCTTTCCCGAGCTGGATGAGTTTTACCGGGAGGACGTGTACACGCCCTTTTCGTTCTTCAGTCGCTACAGCCGTTTTGGCATGTCCGCGAATGAGTTACACAGCGAGCTCGAAAGCGCGAACGCCGACATGGTCTGCGTTGCGGCGTTGTGCAGCGCCTATGAGCAGCAGGCGCTCGAGGTGGCTCGCATCGCGAAAGAGGTCGACCCGAACGTGATAACCGTAATGGGCGGTGTTCATGCTACGCTTTTCCCCGCCCGCCTTCTGTCGCATCCGGACGTCGATTACTGTGTAAGGGGCGAAGGTGAAACGCCTCTCTTCAACCTGGTCTCCGCGCTTTCAAAAAACGAGGGAGACATCAAAACGATAGGAGGTCTCTGTTCCAGGCTGCCTTCAGGCCTCCGTATCTCCGGAGTGCATAGCGAAACGAATATTGACGCTCTGCCCGAAAGGCGGTTACTGAATGCCGACCGTTATCGCATCAATAAAAAGAGGTATACCTTCTTTCTCACCTCGCGCGGATGTCCCTTCAGGTGTGGTTTTTGCGGGAAACCACCTGTGCCTTACAGAAAACGAACGCTTTCATCCATAGAGGAAGAGTTGGACGATTGTCAGGATATCGGGATAGAGGCAATCGATTTCGAGGACGACATGCTGAATCTCGACAAGCGGACGTTTGCAGGCATACTGCAACTCCTCGTCGGTCGGGGCCTTACCCTGTCTGCTATGAACGGGATTTACCCCGGTAACATGGATATCTCCACGCTGCGGCTGATGTATGAGTCGGGTTTCAGGCGGCTCAACTTCTCCCTGGTCGATATTGCGGAGACCGTTATTTCTGCACACAACAGAAATCCCCATTCGGACTTTTTAGGACTCCTTCCCTTTCTCGAAGAATCTGGCTTTTTAACAGAGGTCCATTTCATAATCGGTTTGCCTGATCAGAGCCCGGAAAACCTGGTAGACACCCTGCTATTCCTCATGGAAAGGCGCGTACTTCTCGGTCCCAGCATCTTTTACCACGCGCCCGGGAGCCCGATTTACGAAGCCAGGTTTCAAGATACCAATTCCATTGACCCCGGGCAGATGAGATCGAGTGTCATGCTCCCCGTTAACCCCCTGTTTGGGCGACCCATAACGTACACCTTCGTTAAACTGGTTCGTTTCCTGAACGAGATTAAGCGACTGGCTGACAGAAATGGCGGCCCGTCACGACTGAGCGACCTTCTGAATCCCAGGTCCGGCTGGATTGATGATGAAAGAGGACAAAAGATCATCGAACAGTTGCTCAGGAAAAAGGAGTTTCTCCGTTGGGATAAGAAGCAAAACCAAATGGGGCAGGAACCTCAGGACCAGGCGCTTGTCAGGTTCTTTTTTCAAAGGGCAAAGGGCATGAAGATCAAAGGCTACAGGACAAACGCTGAAATTTTGTTCGATATGTAGAGTTCTGACCTGACGCTCTTCGCGTTATCCAGGCGCCCGGCACACTTTTTAGTCGTCCGGAGCTTGCTTCCTCCCCGTTCAGGAATGACAATAGAGACAGTTATTAATTTCAATATTGCGAGGAGGCACGTATGAAAGACATACATGACATCTTTACCACGTTCAAACATGATTTCCCCGACATATATGCGAGGCACGAGGCGCTCGGTCACGAAATCCACCAGGCCTCCGGCCCGCTTCCGGAGCAGGTCCGCTGGCTGATCAAGGTCGCCGTATCTGCAGCCAGCCGGCACAGCATATCCCTTGAGACGCATATCGCGAAGGCCCGGGAAGCAGGATGCTCCGAAGAAGATATCACACAGAGCCTGCTGCTCGTGCTGCCGACGACCGGCTTCCCCACCTTCATGGAAGCGTACACGGTTTACAAAAACATGGGGTAATGCAGATTATCGGCTGAATCCTGCGCCCTGTATTGTAATTTTTCCCGGCGCCCCGATCTCGCCCGAAACTGTGTAATCAATATCGAGGAACATCTTAATCACCGACAGGTTGGTGATAAGATGCATCGTAACATGGGTCGTTGTAAAAGAAGATTTGCCTTCTGCGAGTGCAAGATAGATTACGATCTGATCGGCAAGATGAGGGTCCATACACCCTTGAGTACCCCAATAGTCGAGTAAAGCTTGGGCTGCCTCCGATCCGACTGTCTCCGCCCTCTTGCCCCGCACGCCTATTGAGGAAAAGCCGCCTCGGCACGGTCCGTTTTCACTCTTCAGAAATATGAAGGTACCTTGTCCGGGCGAAGGAACGGAGGCAAGTTCGATCTCGGCACCGCCCCCTCTCTGCGAAAGGACGTTCAGGGCCGCATCCTTTTGCCGTTCTGCAATGGAAATGGGAAGATTTGCGACGCCGGATACGCCCCGGGCAACGCCATCTGCTTTCCCTTCCGCAAAGGTAATCGAGCGAATACCGTTTTTACCGACGGGTCGCACGTGGGCTTCAATCAGTCCGCCTCCCCGGGGATAGAACCCGTACGACAGAATCGATGCGCTTACAGAAATGCCGAGCTGGCCCAGCGTCGGCAGAAATATTTCGCGAATAAAGTGAAAAGGAGGACTGATCGGCACGTGGGTGCCGCCTGACAGAGTCATATGAGAATCACCGCGGCCAAAGATCAGGGGCGGCAGCAGCGCTTGCAGGACAAGGGGTGTTGCACCTGCTGTGCCGATATCAAATCGATAGTTCCCTGCCTTATATGTCCGAGGCGTGAAGCGTAGTTCCTTCGAATCGATCTTTCCGCCTTCAATGTCGGCATTACTTATCTCCTTTACGGCCCGAGCGGCCGAAAGATGCTGGGCGCGCAGACCCGGCTTGCGCCGATTCTTCCTCACGTTGACGATGCGGAAGGCCTTTCCTGTGAGCGCCGACAGGCTGAGTGCGCTCCTTATTATCTGCCCTCCTCCTTCGCCGAGGCTCCCGTCGATCTCTATCACCGGCCCTCCGGACAGCTTCTCTTCTTATCCTTCAAGTCGCCTTCTCTACGCCTGAATCTATGGTAATTGTATGCATTTACAATTACCATGAGAAGGAATATAATAAAAAACACGCATACAATCTATGGCACAGGTTATGATCATCGATGACGACGCCACGATGTGCGACATGTTGTCGAGCATGGTGCACCGTCTGGGGCATGAGGCATCATCGGCGGTGACGGTGAGGGACGGGTTGAAGCAGATCTTCTCGAAAAGCTTCGACATCGTCTTTTTGGACATCCGGCTGCCCGACGGCTCGGGCCTCGATGTCCTTCCCCGCATCAGGGAGATCCCCTCACCCCCGGAAGTAATCATCATGACGGGGTACGGAGACCCGGACGGCGCCGAGCTCGCGATCAAGAACGGCGCCTGGGATTATATCGAGAAGCCGTCATCGATCAAGGAGATGATGCTCCCCTTCATGCGGGCCCTCCAGTACCGTGAGGAAAAAAGGGCACGCAAGCCCGCGGTTGCGCTCAAGTGGGAAGGGATCATCGGCGCCTCCCCCCGCATGCGCCAGTGCTTCGATATCCTTGCCCAGTCGGCGAACTCGGATGCCTCGGTGCTGATCAACGGGGAGACGGGGACAGGCAAGGAACTCTTCGCCCGGGCCATCCACGAGAACTCACCCCGCGCAGGCAAGAACTTCGTGGTCGTCGACTGCACGGCGCTGCCGAAGACCCTCGTCGAGTCGACCCTCTTCGGGTACGAAAAAGGTGCCTTCACCGGCGCCGACAAGGACCAGGACGGCCTGGTCAGGCAGGCCCACGGCGGTACCCTCTTTCTTGACGAGGTGGGAGAGCTGCCCCTCGTGATCCAGAAGGCCTTCCTGCGGGTGCTCCAGGAACACCGCTTCCGGCCCGTCGGGTCGAAAAAGGAGCTGGAGAGCGACTTCCGCCTGGTCGCGGCCACCAACCGGAACCTGGACGAAATGGTGCAGTTGCGCCATTTCCGCCGCGACCTTCTCTTCCGCCTCCAGACCTTTGTCATCGATCTGCCCCCTTTGCGCGAGCGGAAGGAAGATATCAGGGAGCTCGTCATGTACCACATGGCGAAGCTCTCCGAGCGCTACGGCATCGGCACGAAAGGCTTCGCCCCCGAGTTCCTCGATTCGCTCGTTGCCTACGAGTGGCCCGGGAACGTCCGCGAACTGGTCAATGCGGTCGAACGGGCGCTCACCATGGCCCGCCACGAACCGACCCTTTTTGCCAAGCACCTCCCCACCCACATACGGATCAGTCTTGCCCGGGCAGCGGTCACCAAAGAGAATACGACCGTCCCGAAGGAGACCCCCGTCTCCGCAAACCCCCTCCCCACGCTCAAGACCTTCCGCGATTCTGCCCTCCAGGAGTCGGAGCGCCAGTACCTGGAAGACCTGATGAGCATCGCAGGCAGCAACATCAAAGAGGCCTGCCGCATCTCAGGGCTCTCCCGACCCCGTCTCTACGCCCTCATGAAGAAGTACAGGATATCGAGATACGGATAAGGGACGTGCGGGGGGGCGGTGACGGTAACGAAGCCCGTATCGTAACAAAGGATAGTTTCGTCCTGACTATCTCTTGGCCATCATTCTCTGTTTTTCCTGCTCGAACTCTTCGGCCATCTGCTGGGCCTGCTCTCTGCCGATCACTTTTTTCGCTTTTTTGAAAAGCTGCGTCTCTTCCTCCTCTATATGGTGATCGATCAGTTCCTGCAGCACTTTCATTTTCGGGTTGAACCATTCGTCGTTTACGGAAAGCTGCATCATTTCATCCATTTCCTTCTTGGCTACATTATGTTCTTCCATTGCCTCCATGGTGATTTCGTGCGTTTCCGGTTTGCCTTGAAGGTACGGATAAAAAAGCTTCTCTTCGCCTTCCATGTGAACCTTAAGCTCTTTCTGGATTTCGGGCCACAATTGTTCGGGGCTCTGTTTCTTCCTCTTGATCTGTTTGAAAAGTCCCTTCACCTTTTCATGTTCTTTCTTGAGTACATCGAAAATGTTTGCCTGCATACTTACCTCCTGTCGTGTTCATCCCTTGAGTTGTTTTATTCTTGACAGCAGGCAGCGTCGATTAGTACACTTGTACTAATTAATATGACCGGGGCCGGCATTACAAGAAAAACAATACTCAACTTTATCCGCGACTTCAAAGAACGGGAGGGCTACGCACCCACCGTCAGGGAGATAGCAGCAAACTGCTCGATCAAAAGTCCCTCTGTCGTGCAGTATCACCTGAACAGTCTCGAACGCCAGGGGATGATAAGCAGAGGTAAGGAGAAATTCAGAAGCATATCGGTGGTGCAAGAAGCGGAAGAAGGCACGCTACTACCACTTCTCGGGTCCATCGCTGCAGGGCTGCCTATCCCTGTACCAACTACCGAAACAATCGACAGCGCAGCAAGAATTGCAGTGCCTCCCGACATAACAAGAGACCGGAAAAACCTCTACGCACTGCGGGTCACGGGTAATTCAATGGTCGACGCCATGATAGCCGACGGAGATATCGTCGTTATGGAACAGGTATATGAGGTGAGGAACGGGGATGTGGTCGCAGTATGGCTCAAGAACGAGCAGGAAGTCACGCTGAAAAAGATCTACTATGAGCATGGCGCCGTACGGCTGCAGCCGTGCAACCCCCACATGACGCCCATTTACCAGGGAGTGGAAAACGTTGAAGTCCAGGGCCGGGTCGTTGCCGTTATCCGCATCAACCCCTGAACAACAACGGCAGAGCGCCATCAGCAAAGAGCATGGAGTAAAAGCCGAATATGCTCACGTCTTTATAAGCAAGTGCACTACCTGTACCGCAGCTTGAACCTCTGTATTTTGCCTGTGGCGCTTTTGGGCAGCTCAGAGACAAATTCTATCCACCGGGGGTACTTGAACTTCGCCAGCTTCGTAAGACCCCACTGCTTCAATTCTTCCGCAAGCTCCTCTGACGGAGCAAAACCTTCGTTAAGCACGATAAATGCCTTCGGTTTTATCAGTTCCTGGTCATCCTTCGCCCCTACCACCGCGACTTCCAGAACTGCCGGGTGCTCGATAAGACAATTTTCTACCTCAATGGGAGAGACCCATATCCCGCCGACCTTGAGCATATCGTCCGCCCGGCCCGCGCACCAGTAAAAACCGTCTTCGTCCACGTAATACTCGTCTCCTGTATTTATCCATTCGCCCTGCATTGTTTGGCGCGTTTTCTCTCTCTTGTGCCAGTAAGCCTGAGCAGCGCTGTCTCCTTTAACCATCAACGTCCCGATCTCCCCCTGGGGGACCTCACGTCCATCTTCATCGACGAGCCGTAATTCGTAGCCGGCCACAGGCTTTCCTGTAGAGCCCGGCCGGATTTCACCAGGCCTGTTCGAAAGGAAGATGTGCAGCATTTCAGTCGACCCAATCCCATCGAGTATATCGACTCCAAAGCGTTTCTTCCACCTGTAGTAAAGTTCCGGCGGCAGCGCTTCACCTGCTGAAACGCAGATGCGGACTGAAGAGAATTCATGTCTGCCGTTCGGATCGGGCTTGCTCCCCGTCTCCCGGTCCTGCCGCTCCTTGTACTGCAGCATTTGACCGTACAGCGTCGGAACACCGAAAAAGATCGTCGGTTTGAAATTGGCCAGATGACGGAACATCACGTCGGCCGTCGGCCGGTGCGGGCTGAGGACTGATGAACCGCCTACCGACATAGGGAAATACATAGCGTTACCGAGGCCGTACGAGAAGAAGAGGCGGGCACCAGAAAAACAGATGTCGTCTTCAGTGATGCCCAGGACGTTGCGGGCATAGAGATCAGAAGCGACAACCATGTCGTATTGAGAGTGGATGGCGCCTTTAGGAGAGCCCGAAGACCCGGAGCTGTACAGCCAGAAACCGACATCATCCCTGGTTGTATGTTCGATTTTGATCGGTTGCGGCGCCCTTCTGTACATCTGCTTAAAGGGAAGGTAGGCGCCTGTGATCTCGTTGATAACGATCAGGTCTCTCAAATAGGGCAAGTCCCCCTTGATCTGGCTGAGCACGGAGACGAGTGCATCTGAGACGACCAGAACCCTCGCCCGGCTGTCGTTAAGGTAATATTGATAATCCTCCGGGGTGAGCATGGTGTTTACCGGGATCGGTACTGCCCCGATCTTCACAGCGCCCCAAAAAACCGCGAAAAACTGAGGGACATCAAGCATCAGCATCATTACCCGGTCATCAAAGCGAACCCCCAGGTCCCTGAGGGCGTTGGCTGTCTTGTTCACCATCTTCTGGACGTCGTTATACGTGAAATTCCTGGCTTCCGTATATATGGCTATCTTGTGACCACGACCCTGCCTTATGTTGCGATCGACGAAATAGTCCGCCGCGTTAAAAAAATCTGTCGATTCACCATGAATCATTTATACCTCCGTTAACAGGAAAGCTGATAGTCCCGACCGGACTAATATGGAAATTAATTCCTGTTTGACTACAATGCATACTCTTCGCCTTTTCTCGGCACATGGGTTTTGAACCCAAATCTCTCTTTCACCGATTTTTCAAACTGAAGGGATGCATTTTCCTCCCCGTGCACTATAAAAACCTCCGGGTGGTTTGTAAACCCGGCCAGCCAGTCAAGGAGTTCGTCCCTGCCGGCGTGGGCGGAAAAGCCTCCAATCGTATAGATCTTCGCACGCACGGCTATTTCTTCGCCGAGAATATGCACCTTCTCATTTCCTTCGACTATCCGTCTTCCCAGTGTTCCGCTTGCCTGAAACCCCGTGAAGACTACGGCGCACTCTGTTCTCCACAGGTTGTGTTTCAGGTGATGCGCCATACGCCCGCCTTCGCACATCCCGCTTCCCGCCATTATGACTACACCACTCTTGATCCTGTTGATAGCCTGGGATTCCTCGATTGATTGAGTAAAATGGAGCCTGAGGGCACCTCCCCTTTTAACTTCGAAAAGCTTTTTGGCATCTTGATCAAAGTATTCAGGATGTGACAGGTAGACCTGCGTTGCCTCTTCCGCAAGAGGGCTGTCTATGTAGACATCAGTAGGACCCAGGCGCCCTTCGCGAACCAGGTTGTTCATGATGTAGAGAAGATCCTGGGTTCGCCCGACGGCAAAGACCGGCACAAGGACGTTGCCGCCCCTTCTGAACGTAGTCTTGATGGACTCCAGCAGTTCATTGACACTTTCTTTGAAACCCTTGTGCACCCTGTCCCCGTATGTAGACTCTATTACGACAAAATCGGACGTCTTCCCGTGTTCGGGATCGTTGATGATCGGGCTGCCTTTTTTCCCGATGTCTCCGGAGAAGATGATGCTCTTCTCTCCGGGTCCCTCTGAAAATGTGAGTTCAAGGCTGCCCGATCCCAGTATATGGCCCGCATCCCGGAACCTGAGTGCCACTCCCTTGCCCAGGTGAACTGTTTCCCTGTATCTCTTTTGTTGAAAGAGAGGCAGGCAGGTAGCCACGTCCGCCATTGTATAAAGAGGTTTGATCTCCGCATCCCTGCCTTGTCTCAGTGCCTTCCTGGTCATCCATTCAGCATCTTTTTCCTGGATGTGTGCCGAATCGTAGAGGAGAATGCGAACAAGGTCTGCGGTAGCCGTCGTGGCAACTATCCCGCCCTTGAAGCCGTCCCTTACCAGCCTGGGAATCATCCCCGCGTGGTCCAGGTGGGCATGGGTAAGAAGCAGGTAATCGATGTCAGCAGGTTGGAAGAGGAACGGAGAGCGATTATTCTCGCGATGCGAGCCTTCGCCCTGCACCATCCCGCAATCCACCAGGAGGTTTAAACCGTTAACCGAGACAAGAGTGCAAGACCCGGTAACCTGTCGTGCAGCGCCCAAGAACTTGATTTTCATGATTCCTCTCTACGTTTTGTATGCACTATTATAAAGAAAAACGGCGCGAATTACCAAGGTGAAAGCTCCCCGGTGACATTTACTTATGAGGCAACAGGCTGAGACGAGCGGGATCAAAAGGGCACGGAAATGGGGGAACCACTTCAGGGCAGAGAGTTGGGACTCCTCGACTATGGCTGCCTGCTGCACCCCCGTCATTACTGGAGCTCGGTGCTTTCGCCTCTCGTTCGTTCCCGACCCCGGCATGCCCGGAAGGGCGGTACTCAGGACTATCTCCCTCCCGCTCGGATATGGAGGCTCATTGGACAATGGGGCACAGCAGGATGTGTTTGGGTGCGCCGATACTTGAATCGAAGCCAACCGGGGTTTATAGTGTTTATCGATTTAAAATCTGACAGGGAGCGGAATTATTTTTCGGAGGTACTACCATGAAGCTGGAGAACAGGGTGACATTGATTACCGGGGCAGCCGGGGCAGGTATAGGACGGGGGATCGCCCGTTCATTTGCAGCTGAGGGATCAAAGCTGATCATAACGGATGCGAGCGCCGAGCGCTCCTCATCGGTAGCGGACGCCATTGGAAGGGAGTACGGTGTGCCGACACTGGGGATAGGATGCAACGTGACGATACGGAACGAGGTTGAAGCCGCGGTCAGTCATGGGATAGAAAAATTCGGCCGGATAGATGTTCTTGTCAACAATGCCGGGACAAACCGGCCGAAAACAATAGTTGAGATGCCCGATGAAGCATGGGAACTGGTAATCAATACGTCATTGAGAGGCACATTCTATGCCTGCCGGGCAGTCCTCCCATCGATGATGGAACACCATTTCGGCCGGATCATCAACATATCTTCTACGGCTGCCTTCATGGGTTTGAAAGCGGGACATGCCCATTATGCTGCAGCAAAAGCGGGTGTGCTGGCATTTACAAGGTGCCTCGCGATGGAGGGGGCGGAGCATTGCATTACTGCAAACGCTATCGCCCCGGGCTTCATCTATAACGAGTTCATCCCGCATTTGTACCCTTCCGAAGAGATAGTGAGAATGGAGGAAAGTATCCCTTATCCCCGGAAGGGAACCCCGGAGGATGTAGGGCTCACGGCACTTTTTTTAGCGACAGACGGAGAATATATCACCGGCCAGACGATCTGCGTCGCCGGCGGCGCCTGGATGCGCTGAACGGTTGATTGCCTGCCTGCTTGACATGCTTCTTTGCATACTTATATTCAAGCTAGGTTTTTCCCGGACCTGAAAAAGGAGGTGAATCCATGCTGTACTGGGCCATAGTATTTCTTGTGGTAGCTATTATAGCGGCGTTTTTCGGCTTCGGCATGGTTGCCGGGACAGCAGCGTCAATCGCCAAG
>Ga0351966_1126_pt1 | contig 13274 bp, 10 predicted proteins | sample TotcelT113001K14_FD_206840 | JGI IMG/M metagenome (GOLD analysis project Ga0351966, IMG submission 206840) | Enriched cells from coal bed in the Powder River Basin, Montana, United States - Total cells T11 rep3 HSBNCT.T11.300.1.K14 ... | reverse complement strand
CGGAGGAGGCATCGGTGAAGGTCACGGTGGAGTCGACGCAGGTGGAGGTGGGATCGGCGGAGAAGTCCGCGACCGGGGGAGCGCCGACGGTGATGTAGAGCTCCTTGGTCTCGTCGTCGGAGCCGCAGCCGTTGGAGACGGTGAGTGAGACGGTGTAGGTGCCGGCGGCGGAGTAGGCATGGGTGGGATTCTGGACGGTGGAATCGGTGGAGCCGTCGTTATCGAAGTCCCAGGCCCATGAGGTGGGCGAGCCGGAGGAGGCATCGGTGAAGGTCACGGTGGAGTCGACGCAGGTGGAGGTGGGATCGGCGGAGAAGTCCGCGACCGGGGGAGCGCCGACGGTGATGGTGACCTTGGCGTCATCGGAGCCGCAGGAGTTGGTGACGGTGAGGGTATAGGTGCCCTCCATGGCCTCGGTGGCGCCTGTGATCACCGGGTTCTGGTCGGTGCTGGTGAAGGAGTTGGGGCCGGTCCAGGAGTAGGTGAGGCCGTCGCCGCTGGGCGCGCCGTAGAGGTAGATGGTGGCGTCTTCGCAGACGGACTCGGACTCAGCGGAGGCATCGGCCTCTGGGGCGTGGTTGACGGTGACCGAGCACGAACCCTCGGCGGAGCAGCCTGTCGCCTCGCAAGTAACCACACAAGTGTAAGGATGAACGCCAGGCGCCAGTGAGTTGGGCGTGGTGTAAGTGGACGAAGTCGCGCCAGGAATGGCGGTGCCCGACGACGAAGAACTGCCCGCGTACCATTGATAGCGAGTCACACAGCCCGAAGTCGTGGCGGTGAGCGTCGTCGCATAGCCTTCGCAGACTGTCGATGGAGCGGCTACAACTGTGATAGACGGACACAGATAGCAGTCGAGCACATCTTTGTTGTAGTTGTTGTCGTCTTCGGAGGTGCCAAAGTACAGGCGGAGATGGCCTTCCTCAATCAGTTGGTGGAATCCATCCGTGCTGGAGACTTCGGACATGTAGCTGACTAGCGTCTCCAGCGGGATCCACCAGGTTATGAACCAATAGCTAGCGGGCGAATCGTCTTCATCTGCGCACGCGTAGAATGCACCCGGGTATGGTGTGCCGAGAAGGACTTCGGCGCGATCCACGTTCGTAGGGCTGAAGAGGAACGGGATCTGTCGGCTGCCAACCGGATTGCTGAAGAGAGAGACTGCCTCCACCTGATTCTTCCCGGAGAGGCTGATGAGGTACTCATACCCGTCCGCGGCATCGAAATCGAAAACGACAACCCACGCAGCATTCTCGAAGGCGCCACTCTTGAGCGGGTCTCCGACAACGCGCTCACGGAAGTAGGCGTACTGGTTGTCAAAGGCATAGAAGGCTGCGGGATATGCTGCCGTACCCACGAGGTCGGAGTACTTAGTTCCAATTCCTGGTTCCTTGACAGGGTCGGTGCTGCAATCCGGTATCCTCCAGTCGATCACGGGGCAGCCAGGCTCCGAAGCCTCTGCGAGAACCGTTGCCGGCGGCGGCAACAGTGACGATGTCAGCAGCAGTAGACTGATAATAGACAGCACTCGACGCTTCATATCCCTAACCTCCGCGCGCACGGGAGCAGTACTATGGTCACCTACTTAGTCGTGGAAATGGCACAAAGCACCCGCGGAAACATGACCTTTGGGGCAAGCTGACACGAGGGGGATGGCCGCCCATCCGCTTCTGCCGGGGCTGTCCGCCCTGTGTTCTGTGCGAATCCCGCCTCCGGTGTTCTTCCACGAACACCAATATAGGGACGTATTCGACAATAGCACAGGCTCCCAGTGGCGTCAATGGGGTCCCAGGACTATTGAACCATGACCTTCCCGCGTCGGTGGCGCCGGACGTCTCTGGCGCTGAACTGGTTCGTGGTGAAGGGGGCGGCTTTCAACCGACAAGATGAGGGACGCTTTCGGTCTGGGGGGTGAGGTCTGCCTTGCGGTGACGGCCGATGTGGCCTTCGGGGCCGACGTGGCTGCACGCTGGTGTGGGGGCGAATCTGCTTCAGTTCATCAGGCCGGTGCGAGTTCCGACAGGTCGCGGCACAGCGCCTGGCGTGCTCTCGCCAGCAATCCTTCTATCGCCTTGGAAGTTCTGCCCAACTCTTTGCCGATTTCCGCGACGCTGAGGCCGTCGAAGTACTTCAGGCGGAGCACAACCCCGTACGGATACGGCAGCCGTTCGATTGCGTGCTGTACCATGTCCCTGGTCTCGAGGGCCTCAAACCACTGTTCGACCGACGAGGAGGTGTCGTCTTCGCTCGAATCCGTGCACATGTCCGGGTCGATTGTCGACGTCTCGATGTCGGAGGGAGATCTCTTCCGATAGTAGTCCGCAACCTTGTGCTGCGCGATGGAGCAGAGCCAGGTGTAGGGACTCGAGCGTGCTCCAAATCCCGCCAGCGAGACGATAGCGGCCGCGAACGCTTCCTGGACGATATCCTCGGCGGCATTGCTGTCGCCTCCGACCTTCGGCGTCACAAACCGCACCAGTCGCTCACGGTAGTCCGAATACAGGCCGTCAAGAGTCCCCGAAGTCGAGTCGGCCGTCTCAATCGTATAGAGTGTGTCCGTCAGTCGTTGCGCCATTCTCACTGCCCTCAAGGAATGTTGGAGGTTGTTTGTACTCTGCTTAAGTATTGCCACTTCAACGTACCCTTCACATCGCGCAATAGTCCTGACGCATGCTTGGAAAGGTCCGGGGAGTTGGGGTCATGGGGCGACAGTCATGGGCACTCCAGCGACGAAACCGCAGGCTTTCGTTGACCCCTGTGGATGCCTGTGGTAAATTACGGAACGCGTGGGGCAGCGTAGCTCAGTGGTAGAGCAGGGGACTCATAAGCCCTTGGTCACTAGTTCAAATCTAGTCGCTGCCACCAATCTCTTTCAGCCTGCGGGGCAGCCCGCTAGCTGTGTCGCTGACATTCCGGGCAGTAGTACGAGCCCCTCTTGCGCACCATCACCCTGTCGATCGGCGTGCCACACGCAGGGCACGGATCACCCTTCTTGTGCGCCACACTGAATGAGTCGTGCGCACTTCCTTTTTGTCCGTTCGGAAGACAGTACGTGTTGATGCTGGCGCCCTGACTCGCGATCGCCCGCTCGAGGACTGCCCGAATCGCGATCCAGAGGCGCTGCACCTGTCCTGAGTGCAAATCTCCGGCCGGAATCAGCGGGTGTAAGCCCGCCTGGAACAGGGCCTCGTCGGCGTACATGTTGCCGACGCCTGCAACCAGGTGCTGATCGAGAAGCGCCGCTTTGACGGGGATACGGCGGCCGGCCAGACAGCGAGCCAGGCTATCGGTCGTGAAGCCCTCCGACAGCGGCTCGGGCCCCAACCTCAGGCAGTAGGCTTCGACGTCGTTGATGAGTGCGATGGTGCCGAGCCGCCGCATGTCGTTGAAGAACAATTGCGTGCCATTCGAGAAGCTCAGGATTGCGCGCACCCTCGGCGAGCGCTCGGGTTCGTTGAGCAGGAGTGAGCCGGTCATGCGCAGATGGAGGACAATGCCCTTGCCGCCTTCCAGCAGGAGCATGAGGTGCTTGCCTCTGCGCATCACCTCCGCTATTCTCCTGCCCAACGCCTCGACTCGAAGCTGCGCGGCGTCTCCCTGCACGATGCGCGCGTCCAGTACCTCGAGTCCGGTGAGCCGCTCTCCCAACAACAGGGGCTCCAGTGCCCGCCGGATGGTCTCCACCTCTGGTAGTTCAGGCATGCCTGACAAGTGTAGGACAGGAGTCATGTCGACTCCAAACATGCGCTCAGCGAAAACCGGGGTGTATAATCGTGCCTTCGCTATGCTGGAACCGTCACGCCGGAGGACGCATGTATCGCATTCTTGAGAAGCAGGATCTGACTCCCGTCATTCACCTCTGGAAAGTGGAAGCACCGCGCGTGGCGCGAAAGGCGCAGGCCGGCCAGTTCGTCATGCTTCACCACGGCGAGGAGGGGGAACGGATTCCCCTGACTATCGCAGACTGGGACCGCGACGCTGGAACGGTCACCGTTGTGTTCATGGAGGTCGGGGCGAGCACCGAGAAGTTCGCGAAGTTCAACGCCGGCGATGCGGTTGACGACTTCGTGGGGCCACTGGGCAAACCTACCGAAATAGAGAAGTACGGTACGGTGGTATGTGTCGCCGGGGGATTCGCTATCGCCACTATCGTTCCGATAGCACGCGCGATGAAGGCTGCCGGCAACAGGGTCATCTCCATCATGGGGTTCCGCACAAAGGACCTCGTGTTCTGGGAGGACAGGCTCGGCGGATTCAGTGATGAGCTCGTCGTGACGACCGATGATGGGACCTACGGTCGCAAGGGACTGGTGACCGAACCGCTGAGGGAGTTGCTGGAGAAGAGGTCGGTGGATCGCGTCATCGCCATTGGTCCAACCGTCATGATGAAGTTCTCATCTCTCACCTCGAAGCCGTTTGCGGTGCCTACCATTGTCAGCCTGAACCCGATTATGGTTGATGGCACCGGCATGTGCGGCGCATGCCGCGTGGAAGTGGGCGGCGAGACGAAACTCGCGTGCGTGGATGGTCCCGATTTTGACGGACACAAGGTGGACTGGGACCTGCTGATGAGTCGCCAGCGGGCGTACCTCGCAGAAGAGAAGTCATCGGTCGAGCGACTCCACGGCAAATGCGAGGGGGGCTGCCACCATGCCTAAGAAAGAACTGAACCTCAAGCGGGTCCCCATGCCTCATCAGGACCCCAAGGTTCGTGCAAAAAACTTCGACGAGGTTGCGGTAGGCTACTCAAAGGCCGATGCCGTGGCGGAAGCGGACCGTTGTCTGCAGTGCAAGAAGCCTACCTGCAAAGAGGGATGCCCTGTCAATGTGCAGATACCGGAGTTCATCAAGGCGCTCCGCGAGGGAGACATGGAGGCGTCTGCGCAGGCGCTGAAGGAGAAGAACAGCCTCCCTGCGGTATGCGGTCGGGTGTGTCCCCAGGAACAGCAGTGTGAGAAGTCATGCGTCCTTGCGAGGCAGGGCGCACCGGTTGCAATCGGCAGGCTCGAACGGTACGTGGCCGACTGGGCTCTCAAACACAAGACGGAGCAAGCCGGCGTTCCGACGGCTGGGCCCAGCGGGCGAAAAGTCGCGGTGGTGGGCGCGGGGCCAGCCGGACTGACCTGTGCGGCTGACCTGGCCAAAGCCGGTCATTCGGTGACTCTCTTTGAGGCGCTGCACACCGCGGGAGGAGTCCTGAAGTACGGCATACCCGAGTTCAGGCTTCCCAAGAGCATTGTGCAGTCGGAGGTCGACTATGTCACCTCGCTGGGTGTCGAACTGGTGCTCGACAACGTGGTCGGAAGAACTGAGACGGTAGACGACCTGTTGGCAGAAGGCTTCGACGCGGTGTTCCTCGCGCCTGGCGCCGGGGCTCCGATGTTTCTCAACATACCCGGCGAAAACCTCAACAACGTCTACTCCGCCAACGAGTTTCTCACGAGGATTAACCTCATGAAGGCCTACCGATTCCCCGACATGGATACGCCGATCCGTGCGGGCAAGCGTGTGGCCGTCTTCGGCGGCGGCAATGTCGCCATGGATGCTGCCCGCTGCGCGCTTCGACTGGGAGCTCAGGAGGTCTTCATCATCTACCGGCGGTCGGAAGACGAGATGCCTGCCCGTGCTGAAGAGCGTGAGAATGCGAAGGAAGAGGGAGTCATCTTCAAGCTCCTTACCAACCCGCTGCGCTTCATCGGCGATGACAAGTCCAACGTTCGAGCTGTGCAGTGCTACGAGATGGAGCTCGGTGAGCCTGACTCGAGCGGTCGCAGACGCCCAATCGCAAAGCCGGATACCGAATTCGAAATGGAGATTGATACCGCCATCATAGCGCTGGGGACCCGGCCCAACCCTGTGATTCCCGGCACAACCCCGGGGCTCGAATTGAAGGGCGAGGGTCTCATCGCTACGGATCTCGCCACCGGGCGCACCAGCAAGAAAGGGGTGTGGTGTGGTGGAGACATGGCCACCGGCTCGGCCACGGTCATCAGTGCGATGGGGGCAGGTAAGCGGGCTGCCGCGGATATTGACGCTTTCCTGCGTGCGCTGTAGAGCGCGGCGCACTACGCGGGGAGGGGCTTCATGTCGGCCCAATTGGGTCCGGACTTGAGGTCGACCTTCAGCGGCACGGTGAGTTCCACGGCTCCCGGCATGAGCGTCCGCACCATCTTGGACAGGGTCGAAAGCTCCTCATCGGGAGCCTCGAACAGCAACTCGTCGTGTATCTGAAGCAGCATTCTGCTCTTCAGATGGCGGCTGTGCATTTCCTCATAGATGTGTATCATGGCCACCTTGATGATGTCGGCGGACGTGCCCTGAACGGGAGCATTGACAGCCATACGCTCGGCGGCTTCGCGTACCTGCCGGTTGCTGGAGCGGATCTCGGGCACGTAGCGCCGGCGGCCGAGCAGCGTGGTGACGTAGAGGTTGTCCCGTGCCTGTTCCTTCGTTCTGTCCAGCCAGCGCTGCACCCCGGGATACTGCTCGAAGTAGGCCTTGATGAACCGCCCCGCCTCAGCCCGTGACAGCTCCGTGGCCTGCTCCAGTCCGTAGTCGCTCATCCCGTAGATGACGCCGAAGTTGACCACCTTTGCTGTCCGCCGCATCTCACCTGTCACTTCGCCCGGCGAGACCCCGAAGACTCTGCTCGCAGTTGTGGTGTGGATATCCTCGTCGTTGAGGAAAGAGGTTATCAGTGCCTCATCCTGTGACAGGTGGGCAAGTGCCCTGAGGTCAATCTGTGAATAGTCGGCGCTGAGGAGCGTCCACCCACGGGGCGCGATGACGGCCGCGCGGATTGTCCGGCCCAGCTCGGTCCTGATGGGGAGGTTCTGCAGGTTCGGTTCGCTCGACGAGAGCCGTCCGGTGGCTGCCGTCGTCTGGCTGAACACTGTGTGAATCCTGCCTGTTGTCTGGTCCACAAGCCCCGGAAGGGTATCGACGTACGTGGACTTGAGCTTGGAGAGCTGGCGGAATTGCAGCACCAGGTCGATTACCGGGTGAGCACCTCGCAGCAACTCCAGTTGCGAGGCCTCGGTCGAGTGCCCGCTGCTGGTCTTACGTCCACTCTGCAGTCCCAGTTCGTCGAAGAGCACGTTGCCGAGCTGCTTCGGGGAGTTGATGTTGAAACGGTGCCCCACCGCGTTGTAGATGTCGATCTCGAGTGCCGCAAGCTGCTCGCCCAGCGTTCGTGACATAGCCCGCAGCTTCTGCGTGTCGACCAGTATCCCGTTGTTCTCCATCTCGGCGAGAACGGGGATCAGCGGCATCTCAACGGTGCGGAACAGAGTGAGCACCTCTCGCTGTTCCATCTCAGCCTCGAGTTGCTCGCGAAGGGTCCAGCAGGCTGCGGCTCGCTGAGAGAGGACTGCTGCGACATCCTCGTTCGAAGGTTGCGCGAGCGGGTTGGTACTCCCCAGAGAGTCGGCAATCGTGATACCGAGGCGGTTCAGTGCGAGGGCTGCCAAACTGACTGCCTTCTCACCAGCGAGGTGCGCTGCCACCGGAATGTCGAACCACGAAATCCCAGCCGCCACGCCGAGCGCGGAGAGGTGGCGGAGCACCGCCTTCACGTCGTCACTCACTTTCAGACAATCGTCCCGTCCCAGTGCCGGCGCAAGCACGTCAAATGGTCGCTCCATGCTCGTCTGGCTGGGCTCGCCGGAGGCGTACACCCTGGTCGGCATGTAGACGAGCTGTCCTGCCTTGGTGGAAACCCCGAGACCGCGTAGCGACGAGGACATGGCTGCTTCACGTCGCGTTTGGCGCGAGGACGCCTGCAAGGGGTCCTCGGTGAAAGCACAGAGCACAATCTCGGTTGCGCGCAGCAGTTCCTGCTTCAGTCCGGTGGCCGATTTGGCCGTGAAGACGGTCCCGGTCTCCGTTCCGGTCGGTGTCGGCGCCACTGCCGGAGCGGGTGCGACTGTCGTCGCATCCTCGGCTGGACGCTGAGGCAGGCGCGCAGCGAGGCTGTTGAATTCGAGGTCTTTGAGCAGCGCCAGGACCCGGTCGTGGTTGTAGTTGCCGATGCGGCAGCTGTCCAGTGACAGGTCCACGGGCACGTCGGTGACGATAGTAGCCAGTTGCAGACTTGCTCTTGCCTGGTCCATTGATGCAGCAAGCGACGCCTGCACGCGAAGCGGTGTGACCTCGGTGATTCGTTCGTAGAGTGCATCCAGCGTATGAAACTGAGTTAGCAGCTTCGCTGCGGTCTTGTCTCCCACGCCCGGGACGCCGGGAATGTTGTCCGACGTATCACCGACCAGCGCCTTATACGCGGCGAACTGCCCGGGACTCACTCCGAAGCGGGCCTCCACCGCGGTGCCGTCGTAGGTGACGGCTTCGCTGAAGTTGCGGCCAGGCAGGAGCACCGTGATGCCGGGTCGAACAATCTGCAATAAGTCGCGGTCGCCGGTCAGGATGGCGGCATCAATGCCCGCCTCACGCGCCTTCACCGCGAGCGTGCCGAGTATGTCGTCTGCTTCGTATCCCTTCAATTCGAAGGAGGGCATGCTCAGGACATCGGCGAGTTCGTGGACTCGGCGTATCTGGCTCTTGAGTTCCTCGGGAGTCGGAGGGCGCTGTGCCTTGTACTGCTCGTACAGGTCGTGTCTGAATGTGGGGGCGGGGTAGTCGAAGGCGATTGCCCAGTGGCTGGCTTTGAGGTTGCTCACGACCTTGAAGAGAGTATTGGCGAAACCGTAAACGGCGTTCACTATCTCGCCGGTCCTGGAAGTGGTTAGAGGGGGGAGGGCGTGGAAGGCACGATGGACGAGTGCGTTGCCGTCGACCAGCAGGAGCACGCGTCGCTGCTGAGGGTGCATCGGGTCCATTATACGCCTCGCCTCCATGCTATACTAAACGTTCGTGAAGAAGGACCTTCTGTCAGTCATCGACCTTGGTCCTGCCGGCGCCGAACAGCTCATCGAAGAAGCTCTCGTCATGAAGCAGGGCGGCATGCGTTGCCTCCTGCCGTGGAGGTCGGTTGCCCTGTTGTTCGAGAAGCCCTCTCTGAGGACGCGTGTCAGTTTTGACCTCGCCGTGGCGCAACTCGGGGGGCATTGCCTCTATCTGTCCCCTCAGGAGGTTGGTCTGGGCCAGAGGGAACCCGTGCCCGATGTCGCACGCGTGCTGAGTCGCTATGTTGACTGTATCGTCGCCCGCGTGTTTAGTCACGACACCCTGGTGCAGCTTGCGCAGTCCGCAACCGTGTCGGTCATCAATGCACTCTCAGATGTTGAGCATCCGTGTCAGGCTCTGGCCGACTTCCTCACTATCCGTGAGCGCAAGGGCAGACTAAAAGGTGTCAGGCTTGCCTATGTGGGCGACGGCAATAACGTGGCGCGCAGCCTCGCGTTGCTGTCTGCGATGCTCGGAGTCGACTTCTCCATCGCGTCTCCCTCCGGCTATCAACTCGATGCTGCTGCGGAAAGCAGCGCACGCCGGTTGGCGGCAACCAGTGGTTCAAGCGTCACACTGACCGGCGATCCGTTTCAGGCGGTGAAAGATGCCGATGTTGTCTACACCGACACGTGGACAAGCATGGGGCAGGAGAAGGAAGCCGCCATCCGTAGGGTGGCGTTTGCTGACTTTCAGGTCAATGCCGCCCTGATGTCACACGCGCATCCGGACGCAGTATTTATGCACTGTCTTCCCGCTCATCACGGTGAAGAGGTAACATCTGATATCCTGAATGGGGAATCCTCGGCAGTGTTCGACCAGGCCGAGAACCGGCTTCATGTTCAGAAGGCGGTTCTGGCCCAGATCTTGATCCCCGCCGACTAGAGAGGTGTAGTGATGTCCAGGCCAGTGGTGGCTCTCGTTGGCAGGACCAACGTTGGTAAGTCAACGCTCCTCAATCGCATTCTTGGTGAGCGGCACGCTGTGGTTGACGACAGTCCCAACGTGACCCGCGACCGGCTTATCGTGCCCGTGACATGGGGTGGGCGAGATATCCTGGTGGTGGACACGGGGGGATGGGGCCTTGACGCCGTCTCCGAGCTTCAGTTGAAGGTCAAGCACCAGGCTGAGCTTGCCATCGCCCAGGCGGATGTCATCATGCTGGTCGTGGCGGCATATGATGGCGTTATTCCCAGCGACCAGGAAGCGGTCTCGATGGTTCGTGCCGCAGGCAAGAAGTGCGTGCTGGTTGTGAACAAGGTGGATCACGCGCTGCATGAGTCTCTAGTGAGCGACTTCCACCGGCTTGGCGTGGACTCCGTGGTCTCGGTGAGTGCGCTGCACAATCGTGGCATCGACGAACTCATGGACGCCGTGGTAGCCAAGTTGCCGCCGGCTGAGCCACCGGCATCGTATCCGGAAGGTTCCATTCGCCTGGCGATAGTTGGTCGTCCCAATGCGGGGAAGTCCACGCTGCTGAACGCGCTTCTCAACGATGAACGCGCCATAGTCGATGCGACTCCCGGCACCACTCGCGACCCGCTTGACGCCGAACTCGTGTGGCAGGGGCGGAGACTGGTGCTCGTCGATACGGCCGGCATACGCAAGAAGTCGCATGTCACGTACGGTGTAGACTATTTCTCGGTGTTGCGCGCGCTGCAGGCCATCGACCGCTGCGATGTCGCGATACTTGTTCTGGATGCCACGGAGCCGGCAACCGCGCAGGACGTCACCATCGCAAGGTACGTGCGTGAGGCGGGCCGCGGGTTGGTTCTTGTGGTCAACAAATGGGACCTCGTGCCCCCCGACCATCGTGACGCCCATCGCGACTGGATGAAGCGCAAGTTGGATTTCCTGTCGTTTGTCCCGTTACTCCACGTGTCGGCGAAAGAGCGGAGGCACGTGAAGTCCGTGCTGCAGAAGGCGTTTGAAGTATCCAGGGCCAGGGAGATGCGGCTATCTCGTACGGCAGTAGATGCTGCCATCAAGGAATCGGTTGAACGGCATGCTCCGCCCATGTCCGGGACGCGGCGCCTTGACATAGTGTGGGCCCATCAGGACGATGTGGAGACGTGGAAGTTCGTGCTCCATGTGAATGACCCCGCCCTTGTCCCGTCGAATTACCCCCGCTACCTGGAACACGATTTGCGGCGCCAGTTCGGCTTTCATGGCGTTCCCCTCCTGTTCGAGTTCGTGCCTGCCGGACGACGTCCCCGGCGCAAGGAGGCTGCCGCATGATGAGCGCGTTGCTCCTCATGGGGATTCTCATACTTTCATACGCCCTCGGCTCGGTACCTGTCGGACTCGTCGTGGCGTGGCTGAAGACCGGGCGTGACCTTCGAGCTACCGGAAGCGGCAAGACCGGCGCAACCAACGTCATGCGCTCGGCAGGGCGCAAATGGGGGTTCCTCACACTCTTCTTGGATGGCTTGAAGGCATTTATTGCGGTCATGGCCGCGACGCTTCTCTGGCCTCTGTCCACCATGTCCGTGGGCAGTCTCGTCGTTGATGTCTCCGTGGTGCAGAGCCTCGCGGGAGTGGCGGCCATCATCGGACACAATCACCCGATATTCGCCGGCTTCCGGGGTGGAAGAGGGGTGTCATCCTTCTTCGGCTCCATGGTCTATCTCAACTGGCCTGTGGCGCTTCTTGGGATTGGCACACTGACAGTTGTCGCCATGGTGAGTCGCTTCATGTCTCTCGCCTCAATCATTGCGGGGCTGGTGACATGTGCGGCCATGGTGGTCCTGTATGCTGTCGGGCGGGTACCCTTGCCTCACGCGGCATATGCAGTGCTCCTGGTCTCCTATATCGTGTACGCGCATCGTGACAACATCAGCCGCCTCTTGCATGGTACGGAGCGCAAGCTGTTCTAGGGCGACGACTAACACATTGGAGGTGGAGTCGGCGTGTCGACTCGTGTGAACGCATGAGTAGAATCGCGGTTGTGGGTAACACCGGATGGGGCAGGACTATTGCCACACTCCTGCTTCGGAACCTGTCGGATGTCTGCCTGTTGACCCGGACCGGCGACGAGACTGAGGTCCTGCGACAGGGTGGGGCTGAGTATTGTGTGACCCATGAGCCAGCCGTAGCGTTGCAGGATTCGGAGTACGTCGTCTGGGCGGTTCCTTCGCAGACGATGCGTGCGAACGTGTCGGGGCTTCAGCGCGTTCTGCCGACAGATCTCTGCCACGTGAGTGTGGCCAAGGGTTTGGAGGTGGATTCCGGGAAGAGGATGACCGAGGTCATCCTGGATGTGCTCGGTTTCACGGGGATGCGGGGCGTGTGCGCCCTGTCCGGTCCGAACCTTGCCGAGGAGATTGCACGGGGATTGCCCGCAGCATCGGTTGTTGCCTCGTCCAGTCCGCTCCTCGCACAGGAGGTTCAGACGCTCATTGGCTCGCACAGGTTCATCACCGTCGTCTCAGATGATGTCATGGGCGTGGAACTTGCCGGCGCACTCAAGAACGTGGTGGCCCTCGGCGCCGGCATGATGGATGGCCTGAGTCTAGGCGACAATTCCAAGGCGGCGTTCATCGCGTTCGCGTGGAGCGAGGTCATCGCGTTTGGCGTGGCCATGGGGGCTCGCGAATCGACGTTCTACGGACTTGCCGGCATCGGCGACGTGGTAGCCACCTGTGTCAGCGATCTCAGCCGAAACCATTTCGTGGGGTGCGAGGTAGCCCGTGGTCGCCGCCTTCCCGAGGTGCTCGCAGCGATGCATCAGGTCGCAGAAGGAGTTCACACCGCGAGAGCCGTCCACCGCCTGGCAAGTGAGCTTCACATTGAGGCGCCTATCATGATGTCCATCTATCGCGCATTGTTTGAGGGCGAGCCGGTGGCCAAGGCGGTGGCGAGGTTCACCGGGCAGGTCCAGCGGACGAGATGAGGCCGCGCCTCGCCGGATAGGTCGACTAGTCAGCGGGTAGCGTCTTGGCCAGTTCTTCGAAGAGCCGGCGCTGCTCCCTGGTGAGCTTCTTGGGCGTTGTTACCTTCACGTGCAGCAGTTGGTCCCCACGCCTCCGGCCCCCCTGCTCCTGGATTCCTTTGCCCTTCAGTCGTACCACTTCACCGGTCTGGGTATTCGCGGGAACGTGCACATGGGCTGTGCCACCGAGCACCGGCACCTCGATATCGGCTCCGAGCGCCGCCTGCGAGAAGTTAACCGGCAATTCGCAGTGAATGTCCAGGCCGTCACGCGTGAAGAGTTCGTGCGGCAGGACCTCGACAACTACCTGGACGTCTCCAGTCCTCCCACCGCGTGAGCCAACGCTCCCTTGTCCCCGAAGCGGGATGCTGCCCCCGGTGTCGATGCCTGCCGGGATGTCGACGCGCAACGTTCGCGCCATCACCACCGTCGACTTCCCCTT
>Ga0351966_1223_pt1 | contig 13500 bp, 12 predicted proteins | sample TotcelT113001K14_FD_206840 | JGI IMG/M metagenome (GOLD analysis project Ga0351966, IMG submission 206840) | Enriched cells from coal bed in the Powder River Basin, Montana, United States - Total cells T11 rep3 HSBNCT.T11.300.1.K14 ... | reverse complement strand
TCGGCACAGGAGTATCCGGAGGTGAGGAAGGAGCGCTTAAAGGTCCAAGTATAATGCCGGGCGGATCCGAAGCAGCCTGGCCGCTGATCAAGCCGATATTTCAGGCTATCGCTGCAAAGGTCGATGACGGGACCCCGTGCTGTGAGTGGGTCGGGCAAGGCGGTGCAGGACATTTCGTCAAGATGGTACATAATGGCATTGAATACGGGGATATGCAGCTCATCTGCGAAGCGTATCAGATAATGAAAGTCCATCTGGGAATGACTCCTGATGAGATCAGCGGCGTTTTCAAAAAATGGAATAAAGGCGTTCTCGACAGTTATCTCATAGAAATAACAGGGGATATACTTGCTTATAAAGATGAAGATGGCTCCGCGCTTGTGGATAAGATACTTGATACAGCCGGACAGAAAGGTACCGGTAAATGGACGTCGATCTCGGCGCTTCATGAAGGTGTTCCGCTCACTTTGATAAGTGAAGCTGTTTTTGCCAGATGCCTTTCAGCACTTAAAGATGAGAGAGTCAGAGCGTCAGACATTCTCAAAGGACCTTCGGCCGGAGACGCGGCGAAACTGACCGCAGAGGACAAAGATGGATTTATTGAGGATATCATGAAGGCACTTTACGCTTCAAAAATCATATCATATGCTCAGGGCTTTTCTCTTATGCGTGCTGCATCACAAACCTATGGCTGGGACCTGGATCCCGGCAGCATCGCTCTTTTGTGGAGGGGAGGCTGCATAATACGGTCAAAATTCTTAATCAATATAAAGGAAGCTTTTGACGAAAACGCGCAGCTTGAGAATCTGATGCTGAACCGTTTCTTCGAAAACGCCTTGAGTGAGTGCCAGGAGGGATGGAGAAAAGTAACTGCCACGACAATACTTGCTGGGATTTCAGCACCGACATTCTCATCTGCTCTGTCGTATTACGACGGATACAGAAGCGAAAAGCTGCCGGCGAATCTGCTCCAGGCTCAGAGGGACTATTTCGGTGCTCATACATATGAGAGGACCGACAGACCACGCGGGGAATTTTTCCATACGAATTGGACAGGTGAAGGCGGCAATACCGCATCGTCGACATACTCGGTATGACGGATATTACTGTCACAAATGAAACCAACGGATACGTCAGTGACGGAGAGATACTGCAGGCACTTGAAGCATCGCTCGAAGGGCTGTCCCTGCAGAAAGTACTTCTGATACCACCGGATCTGACGCGCTCGCATTCATATGCCGGCAGGATCACTGCATTGTATTACGGTATGCTCAGCGGCAAGGCTCAGGTGGACATTCTTCCTGCTCTGGGTACACATGATCCGATGACCGGAGAGGAATGCGCGGATATGTTCGGTGATGGGATCCCTTTCGGGAGATTCATAGCGCACAACTGGCGCACTGATGTCGTGAGCATTGGCAGAGTGCCCGGGGATTTTGTAAAAGAAGTATCCGGAGGTCTGCTCGATTACGAAATAGATATAAGCATAAACAAGGTGATCATTGAATGCGGGTATGATCTGATCATTTCGATAGGACAGGTAGTACCGCATGAAGTCGTGGGGATGGCAAATTTTTCAAAAAACATATTGGTTGGGTGTGCCGGTAAGGATGTGATAAACAAAACACATATGCTTGGTGCGGTATGCGGCATGGAAGCTGCGATGGGAAGAGATCATTCACCTGTGAGAAAGGTGCTGGACTACGCTCAGGAGAGTTTTTTGAGCAGACTCCCATTGATCTATGTTCTGACCGTTACAGTTTCAGATGAAGAAGGGGTCAAACCTCAGGGCATTTTTATCGGGGAAAACAGAACAGTCTTTGAAAAGGCCGTCAAACTTAGTGCTGAGAAAAATATTCAGGTACTGGATAAGCCAATTAAAAAGGCGGTCGTTTATCTGGATCCTTCCGAATTCCGCAGTACCTGGCTCGGGAACAAAGCCATTTACAGAACAAGGATGGCGGTAGCGGACGGCGGGGAGCTTCTGATACTTGCACCGGGTGTCAGAAAATTCGGTGAGGACAAGGATATCGATTCTCTGATCCGCAAGTACGGTTATACAGGAAGCAGGCGGATAACGGAGCTTTCACAGAGAAATGATGATCTGAGCAGCAATCTGTCCGCTGCGGCACACCTGATACACGGCTCCTCCGAAGGCAGATTTACGATAACATATGCTGCCCTGTATATGTCCGAAGAAGAGATCAGGGGGGCGGGATTTGGGTCCATGCCGTTTGCTGAGGCTATTCAAAAATATGATCCTTCAAAGCTGAAAGAGGGATGGAACATTACGGATGATAATGAGGAAGTTTATTTCATCAGCAATCCTGCGCTTGGACTTTGGGCGCAGCGGGAGAAGTTCTGCTGATGATCGGTAAGTGGAGAAGGAGCTTTCTTTTAATTAATTATACGGATGCATTTTTCGATAAATCCGGAGTTTCATTCAATGACAGCAACAAGAGAACTCTGAAACTTATCACCGCTGATGGATATTATACGAATGCTGCTTTGCTTCTTTCTGACCAATGTGAGCACAGCATCAAGTGCGCTGTTTATGACGGCATCGGAAAGACGACTTTTCAGTCACGCAAGGAGTTCTCAGGCTCGGTCCTCAAGCAGATGGATGATGCTTATGCGTATATCTCTCTCAGTAACAAGTTTCGTTCTACCTTTGAAGGGCTGCGCAGAGTGGAGGCACCGGATTACCCTGAATATGCCATTCGGGAAGCACTAAGCTGTCTTTTATCGGCTTGAGCTGATCGAAAGCTATGGGACAGGTATCAGGAGAATAGTTGAAAGAGTTCTGCCAGGGCAACAAAGTATAAGTCGAGGTAGTTTTATGATCACGATACCCCCGTCCCTAAACACCGGAATACGCAGAAAACCCGCCGTCGACAGGAACTACGATACCGGTAATAAAACCTGATGCGCTCTCATCTGCCAGCCAGAGCAATGTTCCCGCCAGTTCCTCGGGCTCACCGAATCTTCCCATAGGTGTCATACCAAGTATCTTCTCAGACCGGGGTGTAAGATCTCCGTTCGCGTCAAATAGAAGAGCGTGGTTCTGTGCGGTATCAAAAAATCCGGGTGCGATAGCATTGACCCTTATGCCCTGCTCTGCAAAATGTACTGCCAGCCACTCTGTAAAATTAGATACTGCGGCTTTTGCCGCGCTGTATGCCGGTATCTTGGTAAGCGGTTTGAATGCTGACATTGACGAAATGTTGATTATCGCACAGCCTGTACGCCCAAGCATATCCTTTGCAAAAACCTGTCCACGACATCAGTATGCCTGTTAAAAACGCAGACCGAAAAACCTCTGCTTTCAACATTCATAGCAAGATTTTCACCCATTACACTTAATCCTATCAAACCAAAATCCATCATATCATTCTCCTTTAAATCAGATCTTCTGTCTGTATTTTCAACTTATCTCTTAACTCTTGCGTTGCCCTGCCATATGCTCCAAACCTGTTCCTCGTCAGCTGGTTGGCAGTAATCTGTCAGAGATGCGACCGCCAGCGCACCGCAAGCCCATGCGAACCGGATCCATTTCTCCGGCTCCCACTCCCTTAGAATAGCATACAGCAAGCCTCCGACAAATCCGTCACCACCGCCGATCCTGTCCAGGACAGCGATACTTCTGGGTTCGACCACATGCCACTCATCGCCGGCAAGTAAAAGAGCTCCCCACATATGTGAGTTCGAATCTGTTACCTGGCGTAATGTTGTAGCAAAAACTTCCGTCTCCGGGAAAACAGTTTTTATCTGTGTTATCATCTCTTTATATGCATCGATCCCGCTTTTTATATCCATTCCATGTACACTCGGGCCATTGATCCCGAAACAAAGCTGGTAATCTTCCTCGTTGCCGATCAAAATATCTGTATTTGCCGCGATCTCTGTAAAAATCGCCCTCAGCTCTTCTTCCCTGTTTTTCCAAAAAGAGGCTCTGAAGTTCAGATCAAATGAGATCAGTGTTCCGTACTTCTTAGCAGCTCTGGCGAGTTCCAGACATAATCTGCCCGTTTCCGGTGAAAGTGCTGCGATGAGACCGGACAGGTGAAGGATGCCTGCTCCTTCGGCTCCGAATATCCTTTCCACATCGAAATCATCGATACTAATATCCCTGCCCACTTCTCCGGCTCTGTCGTTCCACACTCTGGGACCTCTTGCGCCAAATCCGCTGTCAGCGATATTTATCTGATGTCTGTAGCCCCATGGTCCCCCCTGAGGTACTTCCCTGCCTTCATAGTCCATATGGCGCCCGGCCAGATCATCCTTTATTATCCTCGCAAAGGGGCTGTCTTTGACAAAAGCAGTCAGCACTTTAACAGGCAGTCCGAGATATGATGAGACACTGGCAACATTGGTCTCAGCGCTTGTCACCTGCAAGGTAAATGCAGATGATGAATGGACAGGCTGCCTGTCATGCGGACAGATCCTGACACCCATGCTGGTAGGAACAACAAGTGAGTATTCCGCGTCCCTATTAAGTGAAAATTTCATACTGCACCTCTGATACATTATCTTTACCCCTTAAATTCTACTACGATCGCGCCTAGTTATATTTGCATATATTGCATATCTTTATTGCATATCTTGCCCCTGCGTGTTAAAATGTCAAAACTTATATGAATGATCCGGGAGTAAGCAGAAGATGGATTTCATCAGAGAAATAGTAGATAAGGATTTTTTTTATCATCACAGTCTTACAAACAGGCCGATGAACGATCTTTTCAGCCTGCACATGCACGATGCCTTTGAGATACTTCTGCTGATCAAGGGCGATGCAAAGGTAAATATCGAGGACAGGGTCTATACACTTTCCCCGAACGATCTTTACTTCATCTATCCAGGCAGTTTTCACAGAGTCCTTAACGGAAATAATGAGCCTTATGAAAGGAAAGTCATCAGGTTCGACTATTCATTCAGCAGACAATTCGACCCGAAAGATATACTGATCAGCTCATTACGGAATTCCAGCATTATAAGATGTGAAGATGTGAGGAAAACCAGGATCCTTTCATTATTCGATCAGCTGAACAGGTACCTTTCATATGAAGATGACCTGAAGCGGATAGCCTGTATATCTGTCCTAAGTCAGCTCATGCTCGAGATCTCCGAAGCAGGCGCTTCTTTTACAGATCAGAATGTCGGATCACCCGCAAACGACCGTGTCGCTTCAATGATAGAATTCATAAACGATCATCTGACCGAAGACCTGTCATTGGATCGGATCGCGAGTGAATTTTTTATCAGTAAATTCCATATGAGCAGGATATTCAAAGAAAGTACAGGTTCATCTATCGGTGATTTCATTATAAAAAAACGTCTGGTTCTGGCAAAGCGGCTGATATTCGGCGGAGCGACCCCAAGCAGTGCATGCATACAAAGCGGATTCGTTGACTACTCCAGCTTTTTTAAGCATTATAAAAAGTATTTCGGCTTTGCGCCTTCTGCATAGAAGTATATGCTGATACAGAAAAGGAGAAGAACCATGAAGCTCGGAATAGGCATTGATACAGGCGGTACTTATACCGATGCTGTGATATATGATTTTGACGGTAAACAGGTAGTTGCCAAGGGAAAAGCACTGACCACCAAGGAAAACCTGGAGGTCGGCATCGGTAATGCTTTAGACGCATTGCCTGCCGATCTGGTCAGACAGGCATCTGTGATTTCATTATCTACGACCCTTGCAACAAATGCTTCAGTTGAGAACAAAGGTGGCCGGGCAAAGCTTGTTTTGCTTGGCTCGACCCGCAAAGTGCTGGAATGGATCTATGCAGATGTCGTATACGGACTTAAGGAAGATGATGTTTTTTGCATAGAAACTAACAGCAGTTTTGACGGAAAAGTAGTTGACGATCCCGACTGGGATAAGGTTATCGAAGCAGGGAATGAGTGGTTTTCCGATGCACAGGCTTTGGCGGTCGCGGATGTTTACGCTACAAATAACGGCGCAGTGTCTGAGAAATCGGCAAAGGTCAGGCTGACCGGGAAATATGCAGTTCCTTTTGTGATGGCAAGCGAACTGGCAAGCGACCTTAATGTTATGGAACGCGGAGCAACTGCTTTACTCAATGCAAAGCTTCTGCCGACCATTGAAGAATTTCTGATGGCAGCAAAGGATGCTCTTTCGAAAAGGCAGCTGAACATCAAGGAAATGATCGTACGCAGTGATGGAAGTCTGATGTCAGATGATATGGCTTTGTCTCATCCGGTCAAAACCATTCTCAGCGGTCCTGCGGCGAGTGTTATCGGCGGCAGGAGCCTTGCTGACTGCAGCAACAGCCTGATCGTGGATATGGGTGGCACGACAACTGATATTTCCATTGTGCGAAACAGCGAGCCTGCCATGACAGACGGGATCCGTATCGGTGGTTTCAGAACACAGGTCAAAGGTGTTTTTATAGACACGTTCGGCTTGGGTGGTGACAGCAGGATCACAGTTGAAAACAACAAGCTTGTATTAAGTTCAAGGCGCGTGCAGCCTTTATGTGTAGCGGCATCAGAGTATCCGCAAATCAGAAATGAACTTGCAGCGTTGATAGAAAGCAACAAAACAAGCACCCTGCCTTTGTATGAGTTCCTCTATCTTGTGAGAAAGCCATCGACCTCCCATCATTATAGTGTGAAGGAACTTGAGTTGATCGAAATACTTAAAGACCGCCCGCTTATGCTCGGAAGTGGCAGGTTGGATCTGTACAACCTAAAGATCAAACGCCTGGAGGACGAGGGTATAGTGATGAGGTGCGGATTTACCCCCACCGATATAATGCATATCAAAGGTGATTTTGATCGCTACGACAAAGCAGCATCTATTCTGGGAGCCAAGTATCTTCTGAAGGTTTTGCCGGAATACAAGCAAACGAAGAATGATCTTTTAAGGCTCTGTGATGATGTTTATGATCTTGTCTGCAGAAAACTATACGAAAATATTGTCCGGATAATGCTGACAAATAAATTTCCAAAGCTGTTCGGCAAGGGTATAAACGAACAGCTGACGACGCTCATCCGGCAAAGCTGGAACGAAGCTGCTGATAATGGATTTTTCGGACTTGATTTTCGTACAGAAGCTACGCTTATCGGGATAGGTGCGCCAACTCATATTTTCCTTCCCAAAGTGGCGGAAAAGCTTGGAACAAACTATATCGTGCCTGCTCACGCTGAAGTTGCCAATGCGTTGGGGGCAATCATCGCTGATATTTCTGTGCAAACCAGAGTCACTATTTCGCCTGATTACACACCAAACGGGATCTCAGGCTACACGGTTCGTGCAACTGACGAAAGTAAGGTTTTTGACACACTTGAAGAAGCGATAGCATTTGCGAAAAAATCGGCTGAAACAAGCGCGGTATCTGACGCCAGAAGACGCGGCGCATTAGGTGAGTTGAAAATGGAAACAAAGGTGGAACCGGACACCGCTTATACAAATGAGGGTATCGCGATCGATCTGGGCACTTCTGTCACGGCAAGTGCTACGGGGAGAATTTGAGCATGCTTCATTAGCTAATTCATTTAATAATAAGAAATAGCCCGACAGCGCATACACACATTCCAAGGATTTGACGCGGGCTGAGGATTTCCTTGTAAATGAATGCTCCAACGATCAGCAAGACACAAGCCAAAGCTACACTGGCAAATAAACTTGCCGTACCGATTTTCCATCCGGCACGGTATACACACAGAAATCCAAACTCCAGGCCAACGACTGCTATTCCGAGAGCAAAGGTCGTCCAATTCGATTTTGGCAGCTCAAGAAGCAGGTTTTTCTTTTCACTGGTAATAAAATAAAGTATTATCGAGCAGATCGCAGCTATCAGGTAAGTAACCGAAAGAGAAGCGAACATATCGATGTCCCGTGGTGTTGATTTTGCGCTGATGTTATAAATCGTGTTCGCAGCAACAACGATGAGAATTGGCCATAATAGATTCCACATATTATTTATACCGCCATCAAATTTCGATTCTCTTATCATATCATATCGTATTATTCGGTTGACCTATCTGTCACTCATTGAATGCTGCTTTTAAATATTTCCCCTGGCTTCTCGACAAGATGCTTCCAATACTTCCTGGGCATATTCGAAGACTGCAGCTTCGGATTTATCCGTTCAGGGATCGCCATGCACTTAAAATAGCGCTGCCACAAAGCCTCATATAGTGTTTCGACAGATTTGCTGCTGAATAACTCCGGATCAGCCTCCCTGATTGTCCAGTCATTCCCTGACATATGGAGCAGACACTTGTTACGACTACGGTCAGCGATCACAAACGGGATACCCTCAAACCTGTCAGTGAAATGATCCGCCAGAAGAGAAAGGCAATCGGTCTGAGGTTCGAATTCAGCGTAAAATATTTCAACCCGGCTTGACGGATCGGTAATATTCAGTTTGCGGAAGCGAAGCAATCCCATGTATCTGTGAGTCTCCCGGCTCGTTCGCTTATACGCTTGTGCGACCTGCCTGACGCACTCAACATTCAGCATATCTATCGGATCTTTCCTGATCCTCCTGGCAAGCCGGATGTATCTGATCAGGGAGTCCTCGATCCCCGGAAGCTCTGACAGGAATGCCCGGTAAACCGTGTCAGGCATAGCCTTCCCGAAATGCCCGGAAAGATACTCTCCGAAACGACAAGTGATACCTTCGATAACCTCCGCCTCGATATGAGGAATCAGCGGCCGGATTTCAGCTTCTTTACATACTGAAGCTTCTTTCCCACACCTGCCATGCTCCTCAGACTCACCGCGGAATAGTTCTGTAACCGCCGAAAGGAATCCTTCAAAAGTCCCGTCATACACGTAATACATTCAGGTCCTCTATCCTCATCTGCAACGGGGACGCCATCAGCTTACCCTGTTTATCTGCCAAAACACCTCGCAGCATGTCAGGCTCAAGATCATACGGCGCATGGAATCTACCGTCGCATAAAATGAAATACACTGCGCGCTTAAGGATAACCCCGATCTTCTTCAGATCCTCAAACCCTAGTCTGCTCATCCTCCTTGCGGCAATTATCCTTTTTGCCGAAAGGGTCCCGATACCCGGAACTCGAAGCAAAGTGTCATAATCTGCCTTGTTCACCTCCACCGGGAACCTCTCATAATTTCTCAGCGCCCAATCGCACTTGGGATCGACCTCAAAGTCAAGATCCTGATTATCCTTATCCAGAAGCTCCTGCGCTGTGAACCTGTAAAATCTCAGCAAAAAATCAGCCTGATACAGCCTGTGCTCACGCAGGATCGGCGGAGCCGAAGTGATCGCCGGAAGGTTGGGATGAGTGTTCACCGGAATATACGCAGAATAGTAAACCCGTTTCAATGAATAATTCTTATAGAGTCTTTCAGACATGTTCAGGATATGATAGTCACGTTCATTTGCTGCTCCGACGATGACTTGTGTACTCTGCCCGCCGGGAACGAAACGCGGTGAATGAACTGAATGCATGAAATTGTCCCTTGACTCTTCTCTGCGGTCTCTTATCAAAGCCATCGGAGAAAGGATCGAACCGAGTTCCTTAGCGGGAGCCAGAAGTTTCAGCGACGCGTCAGTACAAAACTCGATATTGGCGCTCACTCTGTCCGCCAGATACCCTATCGCCATGACAGCTTCAGGAGACGCTCCAGGGATAGTCTTAACATGGATGTAACCGTTGAAACAATATTTTCTCCGAAGCAGAGTTAAGGTCTCGATCATCAGCCCCATTGTGTGATCAGGGCTCTTCACGACCCCGGAACTCAGGAAAAGTCCTTCAATGTAATTACGCTTATAAAACTCCATTGTCAGTGCTGCGAGCTCCTCCGGTGTAAAAGCAGCCTTTGGATTGTCATTGTCCTTCCGGTTGATGCAATATGAGCAATTATACTCGCAAAGGTTTGTCATCAGGACTTTGAGCAGCGAAATACACCGACCGTCATCCGACCACGAATGGCAAATGCCTGAAGGCGCCGCATTTCCCAGCGAAGGTCCATTGCCCAGTGCGGCATGTTTGCCCCGAACTGAACCGCTTGACGCACACGATACATCATATCGTGCAGCCTCTCCCAGAATACTCAGTTTCTGCATCAGATCCAGATAAACCACTCCCCTCATACGTTCTCAGCTCATTTCCGGGCAGGACCGCATAAATCATATGAGGTAATTATAATACAAAAACCAACAAATAACAAACATATGTTCTGTCTTATTCAGCGCTTTTGTGAAAGCCGGTATCATAATATTTTGGAAATGCTCAGAGTAAGCCGCGCGACTTTCTACAGGAGACTAAAAGAGCAAAAACAAGGATAAAAAAAGCAAAAGCAAAAAAACTGCCGCTGTCCCCTGTTTGGGGATTGCCCAAAAGCGATCCTTCCAGGCGCATCACAGAGACAGCATATAGTTTCGTGCTCCCATTTTCTGCAGTCACGACCGCGAAAGCCATGTTCGCACCTTCTTCCAGCAGCATCGTTTTATCAGTGATCTCATCGGTACACGCGATATCGCTGTAAAGTTTCCAGCTTGCCCCGGCACTCACAGTCAGCTCGATGGGCTGACTTGTGACATCATTTTCCACAACAACATAAATGCTGGTTTTCCTGATGGTAGCATCCGAAGGAAAAGTTACACCGCTTACAATATTCCCTGACCTCTTTTTTACGGTGAAACTGACATCGAAGGACTGAGATATGATTTTACTCCCGCTCAGGGTAACTGTGGCTGAATAAGTCCCTGCTGAAAGTCCATCAGCCGGACGTATCCCGAAACTGCCGTTGCCCGCAAAAGCGATATCAGAAATCTCACTGGCTGAGAGTGTGAAGCTGCTGCTCCCTTCCCCGGTAAGTGAAACCGATATCGTTCCGGAAGACAGATTACCCGTATTTGTTACTGTTATCATGTACTCACCGATAGGGATGTAATCTGCTTCCAGGTCTGGAAATAAATATGTTTCTGTCTGACTCAGTGATACCGAATGGACCGCTTGTGCGATAAGCAACTCAAACTGTCCGGATGTCACACCATCTATAGTAAGGGTCAGCGGATGGATCCCGGCAGGGGTCGATTCTGTTGTTTTTATAGTAACGATCGTGATGTCACCGGACGTTTCTGATGTTTCAACCGTTACGCCTGCGATATCATCGATATTGTTCAGTGTGATAGATGCACCGATGCCGATACTGATCGTTGAGACCATATATGAAACACTGCCTGCTGAAGTGCTTATCAGCTCGCCTTCCTGCAAACTGACAATAACAGTTTTGGGATGAATAACTGTTGTAAAAGTTAAGCCTGCGCTGTCCAGTCCCGATCCTGAAATATCCTGAAATCCTTCAAATCCGACTGTGTATTCAGTTCTGTAAGACAAATCAGAATAGTAAACGGTAAAAACTGTACCACTATGCGTCCACACCCCTCCGGTCAAAGCAAATGGATCCGCCCCGTCCGCAGACAAAGTCACACTTCCTCTCGTAATATCCATCACCTTACTGAAAGTAACGGATATGCTCCCGCCGGGCAGGACATCGATCGCTCCGGCAACAGGAAGCGAAGATACGATCAACGGATCGGCAGTGTCAAGGGCAGCTAAAGCAAGTGTTCCTGATGTTGACGATGGGACCGTCCCTACGTACCGATTCCTTTGCGCATATGCTTCACTGACCAAAGCACCCGAAGGAAGCCAGAGGTACAGGCTGCCGTTAATGTCAGTTTTCATATCCCTGGTGCCATATATCTCCGTTCTGTTCGTTACTATAGCTTTGACAGGCAGACCCGCTGAAGTGCCGGCTAGAGTAACGGTAGTCCGGGACAATACCAGATTTCCGTTAGCACTTCCGTTTCTGGGAGTTGGCTGCATGCTGGTGACCTTTACCGAACCGCCGGTTATGGTGCAGGAACCTGCTGCTCCGGCTTTTGCTGGCAGATGTAATACCGAGCTGACTCCGGTACCGGGATCACCTCCTCCAACTTTCCCCGAAACTGTTACAGTGCCACCATTTATGGTCAAAACACTGCCGTCTCCACCATCACCTCCGGCAATACCAAACGTGGCACCGTCACCACCGTCCCCGCCTCCGATCCGTGATGAAACCGTAACTGTTCCGCCGTTTATGATCACACTGCCGCCGCTTCCACCTTTTCCGGCACTAAATCCAACAAGGTCATCACCATCTCCGCCTCCGATATGGTCAGCTATGACGTTTCCGCCGTATATTCTTATTGTCCCGCAGGTTTCTCCTATGGCTTTACTGGTATCGTAAGGGCTGCCCACGCCGCCATTTCCGCCGATCCCCGCACCACGCCCGGCAGCACCGGCAGTAAGAGTACCTGTACCGAGACTCTGACCAAATATAGTAAGGCTGTTTCCGTTCTTTACTCTGAGCGCAGCATTAGCACCGGTACCACTGAAAGTCAGGTTACAGCCGTCGGTGAGTATCAGTTTTACATCACCGCTGATCGTTATATTTGAAAAATTCATTGTGCCTTCTGCTGCATACCAGCCTGAAGTCAGCGTATGATAAGAATCATCTAATTTGTAAGCACTGATGGTTTTTGCCGTACCAGCTTCATCAATATAAGAAAAATCAAACATCGGGATCGGAGGTATCGTCGTAAAATTATAGCTCGTATTCACATCATTGATGTTTCCGGCCAGGTCCTTAAATCCCGAAATCGTTATTGTATAGATTGCGCCTTGCGTCAGCCCGGAATAAGGCACCGAGTAAGTCGTGTTTATCAGTGACCATGTACCGCCTCCGCCTAAAACAACAGGGCCGCTTCCTCCGGATGACAAAGAAATAGTTCCCGCTGATGCCTGCATTATTTCATTGAAAGTAACGATGATCCTACCGCTTACAGGGACACTGATCGCACCTTTAGCCGGAGACACCGCCGTCACAGCCGGTTTTAACGTATCTGGCGGCATTTCAGGCAGCGTACCGGAAGTGCCTGAATTTATCGTTCCGGAGTAATAAGCATCCGCTGTATAAACCTTAGTTGCGGAAATACCGGCAGGAAGCCAAATCGTCATTTCACCATCAGGACCGGTAAACAGGTCTTTCGTCCCGTACGGATATACAGGTTCGGTAAAAAGGTACAGAATAGCTGCCTCATTTACATTCGCTGTACCGCCGAGTGTTACAGCAGTTCTGTAAACTGCTTTATTTCCGTTAGCCAAACCGTTTGTCGGTACCGGAAGGACCAAAGCAGCAGTCATCGATCCTCCCGTGATCACGCAAGAACCGTCACTGCCTCGTTCACTGTTCAACCAGGGACTGCCGCTTCATCCGCCTATGATCCCTGATACACTGACAATACCGCCTCTGATCGTGACAGCGCTCCCATTACCGCCTCTCCCGGGTTTAGTACTGATCGCGCTCGTATAACCTGCCCTTCCTCCCCCGACATTCCCCGTGATATCGAACGAATTTCCAATGACATCAACTAAGCCGCCGCTTATGTTTATCGTACCGCCGCTGCCCCCGTTACCGGCTATGCCAACGGGAATGGGAATAGAAAC
>Ga0351966_1197_pt1 | contig 15613 bp, 14 predicted proteins | sample TotcelT113001K14_FD_206840 | JGI IMG/M metagenome (GOLD analysis project Ga0351966, IMG submission 206840) | Enriched cells from coal bed in the Powder River Basin, Montana, United States - Total cells T11 rep3 HSBNCT.T11.300.1.K14 ... | reverse complement strand
CAGTCGAAGCCACTTCCCGACGCGCGTAACCCTCGGATCGTTGGCAGCCGCCCATTGAGCACCGTTGCGCTCGGCATCGACCGTCATCGACCTGAACTTGTAGATTTTGAAAGGCTTCCCCCTTCTTCCGACCCGTTCCTGCTCATATAACACCGGGCCCGGTGAATCGAAGCGGATCAGGACAGCCGCAAGCACGATCAGGGGAAAGGCGAGCAGAAGAAGCAGCGCTGAAACGGCGAGATCACACAAGCGCTTCAGGCGCCTGATATAGGCCCTGTCGAGAATGTGAAATCCTTCGGCCGAGAGAAACCAGTCATCCTTTATATAGCTGATCGGAATTCTCCGTGTGAGCTGCTCGTAGACATCGGCCATTCCCTGAATCTTTGTTCCCTTTAGCCTCGCTTCCAGAACATTTCGTGTAAAACCGGGCGACCGTTGGGCGGAGGTGGTGAGTATCGCGGAATTGGCGCCTGTTTCATGTGCGACCTCCGCAAGTCGATCGCTTGACCCTATTATCTTTTGCTTCTCGTCAGTCATACTATCCGAAATATCGTCCACGAACCCCTTTACCGCGTAAGGCGAGGCAGGAGAACTGAGAAGATCATAAATTGCCTGGCCCCCCTCCCCGGCGCCGATAATCAGGACCGCCTTTCGTGCAATTGAGGTTTTGGTAATCGAAGAATAGAGACGGCGCCAGCCGGTAAAAAATGCCCACAACAGGATGGTCAGCATGACCGTTTTCGTCAAAGTCGCCCCTTCATTGAACAGAAGGAGGGTGAAGAGCAGGCTTCCGAGCAACACCGCGCAGAAACACCTCTTTGCCGCTTCATTAACGTTAAAACTTCGCTCAATGTTGTACATATCGAATATATAAAGCGCCGACAGGTAGCAGAGCAGACAGGCTGATGCCGTGGCGAACAAGCTCCACAGGGACAACGAAAGGGTACCTGCCATTCCGGCATCTCTTAACAGAAACAGGGCTACTGACAGGACAATGGCGGTTATGTCGCCTGCGATCAGAAACAGCTTCTGTTCCGGAAAACCCGCAAACCCGTACTCTTTCTCCTTCTCGTCCCTCCGGAGATTGGGCAGGTGCAAGGAATCGCTTTGAGATAGGTTCATGGCTTTTTTCCTCGGAAGCGGTTAAACGGCCTTCGTCCGTATGCAGGCTACCGCCATTCGGTTACCTGCACCGTTGAGTGATACGGTTAGTTCCATGTGCGTTGCTCCCGCATGCCCGCAATAGCTGTTCTCGGTCTTCATTCTTTATCCAAGCTTGTCTTGCCGATCTTTGAGGCGCTCGCTTGACTGATGCGAACGGTAAAAGAGAATACAATAAGCGTGCCAGCATTCCGTCAATGCTCCATGCCTTGTAACACCTTGAAATTGCAACTCTTTTTCCGGAGAGCTCAAACGACATGTAAGCTTTTCCGACGATGCGGCGGAATGTGTAAAGCAACTGTGCAGAAGCCTTTGATTGCATTGACTCTTTTACGCGATCCCGGCCTTCACCGGGACTTGTCGTTTCCACCAAAACCAGCGTCGGGCTTGCGTTTCCGCCGGCTTTCCGTCTTTCGCAAGCCCCTGTAAATTGTTCCGACATGTCTTACAACCCTGACACTTTTCAATTCCCGGAAGCCGCCACCGATCATGGTTTTTTACAACCGGAACCGGCAGGCTATGCGAATGGTCCAGGCTCCGTCTCTCATAGATCGCCACGCTCCGCTCGCGATGACTGATCGAAGTCAGGCAATATCAAGGTAATAAACGACCCACCGCACGCAGCGGGGTAGTGGGCTGTCTAACGACCCTGTTGCACGCGACGGGCTATGGGCTGTCTAACGACCTATTGCAAACAGCGGGGTAGTGGCTGTCTAACGACCCTGTTGCACGCGGCGGGGTATTGGGCTGTCTAACGACTCTGTTGGACGCAGCGGGGTATTGGGCTGTCTAACGACTCTGTTGGACGCAGCGGGGTAGTGGCTGTCTTTTGTCATGCCGGACTTGATCCGGCATCCAGTTCGGTGCCGATTCGGATAACGGCTTCCACCGGTATGACGAATTCGCGGCAAGCCGCGGGAAATCAACCGGTAAATATTGAAGTGAGTTTTAGATCGTTTTGCAGAAATGAGTATTGTTTGAAGTGTCCGTCGCCCCGGTGAAAACCGGGGTCCAGGCGGGTTGTAAGTCCATGAACGACGGAGTAAAAGGGCTCGCCGGTTATGAATCGCGAATTAATTTTGCGAGGCGCTCTAAGCAGACCGGCGGGGGGAGGCTTGGCATGGGAGAGACGTGAGCCGGAAGCACGCGAAGGAAATGGTGAAGCCGGGGCGACGGACCGGGACACAGGCGGTTATCCTGCGCCGCTTAAGGTTGCCCAATCAAGATAGCCCGGCTTTTCTGCGTCTTCCATCAGGGCCCTGACGATCCTGGCCTCGACAACGCTGAGTTCGGCTTGCTTCCTGACAACTTCACTTTCAATTTCCGCCCTTCGCCGCAACAAAGTGTCAATATTTTCACACCCCGTTTCCCGCATGATATCCCCCCTCCCTGGTTGGTTTTTCTTAACGTAAGTACAGCCAGTTTTTTTGTCAACCAGCGTTTTTCCGACACAAATCGTTTGACTCCCCTATACTAACGTGTTAGATACAAAGGCCTAACCGCTGGAGACTACACCCAACAGATTCACCAGCCAGGAGGTACTGATGTATTTGCGTTTTAAGTCTATCGCATTTGTTCCCCTCATTCTTTTCGCAGTCCTGCTCTTTTGTGCAGGGAACGGACCCGTGCATGCACTCACCCTCTCGTTCCAATGGACAGGCAGCCAGGATGCAGATGTGACGGGTTACAAGCTCCATTTCGGCAATGAATCACGAACATATACAGAGAGTATCGACGTCGGAAACGCCACCAGTCACACCATGAACGGGCTTGAAGACGGCAGAATGTATTATTTTGCCGCAACCGCATATTCTCGTACAGGTACCGAAAGTGATTTTTCCAACGAAGTATCGTATCCGACCGGTTCTGCCGGAGCGCAGGGTGGATTGCTGGTGACTGCGACGCAAGCGGCCGGTCAGAGCGAAGGCGGGGGTGGCGGAGGAGGCGGGGGATGCTTTATCGCAACGGCGATATACGGGCCTCAGTCCAGCGAGGTCCTGGTGTTGAGGGAGTTCAGGGACAACTATCTTCTGAAAAGCCGGTTCGGATCGAGATTGGTGGCGTTGTATTACAGAATCTCACCGCCTGTCGCCAGGACCATCGGGGAATCAAAAATGTTGCGAACACTTGGCAGGTGGATACTGGCGCCCTTTACCTACGCCATCGAGCGCCTCTTTAGTAATGGGCGAGGGTGAGGGCTCGGGTATGAGCAGGTAAGGAGAGAGAAAAAGGCGATAAGGGTACGGGGTCTGGCCACAAGGCTCGTTCGGTAAAGGCATCTGCGCGGTCTGCTCCGGGTGGCGGCTTCGGACATACGTACAGTATAGTCCTCGCCCAGCCATCCTCACGTCCCATCACAGCTGCCTCTTTCCTCTCCAAGCCTTTCGTCCACTCCCGGCCGAAATTCATCCATTGGCCACCAATTTCGGCATCTAGAGGAGCAGCAGCGCAATTGTTTGCTTCGCAAGGTTTCACGAGCAGACTTCGTCTGCGATCTTAGATTCCCCGTATACGCTCCACTGCCGGGTACGATGACTTTTCCTTGTCATTGCGAGGCCCCCAGGGGCCGTGGCAATCTGTTAGTGTCTGACACCTAGCAATTTTTTCACAGGTTCTCAGCTCTTCGCTGCTGAGCACAATTATTTGCGGCACTTCAACCAAAGAAACCCGAGAAACTAATGAAACTGAGTTCCGCTGCATTACCGCCGATCAACGCAGATAACAGCAAGATAACTGCGGATAGAAATATCAGCAGGCGCCATTGAGATAGAGCGACAATGCCACCTGCATTGCATCGCCTGCCGGCGAGCAAGTCACGCACCGAAGGTGCTGAACCTTGACCGGATGTGCTGTTCTATCCCACAGCCGGTCAACCCCTGATCTCATCCGCCTTTATCCGTCTTTCATCATCTCCATCAGCGGTGAAAACCTTCCGGATTCCGGCCTTCGCCGGAATGACGGAGAAATGGATGCTCTCCGCTCTCTCTTCCCATTTTGCCATTTCGCCATTTGCGCATTTTCCGTTTCCCCGCTCCCATCTCCCTAGCCCGCAGGGCGGTCTCCCATCTCCCATCTGTTTTTCTCTGCTTCCCATTTTTCCATTTTGCTATTTTCGCCATTTGCGCCTTTCCGCAATCCGCTCTTCGCTGCTTTCACTCTTTCGAGGTTTTCGGATGCTTTCACATAGAAGGTCGGGCTTGTGTCGATGGCCTTCTGGAATGATTCGAGTGATTTATCGTAGGAGTGCTCCATCATGTAGAGGTAACCCATATTGTGGTACGCAACAGCCTCGTTGCGCCCTTTTTTGAACGCCTCGAAGGCCTGCTGGTGTCTCCCGGCCGAATAGAGCGCAAGACCGAGATTGTTCGCGGCTTTCGTATTTTCCGGGTCGAGCCGTAAGGCCGACCGAAACGCGTCGACAGCCCTGTCGTAGTCACGTAACGAATAAAGGGAGATGCCCAGGTTGTTGTACACTGCAGCCGACCTGGGGTTGAGTACCAGCGTCTTTTCGTACTGCTCTACAGCACGGGCGTGTTGTTTCTTCAGATCGCAGACAAGGCCGAGCAGGGCGTGTGCCTGCCACAACGTGCTATCGATCTTCACGGTTTTCTCGAGATTCTCTTCCGACTTTTCCAAATCATTCTGCCCGATATAGACCAATGACTTTCCGTAATATCCGAGCGGGTTGGAGGGATCCCTCCGTACGACCTCCTCGAACTGCTGCAATGCATCAACCGGAAGTCGTTGGCGGAGCAGCACACGACCCATCTTGTAACGGACATTGATTGAGGCAGGTTCAAGTTCAAGGGCCTTTGTGTACTCCATCAGCGCTTTCACATTCTTCCCGTCGATAACGTAACGGTCGCCGAGGCTTTCGCAACTTTGAGCTGTAGGCTCAGGCATTTTTACCTTTGTTTCCTCGGCAACAGTCGCATGGGCGTACTGTTTCTGATTCTCCAGCATTCTCTTGTATTCACCGTCGATACGACCCGCCTGACTGCCCCCTGAAGACGCACATCCGCCCAATACAAAACAGCCGGAAAGTAAGAGCACAATTAAAAACGGATTGGGTACTGTTATCATCCCTTCGCCCCCTCGAAGATCTTTTTTTTGCCCGCCAGGTCCCTGCCGACGACTATCTTTACCTTTAGATTCGGTCTGTCGAGCGTTGTGACCTCTTTCAGATATGCGTTTTCGAGTATCTCTCCCGCTATCTGCCTGCCCGCCTGCAGCGCCTCTTTCCGGTAATGGATCTCGGTTGTGTTGTAGCTATAACGGTCTGCATTAGTGCATCTCACCACCTTGAATCCCTTCGAGCGCAAATATGCAGCCATGCTTCTCGCCATGTTGCCGATTCCATTCCCATTTGAGATTTCGATCGCAACATTGCTGTCCGGCTGCATGACCGTGATCGGCGGCGGTTCCTGCCGGTCCTCTGTCCGGGTGCCGGCCGTCTTTATTACATCATTTTCCAACGTCCGTTCCTGTTCTGCCTTGTGCACATTGCCGGCGGCTTCAAATTCCCTCGCCGCCTCCCGGTGGCGCCCTGCCTTCGAAAGTGCCGCCGCGTAGCTGTTGCGGACATGCATGTTCATTGTATTTATCTCGATCGCTTTTGAATATGCATCTATGGCAGAAGCATAATCCCCCTGCATCATGTAGGAATAGCCGATATTACTGTGCACGTAATCAGGGTTCGGAGCCGTCCGGAGCGCCATTTTGTAATATTCCCGCGCTTTTTCGTAGTGCCCGAGGTTGTCGTAACAGATTGCAATGCCGTTGTACGCCCTGGCATGACCGGGTTCAATAGCGATTGCCTTTTCGAATTCCGAGAGGGCTTCTTCGTACCTGCCCCGCTGTGCATAATGGCGGGCAAGCAGGTAGTGGGATTCGGGATTACCCCGCAGGACCCGGACGCGCGAGGAAAATTGCTGTATCTTCATTGCCTCGTCTTCCGCCCGCGTTTCCGCGTTATCGCTGAACCCCAGGAATTCACGTATGCTGCTGCACCCGGGCAGCATACAAATGACGCAGACAATTACTATCGGCAACAGGGCCAAAGGAGTGTTCGCCACCGTCCTTCGTTTCATTCGCTCCTCCTTAAAACTGTAAACCGGATATCGGATATCGGAAATCGGAAATCGTTTTCCCCATTTTGCCATTTTGCGCATTTTCCGTTATCCGTTATCCGTTATCCGATTTCCCATTTTCCCATTTTGCCATTTCCGCTTTCCGCTTCCTCGCTCCTCTCTCCCCAGCCCGAAGGGCGGTCTCCCATCTCCCATCTGTTCTTCCTCTCCGCTCTTCGTCCCTCGTCCATCGGTCCTTTCACCTCGTCCACATGTGGTAGGCCTGTATAAGGGCCGGACCCATAATCACCAGGAACAAAGACGGGAATATAAAGAGAATGGTCGGGAAAAGGATCTTCACGGGCAGCTTCGCAGCCATCTCTTCGACCTTCATTACCCTCTTCGTCCTCATCGAGTCCGCGTGTACGCGAAGCGACTGCGCAACACTCGTCCCGAACCGGTCCGTCTGTACAAGCAGGGTGACCAGGTTGCTCACGTCGTCAAGGTCGGTTCGTAAAGCCAGGTTCTTCATTGCATCCCTTCTCGATTTTCCTGCCCGCAATTCCAGGTTCAGCAGTTTGAACTCCTCGCTTATGGCCTTGCTGTTCAGCTTCATCTCTTCTCCGACCCTGTTTAAGGCAGCGTCGAGCCCCATACCTGCCTCTGCCGCAACGACAAGAAGATCAAGGGCTTCGGGGAAGGCAAGCGTTATTTCCTCCTTCCGTTTCGCCACCCGGAGCCGCAGCCAGAGACCGGGCAGGTAAAAGCCGATGCCTGAAAAAACGATACAGAGACAGAGGAGATGAAGGGAACTGAGGCGCCCCGGCATCAACATCAGTTGCGCCAGGAAAAAAGCGCCGGCAAGGAGGATGGCCAGGACTATTTTACTTCCGAAAAAGATGATCACCATGTTTTTCCGCCTGAGCCCGGCGGTCGCAAACATCTTCTCGACCTGGGTGATCTCGTCCTCGTTCTTTGGCTTTGTCAGATGACCGAGAGAATGTGCAAGGGCAAAGAAATGGCCCAATGGCGATTTTTTCGCTTCATCTGTACCGGCATGTTCAGCCGGCCGGCCCATTCTCCTGATACGGTCCACAATCGATTCGCGCTCACTGCGAGCCCTTATGTGGAAGTAGGCAGCAACAGCAGCGAACATAACCAGGCAAAATACCGCGATAGCGACCAGTGCGGGAATATCCATGTTCAGCCTCTCAGATTTTGATTGCCACCATCTTCTTGACCACCGCTATGCCCGAACCCATCATCAGCAGGGCAACGACCACGAGTACCTGCCCGATAGCGTCAGTAAAGAGGACATTCAGGTACTTCGGGTTGGTGAGAAGGAGAGCACCCGCAACGAAAAAAGGGATCCCGGTCAGGATTGCCGCCGATATCCGGCCCTCAGCTGAAAGCGCCCGGACCTTGCCCCTCAGCTTGAACCTCTCCCGGATCAGCCGGGCAATACTTTCGAGGATCTCGGCCAGGTTACCGCCGCTCTCCCTCTGGATAATAATGGAAACGGTCAGGAACTTGAGGTCGACGCAATCAACGCGCTCCGTCATATTTTTCAGCGCCTGCTCGACGCTCACACCGAGATTGACCTGGGAAATCGTCTTCTGGAACTCCGTTCCTATCGGTTGGTCGAATTCCTGTCCTACCATCTGCAGCGCACCTGACAGGGCATGCCCTGCCCTGAGAGAACGTGATATGAGGTCGAGTGCGTCGGGCAACTGTTCCTCGAATTTCCTCATGCGCTGACTTTTCTTTATAAATACGCGGATAAAGGGAAGTACTGCAACCGGTCCTGCTGCGCCCACAGCCGGAAAGATCTTTCCGGACATGAGGTAGACAATGCAAAAGGCGGAGAACGACAGGAGCAGGGAAATCATGAGAAAAACACCAAGGGGATGCTTTGCGTCGCCCTGCACAAGCAGACGGTCGAGCTTCGCCATCACCGGAACAGCATTCAGGAGGCGGTTGACCCAGGGGACGGCGCTCAACGTCCTCTTGCGCATGGTGATACCCGCCCGGTCTACCGTCATCGTTTCACTATCTACCTGCAGTTGCCTGAGCATCCTTTCGGTCTCCGGGCTCTGCCTGTTCTTTATCAACAGGTAAACCGCCTCGATCAGGCACAAAAAAACGATAAATACACCTGTCGCAAGTGCAAGATTCATCGTTCTCTCCCGTGGGTTAATTTTCCTGCTCCCGGCTGGAAGAGCTCATAAGGCACCGGGACACCCAGCGCTTTGAATTTTTCCGTAAACCGGGGGAGCACACCGTGAAACCGGAAGGCGCCCTTCGACCTTCCGTGGGAGTCGATTCCCGTCTGCTCGTAACTGAACAGCTCCTGCGTGGTCACGACGTTTCCCTCCATTCCCACTATCTCCTGCATGGAAATCAGTTTTCTGCTGCCGTCAATGAGACGCGCTACCTGGACGATCACGTTTATGGCGGATGCGATATATCTCCTTACCGCTTCATTCGGTATATTGAGCCCCGCCATGGCGACCAGCGTTTCGAGCCGGAGCAGGGCGTCCCGGGGCGAGTTCGCGTGGATCGTGGTCAGCGAACCGTCGTGACCCGTGTTCATCGCCTGGAGCATGTCGACCACTTCGCCGCTTCGGACCTCGCCCACGACAATACGGTCAGGTCTCATGCGCAGGCTGTTCTTGACGAGTTCCCTCTGGGTGATCTCGCCCCGCCCTTCAATGTTGGCAGGCCTCGTCTCCAGCCGGACCACGTGATCCTGTTTCAGCTGAAGCTCCGCGGAATCCTCGATCGTCACGATCCTCTGGTCCTCAGGGATAAAGCGGGAAAATACGTTGAGCAGCGTCGTCTTGCCTGCCCCCGTACCACCCGAGATCAGGATATTGAGCTTGGCCCGTACCATGCCCTTGAGCAGCTCTCCTGCTTCTACCGGCAGCGCCGAGAGCGAGATGAGGTCTTCGAGCTCGAGCGGGTCGGCACCGAAGCGCCTTATCGAGAGGCTAGGCCCGTCTATTGCGAGGGGGGGAACAATCGCGTTGACGCGGGAGCCGTCCGCCAGTCTCGCGTCGACCATGGGACACGATTCATCTATGCGCCTGCCGACTGCCGAAACAATCCGGTCTATTATCTTTTTCAGGTGCGTGTTGTCTTTGAAATGTGCGGTTGTCCTGTGAAGCCTTCCCTTCCGTTCAACGTAAATGTGATCGGAACCGTTGACCAGGATATCCGTAACAGTCGGGTCGTGCATAAAAGGCTCAATGGGTCCGAGTCCAAAAACTTCGTCCGCGACCTCCCGGCAGAACTGTTCCTTCTCGTCTGCGTTCAGCGGCAGCACCGTTCGTTGTTTTGACAGTAGTTCCTCGATTATTTTCTTTATCTCTCTTCTCAGTATATCCTTGTCGAGCGTATCGATCAGGCTGAGGTCGAGGATATTGATCAGTTCCTCGTGTACCCTGCTCTTCAACTCGTTATATTCGCTGATCGACAGCATTTCCTGTTGCAGTTCAGATGCGAGTCTCATAAGCCTCCTTGTTTTCGTAAATAATTGACAGTAAAGACTCCACGTCCACCCCGAATACCTGAGGGTCCGTCCGTCTCCCGTAATCGTCGCCTGCGCCGCCGCTCACCGCCACTCCGGTCTCCCCGGGTTGCAGATCCCCCGTCTCCGTCCCTTCGTAACGCTGCATCGATCGATCCTTGTCATCGGAAGATGCTTCCTATCCGAACAGGAAGCGCCGTTTCTTCTTCTGCTCGTGTCTTTCAGTGCGATCTTCCATTAACCCTTCTGCGCCCGCTATCGCAGCCGCAAGCTCCGCCAGCTTTCCTGCTATGACGCTGCCCGGTGCCGCGGTCCTGATCGGCTCTCCCTTGTTGATCGCGGCCGTTACAGTGCCATAATCATGCGGCAGGTGCCAGAATACCTTCCCGGGGATCGCCTCTTTGACATGCTCGAACTCGATGCCGGGTTTCTGCCCGGACCTGTTTATGATTATTTCCATCGCCCGGGGTTCGGGATAGCCGAGGGCGCCCAGGAGGTCGAGCATACGTTTCAGATTAATAATCGAAGGCAGCGTAAGCCCTGCAACAATAAAGAGGGTATCGCTGATCTTCAGGATGCTCTTCTGCAAATCTTCAACTTTGTTGCCCGAGTCAACGAGGATAAAGTCGAACATGGACTGCATCAGCTGGAAAATATTTTGCATCGCTCCCGGCTGAAGCTTGATCTGATCCGAGGTGCGCTGTGGAGCAGAAAGAACGTGCACACCGGAAACGTGCTTGATCATCAATGTCTCGAGGTACGTGGCGTCGAGTCTGGAGATGTTCCTGGCCGCCTCCCACCAGTCGAGAACCGGTTTCAGGTTAAGAAATAGCGGAACCTCTCCGAACGGCGCGTTGAGGTCCACGAGGGCGACGGTAGAATTTACCGGCAGGGCCGCGAGCTCCACTGCCAGATTGACAGCAACCGTCGTCGCCCCTATTCCACCCTTTGTGCCGATGACGTCGATTATTTTACCCTTCCGGTTCTCACGCAATCCCTCCGCCCCCCGGCTTCGCCTGAATTTTACAAGGGCAGCCATTACGTCCTGCTCGTTGATCGGCTGCGGAAAGAATTCCCTTGCGCCGGCTCTGAGCGCTCCAAGGATGATGCGGGGGTCGGCACTCTCCGACGTCAGGAACACCTCGCCTGATTTTCCGGAAGAATGCAGAGCGGAAACAGCGTTCAGGTCCTCTTCCGGGTGATCCCCCAATTCCATAATCAGGAGGTCGCAATCGGCAAACGAGTGGACAGCCTCGATCCTGAAACCGCCCACAGAAGTTATTACCCGCCCGAACAGGTCCCTGACAGCCTCTTTCCTTGTCTCGATCCTCACGCAATATGTGTTGTTCTTATTCATAGCGCACCTATTTTACAAGTACGGGAAATTTTGCCCTGACGCCGAAGGAGCCGCCGCCTGTTCTGCCCGCGACCTCGTGCGCCTGGCACACCGGTTTGAAATACATGGTTTTATCCTCATATGTGAGCGGTACGCCATCGTTCCGCTTCAGGTTAAAGTTATCAACAAAGCTCTGCCAGCACTGTTCACCCGTCATCGCTGACCCGCACGACCAGTTATCCATCCTTCTTGGTACCTCGTTGTATTTGTTCTTGTCACCGGGTCCCGTCATCCAGAGTACTTCTATCTCCACTACCCCCGTCAACTTTGAGCAGGGGCCCACGTTGCTTCCCGGGCAATCGATCACCGGCAGCCTCATGCTCCACGGCTGGTCGGGCTTGCCGTCTCCGTTAGTGTCCAGCCCTGCCGCCTGCCAGCAGGTCTTCAGCCCGTCGTACACCGGGGTTACCATTCCTCCGGTCGTACTGAACTCCTGATCAAGATAGAGCGACCGGGGATTTCCACCGGCACAAACAAGGGGCAAAATGGTATCTGTGCTCGCGGCCCCTACACACGGCTGGGCAAAATTGCTCAAACCCCCGGTTTGAAAGGTCTCTGTCTGGTTGCCGCTGTTGATCATTCTACCCACGGTACAGCTGAAGGCGCCTGTCGAGTCCTGAAGTGCCTGCTGACAGAGGACGATGGGCGCATTAATCTCCCCGGGAACGGTCGTCCCGGCAAAACCGATGTACGCCACTGCATCCTGCTGCATCGTGAAACTGCTCTTTCCGAAGATCCGGGCCAGCAAAGTCGGGGCGTCCGAGCGTGTTGCAACTGCCCTGCATGCGTTGACCTCGACCCCCGGAGTTGTATCGAAGATCCCCCCCGAAGGAGTGAACGACCAGTTGCCAACTTCGGCCGCCGCCTCTACAGGAAGCTTTAGGCTCATATTTTCCGTCGCCAGGGAAACAGCCCGTGGTACTGCAGTCGGGTCGAGCTGTCCGGTCTCATCGAAGAGGGTCTGAGCCCCGGCGAGCGCCCCCGCGTCCGCCGCATTTTTCAGTTCGTTCCGCACCACAAAGAAGTGGCCTACCTCGATTGCAAGCGTACCGAACATGATCAGGAGGAGCAGGACGAGGGCGACCACAACTGCGACTGTCCCGCGTTCGCCTTCCCTGGATGTTTGGTTCCGCGATTTGCTTTCCGCGATTTGTCTTTTCATGGCTACTCCATTCGCATGACGGTTTGGGCGGTAAGATTCAATCCGCCGCCTAATCCTGCCAGGCTTCCGACAAAATTGGGCAGCACAAGAAACGAATACCTGTATGCGACAGTTACTGAAAGAGTCCGGTTGGCATTGTTGTGCGCCGGTGTAGTGGTAGCAGTGACAGGGCCTCCGAAAGTGATGAGATTGTTCCGCAGATAGTTGTCCACAACCGTGCGTATATCTGCATCACTGATCGGCTCGTACTCCCCGGTAACAGAGTTTTCGTGGTAGACGATCCCGGCCCTGGCCCCCTCCCTGCTCGCGTTCGTGATCATCGCCTTGTCATAGAGGACGAGGCTGAACTCGATGATTCCAAAGAGAAGGGCCATGAGGAGCGGCAGGACAATGGCAAATTCCACTGCCGCAGCCCCTTTCTCCGTACTGCTCCTCTCGCTCACCGGGCCTTTCATGGGCGTTACCTCCCTGTCTTCCCAACGTTCACGATGAATGTCGGTCCTTGTTCGACCTTTTCAAAACTTTTGTGGTACTTCTCAATCGTGCGCGCCACCACTTCGCCGTCCTGGCCGGATACAGGCTCAAGGTTCCTTTCGGCCCGGGGTTCCAGTATCTGGTTGAACTTGGCCAACTTATGGGAAGTGCCGTAATCCGTTGCCACTCTGCTTTCAGCGCAACCGGCGAGTAACGCAGCCGCCGCCATTGCCCCCACCCACATCACTTCCTTCAGCATAGGATCCTCCTTTTAAATACCCGATGTCAGACGTCCGATATCCGATGTCCGCAAAGCTCTTCGCTGCCTGACTGCCTGGATTCCGGCCTCCGCCGGAATGACGAAATGGAATAGGCCCTTCCTCCCTGGTCCATCGGTTTTCTCCACTCTCCTCTTCCCATTTCCCCATTTCCCTCGTATCTCAATCCGACATCCGACATCCGACATCTCTTCTCTCCTCTTCCCATTTCGCTATTTCGCCATTTGCGCATTTCCCGCTTCCTCGCTTCCTCGCTTACCGCTTCTTTTTCCCATTTCGCCATTTCGCTATTTCGCCATTTGCGCATTTCCCGTTCTCCGCTTCCTTTTCCCATTTTTCCATTTTGCCATTTCGCGCATTTTCCGTTATCCGTTATCCGCTTCATCGCTTACGGCATAATATGTCCGAACTCCCCTTCGAGCCCTTTCTCTCTTGACAGGAGAGCCTGTCTCGTACCTTCCGGGTTTTCCGACCTGCGAGCCGGCCGTGGTTCCGACGACCCTTCCATTCTCCCGAGAAGATAGAACTCGAGGTCATCCGGCTCGACAAACTGGTCCGTGGGCAGTGTCTGCTTTGCCATATCCAGCGGTTTCACAAGATGCGGTGTCACTACGATGACGAGTTCCGTCTCGTTCTTCTGGAAAGTGGTACTTTTAAAAAGGGCGCCAAGTACGGGGATATCACCGAGCAAGGGGAATTTGCGGACGCTTTCCCTCACTTCGTCTCTCAGGAGTCCCGCGATCGCAAAGCTCTGACCGTCTGCAAGCTCTACGGTAGTCGACACCCGCCTCGTTGTAATACTCGGGATCACGAAACCCTGGAGCGCAACGGCCCGGGAGAAATCGAGCTCCGAGACCTCCGGCGAAACCTGTATCCCGATCTTACCGTTGTCCAATACGGTCGGGGTAAAGTGGAGACCCACGCCGAACGGCTTGTACTCGACCGTGATCGTAGTCCCCCCCGCCGCTGCCTGGGGCACGGGTATTGGAAACTCTCCCCCGGCGAGGAAACTTGCAGTCTTTCCACTTAAGGCAATGAGCGTCGGTTCGGCGAGTACCTTCAAAAGCCCCTGGTCTTTCAGCGCGTCTATAAAGACGGTCCAGGTTGCGCCCCCGCTAAGAAACCTCAACATTCCGTTGACCGCACTCCCCACGCCGACGTTCGCTACAGGGAAACCGGCTTCGCGCGAAAGCTGAGTAATTATATCACCCGTCATCGGAAGCCTCTGCTGCAGGGGAAAACCCTGCACCTGCGCTACATTGGTCAGGTTGTCGAGCAGAGAAATACCGAATTGCCTTCCGGTCGAACTGACTGTGTTGAAATTGATACCCATTTGCCTTCCGACGCTCCTGGCCATCTCGGACACCCTGACCTCGAGCATCACCTGCTGCACCCCCCCTACCTGCAATAGGTTGATGATTTTCGGTTTTCCTTCCTTGTCTGCCGGTGCGTAGGCGTGCGCCGTAGAGAGCACCTGTGAAAGGACACCGGGACCCGAAACGGTCCCTGCAACCGTTAACGATTCGTTGTCGGCCGTCACCCTCAGATCGCGTTCCCTCGGGAACATCTCATGGAGCCTCTGTTTAAGCCTGTTCGTGTCGGGCATTACCTGCACATCTGCAACGGAGATCACCTGGTCGCCTTCGTTCCACAGGGTCAGGCTCGTGATGCCCGGCGCTTTCGCACTGAGGTAGATCTGCTGCCTGGTGAGGACCATTGCATCGGCCACCGCAGGCGCCGCAAGGGAGACTCTCTTTATCGGCACCGGTACATCGATGATGGTCGATTTTCCGGCAATGAGGGCGATCTTCTCTGCCGCCATGCCGTTAACCGAGATTTTTGCCAGCTCTTGCGCCCAAACCTGGGAGAACATACTCAAACAGAGGATGAGGATGCCGGAGGAAAATGATATGGCCCTGCTCTTTCTGCATGTCGGTATCATAATTTCTCCCCCCCTCTTTCAAATTTGACAGACGTAATGGCGCTGCCCTTGATCAGCTCCACCGTGAAAGCAGGCTTCTTCTCCGATTCGGCAGCCGCCTTCGGCTTCCGGTCCCCATCAGCCTTTCTGCCGGCTACTGGGGTCTTACCCTTCTTACCGCCGCCCTTCGGACTGCCGCCGTAAGAGGCAAGCAAGGTCTGTATGGTGCTTCCCCTGGTAGCCACATCCTGGGCGTCTAGAACGTTCCTCAACGCCATCTGGATCTTGCCTTCCGTAACAGCAAGGGCCAGTCTTTCAGCCTCTTCAGGGGTGACCTCCACGGTGATCACGTCCACCTGGACGGCCTTCTCCTGCTTTCCCCCCTTCTCGAGTTCGACGCCGGTCGCCAGGACAAGCAAGTTCTCCAGCACGGTCTTCGTCACCGGCAGGGTCACGCCATCCTGCTCCCCGCGCTTGGGGAGCGTCACGAGGACGTCGACCCTGTTCCCCGGGTGGACAAACCCGGAGACCCCTATTACCTTGTCGACCTTGACTGCCATCGCCCTTTTCTGTGGGCTGATGATCGCCCCGACGCCGCCTGTCTTCAGGGTTGTCGGCGCGAG
>Ga0351966_1133_pt2 | contig 16747 bp, 9 predicted proteins | sample TotcelT113001K14_FD_206840 | JGI IMG/M metagenome (GOLD analysis project Ga0351966, IMG submission 206840) | Enriched cells from coal bed in the Powder River Basin, Montana, United States - Total cells T11 rep3 HSBNCT.T11.300.1.K14 ... | reverse complement strand
GTACTCCCGTCGGCCTGTTTAAAGGCTTCAAAAATAAGTTCCATTTTGTCTTTTGGAATGCCAATACCCGTATCGCTTACCGCAAGGCAGATGACCGGTACACGTCCAAGTTTTTTATTGCGGTAGGTAATCCCGTTGCCGGCCATTTCGATCGAAAAGGTGACAGAACCCTTTTGGGTGAATTTTAGCGCATTCGACATGAGATTTTTGATAATCTGTTCGATGCGCTGCCGATCGGAGGTAATGACAGCGGGAATATCCTCGCTTGTAATCACCTTGAATTCGAGATTTTTCTGTGTTGCGATGTGGTTAAAATTCATTTTGACGTAGGTCGCCAGGGTATCTGGTTCAATGGGCTCCAGATTCAAATCCATCCTGCCGGACTCTATTTTCGAAAGGTCAAGGATGTCGTTGATAAGTGCCAGCAATTCATTCCCGCTGTTAAAAATTATTTCGGCGGCTTCCACCTGGTCGGGGCTCAGGTTACCTTTCTTGTTGTCCATCAGGCTCTTTGAGAGGATGAGCAGGCTGTTGAGTGGGGTGCGGAGTTCGTGCGACATATTGGCCAGGAACTCCGATTTGTATCGGCTGGCCTGTTCCACTTCGAGGGCTTTGCGCTCAATTTCGTTTTTGGCTACTTCCAGTTCCTGGTTTTTGATAGCCACGGCGGCTTTTTGTTGCTCGAGGATGTGGGTTTTTTCTTCCAGTTCCTCGTTGGTTACACGCAATTCTTCCTGCTGGGCCTGCAGGCTGGCTTCTGAATCCTTCAGGGCACGGGCCTGTTGTTCAAGTTCTTCGTTGGCTTCTCTTAACTCTTCCTGCTGAACCCTCAGCTCTTCGGCCTGTTCCTGTGTGGTGGCAAGCAGGCGGGTCATTTCCTGGCGGGTACGGATGGAGTGGAAGGCAATGGCAATGCTTTCCTCGATCTGGTCAAGCAAAGTGCATTTCAAATCATCCCAGGGCGTTACCGCGGCCAGCTCGAGTACCCCGACAATCTGTCCCTGAAACAGGAAAGGCTGCACAATCACCTGACGGGCAGGACCTTCGCCCATGCCGGATTGAATGTAAATGAAATCGTCGGGTACATTATCGAACAAGATTATTTTCTTCTCGAGTGCGGCCTGCCCCACAAGTCCTTCCCCAAACTTAAAGTGCGCCTGATGCGATTTGCGATGGCTAAACGCGTAAGATCCAGTCAGTTTAAGGGTTTCTTCATGGCCGAGAACATAGACCGCTCCGGCCTGGAATTTAAGAATTTCGGCCAGTTTCGACAGCAACTGTGCGGCAAGTTCGCTTTCGGTCTTCTCCCCTCTGAGTATATTACCTGTTTCGACAATGGACGTTTGCAGCCAGCTGTTGTTGGCATTGATGTCGCTGAGCTTTTTGAGGTTTTGGCGCATTTGCAGCAGTGCATTTCCGAGGATATCCTGTTCGCTCTGCGGGCGGTAATCGTGGTCGAGAACCCCTTGCCCGATGGCACTGGCAAAACGGGCGTTGTTCTCAAGACTCCTGGCGAGGCGTTCCAGGGCAAGGGCCATCTGGCCAAGTTCATCCTGTGTACCGACAATCAGCCCATCCTCTTTGTGAATGATGCCCCGGGCCAATTGGTCGAGCATGCGGGTGGTTTTTTTCAGCGGGCGGGTAATCCGTCCCGAAACAAATACAACAACACCTGCCATCACCAACAGGCCCAAAAAGCCGGCCACCAGGGTTTTCCAGAATGTTTCGCGGGCATCTGCCAGAATGGTTTCCTCGGGAATCACGATGCCAACGGCCCAAGGGGTTGAGGTGTTGCCAATTATAACAGGCACCACGGAGATATAATAATCCTCACCGTCAGCAGGGTTATTGTACCCGCCATGGAAGGGCTCTCCTTCCCGGATTTTGCGGTCGAGCAAATGCCTGGCAACCAGCTCCGGCAACAGCGAATCCACCGAAGCGCCCACATGGCGTTTATCCGGATGGGCTACCATTTGCCCGTTGTTGGCAATCAATACCACATAGCCTGTGCCCAGCGGCCTGATGTGACGGAGCTTTTCCTGGAGGGTTTCCAGGGAGGCATCAATACCCACCACGCCAAGAAATTTCCCATCCTTAGTAATCGGCGAAATCATATTTGTCTGCAGGATGGCATCCCGGTTATCACCGGTGTAGGAGTATTTATACGGGTTGAGGATGGTTTCGCGCAGGGTATTTTTCGGGATTGTAAAATAATCGCCCGAAAAGAGGACCGAATTGGGGTCGGAGACTTCAAGTTTGATGTTGCCCCGGTCTTTAAAATAGGTAGGCGAAAAATTCCCGAGGCGTGTACTTCCTGCCGCGTTGATATACTCGGCATCCAGCCGGTCGAGGGTACCCGGCTCCCAGATGGTCCAAACCGACAAAAAATGCTCATTGCTCTGCAAAACCTTACGGATAATGCCCATATAGGCCTTGCGCCTGTCGCGTTCGGCGATGGATTCAAATTCGGTAAAGGTTTGTGCCAGGGTACGCGAGGCGTCTAAATAATACTCCAGAATGGCCTGGGTATAATTGGCATACTGGCCTGCCAGTGCAACAGCCTCCTGCTCGGTGGCCTTCAGGGCACTTTTACGGTTCTGTATGCTAACAAACCCAATGGTTACCGAAAAGATAACGGTAAGGGTGCTCAGGATGTAAATCAACAATTTCGCGTTTATGCCAGCTTTCATCTGTCAGATTGGTTTTACGATCATTTCAGCTTTTCAGGCCCTTCACCGGGATATGGTATCACAATGCCGGGTCTGCAAATATGAGAAATATGCTTAATGTTTGAAATATCAGGTTAAAGATAACTTAATCATTCGGAATTATGAATGTTTTGGCGGGAGAATATTTTCCGGCCGGCGATTCCGGCGCCAAGCACCAGAGCAGCCGACAGAAAAGCAGGGATAAAAGAAATTTTTGGTTCCATCACGCCGGGTTTTAAAAGCCCCCCAGGCAAAAAACACGACATTAACCACAAACCCGGCCGTAATACTGGCAACAGCCGCTTTACGGTATTTTCCGGCATTGGGGTGGATCAGGGCGAGCAGGGTTATGGGTACAAAAATGGAAATGGTGCCGATGCCCACCACCATCAGGTTCACAATACCGGGCAAAGCCAGGGCAAGCCCCAGGGCAAGCACACCAAAAACAATGGCAATGGCCCTGATTTGCCTGTGCTGCAAGTGAACGGCCCGGGTGTCGGCCGTACCTTTTGATCGCCAGCCCGAAAAATCACGGACGGCCGAAATGGCGATGACATTGAGAAAACTATCCCCCGACGACATCAGGGCCGACATTAGTCCGACCACGGCAAAGGCAAGGGCAAATTCGCCACAGTGACGCGCCAGGAAAAAGTAAACCGCATCCTCGGCAAGTATATCGCCACCAAGCTTCAGCCTGACAGCCATACCGGCAAGCGGGAATATGATGTAAAACGGCAACATTCCCAATCCGGCCCAAATGCTCATGCGTACGGCCGTTTTTTCGGACCTGGCGGCCAGAATCCTCTGCCAGATGTCCATACGAACCAGAACCGAGGGGGCAATAAACAAAGGCAGGCCGGCTAAAAACAGCAGGCCGTAATAGGTTCCGTTGAGCATCTCGGGGGGCAGCAGACGCAACAGCGCCAGGTTTTCAGTATCAGATTGCACACCGGGGATAAAAATCCCCACCATCAGAACGATAATAAAAAAGAACTGCAGCATATCCGTCATGATAACCCCCGACAAACCTGCAAAGGCCGTATAGGCAATCACAACCAGGCACGAAATGATGGCCGCTGTCAAATACCCGATGTCGAAAACATGCTTCAGCAGCGAGGCCATACCCACGAACTGGGCTGCCAGCAGAAAAAAGAAGATGAAAATATTGACCCCGGTAATCAGGCCCGAAAAATACCGCTTAAAACCCTGACTTCCGGCCGTGAGGAACGTTTTGTTGAGGTATTGCGGCAGGGAATAAAGGTTCTTTCTGACGCCCGCCCGGTGAATCCGCCGTGCAAAACGTGCCAGCAGAAAAAACCCGATTACATAAGCAGCCCCAATACCCAGGGCTGCAAACCCCGATTCGTAGCCCATAGTAATGAGCCCGATGGAGGTTCCCCCACCCACAAAAGTGGCTAATGTTGTAAAAACTAACAGGGCCGTGCCGGTCCGGCGGTTGTTTACAAGGTAATTGTCGATATCGCCCGGCCGTACATGCCGCAGGGTAAGTACAGCAATCACAGCAATATAGGCTATCAGCCAGAATAATAACCAATTCATAGGCGTCCGCTCATGGGGTTTGTGGCTCAAATTTACAGACATTTAAGCAGATATAAAACAATCGTTGTAAACATAAGCCGACACGGGCTGCTGACCTGAACGACTGGGATTCCTGCCCCCGGATGGAATGTCAGGATCTTATAAATTGCTGCATATCAAAGCATTTTATAACGAACCCGAAAGATATCAACAATCCGCGAAAGGGTTTCCGTGGTGGATTTTTTTATGAACAATTCCACCTGCCAGATGGGTAATGCCTATTTTTGAAGAATCGAAAGAATTATTAAGGAACCTGAAAATCAATAACAATGTCCGGTTTTGTTCATCTTCACGTACACTCCCATTATTCGCTTCTCGACGGTGCAGCCGACATCCTGCGCCTTATCCGCAAAGCAAAGGAATACAATATGCCCGCCATAGCCATCACCGACCATGGCAACATGTACGGGGCGCTGCAGTTCCACACCTATGCCACGAAAGAAAAAATAAAACCCATTTTGGGATGTGAGTTTTACATTGCCAAAGCAAGCCGTTTCGATAAGGACAACCGCGGCTACCACCTGATTCTTTTGGCCAAAAACCTCACCGGTTACCAGAACCTCATTAAACTGACCACCCTCTCGTTCAAGGAAGGAACTTACTATGTACCCCGTATCGACAAGGAACTGCTCATGAAGTACCACGAGGGAATTATTGCCTCATCGGCATGTCTGGGCGGCGAGATAGCCAAAACCATCCTGAATCACGGCATCGAAAAAGCGGAAGAAGCCATCATGGCGTACAAGGAAATTTTCGGTGAAGATTTTTACCTCGAAATGATGCGCCACGGTATCGAAGAGCAGGAACAGGTGAACCAGGCTCTGAAGGTGCTCAGCCGGAAGTGCAAGGTTGCACTGATTGCCACCAATGATGTGCATTATGTGGAAGCCACTGATTTCGATGCCCATAAGGTCCTCATCAAACTCAATACCGACCCCCGCAACCAGGAATCGGAAAGCAGCCTGATGTATTCAGGGTACGAATACCTGCGCAGCCCGGAAGAAATGGCCGAACTATTCGCCGATTGCCCGGAGGCCCTCGAAAACACCCTGGGCATTGCCGACAAGGTTGAACTTTACACCCTTGAACGGCCGGTCCTGCTACCCCATTTTCCATTGCCCGACGGATTCACCGACGAAAACGACTACCTCAGGCATCTTGCTTACGAGGGCGCCTTGCACAAATACGGGCAGGTAACAGACGAAATCAGACAACGCCTTGATTTTGAGTTGGATGTGGTTGCAAACATGGGGTTCCCGGGATATTTTCTGATTGTACAGGATTTTATCAATGCAGCCCGCAAAATGGACGTTATCGTCGGGCCGGGGCGCGGCTCCGCGGCAGGTTCGGCCGTGGCTTATGCAACAGGCATTACCAATATCGACCCCATCCGCTATAACCTGCTTTTCGAGCGGTTCCTAAACCCCGAAAGGGTTTCGATGCCTGATATCGACGTAGATTTCGACGACGAAGGGCGGCAAAAAGTGCTTGACTATGTTGTGGAAAAATATGGGGCAGACCGTGTTGCACAAATTATCACCTTCGGAACCATGGCGGCCAGGTCGGCTATACGCGATGTGGCCCGGGTCAGCGGACTGCCCCTTCCCGAGGCTGACCGCCTTGCCAAACTTGTACCCGAAAAACCCGGCACCACACTGGCAACAGCTTATAAAGAAGTTCCCGAACTCGAAAAAGCCCGGAAAGGCGACAACGAAAAAATCCGCAATGTGCTCACCTATGCCGAAATCCTTGAAGGTTCGGTGAGGCATACCGGCACCCATGCCTGCGGTGTTATTATCGGGCCCGACGACCTGAAGAATTATATCCCCTTAGCCACACAAAAAGAAAGCAGCCTCCTGGTGACCCAATATGAAGGCAAACAGGTTGAAATGGTTGGTATGCTCAAAATGGATTTCTTAGGCCTCAAAACCCTGAGCATTATCCGCGAAGCCATCAAAAATGTCAAAATCAGCCGTGGCATCGACATCAACATCGATAACCTTCCTCTCGACGACCCTGCGACTTTCGAACTCTACCAGAAAGGCGAAACCATCGGCACCTTCCAGTTCGAATCGGAAGGGATGCGGTTGTATCTCCGCGACCTGAAACCGGAACACATCGAAGACCTGATTGCCATGAATGCCCTGTACCGGCCCGGGCCACTGCAGTTTATCCCTTCCTATATCAACCGCCGGCATGGTAAAGAAACTGTCACCTATCCGCATGAATTGCTCAGGGAAATCCTCGAACCGACTCAGGGGATTATGGTTTACCAGGAACAGATTATGCAGGCGGCTCAAATTATGGGGGGGTTCTCGCTTGGTGCTGCCGACCTGTTGCGCAGGGCCATGGGTAAAAAACAACCCGAAATCATGGCCCAGAAAAAAGAAGCCTTTGTAAATGGTGCCATCGAAAAAAATATCCCGCGCGAAAAGGCCGTCGAGGTATTCGAAACCATGGAAAAATTTGCCGAATACGGTTTCAACCGCTCCCATTCCGCTGCCTATTCAATTGTGGCTTACCAGACGGCCTATCTCAAGGCCAATTTCCCGGCCGAATACATGGCAGCCGTGCTGACCCACAACCTCAACGAAATCAAAAAAATAACCTACTACATCGACGAATGCCAGCGGATGGGACTGAATGTACTGGGTCCCGACGTCAACGAAAGCCACCTGAATTTCTTCGTCAACCGTAAGCATGAAATCCGTTTCGGACTCACGGCCATCAAAAATGTTGGCGAAACCGCCGCCAGGTCCATCATCGAGGAACGCAACAGCAAAGGGCCATTCAAATCCCTGCCCGATTTTTTATTCCGCATCAATCTGAAAACCGTCAACAAACGTTGCCTCGAAGCTCTGGTCATGGGTGGCGCACTCGACTGTTTTGCCAATACCCACAGGGCTCAATACTTCCACCAAACACGTCCCGACGATCCCACTTTCATCGAAAAACTAATCCGCCACGCCACCCTCTACCACGATAAAAAGAATTCGTCGCAAAACTCCCTGTTCGGCGAACTCGAGGAGTACCAGACCCCCGATATTGATATGCCGGTATGTGAACCCTGGAGCCAGCTCGATTTGCTCAAAAACGAAAAAGAAGTTACCGGCTTCTTCATCAGCGGCCACCCCTTAGATGTATTCCGCATCGAAATAGACCTGCTGGCCACACAGTCTATAGGCGATTTTAAGGAAGACCTGTCGGCATTGCTCGAAAAAGAATTTTTGTTTGCCGGTATGGTAACCGCAGCCAAAGAAAAAACAACACAGAACAACAAACCTTACGGCAATTTCACATTCGAGGATTTCAACGATTCCATTCAGCTCACCTTATTTTCGGAAGATTACCTGAGATACAGGCATCTGATTGTTGCCAACAACAGTCTGCTGATTAAGGCCACCGTGCGCAAAAGATTCAATACCGAGCACCTTGAAATCAAAGTGCTGGGGATGTATATGCTGCCGGATATCCTTGATAAGGCCATTGGGGAGGTGGAAGTACACTTCCCGCTCCTGTTGGTCAATAATAATCTCATTGGCAAACTCGAAGCCATCATCGGGGAATACCCGGGAAAGACCCCGTTAAAAATTTGTATCTTCGACAGTACCGAGAACATCTCGCTTAGTACCAAACCACGCAAGGTGATGATTAATCCCACCGGTTTTATCCGCAGTATCAAAAAACTGGACGGGGCTTATCTGAGAACCATCCGAAAAAATTCATGGAGTTAAACCCATATCTAAAGAAACCCTTATTTTTGACCTCATAAAACTTCTAAAATCATATATCATGGCACTTACATTCACCGACCAGAATTTCGACGAACTGGTCCTTAAATCAGATAAACCCGTAATTGTTGACTTCTGGGCCGAATGGTGCGGCCCCTGCCGCATGGTGGGCCCGATTATCAGCGAACTGGCCGAAGAGTACGAAGGGAAAGCCGTTATCGGCAAACTCGACGTCGACAGCAATCCCGGGGTTACCGGGCAGTTCAGGGTCAGAAACATACCCACCATCCTCTTCTTCAAAAACGGGGAAGTGGTCGAAAAACAAGTGGGTGCTGTGCCCAAAGCCACCCTGGTTGCCAAACTCGAAAACCTGTTATAAAACCAAAAATTCCCTGATGCAGGACATGGCAGCCTCTGAAAAGGCCGGCCGCTGTCCTGCATTTTTTCATTAAAACATGGCACCAATCGATCCCAACCGGATACAACCGCTGAGCCGCCTCGAATTCTTTGCCCGCGAAGTGGTGGAAGGCTTTATCACGGGGCTGCACAAAAGTCCATACCACGGGTTTTCAGTCGAATTCGCCGAACACCGCCTGTACAATGCCGGCGAATCGACCCGCAACATCGACTGGAAGCTTTACGGCCGTACCGAGAAATTGTTCGTCAAACGCTTCGAGGAAGAAACCAACCTCCGCTGCCAGCTGGTAATCGACAATTCGGCCTCGATGTATTACCCCATGCATGCCCGCCCCGATATTGACCATCCCACCAAATTGTTGTTTTCGGTATATGCCTCGGCTGCCCTGCTCTTTCTTTTCAAACAACAGCGCGATGCTGTCGGGCTCTCCGTGTTCGGGTCGGATATCAACCAAACCCTGCAGGCAAGGAGCAATGCCGCGCACATTCAGTATCTCTTCTCCCACCTCGAAACCCTGGCCGATTCGCAACCACCACCGCGTCCCCAGCAGTCATCCATTGCCGAAACCCTCCACCTGATTGCCGAGTCTGTCCATAAACGCTCACTGGTTGTCATTTTCAGCGACATGTTAGACAAAGCCGCCGACCCTGCACCGGTCTTTCAGGCCCTGCAGCACCTCCGGCACAACAAGCACGAAGTCATACTCTTCCACGTAACCGATAAGGCCTCCGAACTCGACTTTTCGTTCGACAACCGCCCCTATCGCTTCGTGGATGTGGAAACCGGCCAGGAAATCAAACTCAATGCAGCCGAAGTACGCGAACGCTACGTTGCACATATGAAGTCGTTCATGGAAGAAATGAAGGCCCGCTGCGGCCAGTACCGTATCGACCTGGTGGAAGCCGACATCCAAAGCGGATTCGACCAAATCCTCCTTCCTTACCTGTTGAAGCGCGCCAGACTGTATTAGTTCCCTGCTTTACGATTCCCATCTTTCCATTCTGTTCCAATAAACCCCCGAATGGGCGTAAAATTTATACCTTATAGTATCAAAATTGGCGTAAATATATTACCTCCAGGTACAAGTCCTTCGTTAATAAATGCCAGCAAGTATTCGTCAGGACATTCCAATATGGAAAATATAAGCCTGTATAAAACATCCGGCCTTTTAAGCCAAACAAGAAAACGTCTAACCCTTACCCGGAAACCCCGGTTTAACATCATCCCTGCTTTTCTTTAATCAGTCCTTTTCGGTAGGCAAACAGCAGCATTTCGAGTTCGTTCACCTGCCGCCGCAGTTCTTGCCCGAGGTCGGTCTCAGCCACCCGGATACGCTGGGTACGCTGCTCGATCAGGTTACGGTTCGAGATAATATCCACATCCTCTTCAATGGCTTTCTGAGCCGACTCGAAGGGCTTATGCTCTGCCAGCACAAGGCTGTATGAGTTATAAATGAGGGTATAACCGCCCAATCCGGTGACCTTCTGGTAGGGTGATGACATTCCCCCGTCGATGACGAAGATTTTACCCCCGGCTTTCACCGGATTCTCGCCTTTCGCCGCTTTTACAGGGGTATGCCCGTTGATGATATGGGAGGTATCGGGATTCAGGCCAAATGCCGATAAGATTCCCCGGGCTGTGTCTTCACTGTCGCGGAGGTTGTAGTATGGGTTGCGGGGTTCTTTTTGTATTTCCTTGTCGCTGACGAAGTACCTTTCGAAGGTGGTCATTTTTTGTTTTCCGAAGATGGGCGAATGGGCCCCGCACCAAAGATACCACATGAGGTCGAGGTCGTACAGGCCGGCATCCCTGCGGCCCCGGTTGAGGTAAGCCCGGCGCGCCACGCGCTCAAACTGGTCGAGCAGGGCTTTGCCGGAATAGGCCTGCCCGTCGATGGGAAAGGTGCTGAAGGTGCCATCCGCATCCATCGGGATGCACCCATGAAACATCAGGTTGCCGTTGTAGCAGATATACATCCCCCCTTTACTGAAGAGAAATCCGATATGCTTCTGCAATTTTTCGCTGTTGAGGAAAGACGCCCTCAGACGGCTCATGACTTCGACTTCTTCTTCGGTCAGTTCGAAAGGTTTTTCCGGATTCAGTGTCGGAAAATTGGTATCCGACAGGGGGTACGACTTTCCTTCCAAAAGAATGGTGCCCGTCTCTGAATGGATATTGTCGAGGAGGGTGCGGTCCTGCATGCCAAATTCCGGGTTACGGAGGATGGCCTGTGCTTCGAGTTTGAATTGAATGATGCTGATGGCCTTGTGCATCTGGCTCACAAAGCGGGTGTTCCACTGTGCCTTTTGTTCTTCGGTGACGGTTTTTGGAATGAAATCCGTGCAGGGGTCTTCGGCATAATATTTCATGGCAAAGGTAGCTAAGGGCATCAGGTTGATGCCATAGGCGTCTTCGAGGGTGTCGAGGTTTTCGTAACGGGCCGAAACTCTCAGCACCGTGGCAATCAGCAGGTCGCTGCCGGCAGCGGCGCCCATCCAGATAATGTCGTGGTTTCCCCATTGGATATCCACCGAATGGTAATTCATCAGGGCGTCCATGACCCTGTCGGCCGCAGGGCCACGGTCGTAAATGTCGCCGATGACGTGCAGGCGGTCGATCAGCATGCGCTGGATAAACCGGCAGATGGCAAAGATGAAGGGTTTGGCCCGGTCGATGCGTATGATGCTCTGTATGATGGCATTGAAATATTCCTGACGACCGGCTGCAGTCTCATTCAGCAATTCTTCGATGATGTAGGCAAAATCTTTGGGCAGGGCTTTCCGCACTTTCGAGCGGGTATATTTGGAGGCGGCCGAACGGGCCACTTCCACCAATCGTTGCAGGGCGATGTTGTATAATTCTTCGGGGTCCTTCTCGCTGCGCAGCAGCAACTCCAGTTTTTGTTCCGGGTAGTAAATCAGGGTGGCAATGCGGCGTTTTTCCGATTCGCGGATACGGTTGCCAAATACCTCATCGATTTTCCGTTTGACAACGCCCGAGGCATTGCGCAGAAAATGGCTGAAGGTTTCGTATTCGCCGTGGATATCTGTCAGAAAATGCTCTGTGCCTTTGGGGAGGTTCAGGATGGCTTCGAGGTTGATGATTTCGGTGGCAGCAGCCGGAATATTCGGGAATTTTCCGGCGAGAAGTTTCAGGTAGCGCAGGTTTTCTTCGATCTGCTGCAGGGTAAATGGCTCCGGTGTCATTGTTCGATGAAAATTGATTCTGGGAATACAACAAAGGTAGGGGTTTGTTGGTTGCGGCATTGCAAGAGGTTTTGCCTATAAAATATTTCTCTGGCTTTTTTATATCGAAACACTTCCTATCTTTGCCCCCTAAAACCTCTGGATGTTTATTACTGTTTCGGATCGTGTGATGTAAATAACCTTTCGGGCCCGGCCCGGCTGGTTATCCCTCCGTATTTTCCCGGCTGTTTGGCAGCCGGGGATTCCCCTATTTACTAATTTTTTAACCGAAGCCCGCAGCCGGGATATTCCGGTGCACCATGGCTTCAAAAACAAACAACATCATGAGCGATTCAAATCATTCCATTCACGAATTCGATTTTAACCTGATCTGCGAATATTTTCTCGGCCTTGAACGTCAGGGTCCCGGCAGTCCCGAAGAAACCCTGCGGGCTTTGTCGTTTATCCCCCCACTCACCCCTGATGCCCGGATTGCCGACCTTGGTTGCGGCACCGGCGGACAAACCCTTGTGCTGGCAAAGCATACAGAGGGTTCTGTAACAGGCATCGACCTGTTTCCCAAATTTATCGACCGCTTCAACCAAAACACCGAAGCCATCGGCCTTGGCCACAGGGTCAAAGGCATGGTGGGTTCGATGGACAACCTGCCATTTCAGGAAAACGAGCTGGACCTGATCTGGTCCGAAGGAGCCATCTACAACATCGGCTTCGAACGCGGCCTTCAGGAATGGCGAAAGTTTCTTAAACCCGGTGGATGCATAGCCGTTACGGAAGCATCGTGGTTTACCCCCGAAAGGCCTTCCGAAATCAATGATTTCTGGAAAGACGCCTATCCCGGCATTGATACCATACCCGCAAAAGCGGCGCAAATGCAGGAAGCCGGGTACATTCCATTGGCAGCCTTCATCCTTCCGGAGCATTGCTGGACCGAGAATTTCTATGCCCCTCAAAAAGCCCTGCAGCATGCCTTTTTGGAGAAATACCCCGGTAATGCAACCGCAGAGGCATTCATAGCTTCCGAACGCCACGAGATGGAGCTCTACAGCCGTTACAAAGCCTATTATGGCTATGTATTTTATATCGGGATGAAAATCTGAGGATTCTTTCACTAAACGGGTTGCCCTGCAATGATGGGGCAACCCTTTGTTTTATCACAAAAAGCAATCTATTCCCTTGCTCCCGGCCATCCGGCATGTGATGGACCCGTAACGGGCAAGGGCCAATACGAAAGCATGCATCCAAAGACGAATTGATACAACAGATTGTCAGACAATACCATAAGTGTTTCCCAATGGAAAATTTCGGACAAACCTTAAAAATTAACGTTAAAATTTCGAGTGAACCTTAAAAATTCACGGTTATTGTTTAACTTTGTAAGCAAAATTGATGGAGATGAAAATTATCCGTGATTTATTCGATACACTCCGGGCTGAGCTTTCGGCGGGCAATGCCATTGTAATGCTATACGGCGCCAGGCAAACCGGAAAAACGACTCTTGCGGGGGATGTTCTAACTGGATTGCCCGGAAAAGTTCTGTACATCAATGCAGACGAAATCAAATATCATGATGTACTGTCGTCGAGGGATTTACGCAAACTTACCCTGCTTGCAGAGGGTTCCGGCATCATTTTTATCGATGAGGCCCAGAGAATTCCGGATATCGGGATTAATCTGAAAATCATGCACGACCAAATACCTGGCATCAAAATACTTGTAACGGGTTCTTCATCGCTCGATCTGGCGGGCAAAACCAGGGAACCGCTTACCGGCAGGACTTCGACTTACAAACTTTACCCCATCTCCCTTTCTGAATTGCGCAACCAAATGAATGTATTTGAATTGCAAAGCAGACTTGAAGAGTTTATGCTGTACGGGATTTATCCCGGGCTTTTTCAAATGGACTCGGTACAACACAAAGAAAAGTACCTGATGGAACTGGCTTCATCCTATCTGTACAAGGATGTTCTGGCGCTTTCGTTTGTGAAACATCCCCAGAAAATCATACAGCTTCTGAAACTGCTGGCCTTACAGACAGGGGGTGAGGTCTCGGTACACGAATTAGCCAATAGCCTTGGAATAAGCAGCGAAACCGTGATCTCATACATTGATCTGCTGGAGCAATCCTTTATCATTTTTACTTTGGGGGGGTTTAGCCGGAATCTTAGAAAGGAAGTGAGCAAACGCAACAAGTACTTCTTCTGGGACACCGGCATCAGGAACAGCCTGCTCAACAATTTTGCGCCCTTAAAACTCAGGACTGATGTTGGGGCGTTATGGGAAAACTTTATCATTTCAGAAAGACTCAAATACCTTAACAACCGCCAAATCCATGTATCATCATACTTCTGGCGCACTTACACCGGCGCCGAAATTGATTATGTGGAAGAACGGCAGGGTGAAGTTTTTGCCTACGAAATAAAATACAGTAAACAAGTACACCGGCCCCCGCAAACCTGGTCAGAAAACTACGGGAACCACTTTGCCTGTATCACACAGCGTAATTTTTATGAATTTGTTACCTGATTCTCTGTACAATTATGCGATGACCGGGAATACCACTTTTTATATCGTCCGGAAATCTGCATTCCTAAACAATTTTCCCGGCCGGCATGACGAGGGATTTTCGCCGATTCTCCGGAAAATCCGGCACCGGCAGCAATCTATTCCCTGACGAATTTCCCTGAGAAGGTTTTCGAACCATTGGTGGCCATCAAAAAATAAATCCCCGGCAACCAATCGGATACATCCATCGAAAACGCTTCATCCTGCAGCGTTTGCCGGAGCAGTTGCTGTCCGTTCAGGGCAGTTATGGTAATAACAGTTGGTCCCGAAAAAGATGCCGGAAAGCGGATTGTTAAGCGGTTTCGGGCAGGGTTGGGATACAAACTCAGCGCAACCGGTATGGAGGTATCTTTACCGGTATGTACAATCAATTGCCCTAACTGACGCCCCCAAATGCCCTGATAACCCTGGACTGCAATCAGCATACTCCCGTTATCGCAGAGGGCATCGGTATAACCCGTCAATCCTGTGTCTTCCCAATGCCAGTTGAGGCCGGTAAGCTTATAAACCCCGGTTTCACCACCCACAAACAACGTATTCCCCACCCGGTGAAACTGCGAAAAATGGCCGTAATACGTAAAATACGGGCTCCATAGTGTCTTAAGTCCGGAGTTTACCAAGCTTATGGTGCCTGATGAAATCGATTTCCTGTAAATGCCCCCGCCCGAGGCGGCCAGAATCGTATCCCCCTTCACGGTCACGGCGTCGAATTGAAATCCGTACAGGCTGTGCGGCCAGGTTGTCCAGGTGATTCCAAAATCGTAGCTTTCGGCAATCCCGTCATATCCGGCCAATAACGCCAAGCTGCCGTCAAACGCAAGGTCATTGATTGACGACACCGGGCTTTGAGCCGACATCACCATCCAGCAGGTATCTTCGGGAGCCCGTTTGTAAACCCCGCCGGTGCCGGCTGCCATCAGTATTCCGCCGGCTGTCCTGATTCGGTGTACCTGTCCGGAAATGCCATTGCCGAAAGGCATCCAGTTTAAATCCGCCGTCGATGCCCGCAGAACGCCATTGGGCGTACATGCATAAAAAAAAGACTCATCAACCGTTAAATACAACACGCCGGCGGTTCCGGTCAGCACACCCGACCAGGTTTCGCCGCCGTCAGTGGATATCACCATATCCGCTGAACCAAACTGACTCAATCCTGAAACAATAACGGAATTATGCGCAGTCACCGAAATATTCGGAACAAAGCTGTTGCTGAGCAAATTCCATTGCGAATACGCTGAAAGAACAAGCAGCGAAAACACCGGAAGAATAGCCATCTTTTTCATCGCGGGTTGAATTGGGTTACTACAAAGATAGGGCTTGCAATGGCGGATTGTAACATTTCACTGGCGAAGTGACTGATTTATGTCGAGAAAGCATTTAGTGCGGCAATACAATTGGCCTGGCGGTTTCATGCTGGAAGATATTTCTGAATAAGTGATGCTAATATTGCCCAATGTTGAATATAAGAATTTTGTAACCCCCGCAAATGGTAAATTATGATTTTGTTTACCTTTTTGTGTATCTCAAACAAAAAACCCTACACGTTTAGTTACGTAAAAAACTGTTTTTCAGGCTGTCCCGCAGGTGTGGGAGAACCAACCGAGCTAATATTCCATACAGTGGTTCCCCTTTGATTAGTTTTTGCAGGATGGCCCTTGTTTTCTGCCTCTTGAGAAGCCTTTCTATCCTCATCGCCCCTGACCTGCTTTCCCCGGCTTCATAAACAGCTACCAGCATCCACGGCCTGTGCTTGGAGGTATAGGTATCATGCGGGGTGGTATTGTGCTCGGTTACCCTCCGCCATGGGTCTTCGGAATAACCGATATAATGCTTCTCTTCCCTTCCCGATTGTAAAATGTAGATATAGTACATAAACGCAAATAAAAAAAAGGCAGCTTTTGCTGCCTCTCGCTCCCCCTGCTGTCCCGCACGTGCGGGATGAACCAGCGACCCTCTGATTAATCCCGCACATGCGGGACTCTAACCAACTGAGCCAAAGTCCCGTACAGGGGTTCGCCATTTATCAGTTTTTGAAGTATAGCCTTGGTTTTCTGCCTTTTTAGAAATCTTTCTATCCTCATCGCCCCTGACCTGCTTTCCCCGGCTTCATAAACAGCTACCAGCATCCACGGCCTGTGCTTGGAGGTATAGGTATCATGCGGGGTGGTATTGTGCTCGGTTACCCTCCGCCATGGGTCTTCGGAATAACCGATATAATGCTTCTCTTCCCTTCCCGATTGTAAAATGTAGATATAGTACATAAACGCAAATAAAAAAAAGGCAGCTTTTGCTGCCTCTCGCTCCCCCTGCTGGACTTGAACCAGCGACCCTCTGATTAACAGTCAGATGCTCTAACCAACTGAGCTAAGGAGGAATATTTTTAAGAACGTATCCTTTCGACCCTCTGATTAATCCCGCATGTGCGGGACTCTAACCAACTGAGCTAAGGAGGAATATTTTTAAGAACGTATCCTTTCGACCCTCTGATTAATCCCGCATGTGCGGGACTCTAACCAACTGAGC
>Ga0351966_1181_pt1 | contig 17000 bp, 12 predicted proteins | sample TotcelT113001K14_FD_206840 | JGI IMG/M metagenome (GOLD analysis project Ga0351966, IMG submission 206840) | Enriched cells from coal bed in the Powder River Basin, Montana, United States - Total cells T11 rep3 HSBNCT.T11.300.1.K14 ... | reverse complement strand
GACGTATCTGGCGTTGCTTCCATTCAGACGCTTTCTCAAGATCGGCCTTATCGCGTAACGTTCTTTCACTTTAAACGGGACGCTCATCGCGCCCTCGATCACATGGTTTCCTATGACGATGACGGGGTCCCGGGCATAAAAAAAGTGGCTCCCCTTCTGTACGTACTCGAGGTATTTCATTTCCTCGGGCCTGAGCCGATGGCTTCTGTGGACAACTATCCCTCGCTCCTCCAGCACGCATGCAAGATCGTCTATCTGCTCCCCGGCCTCCCTTGCATATTCAGGGTTCAGCTCCAGTTCATTGATGCCCCCGTACTTCTTCATCAGTTCAACCTGGCCTGCGTCATAGAAGAATGACACCGCTTCGCAGTAACCGGGCATTGTAAGGTCATCACCGATCCCGACTATGACTTCCTTGAGCTTTCCCCATTCGTGATGAACAGAAACAGGCAGTCCCTTCATGTTCGCCTCCTTGAAAGAAACATCCGGCTACTATCAGGGGTCCCGGCGCAGCACGGCGGTCAAACAGCGCGGCCCCGAGCCGTAGTCGATCGTCTCGAGCGCCGGGATCGTGATCACCTTCATCCCCTTCTTGTCGTATGCGTCACAGATCCTCGTCAGGTGTTCAGGCATGACGATGGTGTTCTCGTCGATGCTCAGGTTGTTGGCGCCGGCCACCTCGTCCAGCCGCGTGACGATCTTGTCCCATTTTGCCAACGGGTCGGGAAGGGGGTCGAGCAGGGCCTCCGGGCAGTAGGTGAGAAGACCGGGTCGGTTCAGGCTCATCAGCCAGTCGATGTGGAACAGATCCGGCCGGAGGCGGATGGTGTGCACCTTGTAGTCGTTCCCGAGCAATCTCTGCAGCCAGGCCACGCCTTTGGGGCTCGTGGCATTGCCCGACATGCCGACATACACGTTGTGGCCATCGATCATGATGTCACCGTTTTCGAGGAAGAGCTCGTCCCTGGTGTAGTGCGGGGAGGGCGGCGGGGTCGAAATATAGGTTGCATTGCTGTTCTCAAGAAGGGGCTCGAGCATCCTGCGGACACACCAGATAAAGCTTCGCCTGAACGGCAGATGAAAGGAATTCAGGAGGATGACCGTCGTGCCGATCACCCTGAAGAAATCGGCGCCCCCGATGGAGTAATTGCCCTTCTGCACATGCTTGAGGTAGGTGACCTCCTCATCGTACCCTTCGGGGATGGTTGCAGTACGGTGAACGGTGACGCCGTGCTCCTCGAGCACGCGCTGCAGGGTGTCGATGGTAATCCGCATCTTCCGGGCTTCCTCGGGAAAGCCTTCCGGAGTTCGTATTCCCGCCTTCTCCCGCAGCCCCTTTTTCCCCTCCTCGGAGACCCAGACAAGGGCCGGGATGTACTCCGGGTCGATCAGGTCGTCCACCTGCCCGAGCGCCGCTTCCCGCAATTTGCCCCATTCATTGAATACACCGATGATCCTTTCCTTACTCATGACATGCCTCCTTTTCGTGCACAGGTTTATCAGGATGTTAGTTATTCAGTAAATTATCGCTTTCCTTCATTCTCGTATCACCCATAACGGCTTCTTTGCCTGTGCGTCAGCCCCTTTAACGAAATTCAATAATTTGATGGCGTCACTCATACCTACTCCCATGAAGCCCTCTTATACCTCATTCTGAACTCATCTGAATTCTTTCGCAGCCGGTCTGCGGTCACACCGCCCGTCCCGTACTGCTCTCCGCTCGTGATGTCCCTGCCGAACTTGAGGGACGCCATTCCGTCGCCGTGAACTCCAAAGAAGCCCAGCATTTTATACTCTCCCGTCCGAGTGCTCATAGTGAATTTCACATAGTCCTGGAGATTCTCCTCCCGTCTGGCGTCCCCGTAATCCCCCTCCTGCCAGGTCCATGCGACCTCGGGCCAACCCCACCAGCCGACGGTCGATATAATGCTCCCCGCCTTAAGAGGCCCGTACCCGCCGCCATCATGCTCCCACGCAGGCAGGATGAAACGGCGCCGCGGGTGCAGGTAAAAGCCGATTGCATCGTTGTTGCCCGGCCGCAGCCGGTATACCCTGGTTAACAAGGTGCCCCGATCCGGGTCGTGCCGGTTGTAATCGACCATGAGCGGCATATTGTCGTCCATCGCGGTGTTGGACCTGAGGACGATCGGGAAGGACGGGTGCCTCCAGGGACCGCCGATGAAAACGTTGCCATTCTTGGTATGGCTCAGGTAGCCCGTCCTGTGTGGCACTATCCGGGCGTTGAAGGAGGCGAAGGAGGTGATCACCCTGTCAGGGCCGCGGGCGATACTTGCCGGGTCGAGATAATCGAAGGACCACTGCCGCGCATAAAGCGGAAGTCTCTTATAGGAATCGCTGTTAGGGAAGTACCTGCGCCTCTCTAAGTCTGCGGGCAAGCTGCTTATCCCTGTGTCATAAAAACCGGCCTCGGTGAAAGGATGGAGGCCCCGCCAGATATCCCTGTCGTCGAGCCACGCGGCCCACTTGGTCGCACTGTAGGCATGGCTGTAGGTTGCAATCGACCGAGTCCCGAAGGTTCTCAGGCCGGCAGCGGTAAATGGCCCAAACTCGTTGCCGCCAACCAGGTCTCTCAGTTTGACCTCCTGTTGCTCGAGCCGAGGAGCGCCGGTATCATACACGTCTTTCATTAGTTTCATGAAGAGCGTGTCCCCATCATGGTAGTGGCCGTACTTCGGGCTGTTGTTCTGGTCCTTGGCGCTGCAGAAAGGCGCGTCGCCGGTTCGTGCCGGCAGTGTAAGGGTCTTCAGCTTTCCGATGATCGTATTGGCGATAAACATGGAGCGGGTAAAGGGCATTTCGGCGGAGGTGCACTTCACAGGACTCGAGATGCCATTCTCCATGCCCGCCCAGGTGAAGCTCTGGTCGCATGAGGACCAGCGGAACCACCACGCTTCATCCACGTGACTCAGGACCCAGTCTTCGACTGCCTCGACGAAGGACTGCGTCTGGTGCACGATGACGGGATCTGCCATGGTCCCGACTGTCGAACTGAATCCGATGTTAGCGGCACGCTGGAGATCGTCATCGCTGGCCTTGCAGAGCGTGCTCCCGTCGCCCGTACAAAACTTCACCATATCGATTGCCGAGCAGTACGCAGGGACATCGGCCCCTGTCTTCGCCGCAAAGACATTTCCGCCATCATAGGTCACGCACTTGCTCTGCAGCGCCTTGAAGTCCTTGATGATTGCGTAGATACGCGCCTGCGTCAGCAAAATCCTTTCAAATTGCAGCTCGATGATCTGATACTTGATATGCTCGCTCTCTCCCGTTTTGAGCTGCCTGTCAGAAAAGGAGTCGGCGCACTCTTTGATCGCTGTTCTGCCCGTTCTATTCTTGCCTCTCATGACGAGATCCTGGTACGTCTGCAGCAGTACGTAGAAGTTGTCGAACGATGAGGTCCCCCTGTCCTTTACCCTGAATTCATCGAAGAAGTTGACCACTTTCGTCCTCAGGATCTCCAGGCTCGTCTTGCTATCTGCCAGGGCATTGACGTACTCCTTATACTTGTCCGCCACGGCGTTGACGAAGAGCTCCGCGTCACCGAGGGCGCCGCTCGTGAGCATCCAGGCATGTTGGGCGCCCAACGCCCCCAGCCTGCCGTTCAAATCATTCAACTGCCCTTCTATTCTCCCCAGTCTCTCATTGGCCTGCGTTATCCCGTCAGCGATGTACATGAGGCTGTCTGCCGCGCTCGTGTCCGCCATGCCCATGGCGCCCCCTATGGTACCGAAGACCCCCATGGCGAAGCCGAGGAATTGTCCCAAGCCGTTGAAAAGTGTGCCCAAAGGGCTTGCTGCCGCCAGGCGCGGCGCCTCATTCCCCATGGCCATAAGCGGCGCCTCATTCCCCATGGCCATAAGGTAATCGACTCCAGCAGCCGGGGAGAAATTCCTCGTCGTCCCGGTGCCGATTTCTGCTACGAGGGTGCTGACGAAATCGGCGTAGGATGCGGCCCCCTGAGCTGCCCTGAATTGCTCGCCTGTGAAGTAGCTCGACGGGTAGTCGGACCATGTCCTGATGTGATCGAAATCGGCGGTCGCAGGGATCGAGAGGTAGGTCTTGACCTCGGCGGCAGCTTCGTCGTAGGTCTTCGTCGGGTTTCTCCTCATGTATTCGGCGACGAGGGTAGTGATCTCGTTCGCCTCGAAGGTCGCAGTATGGGGGGTAAAATTGGCAACAACCCGCTTGAAGTAGCCGGTGAACGTTGCCCCATCAACGGTTCCTCCCGTCAACTCGACGATGAATGAAGAGGGGAGGCCCTCGGCAGGAGCGAAAAAGAAGCCGTCATCCATCGTGGCATTCTGTAATCGGTAGATGATCGTACCATCCATCGTCGAGATGGTCACAGTCGCCCCCCGGATGCCCTTGCCGAGGTAGGTAAACTGCCAGAAGGTTACAGGTGCCTGGTCCCAGTCGGCGTAGTCAGCGCTCTCTTTGAGCTTCACCCAGTAGGCCTGGCCTGTCTTGAAGGCGTCGACCGGAGGGTACGAGAGAACGCCGGGCAGGACCGCGTCCTTCGCGTACCACTGATTCTTGTCCCAGGTCCAGATGATGGACCACTGGCCTTCGTAGTCATTGAGCGCATCCGCAAAGCCATGGCCGTCAGACCCCGCGAAACCCACTAAATTCCAGCCGGGGGAGAGCCAGAGCCAGCCGTTCGGGTAGTACCAGGAGGATAGATCGAGGTAGGTGGGAGTGGTCATGTGGAACCAGTAACCCTTGCCACTGCGGATTTCGAAAAGATCCTTCTGAAGATTACCCGGCTGCCAGAAGCTCCACTTGTTGCTACCGAAAGTCCAGATGACTTCGATATTCGCGAGTATAGGGGCGAGGGCCGTCTCGATCAGGGAGTCGACAGGCTCTCTCGGGAAGGAGATGAAGTTCCATCCCTCGGAGAACGTGATGACGGAGGCCATGAGGACATTGACTCCGGTTACGGCGGGACTGCTCTCCGACACCTGCACGCGGGCCGGGGACGACTTCTGCTCGAAGCCCGCCTCCATGGCGGAGAGCGTGTATTCGCCCGCCGCGGGGACGGTCACGCTGTATTTGCCCGTCGCGTCACAGTAGGCGGAGATCACATATGCATTCGCCGCGGCGTCGCGCACGTCGACCGCGGCGTAGGGAACACCCTGCCCCGTCGTCATGCTCTTCACCGCCCCCGAGATGCTGTAGGTGGTGCCCTGGGCGTAAGCCGGGAACGGCGCGAGGAGCAGGAGGAAAAAAACGGCCAAAACCGGGATGGCGGATCGGGATCTCATAACTACCTCCTTAAATGGTTCGCGGTATTGTCAAAAGGCTGACCTTCTTGAAACGGATGTACTCAGATAAAGGCAGATAAAAGCGGATGGATTTCTTTCTGCCCGCCTCTGGGGTGTAGAAGAGTCTTCCCCTGCGCGAAGTCGAGGGTGTGGACGCCATTGTCGTTCTATCACAATGGCGTCCACAGGATAACTCCATCTGCGGCCATCCGTCTTTATCGGTGTTCATCTGTGTCAAAATATGCTTTTTCTGTAACCCCATTGGTTTCCTCTCTCCATTTAGAAGCTCAGAAACCCCTTTCATACCGCTATCTTTCGTGCACTTTTTCATGCGTGCTTTGACAATACTTGGTTCGGTTCATGCGGACAATTACAACAACCATGGCGACGGCGATCAGAAGCATCAACACCGCCGGAAAGAGGCCGATTTTCAGGCACAGGGCGCTGAAGCCTACGGCAGGGAAGAGCGCCGCCCGCAGCGCGGCCTTCAGAACGATCTTATCGGCGACAGCACTCGCGAACGGGGGCGACACGCGGTAGTACCATTGCACGAAGGACCTGCCCGCGCCGGTCGTCATCAGGAACCGGTCGCGGAAGCCCCGGAGAACGCCGACATGCGGGTCGAGACAGGAGCCGAAGGCTGCCGTGGCGATGAAGCAGCCGCCGCCTCCCCCTCCGCCGCCGTCAGATGACGTTGAAGGTGCAGCGGGCGTGGCGGCGGTGACCGGAATGGCCGGGGCGCCGGGGTCGAGCACGACTGCCTTCCCCGCAACGACCTCCGGGCTCGCATCCGTCACGTCATCGTCCCTGATGGTCAGGATGCCTTTCCCGTTGTCCACGGCAAAGGTCGTGTTGGAAGACACAAGGGTGCCGTCCGCCGTGTACGTGCCCCTGCTGCTGATGGTAAGCCAGCCGAGTGCGGCGACGTATTTGCACCACACCGCGTCGGCGGGAAGATCGGTGGGGGTGTAGAGCGTCACCGGAACTGAAGAGCCGGGCGTTACACCGGAAAGCCTGAACGATACCACGCCGTGGGGGAACGTGTAGGCCGGAGGCGGGGCCGTCTTGAAGGCAGTGTCTGTCGGGACCGTTGTCGTCACAGTGTCGATGATCGTGCCCGGCGGGGTGGCGATACCGAGGATGTCCCTGTCGATGCCTCCTTTTCCCTTCACGATCGCAACGCCCGGTTTGGTCGTATCGGCAGATGTACCGCAGTTCACCTCGGCAAAATCGGCGACGAGCTTCGAAGAAACGTTTCCGACCGCCGGTATGATGTCCGACAGTCTCTTGATTTCGGCCTCTCCGCTCTTGACGGCAGTCGCATCGGGCGTCACCCCGCTTTCGTTCATTTTTACGCTGGGCGTCTTGAAGCATGTCGGGATTGACTGCAGGGATGATACGCCCGCACCGTCCGTGTACGCGACGCGCCAGCAGTATGTGCTGTCCGGCCTCACGATGCCGGGGGGCACGGTTATCGAGGTAAGATTCCTCGCGTCTTTTCTCGAGGTGAAGACCGGACCACCGGCAAAGTTCCTGTCGGTCGCAATCTCCCATGTACTCGATGCGTGGGTGATTCCCTCTACATCTAGAAAGGCCGACGCGGCGAGCTGCGGCGTGAGCGAAACAGTCGCTTCCCTGTCAGTGGGCGCGCTGTTCACTGGGGTTGCGGGTCTCGTGCGTATCGCCGTCCCGGAAAGGATGAGTATCGTCTGTTTGCCGACGGTGGCATTCCAGTGGCCCGTGTTCGATGGGATGGTGAGGGTCGCCTGCTTGCTTCCCGTAGTTGTCGGGTTAAACCTTACCCCGATCTGACAGGTCCCCTGCCCGGTACACGGGATGGTCTGCCCCGAGCACGTGTCCGCAACGATGCTGTAGTTCGTCGTATCGCTCAGCACTGCCGTGCCTGTGACGAGGTCGATTGCACCTGTGCTTGCCACGGTAAGCGTTTTTGTCTGGTAGCCGGAGGTATTCAGATCCTTGTCCGCAAAGAGAAGCGGGGAGGAGGGGGGGGATACCGTCAGGTGCGCAAGGGGTGTGTCACTCTTGATCATGAGGATTTCGGGCCATACGATATCGGGAGATGAATCGGAGACCTGCACGGGAACGCTGGGGGGGAAGGACGTCTCATAGCCCTCCTTCTCCACCTCGACGCCGTAATTGCCGGTTGATGATATCGAGCCCTTGTATTGGCCGAGGGAATTGGTACTCGCGGTCACCATCGTTGTGCCGGCCTTCTTGACATAGACCGTAACCCCTTCGATTCCCTGACCGGATGCGGCGTCCTTTACGACGCCGGACACGGAACCGGCAAAGATATCCGCAAATGCGGCCGTTGGTGAGTGTAGCAGGCAGGCGGCAAGGACAAAGGCTACCTGTGCCATTAGGGACAGAAAGCGCCTGTGCGTGTGCTCGGGGTTTACCATATCATCCTCCATTCATTCATCCTCACTTAGAAAGGCACTTGGGGAGGCCTCAGGTCCGGAGGCCCTGTCTGAGACGTGACGGTGGAAGGCACCTGGGGAGGCAGCGAACCCCCGCCCGGCTGGTTCGTGCCCGTTGTGCCGGGGACCACCGGGGGTGCAGGAGGAAGTTTCAGGCCTTCCATCGGGGGTGGTGAAGGTGGTACAAGCGGCGACGTCGATGCGGCGCCGGCCTGGGTCGTGCCCTGGGCTTGCGGCAGTGGTGACAGCGTGGTAGTCGTCCCTGATTGCGTGGTGACTGAAGCCAGGGAAGAAGTGGCGAACACGGGTGAATTCCCTGCCTGAGGCGAGGGCGACGGATGTGCCGTGCTCCGCTGTCCCCACCCGCCTGTATCAGCGAACACCGGCCCTGCCGTCGGCCGGGTTCCCGCTGCTGCATCCCCTCCAACCCGGGGAGTCGGCGCAGTGCTGCCCGGTTGCCTGCCCTCGGCGGGCTGTGCGCGGGTGGCAACGGCAAGCGATGCTGCCGGGGGTGGAGCGGGGGGCACGTAGGCTGTCCTCTGGGCCTTGCTCAGGATCATGAGGCTCCCCCTCCCTGAACTGTCAGGTCCCATGAGCACGTAGTTGTACCCGCGCAGGACTTTTCTTAATGTTTCTTCGAGGGTGGCATCGGTGAGATCCAGAGAGACGGGTTCGGGACCGATGGGGATGCCCTTCAGGTCCAGATCGCACCTCCGGCCCAGCTCTCTCAGCACTTCATTAAGGGGGGCGTTGTCCGCTCTGAAATCGATTGTCTGGGTGCTTGTTAAAATGAAAACCCGGCCAGAAGGGAATGCCGCGTCGGCGAACAGAAGGAGCAGGGCGAGCGGTAGAACGATCACTGCCGGGAGCCGTGAAAGCGGCGCCATTGGTACCTCTTGATCGGGCGCCTGATGGAAGCAAACGTTTCGAGGATGTGGCGGCGGGACCGTTCGGTTAACCTGGAGACGTGCTGCTGTCCGGCCGGACAACAGTAGAGCTTTGCATTTGTCTACGAAATTAATCTTATTCGTGTCAAGTTCTTTTTGCACAGTACACTGTATCCCTGAATATCACTCATGGACGCCGCGAGGCCCAGACACACGCGCCTCACTTGCGAGCACCATGCGTGCCCGATGATCGGACCGCGTCCGCGTCCACGTTTCAATTGCGTCTCATAGATGATGATGGGTGGTTGCTGCCGGATTGTTACGTCTATTTTTGCCCTGCCGGCACACGGTTGTCAATATGAAACATCGGTCATTGATGGAACCTGTTGAATATCAAAAGAAAAAGGGTCGATAGAAAACATGGGGCTTCAGGCGGATTGCGTCAGCAGGCGGGTGAAATCGGTCTTGAAGATCGCCTGGTAAATGATGGGGTCGCATGATTCGCTCACGTATCTGTCAATCGCATCAATGGAGATATCGTCAACCTCCCCCGTACAGACAAGGGTGCAGTACCCCTGGATGAAGGCGATCAGCTTGAGAAAGAGCGCATCGAAATCGGCCTCGGCCATATGCCTGAAATAACGGGTTCCGTAGAGCATCTGTCTGACATGGAGATCGAATTCCGCCCGTGCCGCCGTATAAGCCCCATCCAGATAGAGGGCCCTGAAAAGGTTGGGATAGCCCCTGGCGAAAAGGACAATGCCGATGCCCATATTCGATGCCGGATCATCCGTATAGTCCTTCTCCATGCATCCTTTCAGGAGGTCGATCCCTTTTTCGACCACGTCCAGCCTGAGACGGTTCATGGAGGGGAAATGGGTATAGATGGGAACGACGGAGGATTTTAGTTTCCTCGACAGCGCTCGTGCGGTGAGTGAACCGATGCCTTCCTTCACCACCATCTCGAAGGCTTTGGCGAAGATCTGCTCTTTCGTATAGAGTTTCGGCGGCGGCATGGTGTGATCCGATAACATAATCTCTATCATAACGGAGGGCAGCGGGACAACACGAACCTTCTCTTTCTGATTTGCTAACAGAATGTTGAAGGAGTGGGAGGGTCGGGGGATAACCATTGCAGGACGACATGTCGAAAATCGTGTTAAGGCAGAGTCCGGAAATTGCGCAGCGAGGTCGAAATTAAGTGCTTTCACGAAGCGAGCGCCGAGCATAGGAGAGAAAAGCGACGATTACCGCACAAATGGGCTAATGGCGGAAAAGCATCTCATTGGCGAAGAAATAGCTATTGAACAGTAACAGTACAGTTGAAGGACGTCCCTCCATCCTGTCAATCCTCGACTCGCTACCCTTACGCGGGCAGGTACACTTTTGCCCGGCGAATATCATCTGCATGAGAGAGCCCGTTTGCTTACATTCCAACCAGTAGCAAACACCCGGCTGAGAACTGGGTCTGCAATCTTTCACCCCCAGCCTCTTACATTCCTCGGCATAGAGCACTAGGAGAGCACTAGGGACGTTGTTTCATACTGTACCTTATTCCTGTCCGCTCTTTCCGCTCCATTCTTTCAACAGGAGATGTTGTCAATAAGAAAGGTAACGAATGAAACAACGTCCCTAGAGGTTCGTCGATACTTTTTTATTCCGCTGGTTGACAATTATTGCTGGCCCTTGGAAATATGGATTTCTCGAACCTGTTTCTTGTCCTTAAAGAGGGATCTGCCCCCGGCCCTTACCCCTCGGTTGCAGAGGCGGCAAAGGTTGGTGCGGTCACCATCAACTACGGCATATTCATCATGACGATTCTCAACTTTCTTATCATAGCCTTCGTGGTCTTTATGATGGTCCGCACAATCAATCGTGTAAAAAGAGAAAAGGAAGTGCCCGAACAGGCAGTCGTGACCAAGGAGTGTGGCTTTTGCTACACGACCATCCCGGACAAAGCGACCCGCTGCCCCAATTGTACATCAGAACTGAAGTCCGTCGGGGGTCGGTCCCTGTAGCCGGTCCCGCCCTGGCATTGATGATGCCCTGAAAAAAGGCACTACCGCCGTATCTTCTACGAATCTGACCTCCTTTAGTAGCCGTCGTTTCGCATTATTCATTATCCATTGCAATATTCGACGTGAAGCAAAAAAGTCACGTGTAGCAGGAAGAAAGAGAGAGGCATCGATATCTGGACGGCTTATAAAAGAGTTTCGACTCTCTACTCTACCCCAGTGCTCCTTACTCTCGATTGAGAGAATGGGTGACCGGTCGGTTCTCCCCCGCTTATTTAGTTGACGCCGTCATTAAAAACATTTAAGAAAGATACACCGAATCCGAGGAGGTGTCCCGTGACAGACGGGAAGAAGATATTCCCTTTCATAGCGCTTTTCATGATCGCCGTTCTTCCGCTGCTGGGCGCATGCTCCGGAAGCAATTCGGGTAGCGGCGCTCCAGTGTACGAGAAGACCATCCAGCAGATGACCGAGTACATCGAGCAGCAGATGGCTGCGAGCGGTGTGAAGGGACTATCGATAGTGCTCGTCGACAACCAGCGGACGGTATGGGCCAGGGGATTCGGCAGGGCGGACGTGGCCAAGGACGTACCGGCGACTGCCGACACGCAGTTCGAGATCGGCTCGAATTCCAAGACCTTCGCCGGAGTGATGATCGCTCAGCTCGTGGAGCGGGGGCTCATCCGCATAGATGACCCGCTGACCCTCTACCTCACCGATTTCAGCGTCAATCAACCCCTCGGCTTCCCGGCCGGCGGTTCTGTCACCATCCGGAATATGATGACCCATCATTCGGGTATAGCCGGAGACGTCTTCAACGGCGCGTTCACCATCGGGTCTCCCCGCCCGAACATGTACCGGTGGCTTCGAGACTACCTCCGTACGGACTACCTCGACTTCCCGACCGATTTCGTCTTATCATACTCGAACACCGCCGCGGCGCTGACGGCCGAGGTTATCGCCGCCGCAACCGGCATCGACTTTGCCACCAATTCGGAGATATTGTTCGACACGCTCGGCATGAATCAGACCGCTGCCTCTTTGGACAGCCCGAAGGCCGCAGCCAGTATGTCAAAGAGTTACAGGTCGGGACAGGAAGTGGGTCCCTTCTACTGCAATATAGGCCCCGCCGGCTCCATCATTTCTACCGCCAATGACATGGCAAGATATGTGAAAATGATCATGGCTGGCGGAATGGGTGAACGCGGGCGCGTCATGGCACCTGCAACCCTTGAAATGATGCTGGCCACACAGCCCTATCCTCCCCTCGATCACGCCATGCACACCGGTTTCTTCTGGATCGTAAACGATGCAGACCTGGACTATGCGGGCCGACTATGCTGGCACAACGGGGGGACGGCTGCCATGATGAGCCACATGGAAATATTGCGTGACCACAAACTCGCAGTGGTAGTGCTGTCGAATACGGCCGAGGCAGGCGGGGCGGTTGCAAATATTGCGAAGCACGCCCTGAAGCTCGCCCTTGAGGAGAAGACCGGCATAAAGCCACCCCCGCCCTTCGCACCCGAATATTCGCCTCCCGTGACATGGGACCAGGCGAAGCTCGATGGGCTGACGGGCATCTACGTGCGGTCGAACGAGGGGTACATGAAGGTGACGCGGACGGGTGGTGCCCTCCAATGGACCGACGGTGCGGTAACCACCACCGTTATCCCCCGCGCCAACGGATGGTTTTCAGCGGCAGATTCTCAGGCATTGCAGTATGAATTCACCGCCATCTCCGGCCGGGACGTCATTGTTGCACACGGGGGAAATTCCGCAGCCCTCCTTGCCGAAAAATATACCCCCGTCGCAATTCCAGCCGAGTGGCATGCGCGAGTCGGGACCTGGGATGCAGTAAATCTCGATCCGGACGACTTTTTACGTCACCTTCCGGGTGGGGGGAACCCGAGCTACGAACTGAGCGTGGCCGACGGCATGCTCCTGTGGGAAGACACGCGGGTGGTCCAGCCTGTGGACGCTGCCCGTGGGTATGTAAGGGGCCTCGGCCGCAACATGGGCACGGCGTTCCAGGTATTCATAGTGGGGGATGACAACCACGAGGAGCTGCAGTACCTGGGCGTCAGGTTCCGCAAACGGTAGGAGGGGACTGGGGCGTTTCCGTAAGACGAGCCCACTATTTTTCCGGATGACCTGAAACCCTGTCGGGCCATGATTCGTTGTGCAACCATTTTGAGCTTCAGGTGTCCGCCAAGCGGGGACAAAGAGAAGACATGTTATATTAATATCATCGTGAATAAACGCCGGCCTCGGGTTCTCATAACCTACGCTTTGCTTCAGCTTCCGGGTCTCGCTTTGGTTGTACTGGCGCTCCTGGCGCTTCAGCCGCTGTTTGACCTGTCATCCCGGCAGGTAACGGCGATTATTGCCATCTGGGTGCTCAAAGATGCAGTTCTATTCCCCTTCGTATGGCGGGCATTCGACTGGCACCGTTCCGACGATGCGCAGGTTATGGTGGGCACGGAGGCATTAGTGGTGGAAAGACTGGATCCTGAAGGCTATGTACACGTCCACGGCGAGCTTTGGAAGGCCGCGACGATGCGCGAAGGACAGCCCGTGGAAAAGGGGACGATTGTGTACATTCGGGGAATGCGAGGCCTCACGCTGATCGTGGAGTGACTGGCCGATCAGGCCGTCACCTCGCCGGCCTTCTCACCATTGCCTCAGCTCGATCTTCAGCCCGTCCGGGTCTGTTATCTCAGCCCGTCTGGACTTGCCCATGGTAACCGGTCCCCAGACGACATTGATGCCCTTCCTCTTTAAGAACTCGATCGCCTGGTCCATGTCGCCGACTTCGATCGCCATCATCCGGTATCCGATCTGTGGGCCTGTTGCGGCCGGGGCAGGACCCTTCTCCTGAAGCAATTCGAGCATGGTGTCGTTTAATGTAACAAAAGCGATCTCTTCGATGTCAGGTGCCGATGGTTTAAAGCGCTCCTTCAGCACAAAGCCGAATACCTCGGTGTAGAACGAAATAGCTCGGTCAATGTCGCTTGTCGTGATCTCGACGTGGTCGATCCTCTTGAACATAATTTTGCCCCTCCAAAGCACGAAACCGGGAAGAAAAGAATTTATCTGTCACAGCTCCTCGAGGCCTGCTTGTTTGGAATCTCAGCCTTGATCATCTTCTCCCCTATCTTAGGGTAGTTCTACCTGTAAATCCTAGTTTCTGTCAACGTTAGTCTGTCACCCGTCCCCCGCCGATAGCGTGGTGAGGAAGACTACCCCGCTTGATGGTATATTCACCTGCACTCCCTCAGCGATATCTACGTTTGTAAGCACCGTCTTTACGGCCGGAAAACCCTGGCCGTCGACGGTCCTGTCAATTTCAAAGTAGTTGTACTGATTGAGTGTGGCTTTTCCCGCATTCGGGATTTTTATGGTAATCGTTCCTATCCCCGAGTCCGCGTTGTTCACAATCATGACGCTCAGGTCGTACTTGTCTGCATTTGGCTTTTTCATAGCCAGGACCCTCACCCCATGCGCTACCGGATTGGGACCCGCCGACACTACCTGTGAACCCTTTGGAAAGAGGCGGGACAGGAGCGACCAGGGATAGAACCACGGCCGCATCCCTTTGTCCACGGCAACGGAACTCCACATGCCCCACTCCTTGTAGCAGGGGCCCGGACCTGCGTCATCGCAGCAACTTGGATGAGAGGCGTCATCGAGATCCCAGGCAGAGATGCCCGATACGCCCCCCCTTATTGCCTGGGCAGCCAGATCAGCCATCCAGACGCCATATTGGAATTCCGCGATGTGCGGTTGCCTGTCGCAGTGTGTTTTGTCGTCGATCAAGCCGGACTCCAATATGAAGAAGTCCTTCGTGCTGCCCTGGGGATCGCTGGTGTTGATGATCTGGCGAAAAGCCCGTATGGTGGACTCTACCAGTCCGTTTGCCACGTCCCCGCTGGACGGGTACCAGTGGATGTCATAGCTGCTCAGTTGCTTCCACAGATTCTGGGTCGTTTGCTGCAGCCAGCCCGCAAATATTTCGTCATTCCCAGTCCAGCCGAAAATGGACGGACCGGACATGCTTACCATGTCGCCAAGTTTGCGTCTGCCCAGCTCGGCTTTCATGTTCTGTACACCATCGTGGTAACATTTAAAATCTCCGTTGCACTGCGACCAGTCTCCGTTTGGTTCGTTTCCAAGGTTGTACCGTTTTACGCAGTCATATCCCTTCTTGTTTACCAGATGGTTAACCGCTTCCCCTATCGCCATCGACCACATGGTGTTCGCATAGGTCTTTTCGGTGAGATTACCGAACCAGTCGCCCCAGTCGCCCCACACTACGTCGATACCATTCTTCTGGCAATAATCGAGTACCTTGTATGCTTCGAGCATCGACGGGTTATTCCATCGATAGACGGGTTGTTGATCGTCTATGACCGCATAACCGTTGTCGGACAGGACGTAGTTCCATGTCTCAACCATGGTCCGCACAAAGGCGGGCTTGAGGAAATCGAGGCGCGAAGTGATCATATCCCAATCTATCGGTAAGCCGGGCGCGTAAGGATCGAACTCTACCCCGATACCTTTGAAATTGTCTGTAATGATCGTATTTATATCGATTATTACTGTTGAAGGAGTATCGCCGACAGGGCCGCGGCTGACGACGACCGGCGTAGTAACGGTAACCGGCGGCCACCCGTGCACGGCGCTGCCTCCCCGTTGTGCCGGGGGCACTTCATAATCCGCGACCCAGGTACCCCCGCCTCCTGAACACGCATAAAGCACGAGCCATAAAAGCAGCAGCACGACCGGAAAGTCGGGTCTCTTCCCCTTCACGAGCACCTCTCATGTTTGTTCTTCAGCCGCTTTTTGTGTACCAGTTGTGTCGACGACGACAAGGGCTGTCGCTGAAAAATGATCCAGATCGGCATACGGGCAATATCGGCAAGCACCACGCCGAAATCTGCGAGTATGGAGCTCTATATCATGATGAGATGGCACATGCAACAGTTATCATTTGCTATGTGTAAATGTGGGCAGAGAGCCGGCAGGCAAGCCTGACATTCCAATTCCCAAAAATGAAGGACGTTCCTCCCGCCCATCCCTTCGTTATGAATTGAACAGCTACAACTGAAGGACGTCCCCATCCGCTTATATGTTATTGCTACGTGGATAGACATCCTTTTCGGTTAAGGAGAAAGAGAAGGCGCACCCGGACGACCCGCGCCCGGCGCAAGGGCGGATCGTCCGGGTGCTGTGTTGTGCTATCCGTTCTTTTTAGATGGTCTCTATCCTGCTTCCTTTGTGTTCTTCTTGATCCGGGATTCCTTTATCTTCCCATCCTTTTCCTTGTACTCGATGGTGACGTTGTCGCCCGGCCTGTACGACTGAATGTCCTTGACGGCGGAGACGTCAAACGCCTGGTCGCTGCTCGGGCCGCCCCGCACGACCATCTGTCTGCCGTCGTTGCTGACGATTTCGCCCGTCACCTTCATCGATTTTTCCTTTGTCACCGCATCGGCGTTCGAAATAAAGGCAATGCCGAGCAGTACTACCATTATGATGGGCAACGTTTTCCACATGGTGTCTCACCTCCTTGCTTGAAGACCCCGTGCTGCGCCGGATATCCGGATAGCGACAGCGGATAAGCATCCCGGTATCGATGCCCGTTCCCGATTTCATTTATAGAGTGATTATGGTGCCGGAGTTTGTCAAGGAGGGGAGCCGGCGGAAGCTGCGCGGAGGATTAACGATTGTACTTTTTCACTTGTCTTCAGAAAGAAGGCGAGTAACGACCATTCGTAAAAGCAGGTCGGAACAGCACCTTTCCTATTTGCCTCGACGGTTTTTCTATGACTATCTGTTCTCCCGTACTGGAGATGGACCGATCACGCTCTCGACGCAATTCGTAAGGTCATTACGGGACACGGGCTTAAAAAACACGCACGTCCCCATCTGTTTATAAAAGGTAATGACGGGTTACGTGGATTGAATCCAATGGGAAAGTTTATGCCTGATCCCTGCAAGCCGAGCTTCGCCTATCCGCCCGATGTTTCCTAGGAGAATGTCGGCATTTACCACGGCAAGCCTGCCGATTCTTATCAGGCTGGCCAGCTTTAGACCAGAATCTTTGAAATCCGGGTCGTCGGGAGAGATTAATCTCATCGAAACCGGCAACTTCTTGACTGAGTTGAGACGATATCATGGAGATAAGCCAGTCTTCGTAACGGCCAGGCAGTTTCCGAACGACGAGTGCAGGGCGGAGTTTTCCAGACTCCTGATCGGTCTGAGGAAACCGGAAGAGGACTATTTGGCCTTCCGAAATCATTGAAAGGACTCCTTGATGTCTTCGAGAGAATAGGTTGAAACCTCGGTTTCCATTCCGCTCATTGCAGATGA
>Ga0351966_1165_pt1 | contig 18111 bp, 22 predicted proteins | sample TotcelT113001K14_FD_206840 | JGI IMG/M metagenome (GOLD analysis project Ga0351966, IMG submission 206840) | Enriched cells from coal bed in the Powder River Basin, Montana, United States - Total cells T11 rep3 HSBNCT.T11.300.1.K14 ... | reverse complement strand
GCGCCGGCATCTATCAGGCTGGCGGTGTACCTATCGAGTTCGGAGGTCCCGGCCACTGCCCCAACCTACTTCCCGAGCAACATGACGTTCCGCAGCGCGACATCATCGCGATGAGCGTTGAGAATTTTGTTGAATTGCATGTGCTCGATGCAGTTGTGTGCGTGGGCAGCTGCGACAAACCGAATCCCGCTCACTGGCTTGCCGCGGCTCGCTTATCACACATCCCAGTAATCATGGCTCTCGGAGGTCCTGCGCTACCGGGTTGGTTTCATGGCAACCGCATCAATGTGAGTACTGTCAAGCAGGCTGCATTCACGTACTGCATGGGGCGTGGAGACTACTCTGAGCAAGACATTCTTGACATGGAGGATTGCTCGTCGACTGGACCAGGTGCCTGCGCGCTTTGTGGCACCGCCAATACTACCGCCATCCTCTCGGAAGTCTTGGGGCTCACTTTGCCAAACGGAGGAGCGATTCCTGCCGTCTCAGCAAAACGCCGCTGGATATCTCGTGAGACGGGTCGGCGTGTTGTGAAGATGGTCCAAGAGGGCCTGAACGCTTCAAAGATACTAACGCCGGAAGCGCTTGAGAACGCCATTATCGTCATGCATGCACTTGGCGGATCGTCGAATGCGGTGTTCCACATTCTTGCACTGGCGGAAGATCTTGGGATTGGCGATCGAATCAACGTCGACCTGATCGAACACTGGGGCAAGAAGATTCCGTGCCTTGCAAACGTGATGCCAAGCGGAAAGTACGGCGTTGCTGAATTCGGTGAGGTGGGGGGTGTGGCCGCACTAATGAAGGAACTAGAGGCATACTTGCACGCAGATGCGATGACGGTGACCGGCCGGACTTGGGGAGAAATGTGGAGCGAGGCCCAGGTTCTTGATGCGGACATCATTAGACCGCTGGACCGTCCCGTATTCGGCAGGGGACTCGCGGTTCTGAAGGGAAACCTGGCCACGTCGGCGATAATCCGCTACTCGGTCTTCCCCGACAGTCTCAGGAAATTTGCAGGACCGGCTCGAGCGTTTAACAGTCAGGCCGACGCGCATGACGCCGTGGTTGCTGGGAAGGTACATCGCGGAGATGCGATTGTCGTGAAGTATGAAGGGCCGCGTGGCGGTCCGGGGATGCCCGATCTCTTCAATTTGATGTACGAACTGCATAGTGCTGACCTTGCCGACTACTGTCCGTTGATCACCGATGGCAAGTTCTCAGGGTTTGCTCAGGGACCGTTTATTTGCCAACTCACCCCAGAGGCCGCAGTCGGCGGTCCTTTCGCAGTGGTGCAGGACGGGGACATCATCGAGATCGATGTCGAGAACAACAGACTGGACGTGAGGTTGACGAAGGGCGAACTTGACACTCGTCTGAAGAAATGGAGCCCTATGCCACCAAAGGTGCGATATGGCTACCTGACGCTTTGGGCGAGAATGGCGAATTCGGCCGCCAAGGGCGCAGGTCTGCCATATTGGCTCTAGCGCGTGTACTCACCATGATTGAGGGGCCAACGCGTACTTCGCTGCCACGCGGCGGTTATGGCACCAGGTGGTTGCACGTCCTTCTGTCTGGCCGCCAACCGTGCGCCCGCTGCGTGTGCTCGCCAAGGTATTCGACAACGAAGGGGACCTGGTTAGAGCGATTACGCAGAATGCGATCCAGCCTGGCGCGGTGCTGGTGCTCCGGTATCAGGGTCCCGGTGGGGGCCCTGGTACCGTGAGGATTTCCGTACGACCTACTATCTTGTGAATTCTGGTCTCGCCGGAAGCGGCTGTTGGGGGGCCTCTGGCAGCTGTGTGTGATGGTGACATGATTGAGATTGACATCTCTGCGCGAAGACTTGAGCTGTTGATTTCTAAGGACGAACTTGATAGGCGCCTATCACATTGGCAGCCAAGAGAGCCGAGAGTCAAACGTGGGCAGTTGACTCTGTGGGAACGTTTCGCACTGCCGAATTCGAAAGGCGGAGGGTTGCCACTCAACATCTAGCTGAGCCGGATCGAAGTGTTCTTGCCCGATTAACTCAAGAACGGCATCTTGCCCGATGGTGAAATGTCCTCCTTGCTGATGAGTAGCATGCCGCAGTTGCACGAGCCTCGGTTTGGAGTATGTCTGTGACGGCCGTTGCGGAGTGTGTCTCTGAGCAGTCATCGTGTACCACTGCAATCGACGAGACCACAAGGGGGCAAGCGAATGAGCAGACAGGGTAGCGTCAGAGTGTTTCCGCCGCTTCAACTCCTCTCTGAGGGGGATATTGTCTTCCTGAAGCGGGAGTCGCTTGAGGTGCTTGAGGAGCCAGGGGTGCGAATTGAGCACAAACCAGCGTTAGACCTTCTGCGCCAGTACGACTGCCGTGTTGACTACGAGGCGATGCGGGTCCACATACCCCCGTCCGTGGCAGAGGAATGCCTGCGCCGATGCCCGAGCACCTTTGCCATCAGGGCGCGCGATCCCTCCAACGATGTGGTGATGGGCGGCAATGTGACGTACTTCAAGACATCCTCGGGCATGCAGACAGTTGACCTGAATACCTGGGAACCGAGAGTTGCGACACGACGTGAGAACTATGAAGGAGTGACGGTTCTGGACGCGCTGCCCAATCTTGACATGCTTGGGCCGTACGTCCCCTACTACGGATTCGCGAGAGTCCCACCCTGCATGGCCATGCCGGAGAGCTTCGCGGCCAGGATAAGAGTCTCTTCGAAGGTGCCGATAGAGGGATCATCCCACGGCTCCGAGGTGTTCCAGCTTGAGATGGCTGCGGCCGTTGGGACCGAAATCATGGTGCAGATTACCGCATCTCCACCTTTGACCTGGCACGATCAGGCAATAGAGGCGCTCTTTCGCGTTGTGAGAGCTGGCTGTCCGATCGCGGTTGTGGGAGGGCAGACGTTCGGCGCGACGGCGCCGGCGACTATTGCGGGCGCGCTGATCACCAACAATGCCGAGCTCCTTGCGGCGATCGTGCTCGCACAGCTCATCCGACCTGGGACCAGAGTGCTGGCCGACGACTTCGCATTCGCTGCGAATATGCGCTCGGGGGCCCCCGCATTCGGGGACATTGCTACGGCCCTTCATCAGGCGAGCTTCAACCAGCTTTGGGGGAGTTGGGGGCTCCCTGTGTACAATCCATCCTGCGGATACATCAGTTCAAAAGTTGCGGATTTCCAGGCGGGCTACGAAAAGGGGATACAGGCGCTCGCTGCGGCACTGTCTGGGGCGAATCTAATCGGCCTTCACGGCGCAATCAGCGCAGAGCTGACTGCCCATCCGGTCCAGGCGATTCTTGATGACGACGTCGCCGGCATGGTGAAGAGACTCCTGAACGGAGTGCAGGTTACCCCTGAAACTACCGCCACCGATCTGATCAGGCTGGTTGGACCAATACCGGGGCACTACCTGAATACCGCTCATACGCGCAAGTGGTGGCGTCACGAGCAGTACACGCCTGTGGCGGCAGATAGGTTGACCTATCCAGAGTGGAGTCAGTCGGGTCGGCGTACGTGTCTTGACTACGCGCGACAGCGCATGGAAGAGATCCTGGCGACACACAACCCTGTCCGTCTCAGCACGAGCCAGGAAACGGAAGTTGAACGCATACTGCAGGAGGCGCGCAACTACTACCGTCGTCAAGGAGCGATTTCAACGGAGGAAGATGCTCTCTACGCCGACGACCTCAGGTCGTCTGGTTATCCGTACAGGTAGCGCCTGTGTCCACTTGCAGTCTATTTGCCCGCCTTGCTGCCGCAAATACACCGAATGGAGGGTCCATGGAAGAGTCGACGGGAAGTTCGCATTTGCTCAGTCCGAGTCGTATCGGAGCGATGACCCTGAAGAATCGAATGGTCATGGCTCCGATGGTCACGAACTTCGCAGATGAGGACGGTTTCGTAACGGAACGGACAATCGCGTGGTACGGGGCAAGAGCTGCCGGAGGCGTGGGGCTGGTCATCGTCGAGGCTACGTGTGTGCAGTCGCCTGTGGGCAGAGGATGGCGCCATGGTCTCGTGATCGACGATGACAGATATGTTCCCGGCTTAGGCCGACTTGCGGCGGAGGTGCACAAGAGAGGAGCAAAGGTCGCGCTGCAACTGCATCACGCTGGCAGATCTGGTCGTCGCGCAGTCTGTGGCGTTGACCCGGTTGGCCCTTCCGCCGTTCCCGAACCCGTCGATGGCGCCCCTGTGCCCAAAGAGCTGACAGTCGCAGACATCCATGAGTTGGTGCGATGCTTCGCTCGTGGAGCTGAGCGTGCCGTGGAAGCGGGCTTCGACGGAATCGAATTGCACGGAGCGCACAGATATCTCGGTGCGCAGTTCCTGTCCAAGACCTCCAACATTCGGGCAGATATGTATGGGGGGCCTCTCCAGAACAGGTGTCGATTTCTGTGTGAGGTCGTGGGCGCTGTAAAGGCGCAGGTGGGGCCTCAAGTCCCTGTGTGGTGTCGACTAAACGGGTGCGAATACGGCCTGAAGCGCGGCATCTCGCTAGCTGAGGCGAGAAAGACAGCTGAACTGCTGGAGAAAGCCGGGGCCGATGCGATTCACGTGTCGGCACTCGGCTGGGGGATCGAGACCCACCGCGCACCCGTTAGCGACTCAACGCTTCCCGGTCCGATAGTGCACCTGGCACGGAGTGTGAAGAAGTCGGTGGGCGTTCCCGTTCTCGCGGTTGGAATACTCTCGCCATCAGTGGCTGACCGGACTCTGTGCGAGGGCAGTGCTGACTTTGTCTGTTTCGCCCGCGAGGTAATCGCGGACTCGGAATTCCCCGACAAGCTGGCTTCCGGGAGGCAGGACCATATCCGACCTTGCATAGGGTGCCAGGCTTGCGTTCACTTGATTCGTGATGGCTCAAGCCCTCTGGAATGTGCGGTCAATGCCACTGCTGGACATGAGGGAACAACCAGTGGCGGTGTGCCATCTACCGTGAAGAGGGTGATGGTAGTAGGAGGTGGCCCGGCCGGCATGGAAGCGGCTCGCGTCACGCGGCTCAGGGGGCACTCGGTCACGCTACACGAGAGGCAATCGCGACTCGGTGGTCAATTGCTGCAAGCCGGGCGCGCGCCTTGGAAGGAGAGAATCGAAGAGTTCATGTGCTATCAGGCAGCGCAACTGGAAGCCACGGGAGTTGAAGTAGTGCTGAACCAGGAAGTGACACCCACACTGGTGAGTCAGGTCAAGCCCGACGCCGTGGTCGTTGCCACGGGAGCGAAACCTCTTGTCCCCGACATGCCTGGTATTGGCAGGCCGAATGTTGTGACGGCCGTCGACGTGATGGCGGGTCGAGCTGCCGTTGGCGATCGTGCTGTAATAGTAGGAGGTGAGTTGATTGGCTGTGAAATAGCTGAGTTTCTCGCCGATCGAGGACGCGAGGTAACGGTCGTCAGAAGAGGCTCCCAGATGGCTGTCAAGGTGCTGGCGGGCCGGCGCGTGTTCCTGATTCGGAGACTGGAGCAGAAAGGTGTGGTTCTGCTGCCGGGAGTTCAGTACGGGGGAGTCGTCGACGAGGGGCTCTTGATTGTGACGCCTGACGGTAAGACTCGACTACTGGTGGCCGACAATATCGTGCTGGCGGCGGGGGCGGTTCCATGTGATGACCTGTATGCCAGACTGTTGGGAACCGTGAAAGAGCTACATCGCGTTGGCGACTGTGTTCAGCCACGGGGCATAATGGCCGCGATTCACGAAGGGAACCATGTGGGTAGAGAGATCTGACCCAAGCCACACGACTTGAACGGGTAGTTTGGGGCAGAGCAGCGGAGTCGATGCCATTAGGTGGCACATGACAGAGGAGGTCCTGGATGGGGGACACTGCGCCTCTGGCGGAATTGATCGTTGACGGCAACAGGGATAGGGCCGCCAGCTACGCTGTAGCTGCACTCCGAGATGGCGCAGACCCGCGGAAGCTGATTTCCGAGGTCTTGCGGTCGGCAATTGTCGTCGTAGACCAGAGATTCTAGGAAGATGAAGGCTCCCTTTGTGACACACTGCTGCAAGGACGAGTGGTGAACCATGCGCTTGCGGTGCTTGAGCCAGCCCTCGGATAGACAAGTCCGGACAAGACTGGCCGGGTCGTGATTGGAACCATGACGGGCGATGTCTTTGACATGGGCAAGAACAGATTTCCATGTCTATCAGGGGCATCGGCTGTGACGTCATCGACCTAGGCATAGACATGCCGGACGACAGGTTTGTCGAAGCCGGCACAAAGACTGAACCGGACATTGTCGCCCTTTCTGCGCTTCTAACGGCGACGATGCCCTCGTTCAAGACCGTCATCGCCTCTCCTGCAAAGGCGGACTTGCGTGATTCTGCCACGGCAAGAATCGGTGGCGCGTCCTTCATGCGCGGCTACGCAGGCGATGCCGACGAAGACGCAGCGCTGTGCAGGAGACTCGTCGACAGGTTGGAGAGTGAGCGATGACACAACCTGAGACGCCTCGCGAAACGCTGCTCACCGCGTGCAGAGAAGAACGAATCTGCCCTGCGGGTGGAATGCTAACCTGTTGGCCTCCGCCCGCGCTCAACGAGCATCGAAGCAGGTTGTCCGCGATGCGCGGTCAATGCGCTGTGAGCCTGCCGCCATCCACGTTGATGCACTGGCCAGTGAGGTAGCTGGCCTCGTCCGAGCAAAGAAAGGTGACCACAGATGCCAGTTCCGAGACTTCCCCCACACGGCCAAGTGGAATAGCTTTGATTGCGTCCGCGTGCACCGCGCGCAACGCCTCTTCCTGAGTCATGCCTGCGCTTCCATATTCTGCGCGCTTCAACGACCAGTCAGGATTGAGGTCGGTGGCGAATCTGCCTGGGCAGACCGCGTTGACACGTATGCCATGTGGAGCCAGTTCAAGTGCAAGTGACTGCGTGAGTCCGTTGACGCCGAACTTCGATGCGCAGTACGCACCTGTGCTCGGGTCTCCCATCTTACCTGACCGCGACGAGATGTTTACGATGGCCCCCTTTGAAGATCGTTGCAGCAAGTGTCGCGCCACGGCGCGGCAGCAGAAGAACGTGCCATAGAGGTTCGTTCTGATCACTCGATCCCAATCCTCGTCCGACGTGTCAACCACGTCTGCTCGCGAGAAGGCTCCGCTGGCGCACACGAGAAAGTCGATATGGCCGAATGTATCTGTGGCCGTATGCACAAGAGTATCCACGTCTCCACTGGACGTCACATCGGCTGCCAATCCAAGCGCATCGACACCATGCTCACGAAGTTCACTCACGATGCTCGAGATCCCTTCCCATCCCACAGCCCGTTCTTCGTCGGTGAAGTGAGCCGAATCTGTGGGGCGTGCGCCGACGACCACCTTCGCACCCTCGCACCCAAAACGCCAAGCAATCGCGCGTCCCAGGCCATTTCTGCGACTTGCCCCTGTGACAAGTACTACTCTTCCATCGAAACGCATTTCTCCTCCTTGTTGGCATCTTGCCGTATTCTGAGGTGGACCCCATGCTTAGGACAGGACAAGGACAGGATTAAGGTGGAGTCCTGCTGTCTTCCTTGGGTCGGTGTCTAATGTCTGACCGCAAACGGGTTTGTCATGACCACCTGGATTGTACACCGACGCCGGCGTCCGATGGCCAAGACCCCTGTGCGGACGCTGGTTGTTGTAGAAGCGGAAGTAGGCAGCCAGCGCTGCCCTAGCCTCCCGGCCGTCCCGATGCGCCTTGAGATACACCTCCTCGTACTTCACCGTGTGTTACAGCCGTTCGCCGAACAGGTTGTCGCTGTAGGTCCCGTTCCCATCCATGCTGATCCTGATGCCATGCTGCTCCAGCTTCCCGGTGAATCCGTCGCGCGTGAACTGGCTGCCCTGGTCGGTGGTGAAGGTCTCAGGAGTTCCCGTACCGAGCGCCTCCCCCAACGCCTCGACGCAGAAGTAGGCCTCCAGCGTGTTGCAGAGGCACCAGGACAGCACGTACCGGCTGTGCCAGTCCATGATGGCCGCCAGGTACATGAAGCCTCTCGCCATCGGGATGTACGTGATGTCCGCCGTCCAGACCTGATTCGGCGCGGTGATGCTCGAGTCCCTGAGCAGATGCGAATGCCGCCGATGCCCTTGCGCTGGCACCGTGGTCCGCGGCTGCCGGTACACCGCCCTCAGCCCCATCAGCCGCATCAGTCGCTGCACCCGCTTCCTGCCTGCTCTCTTGCCCTGGCTCCCAAGCCGCGCGGCCATCTTCCGCGCCCCGCAGAACGGCGTCACCAGGTACTGGCGGTCAATCAGCTTCATGAGCGTGAGGTCCTCCTCTGACGTCGGCTTGGCTCTGTAGTACAGCCCGGATCGGCTGATGCCCAGCAGCCCGCCCTGGCGTGTCATCGACAGCGACGGGTGCCTGCGGTTTATCCCGGCACGCCGCCGCTTCACGCTCAGCGAGCCAACGTGCTCGCCAAGAAATCCCTCTCAACCTTCAACTGCCCGATCTGCTGGTACAGCCGCGCCACCAGCGCCTCGTCGCTCTCCTTCTGCTTCTGCCCCTCATCAAACACCCCGGCAGCTCCCTCCACCAGCGCCTTCTTCCACGCCGTCACCAGATTCGGGTGCACGTCGAATCGGCTGGCCAGCTGCGCCACCGTCTCCTCTCCCTTGAGTGCCTCCATCGCCACCTTCGCCTTGAATGCCGGGCTGTGCGTCCTGCGGTTCCGTTTCATGTCCTGCTCCTTCCTTCGCCTATTCTAGAGCAGAACTCCACTTATCATCCCTGTCCGAATTCCCGGGGCCACCTCACTCGTGCGGTCGTAGCGGTACTTGTAGGTCTCCCACGTGACCGGCTGCACATCGTGCACTTGCCCCTCTGAGTCGGGTCCCACCTGTACCTTCCTCGGGAATTCCGGGGACACCACACTTAATTCACCGTTACGTTTGGAAGCGGTGCCGCGAGGCTGCGTGTTCCCTCGGTTTCACCGATGCTAGCTGTGGAGATGTAAAGATAAGTGTGGTGTCCCCATATAGACATAAGACGTCTGTGTCTTGACAGCGCATCGTCATTACGTCCATCATGCCGATTGTTGTGCCAAGAATAGCGAGAGCCGTTGCGCCTGGTTTCCCCCACCACATCACTCAACGGGGCAACCGCCGACAGCAGACCTTCTTCTCCGACGAGGATTACCAGGCCTATCTCGACCTCATCACCGAGTGGTGCACAGCCTACGCCGTCAATATCCTCGGCTACTGTCTGATGCCGAATCACGTTCACCTGATCCTTGTACCCGAGAGCGAAGAATCGCTGGCCCTGGCCATTGGCAAGGTACATCTCAGATACTCCCGGCGCATCAACTTCCGGGAAGGTTGGCGTGGTCACCTGTTCCAAGGGCGCTTTGCTTCATACGTCATGGACGAGCACTATCTGCTGTCGTGCGCCCGCTACATCGAAAGGAATCCCGTGCGAGCGAAGCTGGCATCACACCCGGCCGAGTGGCGCTGGAGCAGTGCTCGCGCGCATATCGATGGCATAACCGACGGGATTGTAAATGTGGATCCGCTACTCGAATTGGCGTGCACCGACTGGCGAGCGTTTCTGGAGCGAGAGGACTCATCCGGAGAGGTAGCAGCGCTGCGCAGGCACGAACGCACCGGGCGTCCCCTGGGCCATCCTGAGTTCGTCGACGGCGTCGAGAATCAGCTTGGCCGGTGTCTGAGGCGGAACAAACCAGGTCCCAAGCCGATGGCGCCGCGATGAGTGGAGTGTCGTATTCTCAGCGACCGCAGGCCTACCGGACACCCCGAAATCCTCAACTACAGAAGCGTGGGCGTGATGCCGCTTGCCAGCATGCGCATCAGTGAGATGAGCACCATGTACAGCACCCAGCCAATGAAGGTGACGATGATGCCCCGCCATGTGGAGAAGTCGAGGGCCTGCCGTACGGCGATTGTGAATTCCGGGGACACCATACTTAATTCATGCTCACGTTCAGAATGGGCCCCTCGACAACCATCTGTGCGCCTGATCAGGCGTAATTAGCTGTGGGTTTGTAAAGATAAGTGTGGTGTCCCCATATCGAAAACCAATATCGGGATCACTATACAAACATCATGATAGCCTACTGCGACGGGATTGTGCCAAGCTGCCGAAATAGACCTATCCGGTCAGGGGAAACCCACCACTCGGCAATCTTGCCTCCGTTAAACCGTCCAAAACCGATGTTCGGAATGGAGACCTGCTTGCCAGCAGCCGGGATGCCCATGAACTCTACCGTGTGGGTCGCCCGACTCATAATGCGAAACGCAACCTTGTCGCCCTCCGCCACCATGTCCTCGACTGTTAGTATCCAGTCTGAAAAAGCGGTATAGAACATTCCAGTGAACTGTTGGAAGGTTTCTAAGTCCATTGGCGGGTCACCCCCGACATGAACGGTGAAGTCGGGAGCGCACATCTCCGCTGGGACCTTCCCTTTGCGGTTCACTTCCTCCAAGAAACTGCGTACCATCACCTTGTTCTCTTCCGACATGACACTCTCCTCCCTATCTGTTAGTTCAATCTTAGCGGGTTCTCTCCTAAATCATCGGAAAGCCAGAATTCTCACTCTCCAGGTTCAGAGACCGGTATGGTCACTTAAGGCAAAGCTCACAGCCCGGCGAAGGCGAGGCATTAGCTTACCCAGTACTTAAATGAGATGGGATACTAAGAAATCTCGCTGGACGCGGCTAGCTTCATCGAAAAGCTCGCCAGGATACCAGAGCAGGCCAAAGTGTCCTCCGGCAATTTCATACCACTGTTTCGGTCCTGCTAACTGCTCATAGGCTTCGCGTGATACCGCGGGGTTGGCCTGCACCATCTCGTCCTCTGGGGCGACCATCATCAGAGTCGGAGCTTTCACGTGCGATGCGCAGAGTACCGGGCTGAAAGGCGCGGGCGTCGGTGGAATGACACGAGTCACATCGTTTACCCATCCGCTTTTGTGACGCCCACCGTGCTCAATAAACCATCGAAAAGCTGTAATGGGTCTAAGGAGTGAGGGATGGCGCACCTGGTCGAATGAGACTACCGGCATCGGGCCCACGGTGCTTTCCGGTGTTCCGCTGACGTCCCCGTTCCGGAAGGTATCTCGGATAATGGCAAACCGCGTCCCGGTTGGGTCAGGAGCAGGCGCTCTTGATCCGCATACAGGGCATTGGACTACGACTGCCTTAATGCGCTCATCAATGGCCGCAACAACCAGCGCTTCTCCGCCACAGAAGCTATCACCCCAGACTCCGATACGCTGTGCATCAATTTCCGGAAACTGCTGCAAGAAAGTGATGGCATCTCGATACCCCCGGGCTTGAATCCAGGGATTGATCTCCTGTCGGGGCTCGCCATCACTGATACCGAAATTCCGGTGATCATAGAGAAGAACGGCAAAGCCTGCGCCGTAGAATACCTCGGCGTAGCGGTGAATTACCATCGTGATGGTGGCCGAAGTGCCGTGGGCCATGACAACTGCTGGCGGAGGGGCATCCTTGGCGTCGGGGAGGTAGAGACGCCCGCGCAGCGTGGCATCCTCCGAAGGAAACTCAACGTCTTGTATCATCGTACAACCTCACTTTAGACCGTTATAGCACGGCACACCAGACGTAAATGGTCTTTCCTATCTCCGATATGTCGACTTTCCCGAATCCCTGAGAGGGAAGTGCTTTGTCATTCACCAGGGTCTATGACTTACCCTTCACCACAGTCATTGACCCACCAGGGGCAGGGAGACTTGTATCATCGTCAGGTCATTGCGTCAATTCCTCCTCTTGTGCGGTGACAGCCGCCCGCGGTAGCTCGTGCCTTCGATAACTATCTGTTAGCTGGAATTCCGGGGACACCTTACTTAATTCACTCTCACGTTCGGAATGGGCCTCCGGGCGACCGTCTGCCAGCCTTTGGCCGTCTTCTTAGCTTTGACGGTGTAAAGAGAAGTGTGGTGTCCCCGGAATCCCCCCGTCTTACCGTAAGTGGTAGAATCTAGTACCACTTTGGCCAATGATCGGTTGGAATCACTACCAATCACGCCGTCAACCGGTAGCCAGGCGCACCAGGAGGCTCACGATGCTGGAGACCATCAAGTCGATTATCCTCGATTCCCAGGAAGCTCGACCGGACACCGGAGTACCACGACGGCTGCGGATAGAAACCGTGCCCGGCAAGGCCACGGTTTGCATCGGGGTGCGCCGTAGCGGCAAGTCGACGTACATGCTCCCGATGCACTACCGAACGGAGACGTCCCGGCCGGACCTGGAGCCACTGGACACCTTCGTCGCCGCGATGGGCATCCCGCAGGCTGAGGTGAGGCCGAAGCTCCTGGTGACCGCCACAAACCTTCCCCTCAATATGCAGGTCGTCGCTCTCCCGTGCGACAGCCGCGCCGGATAGCTCTTTCGACAGGACTCCGGTCGGGGGCTTTGACATCCCAAACGTGCCCCAATACAATTGCCGCACGTATGAGTCTCGCCTCACGCCTGTATCAACTGCAGTCCATCGAGCTGCAACTTAGAGACCAACGCCGCCGCCTGCAGGAGACCATTGCCCGCCTCGACCACAACGAGGAACTCGCCGCGGCCGAAAGCGAACTGGCCTCCGTCGAATCCCGCCTGAAGGCAGCAGAGAAGCACCAGCGCGAACTGGAGTGGGAGGTCGATGACCTCAACGCGAAGATTCGCGGGCTGAACGACAGGCTCTACGGCGGGACCGTCCGCAATCCCAAAGAACTCTTGAGCCTGGAGCAGGACATCCAGAGCGTGAAGAAGCACCTCTCGGGCAAAGAGGAACAGCTTTTGGAGGCGATGGACGTGTCCGAAGTGGTGCAGGCCGAAGCAATAACGCTGCGGCAGCGGGTTGCAGAACTGCGAAGCGCCTGGGAAGGCGAAAAGGTCACACTCGTGACGCTCAAGGAATCCCTGGAAGCGGAGATTTCCAAGCTCACGGAGGCGCGTCTCGCCACGCGACAGGAGATCGGTCCGGAGGCGGCGCAGCGATACGACCAGTTGACGAAGGCCAAGGGCATCGCCATGGTGAAGGTAGAGCAGGGACGCTGCAAGGGATGTAATCTCACGGTCCCCGCCGGATTGTGGCAACGAGCACGCGCCGGAGAGATGGTAGAGTGCGGCAGTTGCGGGCGGCTCATCTATGTTGACTAGCCGCAGTTGACCGCGCATCCGTTGCGGCCATAGACTTACCGTGGGGCTGGTAGGCCGGGTGGTCGCCGCGCGCCTCGTGCGCGGGGAGGAAAGTCCGGGCTCCACCAGGCGGGGTGCCGGGTAACGCCCGGGAGAGGCAACTCTACGGAAAGTGCCACAGAAACATACCGCCCGCACTCGCGGGTAAGGGTGAAATGGTGAGGTAAGAGCTCACCGGCAGGAGGGAGACCTCCTGGACGGGCAAACCCCACCCGGAGCAAAACCAAATAGGGGGACGAAAACCGCGAAGCTGTGACCTTGTGTCACCGTTTCGCGGACCACGGTGTCTGGGCGATGTCCCCGGGTTGGTTGCTTGACCCTGGTGGCAACACCAGGGCTAGATGGATGGCCACCGCTCTCGCAAGAGAGCACAGAACCCGGCTTACAGGCCTGCCGGCCCCATTTCTACCTGCTGCTTCCGTAGCGCGATTGAGGCGTACCCCACTACACGTGAGAAGTCTCCAATCACATCGCCACTGGTGGCATACTTCAGCAACTCCGTGTGCGTGGCTCCGCGCAGTCGTGCCGCATGTACCACCGCAGCGACCGGGCCGTAGCCGCACATTGTGCACGCCTGTTCGCCCACTCGGCGATACATCTCGGAGGCATCCAGGCCCTGGATGGCTTCGATGACATTCGTATCCTTGCGCGTCGCATTCTCCTGCGGTTCGTAGTGCGTGAAATCGGAGCTGGCGATGAGCACGATGTTGCCTTCCAGCTTCGACAGGGCGACTCCAAACTCCAGGGCCGTCGTCTCATCCTGCGCGAGCATGGCTACCGGCACGATGCGTATCTTGTTCCCGTAGAGGTGCTGCAACCACGGAATCTGGACCTCGACACTGTGCTCGTAGATGTGCGCCGACTCATCGGCGCGCACAATGCCCCCCACGAGTTTCCGGGCAGTCTCTTCGTCCACGCGTGCGTCTCCCAGCGGCGTGTTCCACGCGCCGGAGGCCCACACCGATATCGCAGTCCCGTAGCCGGTGTGATTAGGACCTACGATTACCGCCGTATCAACCACCCCGTCCTTCGCCAGGGCGCGGTAGGCATGAGCCGCCACGGGGCCGGACGCCATGTAGCCTGCATGAGGTGCGACGAGTCCGACGATGTTCCTCGGTCCTGCGGCGTCCACTTCAGGCATCTCGCCGGGACCCAGCCGATGCTGATAGCTCCACTCAAGCTGACCGATAATGCCGTCGCGGGTTGCCGCATAGAACGTCCCGGCAACAGCCGGTTTCCTGACTGACATTACGATTCCTCCCCGTTCCGCACATCGACCGGTTCCGGCTCATCCTCTGGGGCGGCATCAGGTGCATCCGCTGACGCGGCGGAGGTTTCGTCCTTTTCACTACGTTGAGCCGCCTGGTCACGAAGCCAGCGATGCAACTCGTCCAGCGCCGGAGGCACCACGCTGAAGACTTCTATGTCAGAGGGGAACTGCAATCGATGTCCCTCGCCCACAAGCAGAAGGCCGGATTCGCCAGGGCCGAGCGTGGTGTCTATCACCGACAGGACATGCTCATTGCGCTTCTTCAGCGCCTGGGTGTAGAGGTCGCGAACCAGCTCGCCCACCTTGCTGCTGGAGTAGCCCATCATCATGAAGCGCTCCCAGTCGCTCACTTCCGCCACTAGCTCCGCATCCTCCATCGCCTCAAGGACAGCCCCATTCGCGCACCGGGTCTGGACAAGCTCGTGACTGAACCGGTGCAGCCGCTTCAACAGGGCCAGGCCTGCCTCACCCTGTTCAGAAACGGATTCGTGGTAGACGTGCGTGGCGGCGCCGGCTTTCGATTCGAGATTGGCAAGCTGCTCGCCCACCTGGCGCCAGTACTTGTCGCACCTGTCCTTGTACTCCTGCGGAGCGCTCTCGTGGGTGAACACGAGGAACACGAGGTAGAGCTTTCTTCGCGCGATGAAGGATTCGGCCGCTGGTCGTTCAACCCGCCCGAGGGTTTCGCTCACGCGTCCTTCTCCGCGGCCGGCTGGTCATCCTGCCCCCAAGCCTGCATGAACAGCTTGATGCGCTCAGCCAGCCTCGGGTCAGACTTCAGCCGCTCCGAGAACACCGGGCACGTCTGAACCATCATGTTCTGCCCCATGGCAGCAACGCCCTCGAGGACCTTCTCCAACTCGGGGTTGGTCTGGTCACCAAACATGCCACCCTGCATCATCGTCCTGAACTGGTTCAGTTCGCTCGAGCCTATCTGCATCGGCATCACGCAGTTCTTGTACCAGGGGCACTGTCTGCACTGTACCACGGCCCCGGCTTCTTCGATTATGTCTCCCATGGATGCACACCTTCCTTGATGTATTGGGTATTCTCATTCCGGCCGTAGATAGCCGGTGATTCAGAGCCCGCCGAAACGGCGCTGGCGTTGTGCGTACGCGTGGAGCGCACGGTCGATCTCATCCTCCCCGAAATCGGGCCACAACACTGGACTGAAGTATAGCTCAGCATAGGCTGCCTGCCACAGCATGAAGTTGCTCAGGCGAACCTCCCCCCCCGGCCTCACCAACAGGTCCGGGTCAGGCATGCCGGCGGTATACAGCGCGTTGCTGATGGCAGCCTCGTCGACCTGCAGCCCCTGCTCCGCGCGGGGCAACACAGCTTTCACCGCGTCCACGATTTCCGCTCGCCCACCGTAATTGACGGCCATGGCGAGAACGAATCCGTCGTCCGCGCCGCAATCCGCGCAAGCCCGGTCGAGGGCGGCGAGCAGAGCCGCCGGCAGCGGTTGCCGTCGGCCGAGATGTCTCAGGGACACGCCGCTGTCACGCAGTCGAGGGCCGGTGTGGGTGAGCCAGTCGGCCAGCAACTCGAAGATGCCGTCCACCTCCTCCTTCGAGCGCTTCCAGTTCTCCGTGGAGAACATATACAGGGTCATGTACCGCACACCGCGGTGCTTCAGCATCCCGACGACCCTCTCGACATGTGCGATGCCGGCGCGATGCCCTGCCAGCCGGGGAAGGCCCTGGCGGGTGGCCCAGCGGCCGTTCCCGTCCATCACAAACGCGACGTGCAACGGGACAGCAGCTTCCGCCGATGAACCCGCTCCGTTCACCCTGTCATCCGAAGGCGACGTTTCACTCGTCATCACAACCGAGCGGCATTATAGCCAATCGCCCGCGGAATAAGCGACCCCCTGGCGCATGACCCTGTCGCGACAATCGGCGCCGGCGCCGGCTGGAGTCCTCCGGCTGTCCGGCGGATTCAGTCCTCGATGCATCAGACCTTGCTCCTGCAACCTCACACCAGTACCATTGCGAAACTGCACGAAGCGGTCGGCGCCTCAGACAAAGGAGGAGTCTTCATGAGCTTTCTTCCCGTAGACCTTGCCGGCAGGGTAGCCATCGTGACCGGCGGCAACAGCGGCATAGGCAAGGGGATCGCGATGGGCCTCGCAAGCGCGGGCTGCAGCGTTGTGGTTGCGGCGCGTAATACGGCGGTGAGCCGGGAGGCCGCGCACGAAATCGAGCAACAGTACGGCGTCAGGACTCTGGCAGTCGAGCTTGATGTGAAGGACGTCGCGAGCATCCGGCGCATGCCGGAAGAGGTGGTGCGCGAGTTCGGGCGCATCGACATCCTCGTCAATAATGCCGGCGTGACAGGGAGGGCAAACCTCCTGGAGATGTCTGAGGATACGTGGGACCACGTGCTGGACACCAACCTCAAGGGCGTGTTCTTCTGCATCCAGGCCGTCGCCAGGCACATGATGGCGCAGGGCTACGGAAAGATAGTCAACATCTCGTCCATCGCCGGGACGGGATGGACGGATGTCGGTGGAATCAACTACGGCGCGTCCAAGGCCGCCATCACGCAGTTGACCAAGGGGTGTGCCCGCGCCCTGGGCACGCACGGCATCAACGTCAACACCATCGCCCCGGGAAGCATAGACACGCCCATCCTGGCCGTGGGGAGGACCCCGGAACAGGTGCAGGCGTACAAGGACAACGCGATAGGCAAGTCAGCCATCGGCAGGCTGGGGCTCACGGAGGACATAGCCAACGGCGTGCTCTTCCTGGTCTCGGACCATGCGTCCTTCATCGACGGACAGACCATCGCCGTCGACGGTGGCAGGTTCGACTTGATGTAGACGTTCAGGTGTGCCATGGCCCCGTGTGCCGGGACGCCATCAGGGCCATATTCGAGCAGGACTGTACCCCTCAACCCGTCCCCGCTGCAGGTCGAGACTCCAGGCCCCGGGGCCACGCCATTCCCGTGCTGCGTGCCTGAGGCAACGCCTCCTCCTTCATCTCCTCGACCACAAGGGCTGAGCTTGCACGATTCGGGGGACCGCAGGCCATCGAGCGCTGTCTCCACGCGTGGAGTGAACCATGCACGGTATCTTCGTGATTCCTGGACATGGTTCTCACTGCCTCACGTACGCGGCAGAATGAATCCTCTGTTAGACTGGCGTGGACCGGCGGCGTGCGGGACGCGCAGGAACCGATGAGATGGCACGGGTGATAACCAGAGGCGCGCAGCGATGAGCACACGGGAGTCCGTACGACGGCTGCTCGGGACGAGTCCCGTTGATATCGGAGAGCTCAACCGCCGGGCTGCGGGCCAGGCGTATCGCCCCGAGGTCGTGCCGCCCTCGTACGATCCGCCGGACGACATCGTCGTCACGGACGAGTACCGGCGCGTCCATGAGCTGCTGGACGCCGGCTGCCCGGTGGTGTTCGTGACCGGCAACGCCGGAACGGGGAAATCCACCCTCGTTGAGTACCTCAGGACCGTCCTGCAGAAGAGGCTCGCGGTGGTGGCGCCCACAGGCGTCGCCGCCCTCAACGTCGGCGGGAGCACCATCCACTCGTTCTTCCACCTGCCTCCGAAGATACATGAGGAGGACGACATCAAGCTGGTGTCCGACCGCAAGCTGTACCAGAAGCTGCAGCTGTTGATTGTCGATGAGGTATCGATGGTGCGCTGCGACCTTCTGGACAGTGTAGACCGC
>Ga0351966_1164_pt1 | contig 18133 bp, 18 predicted proteins | sample TotcelT113001K14_FD_206840 | JGI IMG/M metagenome (GOLD analysis project Ga0351966, IMG submission 206840) | Enriched cells from coal bed in the Powder River Basin, Montana, United States - Total cells T11 rep3 HSBNCT.T11.300.1.K14 ... | reverse complement strand
TATCCCGAATCTCGGGGCGTCGGGGGCTATTGCTGGTGTGCTTGGCGCCTATATCCTGATGTTCCCGAAGGCGCGGGTCAAAGTACTACTCGGCACCAGAATCGTGCAACTCTCAGCTCTGGTTGTTCTCGGATTGTGGATCGTGTTGCAGTTTCTCAGCGGAGTTGGCTCAATCATGAGCCCGACGGATCAGGGTGGCGTTGCCTACATGGCCCATATCGGAGGATTCGTCACCGGATTCCTCTTGGCCTTCCTCTTCCGCAAGAGGCGCGGTAACAACGCATAGCATTGCGAATGGTGGACAAGACTACTCGGAAGACCAACAAGAGCGAGTAGCGGGAAGTTGCACGTTGCAGGCCGAGGTAGAATACTCGTGCAGGTAGCTGAGGAGGAATCTCGATGAGATGGTTAGGTATAGGGCTGGCTCTGGGTGGTGTTGTCGTTGCTCTGATAGCCGGGTTCAGTTCAGTTATCAATGTTCCGTTGTTGATCGGAGCTGTTATCTTTGCGGTGATAGGTATGATCGTCTTCATTAAGGGTTACCGTCACCAACCACGATGACCTAGCGTCGTTGACTTCTCCCCGGCAACGATACAACTTGTCATCTCGCCGCCGGCACCATGATGGCGTCGGGAGCCGGTGGCCGGAACTGGTTGTATTTCCTGTGCCACTGGGCTAACAAGGTGTTTGCCTTGGTCCCAACGTGGTTCCGTGGTTGCGGCGAATCAGGAGTAGGCCGTGTGGGATTCGAACCCACGACACCCTGATTAAAAGATTCAAAGGTCACGTCCCGAAGAGTGGCGACACGTAGACCGTGGTAATGCTCTGCAGTCGGTTCAGCTACGATTTGTACCGCTGCGTCACTGATGGTTGGGCATGGTGGCGAAGAGTTCGTTAGCAAGGATGTTAGCAACGGTTGTCAACGTCTAGCGCCCCATGTGGGGCCACTGGTCGACGGCAAGACGCGAGACACCTAGTGAGTCCAGTCCCAGTTACGTACAAGATAGTACTTCACAAACCGGTATCTGTTGCGGGCCCACAGTTGCTGTCGATTCCTGCCAGGCTGGTTGTTGCCAGCATTCGAGTGGCAATTGGGGCAGAGCACAAGTAGGTTCTCCAACTTGTTTGTGGAGCGAGGGTGGTTCCTCGGGACAATGTGGTGAATCTGGAGATTCTGATGATACCGTGTGCGGCAGTGAGGATTCTCGCACTTCCCCCCCACCGCTTCAATCAGTGTTGCTCGTTCCTCTGAACCCAAGACTGGTAGCGTGACCTGCCGGTCCGGAAAATCGCAAGTAACCCTCTGGCGCGATGAGTTGAGTCCAAGCAGAGAGAGCAGTCCTCCTTGATTGTCGGCACCGGCGCGAAGTCTGAGCACGATACCGATGGCTACGGCTGCCAAGAGGACACCAGCGACTGTGTAGATCACCCAGTTAGCCAAAACATTAAAAAAAAAAACTCCGACAATGATTGTGACGACAAGAATCAGGAAGAATTGCTCAACGGGGTCCGATTTGCTGCGCCTACTCATCAAGCACCTCCAAACGAGTGGAGTCTATCATCCTGTCTATTCTGAACGGAACCCCCTGCGCTGGGAATTTGACAAAACGATATCAGTGACAGTACTCTAGTACCCATGCAGATGCCATTTCGACGCAACACTTATCCTGAGTTCCAGGTTAAGGTGGACATCAAGCCTAGCTATGAGTGGTCCAAGGAATCCGAGGACCTTGGCGTATCCCATCGTGAGCTGGAAGTGCTGGCGCTTGTAGTGGAAGGCTACAAGAACAAAGAGATTGGCCGGATACTCGGTATCCAGCACCAATCGGTCAAGAATCATCTCCAGCACCTGTTCAAGAAGCTGAACGTCAAGAACAATACGCAGGCGTACATCATCGCGCTGAACCTGAACATGATAAGGGCACGGAGCAAAATGTCTCCTAACACGAACTTGCCCGTGGTCGAAATCACTGCGGAAGCGTTCATACGCGACCTCAGGAACATCATAAGCGGCAAGACCACTTGGGAAGGCCACAGTGCAAAAGACAGAGAGTGGCTCAAGGTCTTCCTGAAGGAACACGGAATCGAACCTTACGACTGGGCAGATAGTGAGGACAACGAAAGTGAACGGCACACAAAGACTGGCGAATGAAGGCGACTTCATGAGTCGCCGGAATGAGCCAGGAGCACGGAGCGAAGCGGAGTGTCGCCCAGCGATTGACGTCTACGACGACGGGAGCGGCGACCGGCTCGGGATTCTCACGCACGGCTGCGATCGTGCTTGTGAAGGCGACCTTGCTTGTGGGGGCTATGACCACCTTCCCAAGGAAGGTGGGGATGGGGGGGCCTCTCCTTCTTTCCTTGTCCTCTCTAAGGATAATGTCAACGGTGACGTTCGGCGGGCCAAGGATTTGTTGGCAATGTGGAACTACCTGGAATACAAAGGACGTGTCGGTAGGACACATGTCGTAGTGAGCAGCAAGGATGACCCCTTGGTACTTGGTGTGATGCCTGCCTCGGCGCGGTGCAGATACTTCGAAGAGGGGCGGCTTCGGATGTCCCGGAGTATCCAGCGTCGTCTGGGCAGGTATGAGAAGGTCCCCGGGCTGATGCAGACGCTAACGTACGACCCAAAGCGGATTGCGCAGCCAGATGCATGGGCCAGCTTCGGCAGTGATACCCGGCGCTTCATCAATGCAGTGAACCAATACCGCAAGAGAAGGGGCTGGCGCAGGCTGCATTACCTGTGGATGGTGGAGGTGCAAGATGGCACGGGCTACCCGCACGTGCACATCTTCTTTCCGAAGCTGAAATGGATTGCACCCCTCAGTATCATCAATGGGAACTGGCGACATGGCAGGGCGAACATCGAGAGTCCGAGGAAGATCAAGGTCAATTGTGCTGCGTACATCTCCAAGTATCTGCGGAAGATGAATGGCTGGTCTGACCGTCACCTGGCGCTGCTCTGGAGCGGCAGAAGTCGCATGTATGGGTTCTCAAGGGGGTTCTCGGCAAAGGTCGAGAAACCAGAGTCCGAGTGGCGGAGATGGGGTGTCATGCACACGGATGATGTCGGAATGCTTGAGTCCAACCTGGCGCAGGGTGGATATGTACTGAAGGACTGGAACAAGAAGACGGCGACTATGGCGACTTCGAGCTAAGAGAGGGGGGCAAACCGGATGGGTCTGTGCAAGCGAAACAGTGGCAGCAATAGCGATGGTGGCGGGGGCAGCGGCGGAACACGCCGCGCCCTCGACGGAGGGCGGCTCTGCCTCACGGTCCCCGAAGCAGCAGCGATGCTCGGCATATCGCGAAACTTCGCCTACGAGATGGTCAAGCAGAAGCAACTACCCGTGATAAAGTTCGGCAAGAGGCTGTTGATACCCAAAGCAGCACTGGAGAGAATGCTCGAAGGGGGCGCGCCAGCATGAAGGGACATGTCTACCAAAGGACCAAGGGAAGCTGGACCATTGTCTACGACCTTCCACCGGACCTGGCAACGGGCAAGAGGAGACAGAAGTCGCAGACCTTCAAGGGCACCAAGCGGGACGCTGACCGCGCCTTGCGTGACATCCTCACCTCCATCGAGGCCGGGGCGTATGTGAAGCCTAGCAAGCAGACGGTCGGGGAATTGCTGGAGCAATGGCTGCGCGAGTATGCCTCCATCAACACAACTGACCGGACACAGGAAAGCTACGCCTCAGTGGTGCATCGGCACCTGATTCCCACGCTCGGCCAAGTGTGGCTGGCTGAGCTGCGGCCGCAGGACATACAGAGCTACTACGCAACGAAACTCACAGCGGGCAGGGCTGACGGGCAAGGCGGCCTGTCGGCACGGAGCGTCGTCTATCACCACCGTATCCTGTCAAAGGCGTTGGATTACGCGGTGAAAATGGGGCTCGCGGTTCGGAATGTGGCCAAGGTGGTAGACCCTCCCCGGATGGCTAAGGTCGCGATGCGGACGCTGTCGCCCGACGAAGTGGTGACCTTCCTCGATGCGGCACGGGATACCGAGTACTACGTGTACTTCTCAGCACTGCTCTACACTGGCCTCCGGCGCGGCGAACTGCTTGCGCTTCGCTGGCGTAACCTCGACCTGGACAGTGGCGCACTGTCGGTCGTTGAAACCGCGTACCGGCTTGGCACTGGAGAGTACCGCATCAAGGAACCCAAGACGCCGCATAGCCGCAGGACCGTTGCATTGCCGTCGTCGCTCGTGGAGTTGTTCAAGGTATATCGGTGGGACCAAGAACTGGTGCGGTCCCAGCAGGACATCGGCCTCGAGGTCGATGATTTCGTCTTTGCGCGGCCTGACGGAAGCCCCATCAATCCCAATGCCGTCACGCTCGCCTTCCGGCGCATCCTCAAGCGGGCGGGGCTTAAGGGAATCAGGATTCACGACCTGCGGCACACCCATGCCACGCTGATGCTCAGGGCAGGTGTCCACCCCAAGGTGGTGTCAGAACGTCTTGGACACGCGACCATCGGTATCACCCTCGACATCTACAGCCACGTCCTACCGGGAATGCAGGAATCGGCGGCGGAGAAGTTCGACAGGCTCTTCGAAGACTCGGACGCAGACGTGATTCCCGAGGGCGATGTTAGCAAACCGTTAGCAAACCTTGAGGGGATTACGAGTAGGCCGTGTGGGATTCGAACCCACGACACCCTGATTAAAAGTCAGGTGCTCTGCCAACTGAGCTAACGGCCCACGTGGACATCGAAGACTATTCGTGGTTGCGGCTGTGATCCAGCATGCCAGACACGTAGCACGCAAACGCAGGATGCACGTCGCAGATGTAGCCATCCTCGACCTGCTCGACCGAGAATGCCACGCGGTTGGGTCGTTTGAGGGGATCGCCGAACTTGCTGTATCCGGCGTCATTCCACGGCATGTTGTGCCCGAGTATCTCCAGGAAGCCCTTCACGTCCCGGGGCTGGTCAAGGACGACCTCAAACGGCAACTGCTGCTTGAGTTCGTTCAACTGCTCCGTCTTCAGCTTCACCCTCATGTACGTGTGGCGATTATACGTCCGGGTCATAGCAGTGTCAATCAATCGTACGTTCGCTGACAGGTGTGCACAAAGCTGCTTTGGCGACTAGCCGCATCACCACCGCCGGTTGCGGCATCGCAACCTTTTCGTCGGTTTCCACGTTCTAGTCAATGATGGAGAAGGAAGCCCCGAGAGTCTTTGTGGCCGGGGACAGCGAATCCCGTGGTCGCCGGGTGCGTCAACCTGATACCCTATCCTTGTAGTACAGTAGCGGCCCGACGCGAACGCACCGACTGAAAGAACGATGAACACCATAGCCGGCGTACTTTCACCAGCGCTCCTTGCGGCCTTCGCGGGCGTCACGCTCGGAGTGGGGGCGATCCTGTTCGTGATGAACCGGCGAGGCGAAGGGGCGGCCATAGACTTTGGTGTGCCGCTCAGCTGGGCTGAGCCCATTGAGGTGCGCCTCGTTCTCTACCTCATCCTTGGAGCTACCTGTGGCACCTGTGCCCTCATGCTCCGCCTCCTCCTGGGATTCCTGAGTGTCACCTCTCTGGTCCTCGGTTGGCTGCTGATAGCAGGCATCGTCGTGGGATTCCTCCTGAATCTGGCATTCTTCTACGCGGCGGCCGGCACATTGCTTCAGGCGGCGCTTGGAACCATGGGACGTCCGCCGTACTGGTTCTCCGGACTCCTTTCATTTCTTGACGGGCGCATCATGGATGTCGGGGACGCGATCGGGGGCGTTCTGTTTCGGCCTCCACCTGTGCGAGAGAGACGCGTCAAGCGCAGAAAGCCCCTATACGACGATTATGAGTACGAGACCGACGCGCCGGTGAGGGAGAGACGTGCACGTCGCGTGGCATATGAGGACCAAGACGAGCGTGAATCTGAGTACGCCGCGCCGGCGCGGCGCGAGCCCGCGGTTGAGAGAGTCGAGCGACGTCGGGCAACTCGACCGTCCGTTGTGAGCGATGAATACGGGGTGGACGCGGGAGAATATGCCCCTCCGGGCGGCGATGGATTCGCGCGCACAGCACGACGCGAGCCTGCGGCACCAGCGACTCGCCCCATGCGGTATCGCCCGGTGTACGCCGACTACGACGACGAACAAATTGTGAGGTCTCCGATAGCGGATGAGTCCACAGACTACCTTGATGACGTCGAGCAAGAGGAGTCACCGAGACCTGGGGGACGCCGCGCGCGTGGAGGCCCGCCGCGCGACTTGCCGCGGGAGCGCCTCGAGCTGGCAATCCGGGAGTACGAAGCCGCCCTGACGCCGACGCAAAAAGAGAGGCTCCGCGAGATGCGGAGCCTCGTGGAATCCGTCAAACTGTACGCGTAGCACCCGCGCAGTTCAGACGGTATCGTACCCCTCAGCTACTGGGTTGCGCGTGCGAGCTCGGCCAGCGTCTGCTCCAGCGCTGCCAACTCGGTGCCGTATCCCGCCCAGTCGCCCTGTCTCAAGTATTCCTGCGCCCGGTCGAAGTGCCCCTGCGCCTTCTCTATCAATCCGCGAACATCTCCTGGCACTTCCGTGTCCGGAGGAGGAGTGACCGGCGGCGTGACACCCCCGCCGGTTCCGAAGATGGCGGTGAGCGCCTCGTCGAGCGTTTCGCGCATCGCGATTTCGTCACCCGCGGCAACGATGACACGCTTTAGCTCAGGCAGCCCGCCCGCATCGGCTTGAAGGAAGACACCCTCGACGTACAGGGTGGAGTCGGCAACCGGAATCACCAGCAGGTTGCCACGTATCACCTGTGAGCCGCCACGGCTCCAGAGTGCAAGTTGTTCTGTGATCGTCGTGTCCTGCTGGATACGATTCTCTATCTGACTCGGCCCGTAGATGAGGCGGTCCTTTGGGAAGCGGTACACCAGCAAGCTTCCATAGTTGTCGCCGTCACAGCGGGCGGCCAGCCAGCCAATCGCATTGTTCCTGTTATTGGGAGTGAATGGGAGCATGAGGAGGAATTCCTCCTTCGTCTCGTCAGGAAGCCGCATGATGATGTAGTAAGGCTGGATAGGCTGCTCGCGGTCCGCGTAGAACTCCAGCGGCACAGCCCACAAGTCTTCTTTGTTGTAGAAGACACGGGCATTCTGCATGTGGTAGGTGCGGTAGACCGAGGCCTGGATATCGAACATGTCGACTGGATAGCGGAGATGCGCCCTGAGTCCCTCCGGCATGGCGTCCATGGGCTGGAACATGTCAGGGAAGATGGCGGCATACGTCTGCAAAATCGGGTCGTCCGGCTCGGTCACATAGAAGTCAACCGTCCCATTGTACGCGTCGATGACAGCCTTCACGCTGTTGCGGATGTAGTTGACGCCATTGTTGTATGGCTCGGAGTACGGGTAGCGGGTGCTCGTTGTGTAGCAGTCGACGATCCACAGCAACCGGCCGTCAAGAATGGCCACGTATGGGTCGGTGTCAAGGCTGAGGAAAGGCGCAATGCGATTCACGCGTTCCTTGACCTGCCGGTGGTACAGGATCCTGCTGTCGGTCGTCATCTGAGTGCTGATAAGGATGTTGAAGTCGGAGAACTCCCACGCGTAGAGCGCCCTGCGGAAGAAGTTTCCAATGGGGACTCCTCCGGTGCCTTGATACTTGGTCCACGCGTTGGCATTGCCCACAGGATAGTCGAACTCCTCGGTGTTGGTGCCGGTGATGACGTAGTCGCGGGTCTTCTCTCCGTAGTAGATCTCGGGCCTCGTCAGTGGTATCTTGCCAATGGTCGGGATGTCCTGCAGCCAGAGGTTCGGCAGACCGCCTTCACGGCTCACCTCGTTGACCGGACTCATGGCGATGCCGTAACCGTGGGTGTACTGAAGCGTCTTGTTCAACCAGGTCTGGGCGACGCTCGGCAGCTTCTCCTTGGACAGCTCGCGGGCGGCAAGCATCACTTGGCGATACTCTCCGTCGATGGTGTACCGGTCAATATCGATGTCGAGGAAGTCGTAGTAGGTACGTATGGTCTGAATCTGGTTGTAGGTGTCAAGCAACGGTCTATGGTCCCAGAGGCGGATGTTCTTGATTGTGAGCTGGGAGTTGGCGATGTCCGCAGCGGACGGCATCGGCTGGGCGGGGTAGTCCTGTTCGACGATACGAGTGAGACCGAATGCCTCCCGGGTGGCGGCGATGTTGTACTCGATGTAGGGGGTCTCGAGCTCGAGTTCATTTGGTTCAACCTGTAGCCTCTGCACCAGTCCCGGAACAATCTGGCCGACGACGATTCCCAGGACTATCCAAAGGCCGACGCCGTAACCAGCCCATCGGACCCGTCGTCTCACGAGCGCAACCAGGACAAGAACACCCAGCAGAAGCGTGGCGAAGAGAAGGATCCACTGAGCCGGCACCTGTGTCGTCATGTCCGTGTAGCCGGCGCCGACGACGGCGCCCCTCGGGGAGAAGACCAGCTCCCAGATGCCCATCCAGTAGCTCATGGCGGCGAGAGCCGCTATCGCTATGATGAGGGAGCCGATGTGAACGAGAACCGGTCGGGCGTTGTCGAATGTCTTGCGTTGAGTACTGTAGCTGACGACGTAGACGACCACCGTCGCAATCAAGGAGAAAATGATGGCCGTGAGAAGCCAGCTGCGAACGAAGCTCAGAAAGGGAAGAGTGAAGACGTAGAAGCCGACGTCCCGAAAGAACACGGGGTCAGTGCTGCCGAAAGGCTGGCCGTTGGTGAAGCGGAGTACCGTTTCCCAGCTGACCTGGGCGGCCAACCCGAACATGAGCGAGAAAAACGTAGTGACCGCGATGACGGCAGCCTTCGAGACGCGCTTCAGGAATGGTAGAAGAGGCTGCGCGGCGTCGGATGCCTTGCCTCGTGGAGACAGGCGTGACGCAAGGATGATATTGCCTGCAAACAGCGCGGCGAAGACGAGGAACGCGACTACGAAGAGCAAGACGCGTGTTCCAAGTATCTTCGTGTAGACGCTCTGAAAACCGAGTGTCCCGAACCACAGCCACTCCGCATAAATGCCTTTGCCCACAGAGGCTATGGCGATGAGAGCGAGCACCACTGCCACCACCACGAGCCATTTCCCGCTTCCGCGCCTCGGCTGACTGCCTCGCGCGCGGCCACTGCCGCCGAAAATCCATAGATAGAGCAGGTTGCCCGCGATGTGCAACCATCCAGCGTGCATGAACATAGAGGTGAACAGCGTCGCAAGGTCGCCTGTCGGATCGGCCAGAAACCGCCGGGGGACAAATGACCACTGGACGATGAATGCCTCGCCCAGGGCTAGCTCGGCAACAAAGAAGATGACGTTTGCCACAATCAGCAGTAAGGTGACAAGGGGGAAACTCCTGCGGGCACTGTTGTCATCACCGACGGGAAATAGCGCCATCTAATGTACCTAACCGAAGCAATTGAGATACTCTGCGGAGCGTTTCTTGAGAAGCTACACTGTGGTGACCGTACTATTCGCACATCACATTGTCAATGTGGCCTTGTCCCCTTCTTGTCCAACGCCTCTTTCTGACCACTGATTGCTCCAGCATTGTGCCTGTGCCCGGCGTCCACGAGTCGCCGGAAAATGCGCACCCAGCTCCATCCGATGCCGTTGGTTCGTCCCGCAGTCAGGCTATGCGCGTGAACACCTTCTTCCAGTTCTCGTACAGGATATTGTCGATGGTCGATTCAGGAATCAACGGCAGGTCGTACTTCCGCAGGTACGTATTGATTCCCTTGAGTACCTCGATGGACTCCCGTGGTCTGGAGACACCCCAATCGGTACCAAAGATAAGCTTGTCCGCGCCGCCGTATACCTGGCTGAGGCAGTACAGCAGAGGATAGGCGTAGTGCAGATACGGGAAGTTCACCACGGGCATATGCCGGTTGATGATGGTGCGCTCCAGACCGGACACGCTCGGCAGATAGGAGATATCGGCAAACACGTTCTCGTGCTTCTGAACGAGGAAACTGGCGTCCTCATACTTCGGGTAGCCGAGGTGGCAGATGACGATGCGAAGGTGCGGGAAATCGATGGCGATATCGTCCACCGCCAGGACATCGCCGTACTTCATGCGCACGCGCGTGTCCATGTGGGATGCGCCGCCAACATGGAGGACTATGGGCACGTCCAGTGACTGGCAGACTTCATAGACGGGGTAGGCCCTCGGATCATTGGCACAGGCCTGCCACTGTATCGGGTTCAGTTCCCCCACGCCGATTGCGCCCAATTCCTTGACACACTTCTCGACCTCGTCGGCAGCACCGGCTTGAACGGGGTCGACACAGCAGCACCATGAGAGCCTGTCCGCATGCTGCCGCGCCACGCCGGCCAGGTACTCGTTCGGGATGGCAATGCCGCTGGTGTTCCACGCCGACTGCCCGACGATGATGCCCCTGTCTACCACTCCCTCCATCAACTCCAGGTATGGCTCGATGGGCTGGTCCAGCAGCAGCTTGAACTTCTCATCCGGCCAGCACCACCTGCGCTCCGGCTGGTTGGCGAGCATCGCCTCCTTGTTGAAGTGGTCGGGGTAACGCCACGTATGGACATGGCAGTCTACCAGCATGTGCGACTCCTTTCGATGCCCATGGTTGAACAGAACGAGTGTATTTGCCCATCGTTCGGAGTGTCAAACACCTGCACTGAGACCATGGCGCAGGTCTCGGTCGCTCCGGTTCATCGCCAGCAACACGAAGGGCCGACACCTGAAGGCCAGCGTCATTGGGCACTTGACCTTTCACGCACATGGCGACCTCCCCTCTTGTCTGCTACAGTCCTCTCTGCAAGAAACCCGGCACCCCGTTCGGAAGCCCGGAGGCGACCGCCCGCACGGAACTATCCCGACACCACAAGACTCGGTTGGACCCTTGAACGCAATTCCAGTAACCTTTACGCCAGTTCAGAGAAAGCAAGGGAAAGAAGGTAAACGAAATGCCGATGAAGACATCCGAAGATTACCTGGAGAGCCTGCGGCGCTTGAAGCCCAGAGTCTTCGTCCAGGGCGAGAGAGTCGATAATTATGTCGACCATCCCCTGCTGCGGCCGGCCATCAACACGCTTGCCCTGACCTACTCGATGGCCCAGGACCCCGAGTACCGCGAACTGATGACCGCAACCTCGAACCTCACCGGTGAAGTCATCAATCGCTTCAACCACTTGTATCTCGGTCCTGACGACCTGGTCAGGAAGCTCAACATGGTTCGAACCTGTGCACAGAAGGCGCTCTGCATCCTCAGGTGCATGGGGGGTGAAGCCCTGAACGGCATGGCTCTCGGGACCTACGCCATCGACCAGAAGCACGGCACTGACTACCACCAGAAGTTCCTGAAATTCGCCCGCTTCTTCCAGGAGAACGACCTGATATGCGCGCAGGCTCTCACCGACGTCAAGGGAGACCGCTCGCTGCGCCCGTACCAGCAGGCGGATCCTGACCTCTTTCTGAGGGTAGTCGAGAGGCGACCGGATGGCATCGTAGTTCGGGGCGCCAAGGACCACATCAGCGCGGCAATCGGCTCTCACTACATCTTCGCCATGCCCTCGAGGGCGCTGACGGAAAAGGACCGCGACTACGCGGTGGCCTTCGTCGTTCCCGTTGACGTGAAAGGCCTGACGCATGTCGTCAACACCACGCTGAAGAGCGCTGAGCATCAGGAAGACCATCCGGTCAGCTCGAAGTACAGCACGGTGGAGTCCCTGCTCATCTTCGACGACGTCTTCGTGCCGTGGGAGCATGTCTTCATGTGCGGAGAATGGGACGCCATGGAGCCGATGCTCTTCTCCTTTGCCACTACCCACAGGCACAGCCGCTGCGCCTGCAGCGCCGGAGTGACCGACCTTCTCACCGGAGGCGCTTCGCTCATCGCCAAGTACAACGGGATCGAGAAAGCCAGCCACGTCAAGGAGAAGCTGACCGAACTCTCCACCATCAGCGAGACGTACTACTCCTGCGGTCTGGCAGCCTCCATCCTCGCCACTAAGACGGCGTCCGGCTACTACGCACCCAACATGCTCTACGCCAATGTGGGCAAGACATGGACGGCGAGACTGTTCCATGACTCCACGAGAATGGTCCAGGAAATTGCCGGCGGGCTCATCGACACGGTGCCTTCCGTGAGCGACTGTGAGAATCCGGAACTGAGCGGATTCATCGACAAGTACCTGAAAGGCAAGGCCGACGTGTCTACGGACGACAGGCTCAAGGTGTTCCGCATGCTTCAGGATATGACGACCTTCGGTACGGTCTGCTACTGGTCGACGATTTCGGCGACAGGCGCCGGCTCACTCCAGGGCGCCAAGATTATGGTGTCTCGAGAGACCGATTTCGACGCTAAGGAGCGGCTGGTGAAGGAACTGGGGGATATGCCGGCCTGAGGACGTGTCCCCGCCGAGGAGACCGCTCCTCCTGCACTGCGTCTCGCTGCTCTGCAGCCGCGGTTCGTGGGGATAGGCAATCGGAGGTCAAACGTATGGCAGATGCTTCAGTCTCCGCCGAGGCCAAAGCGATGATTGGCAGGCAGGCTGCGCCACAGACCTGCGGAGTATCCCTTACCGCCATTCGGAGGTTCGCCCGGGCCATCGGTGATACCAGCCCGGTCTATGTGGATGAAGAGTTCGCGCGGAACTCACAATGGAAAGGCATCATCGCTCCCCCGACGTTCTTCTTCACCCTTGGCTACTACGATGATGCTCCCGGGACGCAACTACGCGAGGACGGCAGACCAATCGGCACCGAGCTGGACGTTCCGTTGCCGGTGAACCGCGCCGTTGGCGGAGCCAGTGCGGTTGAGTTCGGCGAGCCGATACGGCCCGGCGATACCATCACGTCGACGAAGAGGGTGGCCGACGTCTACTGCAAAGAGGGAAAGAGCGGTCTACTCTACTTCACGGTCATCGAGACAACCTACACCAACCAGAAAGGTGAGTTCGTTGCACGGGAGAAAGCCAGCTTCATCGAACGTTGAGCGAGGGGAGAGCACCGACAGTGGAAGCACCTTTCTTTGAAGACGTTGAAGTCGGCTGCGAGATACCCTCCCTCACCAAGACGCCGGACAACCTCCAGTTGTTCATGTTCTCCGCAGCGACCTGGAACCTTCACCGCATCCATTTCGATGCCGACTTCGCGCGCCGGCACGATGGATTGCCGAACGTTCTGACACATCGCCCGCTGCTGGGGAGCTTCCTGTCCCAGTTGCTCACTGACTGGATGGGGAACAATGGCAGGATTCTGCGACTGGAGTGGAGCAACCGTGGACCTGCGGTTCCCGGCGACGTGCTGACCTGCCGCGGTAGAGTTGTAAAGAAGTATCGCGTTCCGGACAAGGCAATCGTTGAACTTGAAGTCTGGATCGAGAAGGCGAACGATGAGACCATCGTCCCCGGCAAAGCCGAGGTGGTGCTGGCCTCTCGACCACTGGTGAAATCCTGAGGTTGAGGCGGATTTATGGTGACCACCTGCACGCACGGGTTTCTCCAATTGGCCGGGAAGCCTCTTGCTGCTTCGCGACCGTGTCTGAGACGGCTTTGCCGCCAACGCCGGGAGTATCTCTCGTTCGATGCGCCGGTAGAGCGCGGAATCGTCTGGAGGAGGTCCTTTGGTGACTGAATACGACTACTGGAAGATCTTCCCCAAGATGCCCCGAAGAGCAGTCGTGGGCGACATCACCATTCGCGACGGCTTCCAGCATGAAGAGAGGTTCATCTCGACCGAGGCAAAGGTCTTCTACGCTCAGGAGATGATTCTCGCCGGGGCGCGGGACATCGAGATCACGAATCTCGGGAATCCTCAGAACATGCCCCAGTTCAAGGACGCCGAACAGGTCTTCCTCGCGATGAGGGGCGAGGCATTCCGGCAACGCTGCGCCAGGGCCGGAGTGAGATACGAGGACATCACCATGACGGCGGTCACCATTCGTGAATCCGCCGTGGATACCGCCATCGCGCTGAAGCAGCAGGGAATCGGACCTGACCGCATCCTGATGATGGTGTCCACGGACCCTGAACACCACTACGCCAATTCGGGCGCCACCCTGACTCAGTACTGGCGAGAGGCGGAGAGATGCATCAGGAAGGCACGGGATGCCGGCATCAAGACCTGCGGCACCGTGAGCACGATATGGGGCAGCCCCATCAGCGGCGCGACACGCCTGGAGGACGCCGTCGAATTCAGCAGGCGCTTCTTCTCCATCGGCGCCCACGATGTTGAGCACGCCGATCACGACGGGTCAGCGAATGCGGCCGATGTCTACCGCTACTTCTCCCTTGTTCTCGATGCCATGCCGCAGCCGGACGCCCATCTGTGTCACCTCCATGAGACAAAGCGCATCGCCTCCGCATCTGTTCTGGCGGCACTTCAGGCAGGCATCTGCCGTTTCGAGGCGACGCTTGGCGGGCTGGGAGGACAGCCGGCCAACTTCCTGGATGGCTGCCCCGTGAGGGGTACCGGCGAGTACTACTACAAAGACCCCCGCTACGTTGGTTTGATATGCATGGAAGACCTGCTTGTCCAGCTTGACGAGCTGGGGATTGGCACCGGCTATGACATCGGTCGGGTTCTCTGGCTGGGGGAGAGGATGGAGAAGACCATCGGACGTAGATTGCGTTCCGAGGCGGTCATCAACGGGCGAACTGAGAAGGGCGGCAATCCGCAGTTCGCTCGACCGGGCCTGAAGAGACTCATCGCCGAGTCGGGCGAACCGCCCGGACAGGCCTTCCCCGGGGATTGGCCGGCCGCTCCGGTGTTGCCGGAGCCATGGGGGCCGGCGGCGTGGGCCAAAGAACACTGAATCCTCGCGACACGGCGCAACGGACTCGCAGCGGTGACGCGCTGCTTGCAGCCTACCGCGCAGCCCAGAGCGGCCGGGCGACGCCCACCACATCAACGATGGGGTCTACCACCAGCTCTCTTACGAGAGTCCTGAGCCATTCGCGCTCAGCTATGTATTCAGCCACGGGTGGACTCGCCGCGTAGTAGAAGTCCACATAGTCCCGCCCCGCTGCACTCTTGAGCAGTATCTCGTCCCGAAATCTCCGCAGCACATCGATCTCGACGGCGCTGCCTGTGCCGTACACGGCGGTAGCGATGAAACAGTCGAGGCTATCCTCCGGCTCCTGCGCCCTGCCTGACTTGATCTCCTCTTCCTTAGCTCGCAGCGCGCCAAGGCCGCGGCTCACCGCCGTCTTCACCTTGTCGCCTTCGCTCCCGACGCACGCCAGGATGCGCGCTTTGGCAGCCATGCTCGTGTCCGGGTCCCCAGCGCCAAACAAGTCACGCAGCGCGTCGCTGCCCCACACACCGGTCGTCTCCCTGAGGATAAGGTCGATGCAAGACGTATAGGCATCCTCGAAGACCGCCGCGGCGCTTTCGTTGGTCTCAACCAGAGAGTCCATGGTGTACGGCGTGGGTTCGCGAAGTGTGCGCGCCAGGGAGGAAAGCACGACATGGGCCTCCTGCAGCGCGCGCACCATATTCGAGCTATTCGAGGCTCCGCTCAGCGCCTGGTCGATGTTGTGGCGTATCGCCTTGTCCACGTCCATCGGGACCGAGGCGGCTGACGCGTAGGTAAGAGCCAGCGAATCGGCGTATTCCGACTCAACGTCGGTCAGCTTGGCAGGGGGAAAGTCGGATACCCCTGCGCAACCGGGTAGGACAGGCAGCAGCACCAGTGTCACCAACAACAGACGCCGATACCAACCCACCATCATCCCGCACATCCGAGCCGTGCAACCGCGAATGTATGCAGGTGGACTGCCGGTTGTCAACGGGTCACCAGGGCCACCCTCTACACCGTCCCCGACGCATGCATCCCGAAATCGGCCGCAGCGAACGCTCTTCGCTCGCAGGCTGCTGCCGTGCCGCAGATGACTGCTAGCGCATCTTCTCCAGCAGGTCCGCTCGCGGCGGAGTGAAGACATCGAGCACTCTGGCGCCGTTCGGCCCCACGTACGCCGCGTGTACCTCATCCGGTCCGAAGATGAGCACGTCGCCCTCGCGGACTGAGTACATTTTGCCTGCCGCAACGAAGTCCGCCTCGCCTTTGAGCAACATCGTTATCTGCTCTGTGTCCGCATGGCTGTGGGGTTCCGCGTAGCTGTTGGCTGGCATGTCGACGAAGCTCAGCATGATTCTGTCTCCGCAGAGGATGTTGGCCTCCCCGTGGCTGCCCAGGTCGACAACATTGCCGCAGCCAACGTGCAGGACCTTCTTGGCGAATTCCTCCTTGGTTGCATATGGCTCTCTGGGTTGCATCAACACCTCCTGAGTCACTGGTGCGCGCGTCTGAGAAGATTATGATACACGTCGCCGCCGTCCGGCATAAACGGGCCATCGCAGGTCGGCTCAGCGCCGTGGTTTATCATCGCCCGCGGCGTGCACCGTTTTCATCAGGAAGGCCATGTTCTTGCCGAGTTTCCAGGCGCCGTCCATTCCTTCCTTGTCATTGGCCACTTCGCCTTTGCCCAGGCCCTGGGCGATGTTCCAACGGGCCACGCCGGGCATGTAGAACTCCATCGTCTCGAACCAGTAGTACATCTGGGCAAGCGTGAAGGTAAGTCCTCCTCGTCTCGCCACCACTATCGGGCCGCCGACCTTGCCCTGGAAGGTGCCTCCGCTGTTCCTGACGATATACCCGGTGCGCTCGATGAGTCCCTTGACCAGCGCGGTGGCGGAGCCGAAGTACACCGGAGTGGCGATGATGATGCCGTCGGCCGCCTTCATCTTTTCGTAGATGGGCATCAGGTCGTCCTCGATGATGCACCTCTCCTCTTTCAAACACGCCATGCACGCATTGCACCCGAGGATGGACAAGCCTGCCAGCGAGATGAGTTCGGTTTTGATGCCCTCTTCCGCAATGGCGGTTAACGCGTGTCTTGTGATGAGCATGCTGTTGCCGTCCGCCCGCGGGCTGCCGGATATGCCGAGTGCTTTCATGCGCTCCTCCTCCTTTCGACGTGCGCCGCCACCACGTGTCGTCGCGGAGAGCGGCACTCCATGGTGGCATCATCGACTTCTTTCCGCAAACCACAGCATTGCTCGCAACGACAGACAACGTCACCTGTGGACGCAGTGAGTTGTGTCCAGACGACGGGAACACGACGGAGGAACAGGTGACAGTTAACAACATCCCTGAATCGCGCTTGCGTCCCTCCTGCCGGGACGCGTTGTACTCCGATTTGACAAATAGTAGGGACGCGCTATACTGACCGTGGTAGTTGAAGTTCTGTTCTTATCAGTCCTCGTTCTTGCCTTTCTTCGCACTCGAGTCCTGAATGACCTTAGCTCCATCGAACCAAGTTTTACGTATAGAGGAGGTCATTCAATGAGCTATCAAGACAAGTCCATCAAGTGCCGCGATTGCGGCCAGGATTTCGCCTTCACGGCATCGGAACAACAGTTCTTTGCCGAGAAGGGATTCACCAATGAGCCCAAGCGATGTCCGACCTGCCGCCGCACCAAGCGCGACAGCATGTCGTCCGCATCGGGCACCCAGCGAACCTGGTAGCGTATCGCCGCCAACGTGCGGCGCCGCTAAGTACACACTGCGTACGCGCAGAATGAAGAATAGGAGTTTTTAAGTTGAAGATTTACGTAGGCAATCTATCATTTGAGACCACTGACGAGGATTTGTCGCGAGAGTTCGCCGTTTACGGCGAGGTCGCGTCCTCGAACGTTGTGAGCGACCGTGACACCGGCAGGTCGAGGGGCTTCGGCTTCGTCGACATGCCCTCGGACGACCAGGCCAAGGCCGCCATCGCGGGTCTCAATGGCAAGGACATCATGGGCAGGACGCTCACGGTGAACGAGTCTCGCCCTCGCGAGGGCGGCAGCACTGGTGGCGGCTATCGTGGTGGCAGCGGTGGCGGAAGCCGTGGCGGCAGCGGTGGTGGCTACAGTGGCGGCAGCCGCAGGTACTAGAATCGGCTTTGACCCGGTGAAGATGCCGGTACGCCGGTAACGGCGCAACGCGCTCACACCGTCAACGCATAAGGGGGAGAGCCTCGCAAGGGGCTCTCCCCCTTCTTATGTCCGCAATTGAGGCTGGGACAACGACAACCGCCGCACCAGGCGGCCGCGCTCTCATGTAGCCGCACCTTTCTCAGCCTGTTGTGCTAGCATTGTTGAGGCAGATTATGCCAATTACGAATGCTCTTGGAGCAGGAGGTGGGTGGTATGAGGCGGGTAG
>Ga0351966_1162_pt1 | contig 18321 bp, 15 predicted proteins | sample TotcelT113001K14_FD_206840 | JGI IMG/M metagenome (GOLD analysis project Ga0351966, IMG submission 206840) | Enriched cells from coal bed in the Powder River Basin, Montana, United States - Total cells T11 rep3 HSBNCT.T11.300.1.K14 ... | reverse complement strand
TAATCGTAAAACTCTTCGGCAATGGTCTTGCGCGAAGGCCATTCGACCCAGCGCGTGTAGCGCTGCGTCGAGCTGCGCAGGCTGTAACCCATGGCGTCGAAGCCGGCCGCTCTCCAGGGCCGGGTGAACTGGCTGAGCGCCGCGTCGCGACCGGGCGCCAACGGGTCTCGGAGAACCGCAACGAGGTTGTGCCCGTCGGGATCGACGGGTGGTGCCAGGCCGGTCAGCGCGGCGAGCGTGGGATAGATGTCCACGTATTCGATCAATGCTTCCGTGGGCACACCCGGTTTCGCCAGGCCGGACGCACGGATCATCAGTGGCGCGCGGGTGTCGCGCTCGAAATTCGTGCCTTTGCACCAGCGGTCTTTCTCGCCCAGCGACCAGCCGTGGTCGCCCCAGAGCACGACGATCGTGTTCTGATCCAGGCCAGTTCGGTGGAGCGAGTCCAGCAGCTTGCCAACCTGCGCGTCCACGTAGCTGACACAGGCATAGTAGCCGTGCCGCAACGTGCGCGCCTGCTCGGCGGACACGCGTTCATCTTCGGGCATGCCCTTGTAACCACCCAGCTCCCGATGGGTGTGATAGGCAATCTCCGGCGCGCCGGTGACCCGCGTTTGGCCGTCCGGGAGCGCGAACGACGCGGGATCGTACAGATCCCAGTACTTCTTCGGCGCGTTGAACGGCAGGTGCGGCTTGAAGAATCCGACCGCCAGGAAGAACGGTTGCTCCGCTTGCTTGAGCGTCTCCAACGTCTCGACGGCCAGTTGGGCAAGCTGGCCGTCGGGGTAGCCGTGGTCGGGGACATCGGCCGCCTCCCAGGCGGCCCCCTTGCCTCCGCGGTCCCCGGCCAGAGCATAGTTTTTCCAGCCTGGCCCCGGGCCGCGCAGCACCTCGGGGGCGGACCACGAGGGCGGATCCAGCTCGCGCTCGTCGCCGCTGAAGACCTTGCCAAACGAGAGCGCCTGGTAGCCGTGGTTCTTGAACAGCTGCGGCAAGGTCACCGCATCCGGCAGCGTGTTGCGGAACAGATTGCGGTTATGCCAGACCCGTGTGTTGTCGGGCAGCCGGCCCGTCAGCATCGCCGCCCGCGCCGGGCCGCACACGGCTTGGTGGGTATAAGCGCCGTTGAACAGCCGCGAACTGCGGGCGAGAGCATCGATGTTCGGCGATTTCGCCAGCGGATCGCCATAGCAGCCCAGCGATGTACGCAGGTCGTCGATGGCGATGAACAGCACGTTGGGCCTGCCCAACGGACCGCCCTCCGCCTCGGCCGCCGAACGATTCGCAGGCGCCAAGACCACGGCCGGCGCCAACAACACAAGCAACAACTTGGCAGTCGGTGTCATTCCTGGTTTCTCTTCTTGCCCTTTTTCCTGGTGGGAAGCTGCACGCTTGGATCGTAATCCGGATTGGGCCGCATCATCTCCGCGCCGACGTCCTGGCGCCAGGCGTCCAGTTCGCGCCACAGGTCCTTGACCAGCTCGGGGTTTGCGGCGGCCAGGTTGTTGGTTTCGCCGAGGTCTTCGGCCAGGTTGTACAGTTCGAGGCCCTCGGGGTCAAACGTCTCGATCAGCTTCCACGGGCCGCGGCGGATCACGCTCGACGGCACGCTCGAGGGGTGCTCGTTGTAATGCGGGAAATGCCAGAACAGCGACTTACGATCCAGCGATGCCGAGCCCGCGAACAGCGGCTGCAGGTTGAGGCCGTCCAAATGCTGATGGGGGCGCAACGGCAGGCCCGCCGCCGCGAGGCAGGTGGGATAGAGATCCGAACTCGTGACGGGCTCGGAGATGACGCCGCCCGGGCTGGTGACGCCGGGCCACTTGATGAGCAGCGGCACGCGGATGCCGCCCTCGTAATACGCGCCCTTGTTGGCCCGCAGCGGCGCGTTGCTCGTGGCGTTGTAGAAGCCGCCGTTGTCCGAAGTGAAAATGACGACGGTTTCCTTCTCGAGGCCGAGTTCCTGCAGCGTAGCCAGCACGCGGCCCACGCTTTCATCCACGCTCTCGACCATCGCGGCATACTCGGGCTTCCCCTGCCGCTGGGGCTCGGGGATCTGCTCATACCTGGCGACCATCTCCGGCTTGGCCTGCAGCGGCGTGTGGACGCCGTAGTGCGGGAAATAGAGAAAGAACGGGCGGTCGCGGTGGCCGCGAAGGAACTGTACCGCCTCGTCGGTCAGGCGGTCCGTCAGGTATTCGCCCGGCTGGCCGTCGGGTAAAACGTTCCAGGTCGCGCGCTGGTCGGTGGTGGGAATAGGCCAGTCGCCGTCGTAGGGAAAGAAGTAGTTGCCCGGCGCGCCGTGGCCGTTGCCGGCGATGTTCACGTCGAAGCCATGATGCTCCGGCAGCGAAAACGGTTCGCTGCCGAGATGCCATTTGCCGATGCTGGCCGTGCGATAGCCGCCGGTGCGCAGGGCCTCGGCCAGCGTGAACTCCTCCAGCGGCAGTGCGCGAACAAATCGCCCGCTGTGCAGTCTGGCCCTGGGATTCCAGCGGCCCGACGGCAGCCAGTCGGTCAAGAGCAGCCTCGCGGGATACTTACCCGTGAGCACCGCCGCCCGGGTGGGCGAACAGACGGCGCAGGCCGCGTAGGCATCGGTGAACCGCGCCCCTTCGCGTGCCAACCGGTCGAGATTGGGCGTCTGATAGAACGCGCTGCCCTGACAGCCGAGGTCCCGCCAGCCCAGGTCGTCGATCAGGAAGAGCACGATGTTGGGTCTGCCCGCGGGCCTGGGTGTGCCGGCCACGTCGAGCGGGGCGGCCGCGTCGAGCGCGGCAAGCGGGGCCAGCAGGAGGGCGACAGCAAGTGGCGTAAGTTTCCAGCTTGCGAAGCCTGGATCTTCCGCAAGCTGGAAGCATGCGCCACGGGGGCTGGCTGCGATTTCAGCGGCCCGCGCTGGCAACGCCGCGAGAAACACGGTCAGGATCAACAGCAAGAGGTTCATTTCCAACACGTAGCGTCGAGGATACCTGTCAGCAGCAACCGCGGTGCGGAACATTATTGCCCCCGTCCTCGTTTTCGGCCCCGCGGACGGGGATCGCGGGTTTCATGCTTAATGCCGGGTGAGTTTCACGTGCTTGAGATCCATGACCTTGTCGCCGGGCATGGCCAGCGGCTGCAGAATCAATTTCGCTCGGCCTTGCGGCAGCTTCAGCGTGCCGAGTTTCAGCGTGGACCAGGCACGATTGCGGTATCTCGCTGAGCCCGCCGCATCGCGGTGCGGGAGCGGAATCTCGGGAGCCTCGGCGGCGGGCACGTTGACTTCGAGCGATTGATCGCCGATGGCGAGGCGAAGTCGGGAACCCGCGTCGCCGGCAGGACAGGCGCAGGCAAGTTCCAAAGCGTATTCACCGGCGGCGACGACATCGATCTCGAACCAGACGCGGGCCCCGGCGTCCGACCAGCCCGTGAGCCAATCATTGGCAAAGCCGGGGCCGTTGGCGAACCCCAGCGGCGGGTCGTAAAACGCCTGCGGCGCATGCAGCTCGACGGGATTGTGCTCGGCATGGCCCACCGGCAGCGGGAAACGCCGCAGGCCCTCGCGGGAGATGTCGGCCAGCCAGGCTTCGTAGCGTGCGGCGAGGTCGCGCACGATGTCGGGATGCGCCTCGCCGATATCCTGCTTCTGGCCGGGGTCGTTTTCCATGTCGTACAGCTGCCAGGGCCTGGCGCTGCCGTCATTGGCCTTGGCCTTGGAACCGCCCGCGGGACCTTGGATTTCCCGCACCAGCCGGTACTTCTGCGTGCGCACCGCCCCGGGATATCGGTTCGACTCGTCGATGGGATTGTGCGTAAAGAGGGTGCGCTCGGGCCAGCCGGCGGCGTCGGCGCGTTCCAAGAGAGGCCGCAGCGTGACGCCATCCACTCGCGGCCCCGCGGGTGCCGCCACGCCGCACAGGTCCAGCAGCGTGGGATAGAGATCGATGTGCGAAACAATGGGCCGCACCACATGCGGCGTCCAGTTCGCCGCCGGCCAGCGGATGAAGAGGGGCACGCGCGAGCCGCCCTCGTGCACGCTGACCTTGCCGCCGCGCATGCCCGCATTATAGGTCTTCACGCCCGCGGTGCCGCCGTTGTCCGTGAGGAACAGGACGATGGTGTTCTCCGCGAGCCGCTCCGCGTCCAAGTGCCCGAGCAGACGGCCCACGTTGTCGTCGATGTTTTCGCACATGCCGTAGAAGGCGGCCAGCGCGTCGTCGAACCCCCTGGCCTTGAACCGGTCGAAATACACGTCCGGCACCTGATAGGGCGAGTGCGGCGCGTTGTAGGAGAGATAGCAGAAGAACGGGGACGCCTTGTTCGTGGTGATGAACTTCATGGCCTCGTCGGTGAGCACATCGGTGATGTAGCCCTGCGTCGCCTCGTGTTGCGCGCCGCGCAACAGCACCGCGTCGAAGTAGTGGTTCCAATGGCCGTTGTTGAAGCCGAAGAAATCGTCAAAGCCCTGCCCCTGCGGCGTGAAGGGATACTGCTCGCCGTTGTGCCACTTGCCGATGCACGCCGAGCGATACCCCGCGCCCCGCAACGCTTCGGCTAGAGTCACTTCCGAGGGCCGCATCGCCTCGCGGTTGTGCGTGACGCCGTGGCAGCCGGTGCGCAACGGCCAACGCCCTGTCAACAACGCCGCCCGGGTCGGCGCACAGAAAGAGTTCACAAAGAATCGCTCAAACTGCACCCCGGACGCCGCGAGCCGGTCGAGGTGCGGCGTCTGGAGATGCGGATTGCCGTGGAGGGAGAAATCCCCGTAGCCCTGGTCATCGGTGAGGATCAGGAGGATATTGGGCCCGGCTGGGGGCTTGGGCGTGTCCCCGCCCCGCAGCGCGGCTGGCGGCGTGAGCCACAGCGCGGCAAGGAAAAGAGGACAAACAGCAGGGTGACTAAGCAACAGGAGTTGTGTCTTCACATTCGTCTTCATTGCCTTGCTCACAATTCGCTTGCCCCACACTCCGAGGCAGTGAGAAAACTAGGACTGGTTCCGAGGGGATACCGCGAAAACATGGCGAATCACGTTCGTTGCGAGGTATCTGCCCCAGTTTGTCACAGCTTCTCCCCCTGCCTGGCCTCATTCCGCCTTGGACTCGCTTTTCCGTTTCGCCCTGGGGGACACATTGGGGGCATCGGTCTTTGGCAGCCACCTGGCCAAGCCTGCTTTCACCTCCGCAACCTCGGCCGTGCCCGCCAGATTGGTCCACTCGTGCGGATCGTTCCGATGATCGTACAGTTCCTCGCCGCCGTCGGCATAGCGGATATAGCGCCAATGCTCGCTGCGCACCGTGTGGTTGCCCGCACCGTGCGTGGTCAGCGCGGGATGCTCGCGGATGTGTTGCGGATCGCGCAGCAGCGGCACGAGACTGATTCCGTCCAGATCAGGCAGCGGAGGCAGCCCGCACAACCGGTTGAGCGTCGGGAAGATATCGAGGGTGCTGGCTGGTCGGCCGGTGCGTGTGCCCGGTTTCGTCACGCCCGGTGCAGCGACGATCATCGGGATGCGCGTCGAGCGTTCCCACAGCGTGAACTTGTGCAGATGGTCCTTTTCGCCGAAGTGCCAGCCGTGGTCCGACCAGAACACCACGATCGTGTTGTCCGCCAAGGGGCTGGCGTCCAGAGCATCCAGCAGGCGTCCAACCAGCGAGTCCGCAAACGTGATGCAGGCCAGATACGCCTGAAGCACCTGCTCGTACTGGCCCTCGCGGCGGACCAGTTCGAGATCGCCACGTCGCTCGGCGGCCATCCGTTGGCCGCCCTCGGGGATGTCGTCCAGATCGCTTTCCTTGATCGGGGGCGGAGTGAGGGCGTCTGGCGGGTACATGTCGAAGTACTTGCGCGGTGCGTACCAAGGCAAGTGCGGCATGTAGATGCCCGCAGCCAAGAACAACGGCTTGTCGTGGGGAGCGGCCAGCACCTTTTCGGCCCAGGCAATCATCCGGCCGTCGCCCATCTGGAGGTCGTCCCGGTCGAACGGGCCCCAGTCGAATTCGCTGGGGTTCTGCGGCGGCCGAGAGAGCGAGGCGACTGCGGCGATCCGGTTCAGCGGGAAACCCGGCGGCCACTGGAAATCGGCCGCGCGACCACCGCTGGCCACATCGACCTGCACAGGGCTGTCGAATACCTGGTCGAAATACTCGTCCCAGTCGCTGCGGCGGTTGTTGCCCGGCGTATGGTGATGGACCTTGCCACCTCCCGCGACATGGTAGCCGTTGGCTCGGAAATGCTGCGGGATGGTCACCAACTGAGGCAGCACCTCGTGCCAGCGGACGCTGTTGTCGTAGATGCCCGTGTTGCTCGGCAACTTGCCGGTCAGCGTCGAAACGCGAGACGGATTGCACACTGGTGCGGTGACGTGACCGTTGGTGAACAGCAGCCCACGTTGCGCCAGCCGGTCGATGTGGGGCGTTTTCACGTCCGGATGGCCACCCAGACAGCCCACCCAATCGTTCAGATCGTCCGCGACGATCATGAGGACATTCGGGCGTGGCGCATCGGCAGCCGGCAACACGGCCCGCGGCATGAGCAGCAGGGCGATGAGGAGAGGGAAGGCAGGTTTCATCATTCTGGTTCAGTCCGTTCATTCTTTCGGTTGCTTTTTCTTTTTCTTGGCCGGCTTCTCGGAGGCCGGCGAGTTGTCCCGCTTGACCGCCGGTTCTCGGCCAAAAAAATAATCGGGATAGCCCCAACCGAGTTCCTTGCCGGCGGCTTTGGATTTCACGGAGGTGACTTCCGCGGTCAGCCGCCGGAGGTTCTCCGGATCAAGCAGGGGGTCTTTCGTCTCCTCGCGCCATGCGGCGAGCGCTTGTTGCAGTTCGGCGCACGCGGCGGCATGGCCGGGCGAGTCGGCGAGGTTGCGGAACTCGTACGGATCGGCCTGTAGATCGTACAACTCGTACCGCGGAGGTTTCTCCATCAGGGCGTAGGCGGCGCGGACGTCCGCCGCGGCGGCGGCGATGGTCCGGGAAAGTCCGCCCGCGAAATCCGCGCGGCCGCGGTCGGTGGCGTCCGCTTCCAGCTTGCGGAAGGTGTTGGCGTAGTCCGGATTCAGCGTGTCCGGCAGGAGGTTCTCGATGAGCTTGTAGCGGTCGGTGCGGACGGCGCGCTGCGGATGGTAGTTCGGCGCGGCGGCGTGCGTGTGGTACTCGGTGAACAGCTGCGTGCGCCACGAAATCGGCTCGCCGGCCAGCAACGGCTGCAGCGGACGTCCCGGCAGGCCGGGCACCGCGGCGGCGCCGCAGGCCGTGAGCACGGTGGGCATCAGGTCCACCGTCGAGACCAACTCCTCGCGCACTTGCGGTCGCGCATGTCCGGGCCACCGCACCAGCAGCGGGATCCGCACGCCGCCCTCGTAGCAGGTGCGTTTGCCGCGGAGCATGTCCGCGCCGTGGTCGCCCAAGTAGATCACCAGCGTGTTCCGGGACTTGCCCGAGGCTTGCAGCGCGGCCAGCAGGTCGCCCACCAGCGTGTCCAGGCGGCTGAGGCAGTTGTAATAGTCGGCCACCATCTCGCGCATCTCCGGCGGGTCGATTCCCTGGTAGGGCATGGCCTTGACCACGGCGCCCGTTTGCGGATGCTCCGGCAAACCGTCCACTTGCCGCAGCCACGGATCGTGCGCCTCGGGGTAGTTGACGCTGAGGAAAAACGGCTGCTCGCCGGCTTGCATGAAAGCCGCGGCATGCTTCGCATAGTCGGCCAGGTCCTTGCGGCTGAAGTTGGCGCTGGGGATCGCGTGGAAGTCGAACGGAAAGGCCGCTTCCGGGTTGATGTGCAGTTTTCCGATCATCCCCGTCCGGTAGCCGGCCGCCTTCAGGCTGCGCGGGACGTTCGGCGTGTCCGCGCGGTACATGCGGAAGCCCCAGGTTGCCAAGCCGATCTGCCCGTGCTGGTGCGGATACAGCCCGGTCAGCACACTCGCGCGGGACTGGCTGCAGCCGGCCTGGGCGACATAGGCCCGCTGGAACCGTACGCCCTCGGCGGCCAAGCGGTCCAGGTTCGGCGTCCGCGCGTACGGATCGCCGTAGCAGCCCAGCTCGGGACCGTTGTCCTCGGAGACGATCAACAGGATGTTCGGGCGACTGCTCGCGGCCAAGGTGTCGGCACCTGGCGCCGCGGTCAGGGGTGGCAACAGCAGGAGGGTCAGCAGACCGATGCGGATCATGGTCAGGAAACCTCGATGTGAGCAAAGTTGTCCGGGGATACGCGCGGGAAGACCACGCCTTGCGGGAACGTCGACCTTCGCCGCCTGTTGCAACCTCATTGTACGAACTTGCCGCTTGCCGTAAATTGACGTTTTGCAGAAACCAATTGGCGTTTTCACTACCGTGCCGAGGTGACCCATGACCGCAGGAACCAACCCTATTCGGGCCGCGACGAGGTCCGAGCGGATCTCGGCCGGAGTTCAGTCCACCGCGGCGCATCGCGAGATCCTGCTGGCGCTCGGCTGGTATTACCCGCAGATGCATCGGGGAGTCGCCCGTTTTGCCCGCGACCACAACTGGCGTTGCCGCGCGTGACCATGGACAACGCGGCGATCGCCCTCCTGGCAGCCGAGTATTTCGTCGAACGCGGCTATCGTCACTTTGCGTTTGTGCATCGCTGGGAGTTGGGTGTCAGTCAACGGCGGCGCGACTACTTTCGGGACGCGATCGCCGCCCGAGGCCATGCGTGCCACGTGCTGTCCTGGCAGCGCGAGCGCCAACAGCGGCCCGATACGCGCGAGCAACGCCGTCGCTGGCTCGTCCGCCGCTTGTCGGCGCTACCCAAACCGCTAGCCGTGTTCGCGCGGGACAATGAGGCGGTCGAGGTGATCGAGGCCTGCTTCGCGGCTCGTCTGGCGATCCCAAACGAGGTCGCCCTGCTGGGCGTGGATAACAGCGAGATGATCTGCGATTGCCTGCGGGTGCCGCTTTCCAGCATCGACAACAACCTGGAGCGAATCGGCTATGAAGGCGCGGCGTTGCTCGATCGGCTGATTCGCGGCGAGGCCGCCCCGTCGTCGCCGCTGTACATTCCCCCGGCGGGAATCGTCGAACGCCGCAGCACGGACAGTCTGGCGACGGACCATCCGCAGGTACAGGCCGCCTTGCAGTACATCCGGGACTACTTCCACCAGCCGATCCGCATGATCGATCTCCTCAAGCATGTCGCGATGTCGCGCAGCGGTCTGGAGAAGGCGTTTCGCGAACACTACGTGCGTCCCCCGATGGAAGAACTCCGCCACACGCGGCTGGCTCGCGCCAAGCGGTGGTTGCGGGAAACGGACGAGAAGATCGCCGCGATCGCTCACTTGACGGGATTTCAAACGCCCCAGAACCTGTGCCGCGTCTTCCGCCAGCAACTGGGCCAGACTCCCAAGCAATACCGTGCCGCCCGGCGGAACGCCGACAGGTCTTCAGGACCGTGACAAGACCGGGAGAGGCACCCTGGCGAGACGCTGCTTCCCGGGTCTTGCGTTGTCAACTTGGAAGCTCATCCCGGTCTTGTTCGGGCCTCTTAAAGGCTGGACAGAATCTCCTGCGCCTTGGCCTTGATCTCCTCCGGCTTCTTCAGCTTTTCCAGTTCCGACAACTGCTGGCGGAGCGCGTCCGCTTGCGCGGGATCCGTCTTTCTGATCTCTTCCAGGACGCTGGCGGTCTCCGCGTACGCGTCGCCGAGCCGGCCGGTTTCGGCGGCATACTCGAGGACCAACTTCAACTCGTGATCCGAAGCGGCGGCGTCGGCGGGCACCGGATTGACCTTCGCACAGCCGCAGCCGATCACCGTCCAGATCACTGCCACCCACACAAATCGGGAACACCTCATCGGAAGTCTCCTGCTGGAAGAATTGAGGAGGAAGGCCAGGCTCGCACGCGAGTTCCAAGAATACGGCGGCAGGCGAGCGCTCACAAGCCGGCCTCGAGCGGGGATCGGCGGGGCCGCCCTGCCGGCCGCGGGACGGAAAGCGGCGGATGCCCTCGCGAGATCTGCGGGAGAGTCGGGGCAGGATCGCGTCGGCAGCGCGAAAGTCTCGTCCGCGGCGGGGTAGTGAAAATGACAACAAAAATAGGCAAAATAAGAATTTTCACCTGCGCGAAGATCGGCTACCATAATGGCGGAACGGTCTCGTAACGGCGGAGTATTTCTCGGTTCTTTTCCGGAGGGCCCGCACGATGCAGAAGCGATCTTATCGCAGCGGTTTTACGCTGGTGGAGTTGTTGGTGGTCATCGCCATCATTGGGATCCTGGTCGCCTTGCTGCTGCCGGCGATCCAGGCGGCGCGTGAAGCGGCGCGCCGGACGCAATGCCTGAACAACTTGAAGAACATCTCCTTGGCCTTGCAGAATTACCACGACACCTACAAGGTCTTTCCGCAGGCGGCGACGAATTTCCGCGGCGCGGGGCCGTCGAATCGCATGGGGCCTTCTTGGTGGTACGGGATCTTTCCGTTCATCGAACAGCGGAACATCCACGACAAGCTCGCGGCGATGCACCGTTCCGGGGCCGTCCGGCCGCATTTCCGCTGGGAGGGCGGCGAGGGAATCAATCAGTTTCCGGCCGATACGGCATGTACTCAACTCGCCCGCGCGGTGGAAAAATTCGTCCCTGAATTCATGCGTTGTCCATCGAGTCCGCTGCCGGTGATGTACACGCAGACCGGACCGGTGTGCCTGCCGAGCTATGTGGCGATTGCGGGCGGGACCGATATCAATCCGGCCAGTGATCACTATGCCCACGCCAATCCCAACTTCGGCCTGCCCGCAGCAGGGACGCGGATCTTCAACAATCCGAACGTCGAGATCGCCGGCGGCGACGGCGGCATCGTCACCAGCAGTGGAATGCTGCTGCCCAAGGAACATACGAATATCGCGAAGTGTACGGATGGCACCTCCAACACGATGATCGTCAGCGAGCAATCCGATTGGCTGCGGAACGTCAACGCCAACAATTCGACGAGGTACCACGGCGATCCCGGATGGTGGCAAAACACGTCCCGGGGAGGCTGGTTAACCGGACTCGGATTCGGACGGGTCCACAGCGTGCAACCTCGCACGGCGAACGTCGTCTGGGACGAGAATTACTGGAACTTTACCACCGTCCGCTACCGGCCTGATCTGAAAACGGTGATCGGCACCAACGCCACCCGTGCGCCTGGCTGCAAGGAAACCGGCTCCAACGGCGACGGGATGAACCGTCCACTGCAGTCCGCCCACCCGGGCGGCATTCTCGCAGGGATGGTCGACGGCTCGGTGCAATTCGTCTCCGGTACGACCGGATTGGAAGTGCTGCTCCGCCTGGCCATCCGTATGGACGGCCAGACCGTCAAGCTGCAGTAGGCTCGTTCACAGCCTGACGATCAAGACGTCGATCGCCGTTGCCATCGACGTCGTGACGATCGAGCAAACATGAGAAGTTGCCGACCGCATCCGAGATGCAGGGACAGTTCCTGGTTCAGGCCCGCGACGTTCAGAGACGTTACACCGTCGCGCGAGCCCGGAGCGCCGGGCGCGTCCACGACGCCCGGCATGCACCGGCCGGACTGCGGGTCCTCAGGCGATGACCAACTGCCCGTCGCGGAGGAAGACCCGCCGGGGAGCTTGCATGAAAGCCGCGGCATGCTTCGCATAGTCGGCCAGGTCCTTGCGGCTGAAGTTGGCGCTGGGGATCGCGTGGAAGTCGAACGGAAAGGCCGCTTCCGGGTTGATGTGCAGTTTTCCGATCATCTCCGTGCGGTAGCCGGCCGCCCGCAGGCTGCGGGGCAGGTTCGGCGTACATGCGGAAGCCTCAGGTTGCCAAGCCGATCTGCCCGTGCTGATGCGGATACAGCCCCGTCAGCACACTCGCGCGGGATTGGCTGCAGCCGGCCTGAGCGACATAGGCCTGCTGGAACCGTACACCCTCGGCAGCCAGTCGGTCCAGGTTCGGCGTCCGCGCGTACGGATCGCCGTAGCAGCCCAGTTCCGGGCCGTTGTCCTCGGAGACGATCATCAGGATGTTCGGACGGCTCTTCGCGGCCGAGGTGTCGGCGCCTGGTGCCGCGGCCAGCGGCGGCAACAGCAGGAGGGTCAGCAGACCGATGCGGATCATAGTCAGGAAACCTCGATGTGAGCAAAGTTGTCCGGGGATACGCGCGGGAAGACCACGCCTTGCGGGAACGTCGACCTTCGCCGCCTGTTGCAACCTCATTGTACGAACTTGCCGCTTGTCGTAAATTGACTTTTTGCAGAAACCAATTGGCGTTTTCACTACCACGCGGAAGCGACCGATGACAGCCGGGACCCGCCCTCGCCGCGCGCGAGGTCCGAGCGGATCTCGATCAGAATCGGCGTATGCGAATACCCGTGAGTGATCGTGCCCGTGTCCTCCGGATGCAGCAGGCCGCGGTCCCGGGCGTGCCGCAGCAGCGGCTTGCGGAGTCGAGAACAAAGCATGGCGTGGCGGGACAATGGCCATCGCCTGGTCAGGGGGCTTCCGGCGAGGTTGTTGCGCCGATGGCAGTATCCCGTTCGTGGAGGATGTACCCGGAACGTTCAGAGGCCTGCGGCATGACCGACCACAGACCCTCGTACCAGGTTTACAGCCCATGCAACGCCCGGTAGCCGTCCTCGGTCAGGTTGTCTTCGGCAACGAATTCGCGACGCGGCGTATCGCGGGACTCGAACCAGATCTCTCGACACTGCTGGTCCCAGGCTTCCATTTGCGGCCGGAACGGCGTCAGGAGAAACGCGGCGTCCTGATCCGCGGGGATTTCCGGCGGGGTCAAATCGCTCCGGGTGACCGGCTCGCCCGCAGCCTGCAAAGCGGCAATCTTCGCCTGAAACCTGGCTTCTGCCCGCCAGTTCAGCAGACCATTCGAGATCAACAGCAGGCCCGCGCACGCCGCCCCAACGATCGTCGTCCAGGCCAGAATCCGTTTCGCTCGGCTCATGCATTCGACTCCACCCAACCTTCATCCGCTCAGAGGCTCCAGAATACTCCTCTTTGTGCAAGATGGTTGCCCGAAGGGTGCCACGGTTTCGGGCGTGGTAAAGCCCGCCCGCTTCGTCGGCACGTGGTGGTCGGGGCATGTGCGGCGGTCTCCGCGATGCGAAAAGCATCGCCTATCACATCCAGCCAGCGCATCAAAGTGGCCTGCCCCCTTTGAATTCTGCCCAGCGTTTGAAACATTCGTGCTTCGGATTTCGGATTGGCGAGGCTCCCCCATTCCACCCACATACCACCCATCACCCTGCAGATCCGAGAACAAACCAGACTGAGACATCGGGACCACGCGGCCTTCCCGCCTATTTTCGATACACCTCCAATCCGGCTTTGGCCAGAATCTCCGGGAACTTTCGGACCGCCTTGCGGTCGTATTCTTTAATGTTCTCGGGAAGTTCGGCCCAGGGGACGAGACAGTTGTGGAACTGGCGTTGATCGTCCCGCGGTCCAAACCGCCAGCCGCCCCGCAGACGGTCGATGTTCCAGCGGCCATGCTCCAACTCGGCCATGCGTTCGATTTCGTCGTTGGCAAAGTCCGTAAAGAGCACCGGGGATTCTGCTTCACGCACGCCAAAACCGCAGGCTTCCAGAATCTGCACCGCGTAACGGGCCTGGTCGCGGTTGGCCTGCCGGTACGTGTCGCGAAGCTTGGACCACGGCTTCATGCTGTCGGGAAGACGGCCGGTGCTGTTGGCCACGTAGTTCTCGTGAAACGCGGTGGCCATTTGGTCCAGGACGGAATCGGGGAACGGACGCTCGGCCGGTGTGACGACGCCCCGCACCGAGGCGGCGTCCCAGGGGACCGGCAACAGGTTCGGCAATCGCGACCACAAGGGGTCAGCCAGCAGGGTATCGGCCGCTCCGCCGGTGCCAATCACCACCGCCACCGTGGCGCCAACCGCCAGCGCCAGGCGGTACTCGACCGAGCTGACCGGCCCGCCGCCGAAGCCGACGACGATGACCTGCTCCGGGCGAATTCCCAACTCGAACAAGTCCGTCCAGTTCCGCAGAAGCTGCTCGGGCGAGAACCTCTCCTGGCCGCAGATCACCAGTTGGTCGTAGCGTGCATCCTTGGGCGCGTCGTGCGGTAAACGCTCGGGGATGTAGCCGATCAACTCGAATCGCTTGCCGCCGCGCGCTGCCAACGAGGCCGCGAGCTCGGCCACACAGCCGGGAATCCCAATGGCTGTGCCGCCGGAGATCACGCGCCCGGAAAAGGCTTCCAAGGCGGCTTCCAGCAGCGGACGCACTCCGGTCAGTGTCTGCGCATCGATCCCGGCGGCCCCACCGGCCACGATCAGCGCTCGCCGTGGCAGCTCGGTTGCGGCGTGGGGTTCGCTGGCAGGCTTTTGTGTCAGCCGATCGGCCAGGGCCAGAAGATCATGTACCCATTGGTGCGACGCTTCGGTTTTTTTGCCGCTGTCCAGCGAGAACAGCCAATTCACTTCGGCATCCAACGCGTCGGGCGCGACGCAATGCAGTCCATCCAGCACATGCCGGATGCCCCGGGCATAGTACCCGACCGCTTCGAGCGGCTTTTCCAGCAGCAGGCTGAGCCGCCCGGCCGTGAACAAGGCGCCCGGCAGTTCGATACCGGCTGCGGCATGAGCCAGGCACGTCTTGCAGCCTTCCCGGATCAGCGTCCGCATGCTGGCAGACACGTCCGCTTGAGGGGAGAACCGGATTTCCAGGCCCAGCATGTCGGCCAGGTAGTACGGGTTGCCCGGCTCGTGTTCGTGAGCCTCACGCAGGCACTCGCGTGCCCGGTGCACCTGGCCTCGCCTCGGCTCCAAGGCCCAGCCGAGCCGCCAGAGCGCTCGGGCATGGAGGCTCTCCTGCCGGCGGAGATGCACCACGGCCGCGCCGTCGGGCTGACGGCAGAGTGTCAACGACTCTTCCAGCAGCTGCACGCCGCGCTGATACTCGGCCGACTGAGGCATCGCCCGATGCCGTTTGCACAAGGCGTAGCCCAGATCCTGGAGCAGTTCGCAACGGTTCGCGTCGCGGACCTCGCGATGATCATCCAACGTCTGGACCACGCGGTCGTACTCGCCGCAGGCGGCCAGCAAGCGGGCCAGTTTCAAGGCCAGACCGGGCTTCTTGGCAGCATTCCGTTCGTTCTCCAGGATCAAGTTCTGGATCGTGATCTCGTTCTGGACCTTGTCCCGTGTGGCGAAGGCCGTGTAGTTGGCGATCATGCCGTCCAGGTCGTCGGCCATCTGATTGAACAGCCGATCGCCTTCCTCCATGATGGCCGCCAGCAAGGCCCCGGACCGCCGCACATCAGACGGCAGCTGGAGCGGCGTCTTGTACATGCGGTCATGAAGCGTGTCGGCCCAGGCGTGCTGCAGCCAGGTCCGCACCTGGAGTTCCGCCCGGCGTTCGGCAATCTGCTGCTGCTCGTCCGAGGTAATCCCCAGCGCCTGACAGCGATCGGCCCGCAGTCGAATGACGTAGTGCATGTCGCGATAGCCGAACTTGTCCTCGGACAGCGAGAGCCCCTTGTCGTCGCGTTCGAGAATCTCGAAATTGGCCTCGACGAACTGCCGCACAGCCCGCACTTGTTCGAGCGTCTGCACGATCACCCGTGCGCCGCAAAGGTCGGTCATCTGATTGACGGCATCCGGGTACTTTTCGAATTTGCGGGCGCATTTTTCGGCAAAGCTGGAAACGGATTTCGCCCGGGATTGGACGAGGGCCTCGGGAAAGGCGACCGCGCAGCCGTGTTCCAGCACACGTTTGAGGACCGCCGCGTAGGTTGCGTAGGGCGAGTCCTGTAGTGTGAAAGCCGCGATCTGTCCGCGGTGCTGCTCGGGCGTGATCTGATTGTCCTGACTCATTGAGTCGTCTCCTGGGATTTGCCGCAATACTCCACGATAAACTCGCGGAGTTGTCCGTGGAAGTCCAGGGCGGCCAACTCGGCGGGCCGCGCCCAGACGAAGTCGTCGTGCTCGCTGCTGAGCGTCACCTGGCCGCTGATCCGGCGGGCCCGCAGCACGAGCACGGCCAACCGCGAGGCCGGCATTTCGTACTCGATGGCCCCGGCCACGCCTTCGAGAACCACGCTCACACCGGTTTCTTCCGCCACTTCCCGGATCAGAGCCACGTCGAAGCCTTCACCGGGATCGACCTTGCCGCCGGGCAGATCCCAAGCGTGCTTGAAGTGCTTTGATGCCAGCGACCGGCGGATCGCCAGGATGCGCCCCTGGTCATCGGCGATCAGTGCCTTGACGGCGAGCCCGAACGATGTGGCGGCGTTTTCCTGTGTCTTTTCTTCTGACATCGACGAATCTCCACTTGCATGCGAGTCGGAAATGTACGGTAGCCCGAAGCGTCAGCGAGCAAGGCACCGTGCTGATGGGCGTTATGGTAACGTGAACAGGCGTTGTCGGGAATCAGCCGCGACGCGGATCTTGTCGGGACGCGGATCTTGATTGGGGCGATGACGGCAAACCAGCGTGCAATCTGGACGACCACGTCCACGAGTTCCACCCACCGGCGGGCTCGGAGCGACAACGGTCGATTCGCTCGTAGAACCGCTGTTCGCGATCGTCTTCCGGCAGCCGCTTGTCCTTCGTCAGACAATGGATGAGGAAATCGACTTGATGTCGCGCATGGAACATGGACGTTGGAATATGGAGAGAATCCGCAACGGCTGGCACTACGACCAAGAGCGGAATCCGGCGAAGAAGCTCAGCCACGCCTGGCTCGGACCGCTGGCGGTGATCGGTAGCCACACGACCAGGGTCTGGGTGTCGAATCGCTCTCGCAGGACGTACTCCGCCAACTCCGTCGTCGGAGGCAAGTCTTTCGTGTCCATCCTTCCCCCACCGTACGTGATCCGCTCGCACCATAACCGCACGGACTTGTAAAGCCGAACAGATTCTTGTCCCCCTGGCCCAATCCCCCCGACGTGGCTGCCTGATGCCGCCGCTGGATCAGTGAGTTTGTGGCCGAGCGAATACGGGGTTGATAAACCGCCTCAAGCACTCCAAGGCGTCGTGGGGCGACAGCAGGCTGAGCGGTACCATCTGGCGGCTGCGCAGAGCGTAGGGTAACTCGGCGACGCGAACCCCGCTGAGCAACGTGAAAATCTGGCCCTCCGGCTTGCGGCCGGAAAGCACCTCGTTCAGGAAACTCCTCCACTCATACTCGACCCAGCCGGACCGCAGATCCTCGGGGCTGGTGGCGAACACGACCAGAACCCGCGTTTGTTCCAGCGCTTGGTTGATGGGGGTGAAAGAATTTGTCCGGCAGGGCCTGTGCGCCGGATTGATGCCGCTGGCTTTGCTGTGGCCCGACGACATGAAGCAGTTCGTGATCCGGCGATTGCCGCCGGAGTTGTCGGTCGCCCACCGGATGATTCACCGGCAGGATGGCTAGCCGGAGATCCTGGACCACGTCAAGGCGGCGCTTCGCGAATCTGCCACGGCATTCCGGCAACAGACCGAACGCCGATGGCAGGGAATGCTGTGAGCTGGCCGCCGCCTGTTCGAGAATCACCCCAACCTGCATTGGAACCGAAGTTCCCTAGATCCTCTAAATCACAGAAGGAGGCTGATTTCATGGCCAGTCCGGCGTGGAAATCGAGGCCCGTGTTCGTTACCAGCACGTTTAACGACATGCAGGCCGAGCGGGATTATTTGCGGCATCATGTGTTCCCCGTCATGGAGGAACGGCTCCGCCAGCGGCGGCACCACCTGGAGCCGATCGACCTGCGTTGGGGCGTCGAGACTGGACCACCGGCGAGCTGGAGCAGAAGGAACTGCTGGTCCTGAAGGTGTGCCTGCAGGAAATCAACCGCAGCCGGCCGTTCCTGATCGCCCTGATCGGCGATCGTTATGGCTGGGTGCCGCCGCCGGAGCGGATGACGGCCGCGACGCAGGAGGCGGGCTACCAGACCGAGGTCCAGGGCAAGAGCGTCACGGCCCTGGAGATCGAGTACGGGGTGCTGGATTCGGCCGATCAGCGGCGGCGGAGCCGCTTCTACTTTCGCGACCCGCTGCCTTATGACCAGATGCCGCCCGAGGTCGCCGCGCGGTTCAGCGATGCCCACAGCGGCACCCCCGGCGCGGCGGACGCGGCCAACCGGCTGGCGAAGTTGAAAGAGCGGATCCAGGGCGAGATGCCCGACCGGTGCCGATCGTACCAGGCGCAATGGGACGCCGGCGCGCCGCCGGAGAAAGCGGTGGTCGGCTTGAAGGCCTGGGGCGACCAGCTTTTGGAAGACCTCTGGAGCGATCTGGAACAGGAGACTCGGGCCTTTGCCCTTCAGCCGATCCCCACCTGGCAGGAGCAGGAACGCTGGGTCTTGGAGCAGTTCGTGGAAAACCGCGGCCGGGGGTTCATCGGGCGAACGGAGATCACCCGCGA
>Ga0351966_1158_pt1 | contig 18589 bp, 3 predicted proteins | sample TotcelT113001K14_FD_206840 | JGI IMG/M metagenome (GOLD analysis project Ga0351966, IMG submission 206840) | Enriched cells from coal bed in the Powder River Basin, Montana, United States - Total cells T11 rep3 HSBNCT.T11.300.1.K14 ... | reverse complement strand
CGAGCGCCACGACCAGCAAGTTTATGGGGCTGGACATATTCGAAGACGACTTTGCCAACCTCTTGGCCGGCAAACCCGTCGCTCAGTTCACGCAACCGGATGGCACCGTGCTGGAATTTGACGACGGAGAGGATCGCGCTCCCACCATTACGATTACGTCCGGCCCTGGGAGCTTTCTCGACGCTTTCAAGGCGGAAGGCGGCGAGTCGGTCAAAATCATTAACTCGCAGAACAATGACGGCGACTCCTATGTCACGGCCACCGTGACCGCCAAACAAATCACCTTGGCCGACGACGCCTCGTTGCGTGCCGAAACGGCGGCCGGCAACGCCGGTATCGTTTTTCGCCAGTTGATCACCTCGATCATTCCTGAAGAAATGCCGTTTCGTCCCGTCGACAAGGATGGAAACAAACTCGTCGACACCAACGGAAGCCCCGTCGACGCCATCACATCAGGCGACTTGTCGAATCGCGTGTTGCGGAAAACGATCGCCGCGTCCAAGATCCTGGGCGACGCCCTGCCCGTCGATGCCGTGCTTAGCAACGGCGAAAGCACGATTACGATTCATGCCCATGCGGAGCTGACGGCGACGGCCGGCGACGTGAAAATCAACGCTGTGTCATCGTCCAATGTAACGGCCCACACCCTATTCCCGGCCATCGGCGTGGTCTATGCGGAGTCGGGGTCGACCGCGCGGGCCATCGTCGAGTCCGACGCGAAGATCACGGCCACCGGCGAATTCTTGCTGAGCGCCAATGCCGAAAACAAGATGGACCTGCAGGCCGCTGGGCTGACGGGCCTGGTCGCGTCGGTAGCGGCACAGTATTTCAAGTTGCCGGGAGCGGACATCAATTTCGCCTACGGGAAGGCCAACACGAACTCCGAAGCCGTGGTCCATCGCGGCGCCATCGTGCAGGCGGGGACCGCCAATATCCACGCAACCAATCTGAACGATTTCAGCGTATCGACCAAGAGCAAGACCACACCAGGAGGTTCCGTTGCAGCCGCCGTGGGCGTGACAATCAGTGAAGTGGAATCCACCAGTGACGCGCGCATTGACGGGCAGGTCACGACGACAGGTAATCTGACGCTCGAATCCAATTCCATCAATACCAGCAACAACGCCTCGGCGATTGCGGCTGCCGCCAAGTCGCTTCTCGATAAGGGCGTCGGGACGGCCGCTGGAAAAGTCGAGGGCAAGCTGGGCGAGTCGCAGACGGCTTCGCCGGGCGTCGCCGAAAAGCTGGATCCAAACATGGACGGGAAATCCGGAGCCAGCCCTCAGAAACTGGGGCTCGGTGCGGCCGTCGTCTATGTCGACAGCTCCAATCAAGCCACGGCCACGATCGGTTCCACGGCGGTACTTCATGTGGCGGGCAACCTTACCGACCATGCGCGAGCGGAAGACAACTTCAAGGCCGTCGCCATCGGCTCGACGGCATCCGGGGCCAAAGTGGCACTGGCGGGCGGCGTGTCCGTCGCCGGCTATGTGAACACCGCCAACGCCTCGATCGCCGACAATGCGACCGTGGATGCCCTTCAGGCTCTGAGTGTTACCGCGGAAGCGATTGTACCAAACCAGAACGAGTGGAATCCCACCACGCCACTCGCCGAGGCATTCGAGGCGATCAAGGGGTTCAGTCTGACTTCCTTGGGCAGTCCCACGGAGGATAAACGCGGGTTCTACGAGAACGTCGATACGAATCTCGTTCGGCTGAGCGGCCTCCTCGCATTGAGCGAGCTCAATTCCTACCTGAATGGAAATCTTGGTGTTGCGGACAAGCTGGCCACCACCTATGTCGCGGCGAGCGCGGCCACGGAAGATGACTCGGGCAAATTCTCACTTTCCGGCAGCGTCAATCTGCTTCACGTCGACAACACGGCCACGGCCTGGATCGGTGCCGCCCACATCAATCAAGATCCGACTTTCAGCCCAGTTCAGCAAGCGGTCGATGTACACGCCGAAGCCTCCATGGAGATGATCAACATTTCCGGCATTCCAAGCGTCGCAGGGCTCGTGACACTGGGAACCGCCAAAAGCGCTGGGGGGGCCGTAGGTGGAGTCTATGCCGGAATCAATGTCAAGAACAAGTCGAAGGCCTACATTGCGGACGACGCAGAGGTTTCCGCCAGCAGCGTTTCGGTGACTGCGAATACCAAGAATTTCGCCGTCAATATCGGTGAATCGGGTGCGCAGGGCGGCAAGTTTGTGATCAACGGAACCGTCGCCTATAACCACTTCGAAAGCGAGGCCATCGCTTACATCGAGAATAATGCGACGGTTGAAACGACAACCGGCGACGTTCTGGTGACGGCTCATACCGATACCTTTGCCGTGATCATCGCCGGGGGCCTCGTCAATGGGGGCTCGTTGGGGATTGGCGCCACCGTCGTGATCAACGACATCCATCCCGTCACCAAAGCGTTTATTGGAAACGTCGACGGTCCCACCGCGTCGACGGGAAGCGTGATCGCCGGGGGAAAACTGAGCGTTACCGCGACTTCCAGCAGCGAACTGTATGGCATCTCGATTGCGGGGGCCAAGGCGGGAAGCAATCCAGGTCCGGGTCTGGCGGACAAAGCAAAGGACTTTGTAAAAGGTCTTCTGGGTGTGGAGCCGGACAAGCCCCAGGAGACTAGCGGAGCCGACCAGGTGGAAGCCGCAAAGCCCAAGGCGGGCGTCGCCGTCTCCGGAGATGTTGCCCTGAACGAACTCGACGACACGACCTATGCCTACATCAGTGATATTCAAACGGTCCGCTCTACGGGGAACCTGCTCGTCAGCGCGTCGAACGACGCTTATGTTCTCGCCATTTCCGGAGCCTTCGCCCTTGAGTTCAGCAAGACGGCGGGTGGCGGCGCGATTGCTGGTTCGTTCTCGCTCAACGATCTCCAACGCGATGTCCAGGCCTATACGGCCAACACGAGCATTCAGGCAGCCGACGTCACGGTGACCAGCAGCAGCACCGATACCGTGACTTCGATCACGGCGGGTGGCGCTGGCGCTCCGCGTCAGGGCTATCTGGCGATCGCCGGTTCCGCCAATGTCTACCTTGGTGATTCTAAAGTCCTGGCATTTCTGGGAGACGGCACCAACGTTACGGCAAGCGGAGCTGTACTGGTGCATGCCCAGGAGGAGCTGACACGCGTGTCGATCGCTGGCGGATTTGCGCTCGCCGACCGTGCGGGCATCGGCGCCGCCATTGACGTCAGCGTGATCGAGACTCAGGTGAAAGCCTATGTGACGGGCGCTGTTGTGAACGCGACGGGTAATGTCGATGTCACGGCGTCAACCAACGATGCAAGCTTCTCGCTGGCGGTGAGTCTCGCGGCTGCGAAAGACAGTGGTCTGGGTCTATCTGGTTCCGGCGCGAGCCAGAATCAGGAAAACATCGTCGAGGCTTACATCGCGAACGGTTCCTCGGTCACGACGACCAGCGGACGCGTGACGATTAGTGCGACCGACACCGCCACGCTCAAGACCATTGCCGGCGGTCTGGCGCTCGCCGGTTTGGGCAGTGTTGACGTATCGCTGGGCGGCTCGGTCGCCCTCAATCATGTCACAAACCAGATCAACGCGTACATCGATAATGCGACTGTCATCGCCGCGGAAGACGTACAAATCACCGCGACCGAGAGTCCCAATTCCCGGATTTGGGCGTTGGCGGTTGGGGCTGCCGGCAGCTTGGCGAAACCGGAAGGCACAGCCGTGAGCGTGGCAGCCGCCGGCGCCGTCTCGATCAATTCCATTGAGAACACGATCGGCGCATCGATCCGAAATACTCCCGCCAAGGCCGCCAGCGGCGATTTGGCGCCGGTCCGGTCAACCAGCGGTTCCGTCATTTTATCCGCGATCGATGACTCGGAGATTGTCGCCCAAACGATCGGCGCGAGCCTGTCTGTGGCGGCAGGCAAGAATACTTCGGGCAGTCTCGCGATCGGCGCGTCGGTCGCGCGGAATCGAATCGACAACGATGTCACTGCGCGACTTCTGAATGCCGAAGTGGGTGCGTCTCAGGACGTGAGCGTAACCAGTTCCAGCACGGGATCGATCCGCGCCGTCGCGGTTGCGGCCGCCGTATCGCTCGCGGCGGGGGACAACGGCGGAGCGTTGGCCGGAGGTGGGGCGGAATCGGTGAACCTCATTCTCACGGACACCAACGCCTTTGCGCAGGGCAGTGTGATCGGTACAGGCACTCATCCGATCGGTCGGAATGTCCTCATCCAGACAACGAACACTTCGACCATTGACGCATCCATCGTGGCCGTTTCCATCGCGGCTGGTATTGGCAAGAACACGGGACTTGGAGTGGCCCTCGGTGTATCGCTGGCCCAAAACTACATCGGCGTTGACGAAAACCTCGCAAGTACAACCGATACTCCCGCCGATGTGCAGGCTTATGTCGAAGACTCCAGCATCAACGCAACGGGTGCCCTGACGCTGGCGGCGAATGCGACAGAAACCATCACCGCGAGTGTGGGAGCTGGTTCGGCCGGGGTTTCGGGTGGCAAGTCCGCCGGAGTTGCCCTGAGCGGCTCAGGCGTCGACGTGCGAAACGCAATTGCGGCCAATATCCGCGCATTCATTGACGGCGACAGTACCGCCGGCATTCGCGCGACGGGCATTTCCCTGACCGCCGACGATACGTCCAAGATCACGGCGATCACCGTGGGAGCCTCGCTGGCGGCCTCCGTGGCAGGCGAGACGGGAGTCGCCATTGCGGTGGGGGTCTCGCTGTCGGAAAACAAGATCAGCAACACGATTGAAGCCGCCATCAAGAATGCGGACAACGTCGTCAGCACGGGCGCGATCACGCTGTCGGCCACGGATCATTCCTCCATCCACACCGTTTCCGTCGCGGCGTCCGTGGCGGTAGCCCTGTCCAAGAAAGCCGGTTTTTCGGCCAGCGGCGCGGGCGCCGAATCCACCAATCGGATCCGCACCAAGACCAATGCCTTGGTGCAGAATAGCGTGCTGTCTGCCAGTGGGCACGTGACAATCACCTCGGACGCCGGTTCGGCCGCCGGTTCGAAGGCGTTGACGCCCGTGGGCAGTTTCACCGCAGGTCTGGATGACGCGGCCGCCACGGATCTGCTGGAGAGCGATACGACAGTCGGCGGCATCGTCTACAAAGCGGGCTCGCCCGATCCGACTGATTTCGCTGGCGACAACGCGTTCAAGACGATACTCCGGAATCAACTGGCCCTGTCCCCAGTCGGCATCGAATTGTCCACGGATCCGAATGATCTGGCCGTGACGATCCGCAAAGTACACACGGGCGCGGACCCGATCGACCCTGCGGACGACACCGGCGTGGAATGGTCGGTGACCGACCGCAAGTCGGGGACTTCCGTGATCATTGCCAAGGATGCACTCGGCAATTTCACGGTGTTCGAGCCCCAGATCTCGGCCGTGGTCATCGGCGCGTCCCTGGCCGTCGCCGTTGGCAAGGAAGGCGGGGCGGGGCTGGCGATCGGGGCTTCCGTGGCCAGGAACCTGATTGGGTCCGACCAAAACGAGAGTGCTGGGATGACGCGCCCCGCGATCATCGCCAAGAATTATCCGGGCGAAGTCCAGGCCAGGATTTTGAACTCAAGTGTCACCGCGACGGGCGGCAATCTGGTCCTGACCGCGACAGCGCAGCAATCGATTGACGCCGTCGTCGGCGCCTTCGCCGCGGCCGTTGCCGGGGGAAAAGAAGGCGGGCTGGCCGGTGCGGGTGCGGGAGCGCGGGCCACCAACGGCATTTCCATGAACGTCACGGCCGCCATCGACGGAGATGGTGCATCCGGCATCCACGCAGGCTCGATTACGATTGGGGCGGCGGACACCTCGTCCATCGAGGCGGTCACAGGAGCGGCGGCGCTGGCCATCTCGTTTGGGAAAGCGGGCGCCCTGTCGATCGCCGTCGGTGTCGCGCTGGCCGAAAACGTGATTCAAAACGATGTCGAGGCGTATCTTGCGCGTGCGGACAACGTCACCACGACGGGGACGGGGGGAGCGATCAGCGTGACGGCCTCCGAGACGGCCTCGATCAATTCCACGACCTTCGCCGCCTCGGCCGCCATCGCCGCTGGGAAAATCAGTTTCGCTGCGGCCGTTGGCGTCGTCGAGGCCACGAACACGCTGGAAAACAAGGTTTCCGCCTACATCACCGACAGTTCGATGGAGTCTGCCGGAGCGGTGGCAGTGTCGGCGAACGATACGGGGGTGATTTCGGCGGACACCTTTTCCCTGGCGGTGGCCGTCGGCGTTTTCGGCGTGGGCGTTGGAATTGGCTCGGGCGAAAACACGATTCTCGACAACGTGTCGGCCTATGTACACAGCTCGACGATCACCGCGTCCGGCAATATCGCCGTCACGGCCACATCGGCTCCGAGCATTACCACCACGTCCACGACCGTGGCGGTGTCGGTGGCGATTGGGGCTGCGGTTGCCGTATTCGACGCGACGACCACGGTCGGGGGCACGACGGAGGCGTATCTTCAGGACGCCGTGCTGACGGCGACCGGCCATGCGGTTGTGGTCACTTCCACTTCGACCGAGACCCTGAACCCGCTGGTCCGCGGGGGAGCGGGCGGTATTGTCGCGGTCGGGGTCATGCTCTCCAAGGCCACGGTGGGAGGGGCGACACTGGCCCGCTTGGATGGCCAAACGACGGTGACGGCAAACAGCCTGACGGTCACGGCCCGCGATACCAGCACGGCCACGCCCGTGACGAACGTGGGCAGCGTCGGTGCGGTCGCCGTTTCGCACGCCAAGACCGATGCCGTGCTCCAGCGGACGACGGAGGCATCGATTCCCGCCAATGCCCGCATAACCCTGTCTTCGGGATCGCTGATCGTCCAGGCCCAGTCCGCGGCGACGGCCTACACCAGCAGCCGCTCCGACGGGGGCGGCGCCATCGGCGTCAGCAATCTCGATATCAATTCGACCGTCAACAGCGCCACCCGGGCCACGGTCGCCAATGGCGCGGCGATCTTGGTTCCGTCTACGAATACCACGGGCAATGTCACCGTTTCCGCGGATTCGCAAAGTCTGGCAATCGCCAACACGGTGAATTACGGCGGCGGGGGAGTCAATGTCCAGAACAGCACCCCGACCGCCACGGCGAAAAGCACGACGGAATCGCTGATGCTCGGCGATGTGACAGGACCGGATGGCGCGGCATCGGGCGCATTCAATGTGATCGTCCGGGCGATGGCCAATGACCGGTCTTTGGCGGGCTCTGACACCCGGGGTGGCGGCCTCGTCCAGGTGGGGATTGCCAATGTCAAGGCGAATACGACCCCGACGGTGAATGCTCGGATCGCGGGCACGGTCGACGTCCGGAACGACATCACGGTTCGAGCCGACTCGAGGACGGACGCCGACACGACGAATGACAGCGCAGGCGGAGGAGCGGTGGCAGTCACGGTCTTGAACGCCACGGTCACTCTCACCCCGACGGTGACCGCCAGTGCGGCGGCCGGAACCAGTCTCACGGCTGGTAATAACATCACGATTCTTGCGGTGCATGGCGAAACAGCGCCCACCAGTGCTTTGGTTCTTGGCTCGAACCAACCGGCCGCCTCGGATGGGATCGCCAAATCCGCCGCCAGCGGCGCCGCGGGCGGTGTGGTGCAAGTCTCGTCGGTGACGACCAACCTGACTGCGACGCCCAAAGTCTCGACGACGGTCCATGCCGGTGCCAAGCTCACTGCCATCCGAAACATCGACGTTCAAGCGAAGGCCATGGGCGACGTATCGGCCATTGCCGAGGGCGATGGCGGCGGCGTGGTTGCTGTCGGCGTATCGAATTCGACGGTGACACTCAAGCCGGAAAGCGTTCTCACGATCCATGCGACTGCCGTCCTCAAGGCCACGGGGAACGAGGCGGGGACGACGACCGGCAGCATTACCGTCCTCTCGACAACCTCCGCCGACGCGTACGCAAAAGGCCGGGGTGTCAGCGGCGGACTTGTCGCCGTGGCGGACGCGACGGTGACTACCACTGTCTCCCATGTCTCGACGCTGGAGATCGGCGACTCCGCACAGCTCACGACCAATGGAATCCTGCTGGTCGAATCCCGCAGCGATACCGAAGCCGATGCCATCTCCAACCTTACTGCCGGTGGAGGGGTGGCCGTGGCGACCAACACGACGACACTGAACCTGGGTTCGGCTGGCACACCCGCGACGACGACCACGGCGATCGGAACCAATGCACTTCTCCAAGGCGCCACGGTGACCATCGGCGCCAGGGTGACAAAGCTCGACCTGAACGTCGACGCCGACGAGGAAGCGGATGGACTGGGGTCGGGTGCGACGGCGGAAGCGTTGATGACGATCCATGACAAGACCGAAGTCAGCCTCGCTGCCGGTGCGTCGGTGACCGGCGACACGGTGACCATCCACTCCAACCATGAGAACATCAGCCTCGTTTCCACGGCGACCGCCACCGCTTACGCCGTGATTGGGATTCCCAATGCCGAGGCGAAAGTTGACTACAACAGCACGGCGCGCATCGTCGCCGCTGCGGGAGCGATGGTCTCCGGACGCGTGGTGAATGTCAATACGACACAGCAAATTGACAAGCTCGAGCGAAACTCCACGGAATATGCCTGGCATACCGGGGGCAGCAGCGGAGGCGAAACATCCGGCGCCTACAATGCGACTCGGGAAATCTCCTGGAACGGAAATGTCGTGCTGCTGTCGGGGCCCGATCCGGAACTCGTGGTCGACGGCAGTGGAGTGATTGTGAAGGCCATCGGTGTCACAGTCGGCGGCCTGGGGCAGGGCCAGACCGTTGCAGCCGGGCCGGTTTCCGTGGATTCGATCATCAACAACACGGCTTTCTCGACCGGCACGATCACCAACACCACCGGCGCAGGCACCTCGCCCATCGTCGTCAGCACTTCCAGCACCGCCGGCTTGACCGACGGCCGAGTGGTGACGATCACCGGCGCGAGCAATCCCAACGCCAACGGCACCTTCGTGATCGCCAACGTAATCGCGAATACTTCTTTCACGCTGGTTGGCACGACCGGCGCCGGTTCCGCGGGCAGCGGGGGCACATGGCTCACCGGAGGCGCCGTCACGTTCACGGCAGATACCGTGACGGGAACCGGAGGGAAGATCAGCGCTGCGACGGCGTATCGCTCCGTAGACATCCGTAACTCCCTGAACCGTGATCTGGTCATCAACGGGATCAACGTGGTGACGCCCAGCGCGACGCCGACGATCTTCATCAATGCGACCAACTGGCAGACGTTCGCGTTCACGGTCGGCAGTGACGTTTCGCCCACCGAGATCACGATTGACAGTCAAGGTGCGACTTCCGACATTCGCTTGAACGCGCCGAGTGTGTTGCCGGGCACGGACCAGGGATTCGCGATTTACAACCCGCTTGGAACCACAAAAATCATCGCGGCACAGGGCAGCATCCTGAATGCGGGCGGGACGCCTCAGCTTCCCACCATCTGGACCCGAGCCCTTGATCTGCAAGCGGCTGGTTCCGTCGGAACTAGTTCCAGCCGGCTGAATGTGGACCTCGTCCGGACGTCGGGTCAGACCGGCCTGGATATCGAGGCGGGCGCGGATGTCTTTCTGGATCTGAGGGGACGGCTCCGTGCGACAGGCGTGACCGAGCCGGTATTCCAGGGCGGCACAATCCAAACTGCAGGGCAGATTGATTTGCTGCTTGAGTCCGCGGTCCAGGACGTCCCGGCATCGGGTACGTCAGGCACGATCTCGGTCCAGCGTTACGTGAACGGTGTCCTGATGGCGTTCGCTAGCGACGTTTTGACACTGCCCACTTACACGACGTCGACGATCGGCGGAACCTATCGATTCGAGCTACTCGACGCCGGGGACGCCAGCGGAAATATCAGGATCAACGCGGTTAACGCGGCCAACACATCGGCAAATCAGCGCGTCAGTTTCGCGTCCGGCACGGACATGGGCGCCAGCGGCGAACTGCTTGCCGTGACCAATGGCGACATCACGTTGTCCGAGCGGAGCGGAGATTTCCGCATCCGCAATGTGTCATCCTCGGCCGGCAATGTGTCCCTCGCTGCGACGGGAGACAGCGGATCGATTTTCGATCTAGCCACCGAAGGGACGGCCTACGGGACGACGCCGTGGGTGATCGGCAACAGCGTTTCGCTCAGCTCGCGGGATGGCGGGATCGGCTGGCCGGGCGATTTCCTGGAAATCAACTCGTCGAATCAGGCTGCGGGTGCGGTGATCGCGCTGGCCAAGAACGGGGTCTACCTGACGGAGACGGTTGGCGACCTGAACATCGACCAAGTGCTCTCGCGCATCTCGGACGTCGTCTTGATCGCCCAGTCCGGCTCGATGCTGGAAGCGGGCGATGACGCCCAAGCCGACATCCAGGGGCGGAACATTGACCTGATCGCTACGTCCGCCGGAAGCCGGATAGGCGACGCCGGCAACCCGCTCGAACTGCTCGGCGGTGGAACCGGACAGCGTCCGAATGATGGTTTCCAGATCGAACAGTACGCCCCCGGGACCGGGCGTCTGGTGGCCCAGGCGAACGCCGGTGTCTATCTCACCCAGACCAGTGGTGCGATGAATGTGCTGGATGTCCAGACGCCGACCGGAAACGTGGCACTGGCGGTGCATGATTCGGTGCTGGCGGGCGAAGACTTGAACCTGCTGCAGTCCGGTGGCCAGACGTTCCTGGGAGCGATCCTCGGAACCCCGCCTCTTGCCCACGGGCGGATTCTGGCCCCCACCGGCAGTGTCACGGCTTCGGCCGGTGATGATTTTACTCTGCCGACCGGGACATTGATCCAGGGCGGTAGCGCAGCCGGAAACAAGGTCGTGATTCGCGGCGGCCAGTGGAGCGATGCGCCCAAAGACCCGGACCCCGTGGGCTCGATCCTGACGATCGCCGGCACGGTTGCTGCCAATGCGGTTGAGATTTTTGGCGGCAGCAACCTGGATTACTTCGACCTGATCAATCCGGCCGGAATCAATGCCCCGACGACGCTGACGGGAAATGCGGGAGATGACCGGTTCTTCATTCAGGCGGTGTCCGCAGCCATGACCATCCATGGTGGAGCCGGCGCCAACCGGTACTACATCTCCAGCAACGCGGCACGCTCGCTGTTTGTCACCGACGGAGTGTTTGACGATCGGGGCGATGACCTGGCTTTTCCGTTCTCCGCTTCCCGATTGTCATCGGGAACGCTCGCGACCATCACCGCAGCGTTGACGATCAACACCGGGGACGGCGGCAACGGCGGGGCCCGGGACGCCATCTACCTGAGTGCCGCCGGAAGCACGACGGCGCTGACCGCTGGCCTGGTGACCGCCAGCCAAGTGACCGGGCTCGGGAACTCCGGCAGCATCAACTACACGACGACCACTAATGGCGGCACCAGCCTGCTCCTGAAACTGGGGGCACTGGACGATCAGCTCCAAGTCACGGGGGCCGGCGTCAATACCCAGATCTTGGTCTTCGGCGGGGACGGCGATGATACGGTCAATGTCGGCAATGCCGGCGATCCGTTGAGCGCCGTCAGCGGCATCGTCGCCTTCTTCGGAGAAGGGGGTTCCGGCGACACCCTGAACGTACATGGCGTCGCCACTCCTCCGGCAACTGGCGAGGTCAACCCGAATCAATTGACGGCGATCGCCGTGACCGGCCTGGGCTCGCAAACCAACAAGCTGATCGCGACGCACAACGATCTGTTCGGCGCGGGTTACACGATCAAGAACATCACGTTGAGTTCGTCGGGGCTGGAAGCGGCTCAGTTGACCTTGGCAAACATCCAGGCGTTGTCCAGCCAGTTGCAGAATCCGACGCGCAACATCGACACCTATGTGGCGAACCGTCTCTCCGTTGCGACCAGCAATGCGCTGTTCGACTATCGAACGGGGGCCGAGGTCGTCTACAGGGTCAACACGCCCGGCACCACGCCGATTGTCGGCTTGACGGACGACACCGTCTATTTTGTCAGCGGCGCCGATTCGCCTTCTGTCTTCCTTGTTGTGAGTCTGGACGACCTCAGCCATGCGATTGCCGTGCCTCGTTCCTCGATCGGAGAGACGAACCAGGTAACCCTTGCTCACCTCGATTCTGGAAATCGAGTGGTCATCCACGTGTCGCCCACTTCCACCTTCGCGGGCAACGAAACCGTCACCGACAATAAGATCGTCTTTGCGGGCAATCACAACCTGACGACTGGGCAAGCGGTGGTTTACCACATCGACAGCGGCAACGCGCCGATCGGCGGCCTGACGGACGGCGGGGTCTACTACGTCATCAACGTGGATGACACGAGTATCCAGTTGGCATCCTCGCTGGCCAACGCCCAAAGCGATCCTCCCGTTCCCGTTACGCTCTCGTCTCCCAGCGACGGCACGCCCGATACGCTGGCGCCGCTGGCATCCGTGTCGTTCGATCCCTCGTCCGTGAACGCCAACCAGATCGTCTTTTCGGGCAACCACGACCTAGTGGATCTGCAGAAGGTGGTTTACCGCGCCGGAGATGGCAACTCGCCCATCAGCCCCCTGGCCGAGGGCCAGTCCGTCTGGGTCATTTACATTGATGCCACGACCATTCAGTTGGCTTCGTCGCTGCCCAACGCCCAGAGCAGGACCGTCATTGCAATCAACCCATCCGGCAGCACGGGTGGGCGGCATACATTGACGCCGGCAACGCCCGCCGTGTCGTTCGATCCGTCATCCTTGCACGTTCAGAACGACCAGATCACGTTCGCGAGCGACCACAACCTGACCGACGGGCAGCACGTGATCTATCAGCCAGGAACTGGCAACACGCCGATTGGCGGCCTGATCGCCGGACAGCGGTATTACGTCGAAACCATCGATGCCACGACCATTCGGTTGAACACGTTGTTGACCGACGGTACGAAGGCCGTCATTCATCTGGACAGCCAAATGACCGCCACGCTGCTGCCGGTGGTGACGACGCCGTTGTCGGACCTGCTGGCGGAGGATCTGAATGACATCATCTCCGGACCCTCGGTCTATGACGCCCAGCGTTTCGCCGGTGTCGCGTTGCGTCCAGAAACCATTCAGCTCCTGTCGCAATATCCGCAAGGCAACAGCGTCCTGAATCGTCTGTTGCTCGAGGATGCCTACCCGCTCGGTTTGCCCAGGATCCCGAGCGTGGCTCCGGAGCTTCCCGCCGCAGTTTACTACGCCCAGCGGTTTATCAACCGCGCTGGCGACCAGACGATCCTCAGCACCGTGGAGCATGTGAATATCCACCTCGCCGGCACCGACAACGCCTTCCAGGTGGACAGCACCTTCGGTGGTCACACCTCGGTGACTGGCGGAACCAACACGACGATCACCTTGAGCAGTTCCTTGAGCGGCCTGCATCCAGCGACGCCGAAACGCGTGACTTTCATCGATGGCACCGTTTCCCTGTCCGCCGCCAACATCGTGGTGGACGATTCCGGTAATGACGCGCGGACCACGGGAACCTTCGAAATGGATCAGGTGACGGGTCTCATGCCGGGGACGGTCACGTTCCTGGGCACGCCATCGACGACCATCAAGCTGGGCGCCAACGATGACACGTTCTATATCCCGGCCACGGCCGCCGGCCAGTCCGTCCGGCTGGAGACGGGCGGCGGCTACGATACCGTTTATGTCGGAACCCGTTTCGGAGCGGAGACAACGGGAACGCTGTCCGGGTTGCTGGGCAGCCTGTTCATTGACGGCGGGGAAGTGCTGACGGGCGTGAATACGCTGTTCTTGAACGATCAGGACACCATAACGCCTCAGTCGTACACCGTGACGAATAATTATGTTTGGTACGGTCCGAATCCGATCCTCGACACGACGACGATCACGCGCAATGGGACGGTGATCGTCCAATACAGTCGCGAGGAAACCGTAGCCTTGAGCGGGGGGCAGGGTGGTAACACGATCGATATCCAGCAGACTCATCGCGAGCAGAGCACGGACGGAAGCACAAGTTCCACGTTCACGGTCAACACCGGATCCGGCGACGACATCATCACCCTGGGCGCCCCGCTTGGAACAAGTGGCCTGTTCTCGATGGCTGGCTTTCAGCAAGATGTGGTGGCGCCAACCTTCACCGGTCCGGATCCCAGCCCGCGGGGGATTCCGGTCCTGATCAACAGCCAGGGAGGCGACGACACGGTCGCGATCCGCGACACGGCCAGCACGACTCCCACCAGTCTAGCCTTTACGCAGACGCAGTTCCGCGACCTGTTTCCGGCGGCGCCCGATGCCATTGTCGATTCGGTGGATGTGTTCAACGCGGTGTTTGGCGAAAACGCCTTGGCCAGGCCCTTCACCACGGTGGTGCTGGCTCAGAATGAACAGCGGCCAATCAATATCAGTATTCGCGAATCGCTGAATCAGGCATTGCGTCTGGCGGGCCACAACCTGCTGCTCACGGTGTCGCTGGGTGACGGGGGCGAGCAGGGCAATGTGGTGCAGTTGACAAGCGCCGCCTACGAAAGCGACATCCTGGTCCACGCGGGCGACGGCAATGACACGTTTAACGTCGAGAACGGCGTTCGCATGACGAACGGCCATACGCTGGTGCTGGACGGCGGCGGCGGCGATGACACAACCTATGTGGACTTCAACGGCGTCTCGATCATCGATCGCGGCCATCTGGCGCAGACGGTCACGAAAGTGACCTTCTCGCGGGACGATGCCGATTCGGGAATTCCCGGGCGCGTCCCGCTGTTGCCGGGAACCTACTATGTGGAAACCCAGTGGAGTGGCTCGCAGTGGCAGTTCCGAGTCGTCGACGGCACGGGCACGCCGGTCGCCGTTGCGGATTTGAGCGATGGCGACGGGGTCGGGTTGCTGGCCAATTGGCAGGACATCAGCCAATTGCCGGTCGAGTCGGCCCCTGACGCGAACAACGCCCTGGTTTCCCGCTTTGATTCACACCGTGGCTTTGTGATCGATTTCAGCGGCCAATACCTGCCTACCGGTGCGACGATTGTTGGCGCTGTCAGGCTGGAGTTGGTTGCCGATTCTGAAGGGCAAGTGAACGGGCTCTCGGTGGCCAAACGCGGCACTCTGGCACAGACCGTCACGGACGTGACTTTTTCAACGGCCGATGTAGATCCTGCGCATTCCTTGACCCCCGGCACCTACTATGTGCAAACACAGTGGGACGACGCGAATTCAAATTGGCAGTTCCGCGTCTGGAACAATACGGCGAACACCGCGGTTGAGGTCGCGAATTTGGGCTCGACCGGACCCAGTTTCACCGCCGATTGGCAGAACATTCAGCAGGTGCCTGCAGAGTCCGACGGACGCCGCGTGTTTCCGTCGGGCACCGGCCTGGTGATTGAGTTTGGCGTCGAGTACCAGTCTGGCTCCGTGAGCACGGGCGGTGCCGCTGAACTCCTGCTCGGGGTTCCCGCCGCGCAGGTTGCGTTGACCTTCCACGGCGGAGATCAAACCGGGGATGGCATGGGCGACACCCTGCGGATTGCCGGGGATGGCCACGCCACGGGAGCGGTCTACCAGCCCAGCAGCAGCGTGCCCGGCGGCGGGACGGTTACCATCTCCGGCAATTCGCTCGCCTTCAGCGGAGTGGAACCGCTGATCGTCCACGGTTTACCCGACTTCAAGATGCTCACGCCGGACCTGGCCGCCGCTCTGATCATCGATAGCGCGCAGCTTGCCGATGTCGCTCGGCAGCAATTGCAATTGCACACGCTGACCGTCGAGGGTCAAGTTACCTGGACGCAGAAGAAGCAGTTCGTCTTAGAGAATCCGGCGTTGGACCCTCGCCAGGTCGGCAGGGCCATCGCCGTCAGCGACGATGGCCTGACGATGATCGTAGGCGCAAAAGCCACCGCGGGTGGCGCGACCGTGGGAGAACATGACCGTGCGCGCCAGTTACGATGAAGGGCAAACCTGGACGGCCTCTCGCGTCCTGTACGCCGGCCCCAGCGCCTATTCGGACCTGGCCGTGCTAACCAATGGCGAGATCGCCTGCCTGTACGAGGCCGGACAGACGCACCCTTACGAGTCCATCGTGTTCGCCGGTTTTCCGCTGCAGTCGCTCGACGATCCCGGATCGTCACCCTTGCAGGGGCAATGAATAACACGCCGCGGTCAGCCGGCGGCTGAAGATCCGATTCCCGCGACAGGGGTTCTTTCGCCGGGCCTTCACGCTCACGTGCCCTCGAATGCCTCGCGGACCAACCGCGGCAGGTACTTGACGGGCACGCCGCCCAAATTCAGGATGGCCTCGTGATAACGGTCCAGGCGAAAATCGTCGCCCTGTTCGCGCTGGATCTCCTGCCGCAAGCGATACATTGCCATGCGGCCTACGAAATAGGTCGACAACTGACACGAACTCTGCTTGGCTCGAATCACCTTCAACCGCGCTTCGCCCTCGGACTGAAATGCTCCTTGCATCAGAAACGTCAGCGCCTCGTCGTCCGTCATCCGGCTGCAGTGCATGCGATGGTCGAGAATCGCGTTGGCCACGGCGCGCAGGTAGAACTTCAACTGGGTTAGCCGCAGCGCTAAATCGCCGTCGCCATAGCCTTGGTCCAGCATCATCTGCTCGGTGTACACCGCCCAGCCCTCGATGTACACGCCGGAGCCCAGCACGCGGCGGATCAGGGACGGGACGCGATTGGCATATTCCAGCTGGACGTAGTGACCCGGGTACGCTTCGTGGATCGTGAGGATCTGCAGCATGTGGCGGTTGTATTCCTCCAGCAAGCTCTTGACACGCTGCGGGTCCCAATCCCGAGGCGGCGGGCTGACGGCATAGACACTGGGCGCCGTCGGGTCCAGCGGCGGCGCAGAGTTCAGGTAGGCCGTCGAATTGCCCCGCTGAAACTCGGGCATCTCGATCACCTGGCAGCGGTCCGGGTCGGGCAACCGCAGGATGTTCCGTGTCCTGATGAACTGCCGGATGCGGTCCACGGTGGCCCGTGCATCCTGGGTCAGCGTTTCCGGCGGTCCGTGCTCTTGGCCGACCGCGCGAAGCACCTCGGCGATGGCGGCCCGCCGGCCCGTCTCGTCGTCCGGCGGCAACGGCTGGTCCCGATAGTAACGGCCCCACAGCTGGCGCGCGATCACATACATGTCGCGTTCCACGCGGCGGAATTCCGCCTCGGCCTCTGCCAACACTTGATCGGCGGACAGGCCCGCGTCAAGTTCCAATTCCAGCTTCCGGGCGAACCGTTCGGGCCCCAGTTGCCAGTCGCCGCGGGCCCGCGGCAGAAGGTCCCGTTCCAGGAATTCCTGATACTCCCGCAGGCAGGCGATCACCGGCCTGGCGGCCGCACGCAGCGACTCCAGCGCCGGCGTGTCACCGGCCGCCTCGAACAGATCCTGCTGGTAGAAGCCAATCGCGCCGCGATTCTGGCGGATGGCTGTTTCCGTAGCCACCGCCGAGGGATTGCTCAGGTTCTGCTTCGCGGCCGCCACGACCGCCGGGATCTGCGCCATCCGAGCGATGGCGTTGGCGACGTTGGTCTGGGGGGGCAAAGTCGATTGGGTCAACAGCAGGTACACGCTGTCGGAGATGTACTCGTTGTAAACTCGCGGGTCCTGTTCGAAAGGCGACGTGTTTTCGGCCAGCCACAGGGCGCGAGTCAAGTCGTGCTGCAGGATTTCAAAGTCGATTTGCCCTGCCGCCGACAGCCCCGACTTGTCCACCGCCACAGGCAACTGCTCCAGCGTGCGGCGGTACAGCTCTCGCCACCGCGTGCGGGCCTCGGCCGACAAGTCATCCAGCCGGTCGTCGAAGCGATGATCGCCCAGTCGCGTGGCGTCCATTGGCCGCAGGGCGAACGTATCGTCCAAGTACCGCTGGAAGAACGCTTCCAGCGCCGCATCGGCAGGCGACGGTTCCGCAGCGATCAACATCGGAGCAACCAACGAAAGAAACACCCAACCGGCACAGAGTACACGCAACATGACAACCCCCTTCCCGCAACGTCTATTCCGGCACCACTTCCATCCGCCGTTTGCCGGTGTCGTACACAATCACCGCACGGCACGGCTCGTCCTTGGTCCGCGCATTGTGCTTGACACCCGCAGGAATACGGAGCGTGTCGCCCACTTTGACCGTCACCCAGCGGTCGCCGACGCGATGCTCGCACGAGCCCTCGATGACGTGCAGGTATTCCGCGCTGTTGGAGTGGATGTGCAGCGGGTTCGTCTGGTGAGGCTTGATGTAGACCAGTCCGAACGTCATTTCGGCGGCGGGATCCAGTTGGTCGTTCATCAGCCAGCGAATCCAGCCCCAGGGATATTCCTGGACTTCGACCTGATCGTATTTCTGCAGCGAGATCGCCATCGCCTCGTGGACCCCTTTCTCGGCCTTGGCGGCACCGTCCGCGTCCGCCGCCCTCGCCCCCAAATACCCCGTCACGCTGACCAACGCAGTCGCTGCCGCACACCAGAAAATCCGCCGCCACGCCATCATCCACCTCGTCATCGAGAGTCACGTTTCAGGAAGCAACACCGGCCGCCATCGTAAAGCAACGCCATCCGCAAAGCAAGCAGAGCGGACTTCCCGGTTGAAAGCTTCCAGTTCGTGGGCATCTTCCTTGGGAGTTTCGTCCGTGTTAAACTCGTGC